>Ga0272441_10004428_pt1 | contig 25449 bp, 20 predicted proteins | sample SSMProp6N_FD_193582 | JGI IMG/M metagenome (GOLD analysis project Ga0272441, IMG submission 193582) | Marine sediment archaeal communities from Little Sippewissett salt marsh, Falmouth, MA, United States - SSM-Prop-6N | ecosystem: Environmental > Aquatic > Marine > Wetlands > Sediment ...
TCCTCCGGTCAGACGATCTGGCTGGCGTGGGTGTTCGAGGACAATCCGGGAGTTCGCTTCACGGCGGGCACGCCGGGTCGCGCGGATTCTCCTGCCACCTGGTCAAGCGGGATGCCCGGTACGTTCGGGACCTCCACGGTGGCCGGCTACATCTACAGCATCTATGCCACGTACACCCCCTCGACGGGCACCGTCGGCAATACAACGGTCTTTTCCGAAGTTGCGCTGGTGCCGAATCGCCGGGCGGTTCCGTATACGATGCCGGAGGCCGGACAGCTTGAGAGCATCAGTATCTACCATGACGGTGGCTCGGGTCATGTGCTCCTGGCGGTGTATGCAGACAGCGCGGGCACGCCGGGTAGCCGCCTGGGCCTGACGGCCTCGACTGGGATCAATGCGACAGAAGGCTGGCAGACGGTGAGTCTGCAATCACCCGTTTCGGTCGCTTCCGGTCAGACGATCTGGTTGGCGTGGGTGTTCGAGAACAATCCGGGAATTCGCTTCACGGCGGGCACGCCGGGCCGTGCGGACTCTTCCGCCACATGGTCGGGCGGGATGCCCACCACCTTCGGCGCCTGCACGATAGACAGCTATATCTACAGCGTCTACGCGACCTACAACACGGAACCGGATACGACACCTCCTGCCAACGTGAGCGGCTTGACAGTTACAGCCGGTGACGAGCAGATCAACCTCAGTTGGACGAACCCGATCGATGCGGACTTCGCGGGCGTCAAGATCCTTCGCAAGACAGGCAGCCATCCCACGAGTCCGACAGATGGCACGGTTGTCTACGATGGGACGGGAACGAGCACGACGGATACCGGCCTGACGAACGGCACGACCTACTACTACACAGCGTTCAGCTACGACGGCGTGCCGAACTACTCGACAGGCGCCACCACGAGCGGCACGCCGGACGCCTCGACGACCCCGACCATCGGCAACGCGACGGTCTTCTCCGGAGTTACGCTGGTGGCGAACCGCCGGGCGGTTCCGTATACGATGACGGAAGCGGGACAGCTCGAGAGCATCACCATCTACCATGACGGCGGCACGGGCCAGATGCTCCTGGCGGTCTATGCGGACAGCATGGGCAAGCCGGGGACGCGTCTGGGCATGACGGCCTCGACGGCGATCAACACGACAGGAGGCTGGCAGACAGTGAACCTTTCGGCTCCTGTATCGGTCTCCTCCGGTCAGACGATCTGGCTGGCGTGGGTGTTTGAGAACAATCCGGGCGTTCGCTTCACGGCGGGCACGCCGGGCCGCGCGGACTCTCCTGCCACGTGGTCAGGTGGGATGCCCAGCACGTTCGGGACCTCCACGGTGGCCGGCTACATCTACAGTATCTATGCCACGTACAGCCCATCGACGGGCACCGTTGGCAATACAACGGTCTTTTCCGAAGTTGCACTGGTGCCGAATCGCCGGGCGGTTCCGTACACGATGCCGGAGGCCGGGCAGCTTGAGAGCATCAGTATCTACCATGACGGTGGCACGGGGCATGTGATCCTGGCGGTGTATGGAGATAGCGCGGGCAAACCGGGAGCCCGGCTGGGTATCACGAATTCGACCGTGATTCACGCGACAGAAGGCTGGCAGACGGTGAGTCTGCAATCACCCGTTTCGGTTGCTTCGGGTCAGACGATCTGGCTGGCGTGGGTGTTCGAGAACAACCCCGGGATTCGCTTCACGGCGGGCACGCCGGGCCGCGCGGACTCTCCTGCCACCTGGTCAGGTGGGATGCCCACCACGTTCGGGACCTGCACGATAGACAGCTATATCTACAGCGTCTACGCGACCTACAACACGGAACCGGATACGACACCTCCTGCCAACGTGAGCGGCTTGACAGCTACAGCCGGTGACGAGCAGATCAACCTCAGTTGGACGAACCCGATCGATGCGGACTTCGCGGGTGTGAAGATCCTCCGCAAGACCGGCAGCCATCCCACGAATCCGACGGATGGGACGGTCATCTACGATGGGACGGGAACGAGCACGACGGATGCCGGCCTGACGAACGGTACGACCTACTACTACACGGCGTTCAGCTACGATGGGGTACCGAACTACTCGGCGGGTGCAAAGGCCGATGCGACGCCCGAAGCGGGGGCAACAGCCATCGTCGGCAATACGGTAATCTTCTCCGGTATCACGACGGTGGCGAACCGTCGTGCGGCGCCGTACACCATGACGGAAGCCGGACAGCTTCAGAGCATCACCATCTACCATGACGGCGGTTCCGGCCAGATGCTCCTGGCGGTCTATGCGGACAGCATGGGCAAGCCGGGGACGCGTCTGGGCATGACGGACTCGACTGCGATCAACGCGACAGAAGGCTGGCAGACAGTGAGCCTTTCGGCTCCTGTATCGGTCTCCTCCGGCCAGACGATCTGGCTGGCGTGGGTGTTCGAGGACAATCCGGGGGTTCGTTTCACAGCGGGTACGCCGGGACGAGCGGAATCGGCCGGGACCTGGTCGGGCGGGATGCCCACCACGTTCGGGACCTCGACGGTGGCGAGCTACATCTACAGCATTTATGCGACGTACAGCCCGTTAGCACCTGTGGGCAACACGACGGTCTTCTCAAACATCACGACGGCGGCGAACCGCCGGGCCGCGCAGTACACGGTGACCACGTCTGGCTCGCTGGGCAGCATCAGCATCTATCATGAAGGTGGCTCCGGCGAGATGCTCCTGGCGGTTTACGGCGACAGCGGCGGCCTGCCGGGTACTCGTCTGGGCGTGACAAGCTCCACCGCCGTCAGCAGCATTCAGGGCTGGCAGACGGTCAGCCTGCAAAGCCCGATCTCTGTCTCGGCAGGCCAGACGATCTGGCTGGCCTGGGTCTTCGAGAGCAATCCGGGGATTCGCTTCACAGCGGGCACGCCGGGCCGCGCGGATGGGGGAATCGGCTGGTTAGGTGGCATGCCCACGAGTTTCGGTGCCTCCACCATAGACGACTACGTCTACAGTCTCTACGCCAATTATTTGTGACGGCCCGGCCCTCGCCAGGAGAAGAAAATGGCAGGTCGTAGAGTCTTTCGTTCGCCGCATGAACGTTCCGCACTTGTCAAAGAAGACCAACCCAAGCCGCGAAGCGCGCAACAGGCGCGCCACAAGGGGATTCGTTTCGCCTTCGGCGCGCCTTCGGCTTCGCTTCGGCCCGCATCATAAGTCCTGTAATGTCAATCATTAATCGTTTTGGCACAAGCACTTACAAACTAGGGAATCGGATTCTGCGCTCCGATGCCCGGCCATCCCTCTTGCTGGAGCGATTATGACTCAGCGCCAATGTCCAAGGCGTTTGGCGACTCTCACGCAGCGAGCCTTTGACCCGGGATGATGCGTCTTGTCATGGGAGGTGGTCTCCGGCGATCGACGCTGTACCGTTGCTTATCCAGTTATACCGTGCTGGCTGCCCTCCCTGTCGTCGGTTTCGATTTCTCCAGAATCGGCGAAGATCCATGTTATTTGTACTGGCGGTTCTTCGCGTGGCGACGATCATGGTCGGTGCTTCGCCAACGCTTTTCACAACGCTGGTCTGATACGGCAGGTAATACCCGATGTCTTCAGGGGCTGACTGATTGTGGCCGCCCTGACGACTGACGATCATGCTCATACCGCCGGCCGGTCCACTGGGCTGCTGCAATCCCGAAGGGCCGGCGGCGTTAACGGTCGCTCCGTATCCGGCATAGCGCAGAGCAAGCAAGTTGCGCTGCTTTCGCAGTACGGCCTGGTCGGCCGAGACGTCTGACTCGTAGCTGATGTGAAGATGCATGTACATGCCGCGATTGGCTGCAAGGTCCCCGATCTCCACCCAGTTTGCGTCATTGCCCACCGTGACGATCGACGGAACCCCTTTCAAGCTGAACCACAGAGACTTGGTGCTTCGTCCGGGTTGGAACAGGTCTCGGCGGTTCACTACCAACTGTGCGTAGCGTGTCTGTACAGTCCCATCATCGCCGATAACGACCGCACCGTTGTATCGTGTGTTGCCGACCATGAGAGGCGTTCCCACTATCACGTAGATCTTGCCGAGCTTTCCCTGCTCGCTGATCTGGCCTAATGCGCTGTCCAGGGCTTGGCGACTCGCCGACCGGATATCATCCGTACAGTTCCCTGTTACGGCCAACTCGGGGAATATAACGATATCGGCCTTTTGCTCGGTTGCCCGGGCGATCTCGCGCCGGATACTGTACACATTCTCGTTGAGGTTTCGAGAACATGCCATCTGCGCGACGGCGATCCTGATGTTACGAATTTCCGAGGTCAATGGCTTGGTGTTCGAATGCGAGTCGACGGAGCCATTGGTCAGCAACGCTCTGCCTTGCTGCCAGAATGGTTTGAAGAGCGGATGGTTGAGGCGTTGCCGCGCTGGTTCGAGCGACGCCAGGTCTATGTCGATCTCCTCGACGATCATCGTGTCCCTTTCGTACCGAAGCGCGGCCAGCACGGACCCATCCGGTCGAATGATCGCGCTGCCGCCGCCCCACGGGCTGCGTCCCATGAAGTCGGTGTCTTCATGAACAGGATTGCAGACGATTACCCAGGCCCCGGTCCGAGCCGCCCATGGTCGGTAGCGGATTAAGGGCAGTTTGTCACCGCCGTCGTCACCGCCATGACCGCCTGAACTATCGATGATGATCTGCGCACCCAGTGCGATGCACGGCAGATCCGAGTGTTCCAGGTAGCCGCGGTCCTAACAGACCGACAGGCCGCACACGACTCCATCCGCGACGAATGGCCGAGGCACGTCAAGATTCTTGCGATAGAACACGGCTCGCGTCCCGTCGGCGGTATACACAATTCCGTATGTCTCGTAGGTCCCGCCTTTGATTTGACGATAACCGTCGGAGAAGACAACACACGATCCCGCCGACTGAGCGTGCCGCTGAATCTGCTCGAACGCTGCGTCTAACTGCGCTTTCGTCGGTTTGTCAGGCGACTCGAATGGCAGCAGACTGTGTTCCGGTAGGATCACGATCCGACTGCCCGCTTGTCCCGCTCGTTCGATGAATCCAAGGGCTTTCGCCAGGTTATCTTCTAGATGTGGCTCAATCGTCGTCTGAACGACGGCGATCTTGAGGTTCTTGGCGTCAGCGTTGGCGAACAACAGACCTGCCATAAACAAGGCCGCAAGACAAATGACCATGGCCTTCGGAGTCATATCATGGTTCTCCATTGCTTAATGTAGGTCGGCGAACGTAAAGGGCTATCTCGCCGCCCATGGAGGCGGGTTTGAGCCAGGTGACATCACCGGGCCCCACCGACACATCGGATTCTCTGACCGTATTGCCATCTGCTGCATCGAACCACATCAGATCATATCTGCCCGCCGTCATGTTCTTGATGCCCATCGGCCCGGAACACTCATAGGAATAAGCAATATAAGAGCTTCCCGGATTGGCCAGCACCCACTTGGTTGAACCTGCGGCCAAATCGTCTTGTGGTTTCATCGTGTGCCAGTCGGTCTGTTCCATGAACGCGGCGACCTTGCCGTCATCAATTATCCGCTCCCGTCCATCGCGTCTCGTGGCGTTGTGCTGCGCTTCCAGGGCGTGCATGCCGGCCAGGGCGCACGCCCATGCCTGTCTGCGGCTGGTGGTCCGGTCGATCCGATGCCACTCGGTTTCATTCCTCATTGGGATAAATCGGTCGTTGTCTCTGCCGGCCCACTTCAGATATGCTTGGTGCTGTGCCTCATAGTCCTCACCGTGCGGAGCCACGTGTAGCCACGTGACAATGTCGATATGAGGATCGTCGCGGTAGTCGCCGCTCATGACACGGTCCGGATGCAGGTCTCGCTCCCGGGTGTCGGGCGTGACGAAGCTCTGCACGACCGGATGGCTGCGATCATCCGTTTCGGCAATGAGTTGTGAGATTCTCTTGAAGTGCGCGACTCGAGCGCGGGGAAGCTTGTTGCAGCTTTCCTCGATTCCCCAGACGATGTTCTTGTGATGCTTGAACTGCCTGACGATCCCTTCGATCCAGCGTCTTTCATCCGGGTGCAGGTTTCCGTCTTCATCCAGCCTCCAGCCCATCATCTCGACGTCGGTGGCGTCGTTGTAGAACTCCAGGTGGACGACTACCCCTCTTTCCTCCAGTGCGTCCAACCACCCGTCCCACTGGTCGAGGACCTTCTTATTCAACGGTTTGGATGGATCGTGGTCGATGAACGGGCAGTGTGTGTCGTCCCCCTCGCCCTTGATATTGCAGCGGCGCATGCGGGTCATCTGGAAGTGAAAGGCGTTGGCTCCGGACTTACCTATCAAATCGATAATTTCCATCTGCGGACCGGACCGCGTGCCGTCGCCATTGAGCTTACCGAGAAACAGGAAGTCTTCAGGATTGTCCGGGCCGCAAAGAAAGGCAGCCCCGCCTCCGTTGTACTTCAGGTAGCCAGGGGCCGTGCCTGCCACGATGATCTGGCCGGGCAAGGCGTGAGGGTCGTCGAGCGGTCCCTTGGCCGTGAAGCGCCGGTGTCCTAAGTCGGTAGTCTCGCCTCGGTAGTTGAGTTGGACGTAGTCGATCCTGCCGATTTCTCGGCCGTCGCCTCGCACCGTCACCATGATTTCGTCGCCCGTACCGACCGGGACATTGGCAATGGTCGTGCTCCGCCAGCCGTCGGGATCGGCCGATGCTCGCCACGATTCACCTCGCTGCACACCACCAACGAAAAGTGCGAACTCGGAACGGCCATTCCGGCCGTCGAAGTACCTGACCTCGACGTCATACTGTCCACTCGCAGCGTAGATCTCGTTGAACACAGTCTGAATATGTCCCGTGTCTGAGGTCAGTTGGGCACATAGCCTCTGAGAGACGACTGGGCCATGTCTCCTTGCAGGCGTCGTGTAGTTGTGGAACTTGAAGTTCTCTGCTTCCAGCCTTATCATCGGCCGTCGTTTGACTATCTCCGGAGTGTCGCCATGAAGTAGTCTTCTCAAATCTTCCACTTCCGGTTGCTGATTCCCACAAAGCAGGAAGTAAGCCATGCCGGAATCGGAACAGTCCGGTCTTCCCATGGTCTTGAGTCTTTCGTATAGCCAGGCGACGTCATCATTGCCTGAACAACGCATCCAATCCCATAAGGCCCATTTCTCCGGCGGGCACGGCCCGTGCTTGGGCCCTGGGCAGGTTCCCCAACCGCCCTGGCCCGGAATCTGAATCCAGTTTACACCCAGTTCAATCAGATCCCGTTTGTTGTGCGTGACTTCCGGATTCCTGGTCTCCCAGAAGAACATGTCATTCCACACGGTATGGGAAATACAGTACACATGTTGCCGCTTCTCGGGATCGGCAGCATGGATTCCGCGCCAGGGGACCTCCATGGGACCTGCGATGACGAAATACAGGGGATTCGTTGGCGAAGATGCGTTCACGATATCCCTTATATTATTGACTGCCGCAGTGAGTTCTGTGCTGTCGTCAAAAATCACGGTGTCGGGCAGGCCAAATCTGTTCGCAGCGACGCGCACACTTTCTTCGTGAATTGCCAAATACTCAGGATCGTCTTCGCCGAGAATTGAGTTGTAGTCGAAGTGAACTACCTCACTTGTGACGTTGAAGGCGTTGAAGATCGCAATGGTCACAGCCGAGGCAAAGAGGTCATCTCGGTCTCGGTTGTTGCCATCGCAACTGTAGGCAATGCGCCCCCGGAAGTTCTGTCCGTCGAACGGTCCTGTACGGGCGTGAAGGAAAGGGCTGATTAGATGCATGAGAATCACGATGGCACAAGCGATCTGTGAATAACGTTTCATGGCTATCTCCATTAGGTTTCTTTCAAATGCGTCTTGCTTAACGTTCACCATCGAGAGCATTGTAATCACAGAACACTGTCTTGTCCTTCCCAAGATCCATCACCAGGATCCTCATTGCCAGACCTCTCTGAGGTGATGTTCGCTGAGGATGGGGCATTCTCCAGGGGCCATCGGAGGGGGAATCGGATCCTGCGCTCCGATGCCCGGTCATGCTCTTGATGGACGTGTACCTGCTGGGCGTGTCGGTCCGTGGCTGCCATAATCTCTGTCTCATAGTCGTAACACAAGCTACGAAATCCAGCTCGAACAGACAAGTCTATTCGCCTGGAGCGACATCAACTATCGCTTATGGAAGGATTTAGGCGGGAAGCACTCTTGCACCCCACGTGCCTGAAAACGATCTGCCCAAGAACGGGCTTTCCCAACTGAGGGTTGTCCGAGCCTCCAGGATCTCTACACGTGTGGCTTCGCCCTGACCAAACCGGGCCTCCGCATATAGAGAACGCCCAAGACTCACAATGATCCCTGAAAGGAGCAGGCACACCAGGATATCCTTGAGGCGCTGTGATATCCCATTGGACACTGACATAATCGTCCAATCCGTCGAATTGAAGTTTCCAGCCACCATGCCGCTGCCTGGGCCGCCAGACGTTGCTCTCGCCATCAATCCGCTGTGAATTCAGGTCGTTGGACTTGAAAACTCACTGTCTGGGGTCATACTAATGCCCGAAGAGGCTGGCACGATAGCCAGCCATGGTCATATGGAAAATGTCGGCTTGTAGGACGTAGCAAGCACATAGATCCGGTTCGGTCCCGATGTCTGGAGTGCCAGTCGTGAAGATACACGCGATTCATCGAATGAGACAAAGCATTCGCTGTACCCTGATGATCCTGTCATTGGCAGGGGCCACGCTGTCGGCGCGGGAGTATCCGGTTGGCGTGACGTTTCACGAGGAGACCTTGACCCGCAAGGGCGTGCGCGGGGACAACTGGTGCCAGACGTGGGCGTCCGACGGCAACATCTATACGATGATGGATGACGGTAACGGCTGGTGGGAAGGACCCCAGTCGGGGTCGTTGTGCCTTCAGATAGCGGGGGATGAGGGGTTCACGGCGGCTGATGTCAAGCGGATGCCCGGCTGGCCGCAGAATGCATTCAACTCGTCTTTCTACGCGTACGGAACCGTGTCAGTGGACGGCGTGATCTACGTTTGGCTCTGGAAGAGCGAGACGAAGACCTGGTATCGACGACCGATTGCGAATCGACTTCTCTATTCGCCGGATCTCGGTCAGACTTTCTACCGTTGGACCGGCGAGAAGGAGACAGCCGAGACGTTTGAAGAGACGGATGCGGATTCGTTCTTCTTCTACAGGGAAGACCCGCGACGCAAATTCGACCGGGACGCGTACGCGTTCAACTGGATCGCGTTCTGTCAGAACGGCCGAGACCATTCGCTCGCCAAGGACAACTACATCTATATGTACGCGCCGGAGCAGTACGACCCGCGGAACCTGAGCATGATTCGCGTTGCGAAGCCGCACATACGAGATAAGTCCAAGTATGAGTACTTCAAGGCATGGAACGGCAGCGCCGCCGAATGGACGCGCGACATGAAGCAGCGCGGTGTGAATTTGCGGTATCCCGAGCGCCGAAGTGACGGCGAGTGGATGTGGCCGTCGTGGTTCCCGTGTGTGGTCTACAACCCGGGCCTGGACCTCTACATCATGGTCAGCTACGGCGTCACGGACAAGGGCAAGACGTTTTGGGACGGCTGGTGTTCCAAGTGTCTCTATCCCTCGAGTCTCGGTTTTTGGCACGCCGAGCGTCCCTGGGGGCCATGGAAGCAGTTTCACTACACCGAGTACTTCTATGGCGGCGGGAACGAAAACCGCACGTACGGCTTCAAGCTCAGCCCGAAGTGGATTGACGACGACGGCCGGACCATGGTCTTGATCTGGTCCGACGCCGGCCAGGGCCACGGACTCAACTACCGATGGAATCAAATGCGTATCACCCTCCGGACGAAGGAGAAGTAGCTGGGCGGGAGTCGGATTCTGGGGTTCGATGCCCTACCGGAGCAAGATGAGCCAGACAGAATGCCGCAATGAAACAGGATCAGAGACGGCCGAGAAGATCGTCGAGTTGAGCAAGGACTTGAGGCCGATGACCCTCAACACCTCGCCGTATGCATTCTTCAAAGTGGTGGCTGGGGTGCTTACAAGAGGGGCTGCACGATCACCGTACAGCCCCCCAGCGGAGGGAGAAACTTATTGAGGGCGATCAGAGCGTCCTACGTCTGCGCAGCCAGCCGACCAAACCCGCGCCTATTGTGCCGAGCAGGATCGCTCCTGGGGCGGGCACGGGCTCCACAGGGTCGAATTGCAGATTGTCGAACCCGATGGTGCCATCGTAGCTGCTGGCTGAACTCTGGGTAAGGCGAATCGAATGAATGCCGGGGAGAGCTAATGATAGCGTGAGCCCGGTGGTGGAATCGGGGGCGCTGACTGTTGCGAGAGGATTCCCGAACACATCGAATACCTCCATCGTGGCGGTCGCACCAGGCAATGGGACTTGGTCGCCCCGAATACTGACGAAATCTGTGACAGCTTTGACTGCCGAGTTGGACGGGTCAAAAAAAGAAATGTGTACTGGGGTGCCAAAACTCAGCAGGCCGTCGGCTGTGACGCCGCCAATGACGTTGGGCATGCTGACTGTGGGTCCGGCATGCTCTACGACCGCCACATAATCGGTTGCGGAGCGGAAGGACACCCCTGAGGTTGAAAGCAACTGATCGGCGAGTTGGCTGGCTGACGGAACAGATAGTCCAGGAGTGTCTGCCATGCCGGGGAACGAGTCGAAATCGACGGTGGTCGGAGCCCCCTGAGCGGAGGAGAACATAAGCAGCCCACACAGACCTGGCACAAGATGACGCAGCAACGGCATAGCGAAGCTCCTTTCAAAAACCCATCCTCACCACGATGTCATGTACCACAGCAAGGTATTGCGGCCGCTGACAAACAACCGACACGCTGGCGGTCTACCCGGCGCGCGGCTATGATAGCGAAGACCCGGGCGGCGGGCGATTCGAGAATGACGGAGACGTTGTATGCCATCCGTCTGCCATCACAGAACCCTCTCCGTGGCACAATGGCGATAGCACCCCACCTTCCGTGGCACAAGCCTGGACCTCCGATCCGGCGAGTGAAGACAAATTCATCCTACTCTATCTATTGATCCGCGTCAATCCCTACAACCATGTATTTTCTCGGACCGAGCCGTATTTCCATGTGAGAGACGGCCACGAGCGTGAGAATTGAACGGATTCTTATGTCGGGGAGAGCATTCACCTGCGGGTCGGCGTGGTGCCGCTTTCAGCATGGTCCGACAACGGAAGTGCACAGCGCCCGCATTTCGGCGACCTTGGCCGCCGTCTGCTCGTCCGTCAGATCCTCGGCTATGACGTCGTAATAGCCGTCGGCAATCTCCATCTCGTCCATGAGGCCTCGGGGCGGAGGACTGTCACCGGAAGCCCGTGTACTGTGGCAATTCCGGGCACTCTCGGCGATGCTGGAGGACAACCCGCCCATTGACACGCCCGCTGTGGCCCCGTTATTATGCGGCCAGCGTGAAGGCAGTTGGACGGAAGGAGACAACATGGCGAATCCGGGACATCTGGCGGTCCTTGCCAAGGGCGTTGAGGCGTGGAATGAGTGGCGGAGACAGAATCCGATAGTAGTACCGGACCTCACGGGAGCGCATCTCATCGGAGCAGCCTTAGGGGGCATACGCTTCTCTGATGCGAACCTTTCCCACGCGAATCTCTCTGCGGCAAACCTCAGTGCAGCGAAACTCGCGCGCGCGACTCTCTCCCGTGCAAACCTTCGTGAGACGAATCTCTCCTACGCGAACCTCAGCGAGGCGAATCTATTGCATGCGAGTCTTTCCAGCGCAGACCTGTTCAAGACCTACCTTAGGCGGGCTAACCTTGCCAAGGCAAACCTCCGCGATGCGAATATCGAAGGTGCTGATCTGCGATTCAGCCAACTCATCGCGTGCGACCTCACGTGTGCGGTTCTGACAGGAGCAAGACTGTACGGTACGGCAAGAGACGACTGGATCATCGATGGCATCAAATGTGAATACGTCTTTTGGGATGCAAACGGCGAGATCCGCTCACCCACCAACCATGACCTTGCCCGAGGCGAGTTCGAGAAGCTCTACCGGGCCCTACCGACCGTCGAGTATGTCTTCCAGGACGGTATGACGCCATTGGACCCGCTGATTATGGACCGGGTTGTTCAGGCCATCCGCGAGCAGAATCCGGACTACGACATCCAGATTGACTCGATCAGCGCACGGGGATTGGCCCCGTCGATCAGATTCACGGTACAAAAGGAGGAACAGAAGGAGCCTGCGTTAGCCCAAGTGACCGTGGGGTATGAAGCCAAGATACGGGACTTGGAAAGCCGCTTAGATGAACTCCGATTCGCAAACCAGCGTTTCATAGACCGGCCAGGTGACACGCACATACACGTCACCAGTATCACGGGTCAGTACATCGCCCTGGACGGCTCAACCATCAACATCGATCAACATGTGGAGTACATCACGAACCTGCGCGACACCGTTGCCGCGCTGCCGGAAGACAACCCGACGTTTGCCAAGAAGACCAAGAAGGCAGCCCTGGACATCATCGGCAGTGCTTTGAAGGACATCGCCAAGGGGCAGGTCAAAAAGGTGGCTGAGCAGGTCATTCAGTTGGGCAAGGATCTGGGGCCGGTGATCGTCAACACGGCGGCGTATGCGTTCTTCAAGAGTTGTCTAGGCCGTTGAGTGGACTTGGCGGCAGGTGATGTACTCTCAGTACGTATAACCGTGTGCTTGCCTGTTCGTCGTCCCCCGATTCGCCGACTCGGGCAATCTCGGAGGCCCGCCTCCCACAACGGCCTCGGTAGTCTGTTCATGCCCCGATAATGGCAACACACAGCGCCCGCAACTCGGCGACCTTGGCCGCCGTCTGCTCATCCGTCAGATCCTCAGCTATGGCGTCGTAATAGCCATCGGCAATCTCCATCTCACCCATAAGGTCCCTCGCCTCCTCGGGCGCTCGGTCGAGGTACAGATCGCCGTCCTCATAGTCTGCGTCCCAGAGGATGGTATCCGACAGTTCCTGGATGCCGATATCCCACTCGTCTTCATCGTCGCAGGTGGGCTCCGGTACGTCCTCCACCTCCATCTCTCGCAGGGCGGCAGCAATCAGCCCCCGCCATCGGGTGCCCAGTTCCGGCTCGTCCATCTCGATGGTCACAGAGTTCCTGAGATGCTGGAACACCGTCGCGATCCCACCTTCCAGCACCGCCGTGAGTGGGGCCATTGGGACATCCTCGCGGAGCAATCCGTTCCCAACGGCAGCCAGGACGAAGACCTTTTGTCCATAGGTCAGATCATCGAAGCACGACAGGCCCAGATCGTAGTCGTAGAGATGGTCCGTATGCGCTTCGTCCAGTAGGCTCAGCAGTGCCTCGGCGAATAGCCGGCCCTCTGCTCCGTGCAATGTTCGATCACCACCGGATGTGTGCCACATTCGATTATCCCCGATCGTATGTCATATCTGCTTGGTCGCAATTATCCTGTGGAGAACATGCCGATGGCAGTGCTCTTTGTCTTCTTGGCAGTGGCACATGAGTGTGACGTTCCCCGCCCGTGCCAGTCGCTTCAGAAGCCTGAGCGTGAACTTCTGGCCGTGGTTCTTTATCGCAGAATTCTTCAAATCAACAGGACTATCTGTGAATATCTCCTCTCGGTAACGCCTCACGAACTCAGCCCAACCGATCTGTTGCCTGCTGAACGCTCTAAGCAGCCATTCGCTTGGACCCAAGTTCGGCATCCATACATCATAGCGTGATTTTGGCAATCCTCGCCCTCGAAAGCGTGTGACCAGTATCCTCAACCCGTCATGCTTTCTATCCATCGGGCTCCAGACAGACTTCGTTCTAAGCATGGACTCGCCTCTCAGAGATTGTGGTAGACTCACGATTCAGAACAGCGGTCGCCAGAGGCACGGGTTGGGGCAGTTCTTGGGTTTCAGTTTTCGTTTCAGCCGCTTCGGGTTCGACAGGATGTAGGCGTAACCGTCCCCGCGCCGTCGGCAGCCGACGATGTCCACCGTCCCCACGATCACCCCGGTGGGCAGGTCACCCGGTTCCGCACGAACCTTACGCCATCCAGCGGGCCAGTCCCCGGGCTTCTTGGCCGTGTACAGGTATACCCGGCCCCGGATGTTCGTGGGGCGGGTGCGGTACTCAGCCTTCTTGATCCCGCGCAGGATCAGTTCGACATACGGCTGGCGGATGCTGATGGCGTGGATTGGGCGGCGCATGGTGTCTTCCCTCTTCAGTGCGTGTCTGGCTTATCCTATTATTGACTCCACAGCTTGTGACGAAGTGCTAAACTCCGGTAGTGTCGCCGTCCTGGGGAGCATCTTCTTGGGCAGGCGTCCCCCTTGACTCTGGGAGTGTGCCATGCATCAGGCGGTACTCGTACGTCTGCTCTTCCTTGCATCGATTGACGATGGTCGTCTCCTCAATCGGTTCACCCATTGTCCAGTAGACCATGCCGGCCTCATGGTAGTAGATGAAGCGTTTGCTGTAGAAGCTCTCCTCGTGTCCAAAGGTTCGGACATGCTGAACGAGCCGAGTGAACAGGTGTTCGTCAACGCGGTCGCGCACGATGTACTCGTGCGGCCAAGTAGACGCATAGGTCCTGGCGAACGTCCACTCCTGTTGGTCCACGAAAGCCTTCAACTCTGGGGGGAATCTCATTGTCCAGTTCCCTTCGGTTCCGAGTTCGGTACAGGGCTTCCCGGCAGCACATCGAGTATTTCGGCGATTGGCTTGATGTAATCTACTATCGATCGGACGACCACCGACTGCTCCTCACCGGCAGGAATATCGACCGCAATCGCGAACGCCTGATTGATGGTGGCGGTCAGCACGCCGTTCTTCCCAGCCCAGGGTTCAATCAGTCGGCGGACATTCTCTGCCCGTCCGAACTGGCTATCCTCGAAGAAGAGCCACAGCGGCGTCGTCCCATGTGCCTTCCACAAAACGAAATGCACCCCGAACCAGGCACCAGCCTTTCGATCTCCGGATACCCAGACGTATCGTCCAATTCGGTCCCAAGATGCCTGTGGACGAAGTGCGTTCACGCTCAGGTAGTTTTCGCTGACGGCACAATCCACGGCGGCCTGTACAATGGAGCCCAACTGGAGTATGAACGCCGGTGTCTGCTGATCGGATAATGCCGTCGCCGAGACCGGGACAAAAGCATCACGGTCGGCGGCATCGCACAGTCCACGCAGTTGGACAAGATCGCCTCTGGCATTGGGATCATCAACGGTTTCGTGCTCCAGCGCCGACAGGACGCTTGTCCATGAGGTAAGTGCCAGGATCGGCCCGAGTTGAGTTCTTGCAGATCGAGCGATACCGGCAGCAGCGTCAAGTTCCGATACCGAAATCCCGGCGTGGATAAGTCGTTGGGTCAACTCTCGCCACAATGTGTGCGTCCGGGCGGCAGGTCCGACCACAAGCAGGACTGTCGGCTGAGGGTAGGCTGCCAGTTGTTTCAAGTACGAGACAGGCTGATTATCCGTCAGACCGGCCCAGAACTTATTCTCCACAAAGACACGTGGTTCTGATTCGGCAAACCCCCACATGTCGGGGCGAATCGTATCCTTGGTTTGCTGAGTCACGAACTGGAGCGGCGGCAAGTCACGAATGATACCGCGAAGAAACGTCGTCATACCACGCCGGGCGGCGTCGCTCGATTCGAGCACGTAGGCGAGCGCATCTGTGGCAACATCCTCGTTCACTTGTGAGAACCGCTTCTGGATGATATGGCTGAATATGGTCTGCATCGATTCTCCTCACTTGGGCGAGCGGTCGTCTTTCGTACCGAGGGACCATGATGGGCCTGTTAGAAAACCTCCTGGGGCTTGACGGGAATCCAGCGATTTCGCTTGAGTAGGGAAAGCTGAAGCCGCTTCCGTTGCTTCCACTCACACAGGACGATGGCCCTGGCCCTGTGGTACTTGGCTACCTTCCGCAACCGGTCGATGTCCTCTTGCGTTGGGAGTGGAGCACTTCCGCCTTTCACCTGGATAAGAACGATATCCAGCAGATCGCCCCGCTTCATCGTACTATCATGTACTTTGTGGTTCTTTCGTACCGCAAGAAGATCAACAATGCCCCGCGACTCACACCCATTCGGCCCGACGAAGTCCACAACGTGCCACTTCGCCCCCTTGCCCCGATTTCGGCCGATCAGCCACGCCGTCATGATCTTGGCCCATTTGCATGTTCGCAATGCCTTCGCAGCCGTTCCACTTACTCTTGTTGATGCCGCAGTCATACGCCAAGTACGCTCCTGTGTCTTTCCCTTCGACCTGAGGTATTCACTCGACGGGGAACTCAAACCCGTAGTAGGACTCGGTCTTACACTCGCTTAGCCACAGGCTCCTGACTCTGGGATCGTCGCGAAACTGCTTCATGCCGTTTCGCCAGGCTTGCCACACGGGCTTGTAGATGTAGCCGGCCTTATAGAACAGCCACTCCTCGGCACACAGATTGAAGTAGTCGATGAAAACCTGTTTATCCTCTGGGCTGAAGGGTTTCTCTGTCTCCTCCCTGAGTTTCAAGAGCCAGTCATTCAGGCTGTCATAGCGAACGTTGAACTCTATCGTCAGATCCCGGAAGAACTTGGCTTCCTCCATATGCTGTTGTCGCAGGAAATACAGGAATCCGAAACTCCCAGCAACAGCAGCTACGAGGACTTCCGTTTGCCTCAGCACAGGCACTTTGCGCAAGAGTATTGTTTCCGCCACGACGGCACCGAGGAACCATAACCAGAACCGTTGTCGGTGCCGTAGGGGCATTCCGTAGGTATTCAGGTCGAACAGTCTCATTGGTTTCCTCCAAACACTATGCCATCATCCCTTGGAGTTGATCTCGTAGACCTTGAGCACTTCGTCGCCGTAGTGGTTGATTACCTTTACTGCGATCTTGCCGGGCTTGCCTTCTTTGCCTTGCGGCGGGTCGAAGGGACGGCTTACTGTGCTGTATAGCTCGCTCCAGGCGGCTTCGTTGATCTCGGCTCGCAGGGCTCGCTTGAGCTTCTTGTAGGGTTCGTCGGAGCCGGTGAAATAGGCGTGGCGGACGAAGAAGCTCTCCGCGTCGTAGTTCGTGTCGATGAACCAGCAGGCGATGTCGTCGGTGCTCGACGAGCGAATCGCCCCGGTCGTCGGGTCGTACACGTCCACGCCTTTGACCTCGACCGTGATCTTGCCATCCTTGCCCTTTTTGATCTCCACGTCCGGCTCACCGAAGACCATGAACAGGTTGCCCGCGCCGGTCTTCTTCAAGAGGTCCTCGCCCATCGACAGGTCCGGGTTCATCCGCACCGGCAACACGGTGAGCGTGCCGTACCGCTTGGCCTCTTCCGAGACGTGCGGATCGAAGGCGAAGCCGCAGACCAGCAGCAAATCGAACCCGATTCCCTGCACCGCCTCCTTCGCCGCCTCCTTCACCAGTTCCGGCCCCACGGTCCCATGCTCCGGCCCGATGCAGACGGCCACCCGCCGGGTCTCGCCGCTCTTCTCCGTGTACTCGCCCTCCGCGTGAACCCACTGGCCCGGATGGACTTCCAGGCGGTCGAACTTGAGCCGCTCGTTCTTGATCGTGTTCTGCACGCCCGCCTTGATGAGGTTCTCGATGATGACGGTGGCGAACTGCCCGCCCCCGATCATCTTCATCGTGGCCCCATCCTCCCCGACCTCGGCTAATCGCTTCTTCTCCTCCACGCTGATCGTCCGGTGCGGCGAGAGGCTCTCGACCGTGAACGGGCCGGTGACGCGGACGGTCTTGTTGTCCTCATACGGCTGGTCATACAGCGTCTCCGTGTCCGTATGGCGGGCGATAGCGGCGTCGATCTGCTCCCGCGCCATGCCTTCCTTGATATCTGGGTTGTTGGCAATGGATTTGAGTGTCACGTGCGGCACACGCTTGTAGACGAAGCCCTTGCGGATGTCACCTTCCGTCGTATGCGGCGGCGGGAGCTGGCCCGTCAGTGCTACTTCCTTCTTGATTCCTTCGGTCGAATCGGCCAGCAGGTAATACGGGTACCTTGCCGCCATCAATCGTGTGCGGGCCAGGGCGAGAGCTACACGGCTCGTGTCGATCGTGATCCAACGCCTGCCCCACTGTTCGGCAACATAGGCGGTCGTGCCACCACCGCAGGTAGGATCAAGTACCAAGTCGCCGGGGTCGGTGGTCATGAGAATCGCACGTTTGACCACCTCAGTGTTGGTTTGCACGACATAAATCTTTGGATCGCTGCGGCTTTGGATGCCACCAAGATCTGCCCAGACGTTCGTGATCTGGTACGCGGGAAAATCATCGAGGTATCGCACATATGCCAGTCGGCTACCCTCGGGGATCAACCGGTTTGCCGCGATCAGACGCTCGAATCCTTCGGGGCCTGTCTTCCAGTAGTTTGGCTCGGGCGTGAAGGTTCTTCCATTGAAGCTGACCGGAAATGATCCTGGCGGCCGTTGGCTCGTCAGGGTGTCTTTACGAAACAGGCGGCACCCCTCTGGCAATACTCCGTCATCATCTGTGGCGTTCCCCATCGCAACTCGCCTGCCATCCCTTAATTCGACTTGGTTGTACTTTGCCGCGCCTGAACCGCCCTGCAGTTTCTCCATGTACAACTGGCGGTATTTCACTGTATTGTGGTTCTTCGCATACCAGATAAGGTGGTCGGCGACTAACGCAAGTTGTTCGTCAGACTGCCCACCGGTCTTGGTGAACGTAATGAGACCGCCGAAGTTCTCACTTCCAAACACCTCATCCAAAATACAGCGCACAAGGTGAACGTTCTCATCGCCGATCTGGACGAAGACCGATCCTGTTTCGGTAAGCAATTCGCGGGCGACGACGAGGCGGTCGCGGAGGTAGGCGAGATAGGAGTGGATGCCGAGCTTCCAGGTGTCGCGGAAGGCGCGGACCTGTTCGGGCTGGCGAGTGGCGTCCTCGGCCTTGCCGTCCTTGACATCGCGTTTGCGGGTGCTCACCTGCCAGTTGGAGCCGAACTTGATGCCGTAGGGCGGGTCGAGGTAGATGGTCTGGACCTTTCCCTTGAGGCCCTCCTTCTCGGCCAGGGAAGTCATCACCAGCAGCGAGTCGCCCAGGATCATGCGGTTCGACCAGTTGCCGTCGTGGTGGTAGAAATCGACCCGCTGGTCAAACTCCTCGGGCAGGCCGTTGAAGTCGGCGAACAGGTCGAGCTGGCCGCCGGAGTGGTCGATGCGCGGGAGCTGATCGATGATCGCCTGCGGGTGGATCTTCTCCTGGATGTAGATGGGCACGACCGGCACGGCGAGGTCTTCGGCGTCCTGCTCGTCCTTACCCTTCCAGACTAATTGCGGATCGAGGGATGGATCGCGGGGATAAAGCATGCTCTTCGGCGCGTTCTCATCGGCCGCCACAAAATCCCGCAACTCCTCCGTAGGAATATTCTTGCGCTTGTCCTTGTGACGGATGGCCTCAATGCTCTTGGAGCCGCCAGCGCCGCTTGTCTTCTTGCGTACCATGTGCCTCACCTATGTGGCGCGCCCCGCGCCTTGCAGTTCTTCAGGTTTGCCCCATGCCATTCCCCACATCCAGGTAACTGACGACATTGAGCCCGTTGATCGAACGCCCGACCATATCGCGGTCATGCGTCAGAAGTGGTATGTCGCGGTGAACCGCCGTGGCAATAATCCAACAATCGCCCGCCTCCAGTCTGCGGCCTACAGGACGGGAAGCCGCCATTACGAAGGCCCATGTCTTCGCCAGATGATAGTCGTAGGGGATGACGAGAAATCGCCGGATGAAAGCATCCAATCCCTGCCGAGCCTTGTCGCCCCACTGGTTACTCTCAGCCCAGTCCCAAAGCTCGGCGACGGTCTGGAAACTCAGCGCTAAAGTCTGCCCTCGCATGTGACCTTCGTACTTTGCCCGCAATACATCGTTCTTCTTCTTGGGATGGAGAAGACTCGCTACGCTCGTGTCCAGTAAGACGACACTCATACACCATCACCTCCGTCCGTGAGTGTGCGACGGGCCTCGCGTTCGCGGAGAACGTGCTGCAAGAGTTCATCAGGATCATCGTCAACTGGCCAGAGCGCACTGATTTCGTCCAGATTGGAAACAGCCGTCACACCCTGCTGCTCGGCCAGATCGTCAAGCGATAGTGATCTCCAAAACGGGGTCGATTCCCGAGCGGCTGACGGTGGGATGTCTTCCTCCAATACTACCAGGGATTCGACCTCAAGGATTCGCTCCCTGCCCTCCTCCATAATGGCGTGGCCGACGACCCGCACAGCCTTCATCCATGCTTCCGACAACTGATCGACATGCTCCTCCTTGAAGTGACACGTCCACCGTGTTCCGTTTGCCTCCCACAGTCTTCCTGTAAGTGCACCGTGCCCGTTCAGTTCCTCAAGCCGTCCCGCCCTCGAAGTGCTTGACACATCAACCGGCTGGCCGAGTAGCTCCTGGAGGCGCGTACGAAGCGGCGAGTCAAAGGTGAATGCTGCTCCTGCGTGGCCATTCTGCGAGTCAAATCTGATGGCATCGATACCATGGTCCAACACTCTTGCCAGGGCATCACAGCTTTGCAGCACTCCTCTGTCGAATCCAGGAGGGAGGTTACCCAAGGTGACATCAACGTCCCGAATCCTGGGCATGCCAGTAACGAATGCCTTGACACTCTCCTCGCCGATGTAGCCGAACATATGCATCTGGGCAGGCGGCTGGCCAAGTTCGAGCTGGGCGACAGCACTACCGTGCTGCCATGCCACAAGAAAAAGCTCGCAGAGGTGCTCGATATCAGCTCTATCGCGTCCTTGTCGTTGGGACTCCTCCCCATACAGGACGCGGCCAACTCGCTTCAACGCCTGCTGCGTGCGCCTAACGATATCTGCGAAGTCGGCTGCTGACAAGCGTGCTTCACCAACGTTAGGACCTGTGACAGTAACGGTCAATCGCGGCGGAACCCCGCCACTCTGGTTGTGTCTTCTCGGCGTCATGGTTCGATCCTCCGAGGTTTTTGCCCCATTGTATCGCGCAGAGCATTCTCTGCATCCCATGGATCGTCGATCTCGATGAAATCCCATCGCCCGAGGCCCCCGTGGTTGTTGACGGCGGGGACCCAGAGCGTCCGGGCGGTGCTGACCTTGGCGGCCTTATCCTTCTTCTTTTCGCCGGTGACCTCGATCAGCAGGTTCAGGAGGTCGTCCGGGCCGTGGCCATCGTCGATGCAGGCGATGAAATCCGGGACGTAGTTCCTCGCCTCGCCGTTGAGCGTGTAAGGGATGGTGAAGCCAAGATTGTGGTTCTTCACGTAGCGGACGACCTCGTCCATGTCTTCGAGCGTCTGGGCGAGCTTCTGCTCCCATGAATCCGTATCGGCGACGACATGGGAGACGTGGCACTTGTCCTCCCGCGTAGCGTAGACCGGGCGGGTCGTATCGAAATCGACATAGCGGGTCGAGCCGATGGTGTCGTACGGCCGCAGGATCGGTTTCAGGATGGCCTGCCCCTCGTTCGAGCCGACGATGGCGTTGTAGATCCGGTCGCTGGCATCATGGGCAAATTCGATCAGCAACAACAATTGGGGAAAGGTGTTGTCCTTCAGGACCACGCATTCGGCAAGCCAGCGTTTGGCGATGTCGAGCACTTGGGGAAACAGCCAGGACTTGACCTCTCCATCGAATCGGTGCTCCTTCGGGCGGTCGGTCCGCTGTTCGCCATCCTGCCGGAAATACTTCTCCAGCGTTAGCTTCGCCAGCAGAAACGCGACCTCGTTCGGCCGCCGCCGTTTCAGGTCGTCGAGATCATGGATGCTCGATTCACCCACGATGGGGGCGTTCTCCGTCTTGGTCGGGATGTCGGCCGTCGAGAGTGCCAGCTTCGAGTCCTCGGTGAATGTGGCGGTGATCCGTTCGCCGTCGAGGTCATACCGGTAACCGAGCAGCCGGGGAAAAGTGATCTCGCAGGCGATGCGACTTTCGAGGGCACGGACGCGCGTCGGTAACGGGCCGGGCTTGGGCTCCTTAGTCGAGCCGCTGCATGGAATGAATGAGAAGGGAACGCCATAGACCTCGGCATACTCCGGCTCGAACAGGCCGCCATCGTTCACGGCGTAGCTCATGCGACGCAACGCCCGGCCGACCACCTGCTCGCACAACAGTTGTGTACCGAACGCCCGAACGCCGAGAATGTGCGTGACGGTGTTGGCATCCCAGCCCTCCGTAAGCATTGAGACGCTGACGACGCATTTGATGTGCTCTCCGAGCTTGCCTGCCTTGCCAACGGTGTTCATCACCTCGCGGAGCAGGTCCTCATCGGTGAGGTTCTCAGCATCCCGGCCGGGAAAGCGGATACGGTATTCGGTTTTGAACTCGTCGATCTCGCGGGCGGCAATCTTCTTGAACTCGGTGCTCATGCCCTCGCCCGATTCGAGTTGCTGGCTGTCCACGAGAATTGTGTTGGGGCGTTGAAGCCATCCGCCGTGATCGTCGTCATTACGGAAGATGGGCAGGCTGCCCGCCTGGACGACGGTCGAATCGCCGATGGGCTTCTCCCAGCCAGCGATGTAGTCGAAGACGAGCTTCGACGTGTTCGTGTTGTTGCAGACGACGATGAAGACGGGCGGCGTGACGCCCTTATCGCGCGCCTCAGTATTGTCCTCCCAGAGGCGGTAGTACTTCTCGTAGTTGCCGTATAGGCTGTGCAAGGCCCCCTCAAGGGCGGCCGGGAGTTTTGGCTCGCCACTGATCTTATCCGTCTTGCGGCCCTTCTTGGGTAGGTCTTCACGGATACGCAACCATAGATCGCGGTACGCTGGCTGTTCACCCATCATGGAATCATCGGAGACGGGCACGCGGGGCACCTTGACGATCCCGGCCTCGATGGCGTCGATCAGGGAGAAATCGGAGACGACCCACGGGAAGAGCGTCCCCTCCGGCCAGCCGGAGCCGCGAAGGAAGAACGGCGTGGCGGACAGGTCGTAAATGGACTTGACGCCGATCTTGGCCTTCACGGCCTCAATGCCACTGATCCAGACGCGGGCCTCCTCCTCTCGTTGCTTCGCTTCCTTGCGGTCGTCGCCTTTGAGCTTCACCTCCTCGCCGTCGGGCTTGCGCCGGTAACAATGGTGGGCCTCATCGTTCAGGATGACGATGTTCTTCTTGGTGCCGAGTTCCCGGCAGACCCGGCGGACCATTTGGTCCGGTGTCTCTGTGAACGTGCCGGTCTCGCCCTCCGCGAGAATGGCCTTCGTGAGCTTGCCGGCGGCGACCTTCTCACGCAGTTTGAGGGCGTGGAAGTTCGTGATGAGGATCTTTGCCCGGCAAAGCTGGTCCGTTATTGACTGGCTCGGCACAATGTCCCGCTGGCGGTAGTAGTTCTGGGGATCGTTGGGCAGGAGCACGCGCAGCCGGTCTCGGATTGTGATACCGGGTGTGACGATCAAGAACGTGTCGCCGAAGCGGGCGTCCTGAGGACTGGCGAGTTTGTTCAGCGTGTGCCACGCAATCAGCATGGCCATCACGACGGTCTTGCCCGTCCCGGTGGCCATCTTGAAGGCGACACGGGGCAGGCCGGGGTTCGATGAATCGTTGGCGTCGCGCAGCCCGTTCGCGATCCAGGCGTCGCCGTATTTGTGGGCGACTTCGGTGAGATAAATTGCTGTTTCCAGGGCCTCGATCTGGCAAAAGAACAGCTTCTTTTCACGGTCAGGGTCGGTCCAGTAGGCCAACAAACGGCTCGTCGTGGGCGTGACGCCAATGTAGTCGCCTTCCCGCCAAAGCGTCACACGGGCGCGAATCTGGTTGACGAGCTTGTTCTCCTCGATTCGATCCTGGGTCCATTCGGTGTCAAAGACAAGCTGTTTCTGGCCCTTCTTCTTGCGTGGCTGCGCGATGGGGACGAAGTACGAGCTGACCCGGCGGCCCTCAACGATTTCGTTGGTGATCCCCTCGTCCGTGAACTTGAAGTGCCGACCCGGCTCCCGGAACGGCGAATTGATGACCGGGTTCTCAATAACAACCTGCTTCACAGATGTGATTCTCCCTCAGCAATCCTGCCACACGGCCACAATCAACGATTTCTCCACCATTTGGCCCTCATCAGCAATGTTACAGAGCCATCCGACCCAATACTACAATCGGCATTCCGGGGATTCAACATGATTTTCGGTCGCAAAAAGGGCCATGTTGCGTCATACGAAGCCCACAGCGGCCCCGCCAGCCGCCCGGAATGACCGAAATCGTCCGTGATTCCCTTCGCAGATTGCGAACCGCGCGATAGGATCGGCGTATCACTCCCAAACGCCGTCCACTACGGGCCGCAATCTCGCTTCCTCTCCCTCATCAGGCCCGGACGGCGGGCCGGGTGCCGATTAGTCACACTTCACTTATCAAGATAGAGGCGCCCGGCGTTTGCGCTGTTGACTGCCCCCAGCCTCGTAGGTTGTCAGCGGCCGCTGCTTCCGGGCCACCCCAAGTTCCCCTGCAATATGGCCATTTCTCCGGGTATCCTTCTGTGAAGCCGGGGCCGGCGTGGCAACCCGGCAGTCGACGACCTCGAAGCCCTGGAAAAGGAGAAAGCCATGAAAACGCTGACAGACCCGCGAGCCCAACGCACGGTCCTCGGAATCGGCACGATGGCAATACTTGCTTTTGCCAGCGTTGCCGGAGCAATGCAGGAATACGAGGACATCAAGACCCTTGTAGCAGAAATAGAAACGGACATCGCAAAGGCCGAGCGGGAAATAGACGATCTTGAGGACATTGGCATCCTGCTGTTCATCTTCGGCACAGAGGATTTGTCGGAAATTCAGACCCACGTGGATCGCCTCGCATATCAGGCTGTAAGCGTGCTTTCTGCTCTCGCCGCCCAAGCCGACCGGGAGGGCAACGAGGCCGCAGGCACGCGTGTTCGCAGGCAAATGCAGAAGATCAAGCAAGCCGCGCAGCAGGTGCGTAACCGGATTCTCGAAATCAGGTCCGCCTCATCCATAGACATTTGCGTCATACCGGTTCATATGGAGATCGGGATGTACATGGCGATTCGGCCGCGCGCTAACCGTCGCAGTACGGTCAAGGCGCAGGATCTGTGAACCGTGGCCACCCGCTTCACGCGGGTGTGGATTGGTGTCGCTACACCGAGAACGGCCGAAATCCTCCGGGATTCCCCAGGGCAATCGCATGAAATCTCTCATGGCGAATTTTTCTCGTTGCCCGGCTTGAAGCCCAGTAACGTCAGGAGGTAGTTTCTATCGTAGCCGGCCTTGGCTCTCTTGCTCTTGATCCCCAGTTTGCAGGTCTTTTCCTTTTTCAGCAGGAGCAGGCTGATCCGCCGGATTCGCGCCAGGTTCTCCGCCGCGTTGGCGACACGGACACGACATTGATCTTCGTTGAAACTGACGTCCAACGTCCAATGCAGTTCATTTTCCACCCGCCAGTGATTGCGGATGAGGACCGCTGGCTTTTGGGCCTGCCGTCCCGAATGCGAGGTGATGAAAGAACAACGTTCCGTACTCGTCTTTCCCTCGACGCTCCGTGTACACTCCATCACCGCC
>Ga0272441_10004429_pt1 | contig 25442 bp, 24 predicted proteins | sample SSMProp6N_FD_193582 | JGI IMG/M metagenome (GOLD analysis project Ga0272441, IMG submission 193582) | Marine sediment archaeal communities from Little Sippewissett salt marsh, Falmouth, MA, United States - SSM-Prop-6N | ecosystem: Environmental > Aquatic > Marine > Wetlands > Sediment ...
AGGAAAATACCCGGTGGCGGCAATGCCTAATCCCAACAGCAGGATGGACAGGGCGGAAAGCCGGTGTTCCGGGATGAACCGGATGACAAAAATGACCAGCAGGGCCAGAAACCCGGGGATTTCACGGATCGACTGGATCATTCCGATACTGTCGCCGTCCAGCCGGGCCACTTCTACGGCAAAGTTGTTGAACAGGGTCGTCCAGGCTTGAAGGCCCACCGTCGAAGCGATGGTGAGCACCACCAAATAGAGATACATGGGGTTTTTTTTGACGTGGTTCATACCGGCGGCGACTCCCAATGATGCAACCCATTCTGCAACGGGTGGACCGGTCTACCACCATTGGGATCCCGAGGCAAGTGCGGACACAGCTACTGGGGTGTTTCGGAAACGCCGTAAGTGGCTAGAATATTGCCCGTGCGGGTTTCAAGCTCCACCCAGGCCTGGCGCAGGCCGACAAGGGCCAGGGCCAGATTGCTCTGGGCCGTGGTCAAATCCTTCTGGGCCTCGTTGAGGCGAACCAGTGACCCCTGGCCGGCGTTATACTCCTTTTCCACCAAATCCCGCGTGCGCTGCACCAAGTCCACATTTTCCCGCTGGAGGGCCACCTGGCTTTGGGCTGTGATCACCAGTGCCGCGGAACTGAGGATGTCCGAAGTGGCCGACAGGACAAGTTCTTCCAGCAATTTTTCCAGCTCTACTTGTCGCTGCCGGGTCTCCCGCACTTTGGCCCGGGTGAAGCCGCCGGCAAACAAATTGTAGGATAGGCCCACTTGGATGCGGTTGCCGAAATCATCCTGCCCGAACCCCGGGTCATCGACGCGCTCACCGTCCAGACTGCCGGCCACGACAATGGTGGGATAGTAGTCGGCCTGGGCGACTTTGACCTGGGCCTCGGTTTGTTTGATGCGCCACTGCACCTGCTGGATGTCCGGGCGATGGTCCATGGCATCGGCGATCAGATCGTCCACAGGCGGGCTGGCCAGTTCTGCAGCTGTCTCGGCGGCGAGGCGGGCCAGTTGCACGTGGGCGGGCAGCCGGGATTCGGGGAGCCCCAGCAGGGCGGCCAACCCGTATAGGGCGATTTCGTAGCGGTATTCCTGAGTGATGCGTGTCGTCTTGGCTTGGTTTTTTCGCACCTGGAAGTTGAGCACGTCGCTCAATGCGCCGGTGCCCACCCGCTGGCGGGCTTCGGCATCAGCCAGCTGCCCCTGGTTGAATTCCTCGTCGGCCTCGGCGATAGCAATGTTCTCCTTGGCCAGTTGGGCGGAAAAATAGGCGAAAGCCACTGCCGAAATCAGCAGCCGGCGGGCGTCGTTCAATGCTTCTGCGCTGGACTGTTCACCATAGCGGGCCGCAGCGTTGGAAAATTGGCGTTCGAAACCGTCGAAGAGCGTCCAGGAAGCAGTCAGGTCCGCGGTGTAATAATCCTGGGGGTCATCGAGGGTGGCGGCCGGATTCAGGAAACGGGCGGCGGCAAGATTCTGCTGGTAGGTGTTGTTGGAAAGATCGACCCGGGATCCCGACGCGTTGGCGTCCAACCGGGGCCAATAGGTGGATCGCGCCTGATCCACCTGGGCCTTGGCTTGCCGAACGCGAGCCGCGGCAGCTTCGAGACCGGGGTTGCCGGACAGGGCAATTTCAACAGCGGTCTCAAGGTTCAAGGTTGACAGGCCGGCCCAATCTACCGTTACCGAATTGCCGGGATCGTTTGTTGCGTCAGCCCCCCCGGCATTGATTCCCTGCGCACGTCCGGCCAGCGGTAAGGCGATTATCCAGAATAGGATTGGGATGACCCAGTATATGGTACCTTTTTTCATTTTCTCCACGCTTTCCTGATTGGTTTAGGAGGACTAGTTGCATACATCCACTGACGGTGTATGCGCTTGCCCATAATCGTCGGCCAGTGGGTCCTCATGACGGTTTCTGGCCGGTTCCACCTCAAGGCGCCGGGGCCACCGGCCGTGCTTAATCCGGTGCACCAACAGCCGCAGGTCATTCAGGATGGCCAGCAGGCTGGGTATCAGCACCAGCGTAAGGATGGTGGCAAACGCCACGCCGGCGGCGATGGAAAGTGCCATCGGGATGAGGAATTTGGCCTGGAAATCAGTTTCCAGAATTAACGGGGCCAGACCGCCCACCGTGCTTAGGGTGGTCAGAAATATGGCCCTGAAGCGCCGGGTGCCCCCCTGAAGGATCGCCTCAAAAAACGGCATACCGCAGGCAAAATTCTCATTGATGCGTTCGATGAGCACAATCGCATCGTTGACCACCACCCCGGTAAGGGCCACCATCCCGAAGATGCTCATGATGGACAGATCGTAGCCCATCAGCAGATGGCCGAACACGGCGCCGATAATACCGAAAGGTACGGTAAACATGATCACAAAAGGCTGTGCATAGGAACGGAACATGGTGGCGATGACAATAAAGATGCCCAGTACCGCCAGCGGAAATCCGATGAAGAGGCTGCCGAATGATTCGCGCATCTTCTTCTGCTCTCCCTGAAGGGCCACGAACATTCCGGGATGGCGCTTCTTCAACTCGGGGAAATAGTTGGCCGACAGTTCCGTAAAGATTTCGTTGGCATTGGCTTTATGGGTGTCCACGCCGGCGCTCACGGCCACCCGGCGCATGCCGTCGGTGCGGGTAATCGTGGAGAATCCGGGGGTAAAGGTGACATCGGCGACGGACATGAGCGGCACCTCAAACCCACTGGCCGTGCGGATACGAACCTGGTCCAGGTCGGACAGCCGGCTGCGTTCCCCGGCGGTGTAGCGCACCTTTACCCGGATGTCATCCCGGCCCCGTTGAAGCCGGAGCGCTTCATCGCCATAATAACCGGCGTAGATCTGGCGGGCCAGATCCTCCACGGTGATCCCCAGCGCCCGGGCTTCCGGCTTGAGGTTCAGGCGCATCTCGTTCTTGCCGGGAGAGAAGTCGGTGCGGATCTGGTACACGCCGTCGAATTTTCTCAGGCGTTCCATCAATTCGTCGGCGGCCAGCAGGATATCGTCCATGTCGTGGCCCTGGAGCCAGACCTCGATGGGATCACCGGGCGGGCCGGCCTCCATGCCGGCAAAAGTGAGCGATTTGATGCCGGGCAAGGTACCGATTTCCTTCTCCCAGAGCACCATCAGCTCCTCGGTATGGATGCCCCGGGCATCGGAATCCAGAAGAATCGCCTGGACAGAACCATAATGCGGTCCCACTTGGGGTATTTCGCTCAGGGTCTGTCCCACCAGGGTCAGCCGATCCTGAACCAATGGATCGCCGGACCTTGTCTGAATGGTTTTTTCCAGCCGCGCCAAGGATGCTTCGATCTCTTCAATGGCCCGCCGGGTGACCTCAGGCGGGGTGCCGCTGGGAAACGCAGCCGTGGCGGTCATCACGAACCCGTCCAGCTTGGGAAACACTTCGAACTTGATGATGCCGCTGCGCACCAGGCCGACCGTCAGCATGAGCACGGTGATGGCCGTGGCCAGGGATATGTAGCGCCAGTGCAGTGCCTTACTGAGAAAGGGCATGTACACGCGGTCCACAAACAGTACCATCCACCGGGAGGTGGTTTGTTGGACGCGGGATAGCCGCCGGACCAGCTTGTTTTCCCGATCGTCGGGGCGGTTGGGGGGGGGCAGGTGGCTCAAATGGGCCGGCAGCAGAAAAAGGCACTCGACCAGGGACACCACCAGGCAGGCAATCACCACGGCGGGCAGGATAGAGATGAATTTTCCCATGATGCCGCCCACATAAAACAGAGGCATGAAGGCCACAATGGTGGTGAGCACGGCAGCAATCACCGGCATGCCCACCTCCGTGACCCCGTCGACTGCTGCTCTCAGGGCGGTCTTGCCCTGCATGCGGTGAACGTAGATGGCCTCGCCCACCACAATGGCGTCATCCACCACGATGCCCAGCACCATGATCAGGCCGAAAAGTGAAATCATGTTGATGGTGCCGCCCATGGCCCAGAGAATGGCCAGGGCCCCGGCAATGGAAATGGGGATGCCCATGCCGGCCCAGAAGGAGAGCCTTGCGTTGAGAAAGCACCACAGCAGCAAAAAGACAATACACAGGCCGATGATGCCGTTTCTCGTCAACAGATCGATCCGCGCCTTGAGCATGTCGGTGTTGTCGTAAAGAATTTCAATATTGGCACCCTTCGGTATCTGCTGCTGCTTTTCGTCGATGTACCGGTGGATGGTTTTCGAGATCACCAGAGCATCTTCTTCGGGCGTTTTGTAGACAATCAACAAAACGGCCGGCTCACCGTTGATGGTGGCGGCAATGGGGTCCTCGGTGAATCCGTCGTCGATACGGGCCAGTCGGCCCAAGGTGACCACATCCCCCTCCGGACTGGCCATCACCACGACCGAGGCCAACGCCTCACCTGTATATTTACGCCCCATGGTGCGCACGCGGATCTCCTCTTCGCGGGTCCGGATGGTGCCGCCGGCCAGGTTCAGGCTGCTGCGGCGGACGGCATCGGTCACGTCGGAAAAGGCAAGGCCATATTGGCGCAGCCGCTCCTCGGAGACTTCGATGGCGATTTCATAATCGCGTGCACCGAAGGTTTCCACCTGTGATATGTTGGGCAATTGCTGTATTTCGTCTTTGACCTGCTCGGACCACTCCTTGATCCGCCGTTCAGACATATCGCCGGAAAGGTAGAGCAGCGTCACCACATCCTTGAGCAGCAACTCGCTGATCACCGGCTTTTCCGCGTCCACCGGGAAGGTGGAGATGGCATTGACCTTGGTGCGCACCCGGTCGAGCACCTCGTCCACATCGTAGTCTTCGCGGACCTCAATATTGGCCGAACCCAGCCCTTCGGACGATTGGGTGGTGTACTGTTTGATGCCCTCCAGTCCTTCGATGGCCTCCTCGATCTTGCGGCTGATCCCCTCTTCCACCTCTTCCGGATCGGCACCGGGATAGGGCACCGAGATGGTGATCATGTCCAGGGAGAACTCCGGAAAGGTTTCACGGATCATGTTGGCCGTGGCGATGTAGCCGGCGATAAAAATCATCACCAGGATGATGTTGGCGAACACGGTGTTCCTGGCAAATGCGGCAAGTACCCGTTTCATGATGTGGACTCCCCGTTGGCCGTGGCATCGGCAATTTCAAGCAGTGCATTTTCAAGTGGGTCGATGAGCCGGGTGAGAATCACCGTGTCGCCCGGGTTGATCCCCTGGCCGACATACACATACTCGCCTTCGATGCGTTCCACGCGCACGTCCACCGTTTTGAGACGGTTGTCGGCATTCACCAGATAGGCCTTGTTTTCAAAGGTTACCGCCTGGCGGGGCAATCGGTATACAGCGCGCATGGTCCAGCCGGGTATGTCGACCGTGCAGAACATCCCTTCCACCAACGGCAGCGAACGGGCGCCGTCGCCCCTGGCCGATTGGGCGTTGACCCGCACGGCCACGGTGAGGGTCCGCGTCTGCTGGTCGAACTTCACCACCCGCTTCAACATGCCGATCCAACCCGATGCGGCTTTATCTTCGGTCCAGCGGATGGTACATTCGACAGGCTTGAGGTTCCCGAACCATGCTGTTGGCTGTCGGTCGCCGATCGGTTCAAACTGCAGCCAGTGACGGGCATCGCGGCTGTCAAGAGAAACATGAATTTCCAGTACGGTATCGTCGACCAGGGTCAAGACATTCTGCCCGGGGGAAACATACTAGCCGGTCTCCACCGTTACGGATTGGATCCGGGCAATAAAGGGTGAGGTGATCGTACAGCGGGACAGATTGGTTTCAGCCACCGAGAGACGCGCCCGGGTCGATGCCAGACTGCTTTCGGCCTCCCGGATCTGCAGCGGATAGAGGCTCACGGCCTGGGATATCTGATCCGCCTGATCCAAGGCGCTGTTGTAGGCGCGCTCGGCCTGATCGATCCCTGATCGGGTCCCCACCCGGTCTGCCTTGAACAACCGCTTGATCCGTTCGAATTCAGACTTGGCCAGTTGGGCGCTTCTTTCAAGGGTCTTCAACCGCTTGCTGTCGATGGCATACTGCTTTTTCAAACGCGCCACGGTGGCCTGCCACTGGGTCACTCCGGCCCTGGCCTCGAGGAGGCCGGCCTCATAATCGGACGGGTCGACGCGGAACAAGATATCGCCAGAGGGAATGATCTGCCCGGTCTTAAGCTTGGGGTGCGTGTAGACCACTCGGCCGAGGACTTCCGGTGCAACGGTCACCACGGTCAGTGCTTTGGCTTCACCGTAGCCGGAGATGATTACCGGATAGTCCCGGGGCTGAGCCGTCGTGGTTTTAACCTTGATGGGTCGTTCCTCGGTTTTCGCCTCGGCGGGAGGCTCTTTAAGGCTGGCCAGTCCGTTCATGCCCACCCAGCCCGACACAAGGATCAGCACGCAGATGCCAATGCGGATCATCACGTGTTTTTTCGGCCGGTGTTCTTCCTTGCTATTCATTTTGATTCCCTTGAATTAGGCTTAAAGTGATTTGTTTTCCAATACCTGCTTAATCTGCTGGAGCACCTCGCACCACTTTTGGGTGGTTTCCGGCCCAACCGCCTCGACCAGCTCCACGAACGAACCCAGGATCATCTTCTCAATCCGGGCGATGTCTTCCAGCGCCTCGGGAGAAACTCGGATCACCACCTTGCGCCGATCCTGGTCGCTGGGAACGCGGGTCAGCAGCCCTCGCTCCACAAGCCGGTCCACCATGGTGGAGACCGACGGCGGGGATACGTTCAACAGTGCCGCCAATTCCGTAACGGACACCGTTTCGCGAACCCGGATCATCATCAGCATGTTCATCTGCGGTGCCGACAACTCCCCGAAACGATCATCCTTGGCGGTACTCATGCAGGCACCGGTGGATATCCGCATGATCCGGTCATGGATCATCCTTCCCGTGGTAAATATGTAGCGGGCATGGTTCAATACATCTTGATCGGTCATGAACGCCTCCAATAGTTGTGAAGGGTTCACTATAAGTAAGTCTAATTTTTTGTCAACAAAATATTTAATATGGCTAATTAATAGCTTTAAAAACTTTTCCCGGGTGCAGACCATCCTCGCTCCCGCAAAGGATATTCGCGTTTGATCGATCAGCCTTTGCAAAAGGGTAACCACATGTATCAAATGGTAACGGTCCGTCTCAACAATCGGCCCTGTCGACGGTTGATGGTACTGGGAACGCCGGTGCGCGCCCCACAGGACACCGGATCAGTGATCGGATCGGCCATGGTTTTTATCTTGAGCACATGTTAAAGAAAGGTCATCGGCGGCCGATAATGTGGGAAACGGTTCAATTAACCCATAATGTATCCCACATGGAAAAAACATGGCCCTGAGCAAGAAGACGCCGCGTACCCTTTGCGTGACCAGCGGCAAAGGCGGTGTGGGCAAGACCAGTTTCACGGTGAATTTCGCCATCGCCCTAACCCGGAACAACAGCCGCGTTCTGGTCATAGACGGGGACATGGGACTGGCCAACGTGGACGTGTTGCTGAGGCTGTCGGTTAAAAGCAATATCCGGGACATCCTGGAAAGTGGTGCCGATCCACGGCAAGCACTTATTTTCACCCGCCCCAACCTGGCCATCCTGCCGGGCAGTTCCGGGGTTCCGGAGATGGTATCGCTGGGGGAAAAACAGCAGGAACGGCTGGCCGGCCTTATAAAGGATGTCTCATCGGATTTCGATTACGTCATCATCGATACGGCGGCAGGCATCGGATCTTCGGTGTTGTGGTACAATCGGTTTTCCGACCATAACATTTTCATCCTCAGCCCGGACCCGACTTCCATGACCGATGCTTACGCCCTGATCAAACTGCTATCCCGGGATCACGGGATCAACCGGTTCAACCTGGTGCTCAATTCCGTTCGCGGGGTCCGCGAGGGCAACCATGCCGTAAATACCATCCAACGGGTAACGCAGCGGTTTCTTAACCTGGAGCTGTTCCACCTGGGAAGCATCCCGGAGGACAAAGCGGTCCGTCAGGCAGTCCTCGACCAGGTGCCTTTTATCGAACAGACACCGGCCAGCAAAGCGGCCCGGGCCGTCCGTGATCTGGCAGAACGGGTTCATACGCTGATCTGATGACTTTTATACACGCCACCCACACCCGCAGCATGACACTCGGCTGCTGCCGCTGCGGGGCCTCAGCCCTCATGATGGCTGCATTACCAGCCCATGCCGCCGTTGTCGGCAGTCAACTGCATGGGCGCATTTTTTGGGTGTTATTATGGGTCGTCTTACTGGTGGTGGCCATTTTTCTCGTCTATCTCCAGCAAAACCGGATGGTCCGTCGTAAAACCGCCGAGTTGAGACGGGAGCTCTTCGAGAGGCAGGTGGCCGAAAAGGAGCTGCTTGCCTCAGATCAGCAATTGCGGCAGTCGCTGGCGGAAAAGGAGTCACTGCTCAAGGAGATCCATCACCGGGTCAAAAACAACCTGCAGATCGTCTCCAGCCTGCTCTACCTTCAGGAGGATTATATGAAGGATGCCAGAGGCGTGGAAATTCTGCGGGAAAGCCAAAACCGAGTCAAATCCATGGCCTTGATCCACGAGCAGCTATACGGCACAGCAGACCTGGCAAAAATCGATTTCGGCCGCTATGTCCAAGGGCTGACCGCCAACCTGTTCGACGCTTACGGGATCGATCCGGTCCGGATCCGGCTCAATGTCCAAGCCGACGACATCGCCTTGGGGGTGGACATGGCTGTGCCCTGCGGCCTGATCATCAATGAGCTGGTGTCCAATGCCCTCAAGCATGCCTTTTTACCCGAGACCAGCGGTACGGTTGACATCGTCATCCGGACCCTGAATGCCGGCCGGATTGAAATCGTTGTGGCCGACGACGGCATCGGTATCGTCGAACCGCCGGCGGATGCTGAAAAAAAATCGCTGGGCCTGCGGATCGTCGATACCCTTGCCACTCAGTTGGGTGGCACCCTTGCCCTCACAACGGAAAATGGAACTCGGTTCAGCATCGCGCTGACTGCCCTTGAACAACCCAATAAGGAGTTCTGACATGATACAGGCGAGGATTCTGGTTGTGGAAGACGAAGGCATTGTGGCCCAGGAAATCAGAAGCCGCCTGGAAAAATCCGGTTACTCGGTGTGTGCCGTGGCCCATGACGGCCGGACAGCCATCGCCCATGCCGGGGAAATGCGACCGGACCTGGTGCTCATGGACATCAAACTCAAAGGCAAGATGGACGGCATCGACGCCGCCGGCGTGATCCGGGACCGGTTCAACCTCCCCGTCGTCTACCTCACCGCCTACACGGATCCGGCCACCCTGGAGCGGGCCAAAGTCATGGAGCCCTTCGGCTACGTGGTCAAACCCTTCGAAACCCGCAGCTTGATGGTTTCCATCGAAATTGCCCTGCATCGCCACCGCAGTGAATCCGAGCGTATCTACCGGGAAAAACTCCAGGCGGTACTGGAAACCGCCGGCGCCATCTGCCACGAGTTGAACCAACCCATGATGGCCATCTCCGGCCACACGGAACTGCTCATGGAGACCCTTGATCAGGATGACCCTGTCTACCTGAAAATCGCCAAAATAAAATCCCAGGTGGAACGCATGGGTGCCATTACCCAAAAACTCATGGGCATCACCCGTTACGAAACCAAAGATTATGTGCAAGGCGAGCGCATCGTGGACATAGAGAAGTCTTCTTTGACCTTCGATTAACCGGGTGTTGAAAACCGTCCCTGTTAGCGCAGGGTGTGGCGTTGGGCACGCCTACGGGAGGCAGTCCGCATCAATCGCGCCAGGTGCCTATAATAGTGAAAACTGCCCAGAACCAGGGCGCCACCAATGGCGGTATAGGCGACAGCCAGTATATGTTTCGAGATCGATGAATGCCGCAGGGTAACCCCTAGTGCAATCATGACCATGATGATCAGATAGCTCTTCCATGCCTGGAATGCAAAAAAACAACCCCGATCCGGCAGCCGCCGCAGACGCCGGATATTTTTTTTGGCGATGCGGCCAAACCCCCAGCGAACAGACAGCGTGGCCAAAATCAGTCCCGCCACGGCAAGGGCAATGCCCCGGCCCATTCCACCGTCAGCCAGCCAGCCGATGGCGGTGGCACCCATTATGATGCCCACGGCGCTCCACATCACACCGGACGCCGCAAAAAGCCAACACTTGGGCACGGTCGGTTTGAGATGAGAGAGGGTCATGGCCGGTCCTTACCATCGGCACGGCGACACAGACGCCACATCGGAAAACCGTTTTCGCGGGAAGTCAGACGTCTTCTGGCACTAAAGACAGATGGCATCGACCGCTTCTCCCACCAGCCATCGGTTGATAAAATGGACGGTCACCCGAACGTCGGTTCCGGTTTTCATCATGAACCTTCCATTTTCAACATTATGATAGACGGATACGATGGCATCTGGCAACCTGGGTCCATTGACCAGGAGCCGGTCAATATCCGCTGCTGCGTCGATTAGGGTCCAGCCAGCCGGTAGTAGAGAATACCGAAGTATTCGTGAAGGGCATCGGCAGAGGTATTCAAGGTGCCGGCCCTGGGCAACAGGTGGCGCCAGGTGTTAGGGATGTTCCTGGAGCCCAGAAAATAAGCGGGAAACGGCGTCACCTGCATACCCGCGGAATCGAATGCCATCCGGGCTCGTGTCAGGTGGTAGGCCGCGGTGACCAGAATGGGTTTGGAGAAACCCTGCTGCCTGCAGATGGCGGCAGTAAGCCGGGCATTTTGTGCCGTATCCCGGGCCCGGTCTTCCACCGTGATTAATTTTTCCGGCACGCCCAGGTCCATCAGAAAACGTTTGGCTATTGTCGCTACGGCAGAATCAGCATCATCGTATAACCGTCCGCCGGTGACGATAATAGGCAGCCCCAACCGCCGGTAAAGTCTTACGGCGGTGACGATCCGGCCCATTGTTGAGGGCGATGGCGTCGACGTACCGGTGAGGTCCGGCACGCCCTCAATCATACCACCGCCCAGCAGGATAATTACGTCTCCCGACGGATTCGCCGGGATGGAATAATCCGACTCCAATCCTTGAATCAAAAAATTGGCCAGCGGAACGGTGGAAAAGGCCCATAGCATCAGTCCCAGGATCAGGTTCGCCAGCCCCAGTTTCCATCGTTTGCGGTAAACCATCACCAATGAAACCAATACGATCGCCAGGATAAAAATACCCGGCGGCAGGATAAACGGGGTGATCGTCTTTTTGAGCGCAAACATGGCCATCTCTTTCTCATTCCCATGGATCGGCCGACATCGGAGGCGATGTCTCTATGGGGCGGTTATACATCGTTTCGGATTCCCGGGTCAAACGCATCGATGATCTTCAGACGCATTGAGAACATGGCCGGCTGGCGGGTGGGCTACTGTGTGGGAAACCCAACGATTATCGAGAGGAAGGAGACGGCTATCTGCGCCTGGCACTGGTGGAAAACGAGAACCGCATCCGCCAGGGTCTCAAGCAGATGCGTCGGACGCTGACAGAACTGGAGAAGGACCTTTCGCCGAACAATGAATAACGGCGTCGCCATCGCCTGGCATACCACACGGGCGCAGACCGTCAGATGTTGATCACCTTGTCGGCCAATTGCATGGCGGTGACGATATCCAGCATGTTGGTGGTCTGGCCCACCTGCTTTTTTTCCAGCAGGCTGAAGTGATCGAGGCAGGTGCCGCAAACCAAGATGGGGAGGCCCTCTTCTTCCAACCCCTTCAGGTCTTCCAGGGTATCTGCGCCGTCGATGGTCAGCTTCACCCCACTGTTGACGAAAACCAGGCGCCACAATTCGCCACCCATCTCCTTGAGGGTTTTGATAAAGTTGATCATCAGTTTGGCGCCCAGCACATCGTCTCCGCTGCCCATACCGTCCGCCGCCACCATCACCATGATCTTTCCACCAGCGACGGCCGGCGCAGTCACAGTCGGTTTTGGTTCAGGAGCAGCCCCCCCGCCGGTGCCGATGACCGTGTATCGCTCGCCCGCTTGCTCGACGCGGGTACGGTAGCCTTGTGATTCCAGATAACGGGCCACATTCTGCCGGGCCGGTTCATTGTCCACCAGCACGTCGATGTGCTGGGGGTGACGGTTCTCCACAGCCGCCTTGGTCTCCAGTACCGGGGCCGGACAGGATAACCCGCTTGCGTCAATCCTGGTCATTTCACAATCCTCAATATGCTCAATTCGTCATTAAACAATCCGGATGATTCCTGCCGGGTAGTCCACCACCTCGCCGATGATGGCCGCATGCTCCACACCTTCGCTTTGCAGATGGTCCACCAATCCCTCTGCCGAGGTCGGCGCAACGGCAATGCACAGCCCCCCGGAGGTCTGGGGATCGTAGATGATGTCCTGCATGGCTGGGTCCACGCCCTCGTCCATGTCCACCATGTGGGCGCGGAAACTCCGGTTCTTGTGAGCGCCTCCTGGCACCATGCCCATGGCTGCAAACCCCAGCGCGACGTCGATAATGGGCAGTTTTTCCAGGGTAATCTTCAATCCCAGGCCGGTTCCCTGCATCATCTCGGCCAAATGGCCAATGAGCCCGAAACCGGTGATGTCCGTACAGGCATGTACCGGGTATTCCCTCATCACTATGGCGGCAGTCCGGTTCAAGGCCGCCATGATGGCCGTTACCTTCCGGGTGATCTCCCCGGAGGCCAGGTTGCCTTTGATAGCCGTGTTGACGATGCCCGTACCTAAAGGTTTGGTGAGCACCAGTCGGTCGCCCACGTTAAGCCCTTGTTTGGTGAGAATCCGGTTGGGATGGATGAACCCGGTCACGGAAAGCCCGTATTTGAGTTCATCGTCCTCCACGCTGTGGCCGCCCAGCAGAACCACACCCGCTTCCCTGACCTTGTCGATCCCTCCCTGGATCACCTCTCTCAAGACGGTAATGTCCATCCGCTTCAGGGGAAAGCCGACCAGGTTCATGGCCGTTTTGGGCTCCCCGCCCATGGCATATACATCGCTCAGGGCATTGGCCGCAGCGATCTGCCCAAACCAATAGGGATCGTCGACCACAGGCGTGAAAAAATCCACCGTCTGAATCAAGGCCAGGTCGTCGGACACCTTGTAAACCCCGGCATCATCCGCCCTGGACAGGCCAACCAGCACATTGGGGTCAGTCGGAAAATCCAGCCCGCACAACGCTTTTTCCAGGTCCCCTGGAGGCAGTTTGGACGCTCAGCCGGCTCCCCTGACCGTCTCGGTCAAGCGAAGGGGTTTCAGGGTTGGATTGTTCTCAGCCATTTGATGTCTCCCGGTTAGAGGGCAAATTGGAAAGTGTATGTTTTACTTTTGAACACCGCCTCCGTTTCTCGATGGCCGCTTACGATATCCAATACCGTCATTCTGGGGTCAATGCAAGACAACCCGTTTTCAGACATATTTTCTCCTGGAGGCCAAGGTTGAGATTAATCGCCTTCGTTGCACAAATCAAATTGCAATAAACGATAAGGTCGCTAAGACTTATAGAAAAATGCTATTTTGCTTTGCTCGCACGATGGCGGCCGCCGAATGGAAATTCCGCCGAAACACCATTTGCCAGTCTGAGCCCGATCGCGATGCGGTGGGCGTTATACGATCTGCAGATTTGAAAAAGCACAGGAAAACCCGTGACGCAGGGATGACCATCCATCATGCAGCGCTTTTGTTTTTCAATTCATCCCACGCCCGCATGGCCCGGCGCTGATGGGGAATGGTAATCGTACCACCCACGATAAGACCGATGAACAGGGCCTCCTCCAGCGCTTCACTGGAGACGCCCTCTTCATGGCAGCGGATCACATGGTACATGATGCAGTCGTCGCAGCGCAGCACGAAGCTGGCCACCAGGCCCAGCAGTTCTTTGGTCTTGGCCGGCAGCACCCCTTCCCGGTAGGCCTGCGAATCGAGACTGTAATACCGTTTGGTGCCCAGCCCGGCATATTTCATTACCAGTTCGTTGAGCGCTTGCCGTTCCTGCTGGAATTTTTCTATTTCACCCATGGTTCGTCCCTCCTGTTTACAGACGGTTCCGGAAAAAACGGATCACATAATTGATGTGGTTTTTCATGGTCCGGTAGGCAGCTTCGGCGTCACCACTGCCGATGGCCTGATAGATGGCCTTGTGCTGCTTAAGAATCTCGGCGATGTTATCTGGATCTTCGTACAGGTGCAGCAGGTTTTCCCGGATTCCCACGTGCAGAAAATCCGAGACATTCTTCATGATATAGACCTGCAGGGGGTTTTTGGTTGCCCAGGCGATGGCCATGTGGAAGGAGAGATCCCCCTCGGTGCCCAGCCCACCGGCGCAGGTATCGGTTTCCATATCCGCGATGGACTTTTCAATGGCATCCAGATCCGCCGGGTTGGCCCGCTGGGCTGCCAGCGAAGCGGCCGTACACTCGATCCCCATACGCATTTCCAACAGGTCGATAAGACTGGCGTCCTGGGCCTCCATAACCGTGGCCAGGGGTATTTTCACGGCTTCGTCCATCGAACGCACGAAGGTGCCCTGGCCCTGGCGCTGCTCTAAAAAACGGAGGGTGACCAGCTTGTTGATCGCCTCGCGCACGGAGTTGCGGCTGACATTCAGGGCGTCGGCGAGTTCCCGCTCGGTCATGATCTTTTCGCCGGGTTGGTAGTCGCCGCGAAAGATCAGCTCCCGCAGTTGGTCGAAGACCTGATCGGAAATGCGTTTGGGGTTGATGGGTTTGAGCCGTATTTTCATTCGTCCAGGGCTTGTGCCAACAATTCGATGGGATGCCGCACGGCGATTTTCGCACCGGCCTGGGAGAGCATGTCCGAGATCTGGATCATGCAGGCCGGGCATCCCGTGGCCAGCATGTTGGCACCCGTATCTTTGATTTGAGCCGCCTTTTTCATCCCGATACCTTTTGAAATGTCGTAGTATTGCAGGTTGAAACTCCCACCCATGCCGCAACACCAATCGGGTTCGGCCATCTCCGTCAGCTTGCACCCAGGCGTGGCCTCGATCACGGCACGGGGTTCGTTGAACACCTTCAGGCTTTTCTTCAAATGGCACGGGTCGTGGTAGGTAACGGTACGGGCGGTGCCTGTTGAATTCGTCAGCGGCCGAAGGTGGGTCTCCTTGACCAGGAACTGATTGATGTCCATGGTCCGCCTGGCCAACCGGGTGGCCGCGTCGCGGTTGCGCGCGTCCGCCATTTTCGGCCACACCTCATGAATGGTGGATGTGCAGGTGGCACAGGCGGTGATCAAAAAATCGAATTCACCGCTTTTGAAGCGCTCCAGGCTGTGGCTCAGCAGTTTTTGAAAGGTGGGGAGATCACCGCTGGACAATGCCGGAATACCGCAGCATCCCTGGTTTTCCGGCAAGAAGATCCCGACCCCCAGGTGATCCAGAACCTTGATGGTGCTGTGGGCAATGGCTGGAAACATTTTGTCGATGAGGCACCCGGTGAAAATGGCCACCTTGAGCCCCGACTTTCCAGCCGGGCGATCGATAAAAGGCACCTGACGGTGAAAGGGCACAGGGGCCAGGGTTCTGAAATGGCGGTCCTGGATCAGGGGCGACATCACCCGGGCGCAGGAGGTTCCGACGATGTCGTTGACCGGACGGGTAAAAATTTTCTGGAACCGGGCCCCCCACTCGGTCAATCGATCGAAAAGCTTTGGGTTGGCCAGCATCCCTTTCAGAATCAACCGCTTGGCCGGCGACAGGCCCATGTAGCCGGTGAGGATGGCCCGTGCCTTGAGAAAGATCTCCTGAACACTGACCCCGCTGGGGCAGTTGGCCGCGCAAGATCCGCACAGCAGGCATTTGTTGAGCCGCTGGTAAACCCCTTGGGGATCGTCGAACATCTGTTCCATCAAGCCGTTTAGCAGGGCCAGCTTGCCCCGGGCCACGTCGGCCTCTCGTCCGGTCTGATCGAAGACCGGGCAAACGGACTGGCACATGCCGCAGCGCATGCAAACCACCAGTTGATCTTCCAGTTCCCGCATGAGGCGGGCGAGTGCGTCCATTGATGCCATGATCGGAGCTACGCTTTCACGGCGATAATTTTGCCGGGGTTGAGAATATTCTTGGGATCCAGGGCCCGTTTGAGCCGCGAAGAAAAAAGAATGGTTCCGGCGCTGGTCTCATTTTCCAGATAACGGCATTTGGCCAGGCCTGTGCCGTGCTCACCGGAAAGCGTGCCCCCCATTTTCAGCGCTTCATCGAAGATGTCGTCGATGGCCTTCTCCACGCGCTCCCATTCGGCATGGTCGCGCTTGTCGGTCAGGATCGTAGGATGCAGGTTGCCGTCGCCGGCATGACCGAAGGTGCCGATGGTCAGATCATAGCGTTTGGCGATCTGCTGGATGGCGACGACCATCTCCGGGAGGCGGCTGCGGGGCACCGTGGCGTCTTCCAACACCAGGGTCGGTTTGAGTTGGGCCAGTGCGGAGAGCGCCGCACGGCGGGCGGCCCACACCCGGTCCCGCTCGGCCGCATCCTGGGCCACGCGCACCGAGGTTGCCCCCATGGACCGGCAAAGGGCCTCCACGCGGGCGGCGTCTTCTTCCACCTGCGCCGCATGGCCGTCCAGTTCTACCAGCAGCATGGCCGCGGCGTCTTTGGGCAGGCCGGCCTTGCTGAAATCTTCCACTGCCCGGATCGTAAAATTATCGAGAAACTCCAGGGTGGCCGGAACGATCCGATCGGCAATAATGGCGGCAACGGTTTCAGAGGCCCTTTCAAGGGATTCGAAAACGGCCATCATGGCCTTTCGGTGGGCCGGCAGCGGGATCAGTTTGAGGATGATTTCGGCAAACACGCCCAGGGTTCCTTCGGACCCGACCATCAGCCCGGTGAGGTTGTACCCGGTGGCACACTTGACCGTCCGGGATCCTGATTTGACCAGGTTGCCCGCCACATCGAAGAAGCTCACGCCCATCACATAATCCCGGGTGACGCCGTATTTCAGACCACGCAGGCCGCCGGCGTTTTCAGCCACGTTGCCGCCGATCGTCGAAACGGCCTGGCTGCCAGGATCGGGAGGATAGAACAGGCCTTTGGCTTCCACGGCGGCAGCCAGTTTGGCCGTGACCACACCGGGCTGGACCACGGCATACATATCCGCCTCATTGATCTCAAGGATGGCTTTCATGCCGTTGGTGACGATGACCACACCGCCGGGAAGGGGCACGGTGCCGCCGCTCAGGTTGGTGCCGGCGCCCCGGACGGTCAGGGGCAAACCGTTGTCGTTGCAGAGGCGTACCGTCTTTCCCAGTGCCGTGATGGTTGTGGGGCGAACGATCAGTCCGGGCTGAACCGGCTCTACAACGGCGGCATCGTAGGAGTAGGTGTGCAGATCGGTGGCATCGGTCCACGCATTATCGTCACCCACGATGGATTTAAATTGATGGACAAGTGAATCAGCGATCATAGCAAATTACCTTTTACTTCCGTATCAACAGGACCAATTCTTTGGGGCCGTGGACCCCGAACACCAGGGTAAACTCGATATCGGCGGTCTTGGACGGACCGGATATCAACAGGGCGTTGGTGGGCATGCCGTCGGCCCATCGTTCAGCGGTCATCATCTCGCCCAGCGAGTTGTAAATCGTGTCGGCATCGAGCACCGCCACGTGCACCGGCGGCACCAGGGACATCAGCCGCGGTTCGTGCGATGTGGGCCAGAGGACCACGGCACCGGTCTCGGCCACCCCCGCGCGGACGCTGGTAATCCCGGCATCGATCTGAAAGAGGTCCTCCTTGAAGGCCTCCATCGGCCCGGTATAGGCCACCAGCTCCGGCAGTCCCGCGGTATCGGATGCCCAGGCGGTTTCAATATTCGAGCCGATCGGTCCCTCCGGACCATACAGGAGTCGCTTCCAGCCCTTTTCCCGGGCCAGTTCCTTGAGCCTGTCGCTCCAGTTGTGGGTGTCAACGATGTGGACGTCCGTGCGCATGGCCGTCATCATCGCTGCCAGGCGTTCAATCTTCGCCTCCCGATCGAGCGACAATTCCGGTGGCAGTGGCGCCTCCGGAACCGTCGTCAGTTCAGCACCGGAAGCATGCAGGCGGGCCAGTATCCGATCACGGACATTCTGGTGGCTACTCATCTTTCACCCCTTCGTTGCGTGCGCGTTCGTGAAGGCTGGTACGGGCCACTTGCGGCGACGTGCGAACACGTGTCCATTTTTTTAGCGGGCCAACCTTGGGCATGCGTTTGCCAGCCTTTCCAGCCAAACGGGTACCGATGCCATTGAGCAGCGGCGAGCGGTTGGCCAGCGACCAACCTTTCCAAACCAGCGTTTCAGCCAAATTCTTTTTATAGCCCCCGCCTTTAACCACGGCACTGCCATCCTGATCGTAGCTTTCGTTGCGCAGCCGCCGGATCAAATCGGGAATTGGAATTCGAACGGGACACACTTCACCGCAGGCACCGCAAAGGCTGGACGCCGTGGCCAGCACCCCGGCCTGATCGAGTCCCTCCATCTGAGGGGTCAGGATCTTGCCGATGGGACCTGGATAGACGTGCCCGTATGCATGGCCACCGATGCGAACGTAGACCGGGCAGTGGTTGAGACAGGTGCCGCAGCGGATGCAAAGCAGGGTCTGGCGGAACTCCGGATCGGCCAGCATTCGCGAGCGGCCGTTGTCCAGAATGACCAGGTGCACCTCCTTGGGGCCGTCCTTTTCACCGGAACGGCGGGGGGCTGTGATCATGTTGACATAGGTGGTGATCATTTGCCCGGTGGCCGACCCGGTCAGCAGCCTCAGCAAGGGCGGCACGTCGGACAGCTTTTCAACGACCTTTTCCAGGCCCATCACGGCCACGTGCACCTCGGGGACCGTGGTGCACATGCGGCCGTTGCCCTCGTTTTCGACCAAGAGCAGCGTGCCGGTCTCGGCGATGGCGAAATTGACGCCGGAGAGTCCCACCTTGGCCGCGGCAAAGCGCTTGCGCAGCACCCGTCTGGCAATAGCGGTCAGTTCCTCCACGTTTTCCGTGTAAGGCGTGTCCGGAATTTTGTCGTGGAAGATGGCAGCCACTTCGTCCTTGTTTTTGTGAATGGCCGGCACGATGATGTGCGAGGGTGTCTCGTGGTTGAGCTGGATGATGAACTCGCCCAGATCGGTCTCGATGGCTTCGATGTCGTTTGCTTCGAGAAAATGGTTCAGGTGCATCTCCTCGGAAACCATCGACTTGCCCTTGACGATGTCGCGTGCATCGTGGCGACGCAGAATCTCCAGGACGATGCCGTTGGCCTGGGCCGTGTCTTCGGCCCAGTGCACCTGAATCCCGTTTTTGGTGCAGTTGGCTTCGAGCTGCTCCAGCAGCCGGGGCAGCTGTTTCAGTGCGCGGCGCTTGATCGCATTGCCCGCCGAGCGCAGTTGCTCGAGATAGGCGGTGTCCGGGAAAACCGCGCGGCGCTTGTCGACCAAAATATCCATCGCCTTGCGCAGGTTTTTGCGCAGTTGGTCGTCTTTCAGCGCACCGTCGATATTGGCGTCGAAGTCGAACGTCGTCTTATTGCCCATTGGTTCTCTCCCACAGGAATTCAGCCAGGTGTTTGCCGGCAATCGCCACACCGCCGTGTTCCATGGCGCCGGTGATATTCATCAGACACCCGCAGTCTCCGGCCACAAGGGTCGTAGCGCCGGTACGACGGATATCCGCCACCTTGTCCTTGACCATGGCGGCCGAAATCGCAGGCTGTTTGATGGCAAAGGTCCCGCCGAACCCGCAGCATTCCGTCTCGCGTTCCAGTTCTACCAGGGTCACGTTTTTCAACTGCCGGATCAAGGCCTTGGAATACCGGATCACATTCATCTCACGCAGGGCGTGACAGGAACTGTGCCAGGTGATCGTCAGCGGATCCCCACGATCTTCGAGTTCCACCGCCAATACCGTGGCCAGATACTCGGACCATTCATAAACCCGTTCGGAAAAACGGCGTGCAGCGGCTTCATTGGGCGTGCCGGCGAACAAGGCCGGGTAGTGATGCTTCATCATACCGGCACAGGACCCGGAAGGCACGATGATGGGGTAGGGTTTCGAAAACACATGGATCTGCTTGCGGGCAACGGCCCTGGCTTCCCGGGTAAATCCGGAATTGTAGGCTGGCTGGCCGCAGCAGGACTGGTCCGGAGGGAAGACCACCTTTACGCCTTTGGATTTAAGCAGCTTGATGGCCGCCATTCCGGCATCGGGATAGACGGCATCCATCAGGCAGGTGCCGAAAAAATAGGCCGTTTCGGATTGTTCTGGGTAATTTCGGACATGCATGGTTTTCACCTTCGCTTCGGTGAATGGCATCACCTGAATTAAACTTAAGGTATCAGCTTCCGAAAAATAGCGCCGGCAGCCAGGTAATCAGACCCGGGAACAGCGCCAGGATGGTCAGACCCATCAACTGCAGAAGCACAAACGGCATGATACCTCGGTAAATGTGCATCATGGTGTATTCCGGCGGCGCCACCCCCTTGAAATAGAACAGGGCATAGCCGAAAGGCGGTGTCAGAAACGAGGTCTGCAGGTTCACGCACATCAGGATCGAAAACCACAGCGGATTGAAATCCAGTTCCATGGCAATGGGCATGAAGATGGGAACGGTGACCAGCAGGATGGCCGCCCAGTCGATGAACATGCCCATCAAGAAAACGATGGCCATCATGATCAGGAGCACAATCCAGCGATTCAGTCCCGAACCGATGAGCACGTCGGCCACCACATCGCCGCCGCCCATGCTTAAAAAGACGGAGCTGAAGAATTTACCACCGATGAAAAGCATCATCACCATGGCAGTGGTTTTCAAGGTGGCGCGGCAGCTCTCATTGAAGACCTTCCAGGTGAGTTTTCCGTTGGCCAGTGCCAGTATCAACGAACCGCTGGCACCCATGCCAGCAGCCTCGGTGGGGGTAGCCACGCCGCCCAAAATAGTGCCCATGACCGCCAGGATCAGCGCCAGGGGAGGCACCAGCGACTTCAAGGTCATGCCCCACTTTTGTGCGGCCGTGTATGTCCCGGCCTCTTCTTTGGAAATCGGGGGACCTAGATCAGGGTTGATGTTACAGCGGATCAGAATATAGGCGAAATACAAACCGGCCAGCAGCAGGCCCGGGAAAATGGCCCCGGCAAACAAGTTGCCGACGGTGGTCTCCTTGAGCCCGGTCAAGCCGCCGTATACGACCATCATGATGGAGGGCGGGATCAAAATACCCAGGGTGCCGGCGGCACAGATGATGCCGCTGGTCATCTCTTTCTGGTAATTCTTACTCAACAGTGCCGGCGTGGCCAAAAGGCCCATGGCAACGACCGAGGCACCGATGATACCCGTGGTGGCGGCAAATACGGTGCACACCACGACCACGGCCAGCCCCAGGCCGCCCTTGATGCCGCCCAACACCACGTATAGGGCCTCGAAAAGCTTTTCACTCACTTTGGAGCGATCCAGCAACTGGGCCATGAGGATAAACAACGGGATGGCCACCAGCACATAGTTTTCCATAACGCCCCAGGCGTTGTTGGCAAACATGTTGAATAGGGACAAGAAGTTAAACCCGTTGTCAATCAGCCCGAACAGGGTCGCCACGGCCGCCAGGGTGTAGGCCAGCGGATGACCGAAAATGATAGCCACAATAAGCGACACGAACATCGCGACAGTTAGAAATTCTACACTCATGGTTGGTTACCTCACCCCTTCCGCTTTTCCTTGAAGCACCCGGATGTTATGGATCAAATTGGAAAATCCCTGGATCAATAAAAACGAAAAAGCGATGGCCATCAGGGTCTTGATGGGATAGACCGGCGGTGCCCAGCTGGTGGCGTTGAGCTCCCGCCCGGCGATGGATGTCAGGGCATATTGCCAGGATGCGATGGTCATCAGGACCATCACCGGCATGAAAAAGATCAGATTGGTCAGAATGCCGATGACGCCCTGGGGTCGCTTGGGCATACGTGAGGTGAAGATGTCCACCCGCACATGCCCGCTGTAAACGTCGCAATATGCCAGCCCCAGCATGTAGTGCACGCCATACAAAAACGTCGTGGCCTCGAATCCCCAGGTGGTGGGGGAGTTGAAGGCGTAGCGCATGATCACCTCATAGACCACCACTAGCAGCAGGGGCAGGGCCAGCAATGAACTGACTTCGCCTTGCTTGATGTTAAATTTGTCGATTGCGTTGGATAATTTTCCCAGCATGCCTGTCTCCCTTTCAAACGGCACCGGATCCGTTGAAGGGTTGAAGGTCCGCAACAACTGGAAGCAGACCTTCAACCGCTGCGTTCAATGGATTAAATGCCCGTGGGTCGCTATTCGGTAATACGACCACCGATGTAGGTTTCATAGGGCCACGGCGTCGCTCCGGAGCGCGCGTCACGCCAGTCGGCAAAATCCACGAGGAAGGCTTCCTGGCTGTCGAGCACCTTTTTTACATCCGGGTATTTGGCTTTGACGCTATCCAGGTAAGTTTTGGTGGTTTTGCGGAATGAAATAAGGGTGTCTTTGTCCATCTTGACGATTTCGACTTTTTCCTTGAAAAGACGAATGGCCTCAGCGTTGAGGCTGTTGATCCAGTTATAGCTCCACAGCTGGGTCTCCTTGGCACAAATGTCCACGATCCATTTCAGATCGTCGGGCAGCTTTTCATAGGCGTCCTTATTGAAGAACAGGGCGCACTGGATGCCGGGCTGATGCACGCCGGGCTGAATGGCATATTTGGTGATTTCATCAAAACCCATCGGGTAGTTGATGGCAGGGGAGGAGAACTCGGCGGCATCGATGACGCCACGCTCCAGGGCCAGGTAAACTTCACCACCGGGCAGGGGGCTGACCGAAGCACCCTCGAGGTTCATGATGTCCATGTACCAACCCGGGGTACGAACGCGCATGCCTTTGAAATCTTCCATTTTGGTGGCACGTTTGTTGGAAAACAGGCCCATTTCCTGGCCGCACTGGCCGCCTGGCAGGGCGAAGAGGTTGAACTGGCCGTAAATTTCCTGCATCAGCTCGAGGCCGCCTTTTTCGTAAAGCCAGATGTTGTAACCTTCAGCATCCAGTCCGAAGGGGACGGAGGCAAAAGCCACGAAGGCTTCGTTTTTACCCTTCCAGTAACCGGGCCAGTCATGGCCGACCTGGGCGGATCCTTTGCTGACGGCGTCAAAGCTTTGCATGGCAGGCACCAATTCGCCGGCAGAGAACGGTTTGATGTCCAACCGTCCGGCGGAGGCCAGTCGAACGCTGTCGGCAAAGTGAACGGCAATGTCGTAAAACAGAAGGCCTTTGCTCCAAGGCATGACCATCTTCCAACGAACTTTTTCGTCACTGGGTTTGAATTTGACGCGTTTGGCGACATCATGGCGCGGGTCGCTGCCGAACTTTTCACGTTTGGCATAGGATACGCTGGTCAGAAAACACAGGGCCAGGGCGATGCAGAAAATGGTGGTTAACGCTTTTTTCATAACGGGTTCCTCCCTGCTAAATCGAATGGATTGAAAACATCTCTACTTGAAAAATGAGCACTTGCCGATAGGTTGACCGCTCACCTCCTTTCACAGGCATCTGGATGGTCTTGCAATATGGTTCAATGGCTAAGGATTTATTGGTCATACCAATAATAGGTTTGGATATTATAGAAGCCGGACCATGTCAAGAATAATTTTAGGCTACAAAGGATGAATGGCATTCATTTTGATATGGCAGATTTAACATCTTTTCATGGATTCCTGGGTCTTTTTATGGTGGCCGCAGACCCAACCAAAGTGTCTTCGTATAGATACGTAACGCAGATTTGCGACATTATTCGTTTACCGGCACCTCAATTTAATTTTTATTGGCAAGCACTGCACTGAAGTCGTGGAGAAAAGCCGGATGCACATTGTGGCCAAAACGGGCAAGCCCGAAATCAACCATACCCAGACCATTCGCGGCCAGAACATCGTGGTGCATCGTATTCCCATTAAAAAAGAGAACCGCGTCATCGCCGTGTTCGGCCTGGTGATGTTTCAGGATGTTGGCGAAGTGGTTAAACTGGCCAAAAAACTGCGCCATCTCGAGTCTCAGGTTGAACGGTACAAAAAGGAGCTGATGACGCTGCGTTCTACCCGATACACGCTGGATAGCATTATCGGAAAGAGCCGGGCGACCGCCGAACTGAAACAGGAGGCGCTGCTGGCAGCCACCAACACCTACCCGGTGCTGATCGTTGGAGAAAGTGGAACCGGAAAAGAGCTTTTTGCCCAGAGCATTCACCACGCCAGTTCAAGGGCGATTCATCCCTGATGTAAAAGACCGCCAACAACAAGGCGCGTGCCGCTTCCCTGCTGGGTATTCACCGGACCCTGCTTTAAAAAAAATGAAAAAACACGGGGTGCCGCTAAGCGGAGGGGGATGAACGTATCAAAATAGATACACTTGGCTCGATCAATCGTTCGATGCGTTCCCTCCCCCCTTGAGGGCAAGCTTGGCCTCCTCACGGCTCTCATAGATGTGAGGCGCCATCTTGCGCTCCTTGAGTGCATCACCGATTTTCATGCGCAGGAAGGCGCTGGTGGTGTAGCGTGTGACGCCGGTGTAATAGCGGCTTACCAGTTCTTTCACCATATCGGTATAGGGTCCCACCAATTCGGGCAAGATGCTGAAATTGTCATAGTTGACCACCGCATAGACACGGTGACCCACGGTATCCAAGATTTTTCCGACGGCGGTCCTGACATCTTCGATATCCCCGGCGCTGCGAATCGCGTATCCTTCGAGGTTGACGAAAAACAGGTTTTCGCGCGGGTCATAGACCAGGCGTTTTTCCAGGGAGACCGCGAAAAGATCCTCCTTCAACCCCATGGGCCCGGGACTGAAAATCCGTTCGTCCATGAGCGCCGGTGTGCCCTTGATCACCGGTTTGAAATCCATGTGCGCCAGGATGTCTTTTTCTATGTCAATGCCCGGTGCGACCTCGGTCAGTTCCATCCCGTCAGGTGTCAGCCGAAAGACGCATCGTTCGGTGACATACCGCACGGGTTGGTTTTTGGATACGGCATAGGCACCGGAAAAGGTGACGTGCTCGACCTGTTTAACGAACTTTTTCACCTTGCCTTCCCGGTCGATGACCAATTTGCCGTTGCGGACGGAAATCTTCAAGCCCCCGGCGGTAAAGGTTCCGACGAAGACCACTTGTTTGGCGGCCTGGCTGATGTTGATAAAGCCGCCGGCACCGGCCAGCTTGGGTCCGAACTTGCTCACATTGAGATTACCGGATTCGTCGGCCTGAGCCAGGCCGAGAAAAGCCAGGTCCAGCCCGCCGCCGTCGTAGAAATCGAACTGGGACGGCTGATCGATGAGGGCCTCCGTGTTGACGGCGGCACCGAAATTGAGACCGCCCGCCGGCAGTCCGCCGATGACGCCCGGCTCTGCCGTCAGGGTCAAAAATTCGATGATCTTTTCCTCGTTGGCCACATTGGACACGCCTTCGGGCATGCCGATCCCCAGATTAACCACGCTA
>Ga0272441_10004430_pt1 | contig 25428 bp, 34 predicted proteins | sample SSMProp6N_FD_193582 | JGI IMG/M metagenome (GOLD analysis project Ga0272441, IMG submission 193582) | Marine sediment archaeal communities from Little Sippewissett salt marsh, Falmouth, MA, United States - SSM-Prop-6N | ecosystem: Environmental > Aquatic > Marine > Wetlands > Sediment ...
GATTAGGTGTAAACCAATCAGTCATCTCAAGAAGATACAAAAACATTAAAAAGAAAGGCTATGATGTGCAAAAAGGCGTGAAATCCCTAGAGAATGACGAAAATTGACAACAAAACAATACCCAAATACCTCTATATTCAATTTTCAAGTCTAAACTTTTAAAAAATATATACTTAATCATCAAAATTAAGGTATCTTTGGACAAAATTGGACGGAGATTCCTTATTATAATAGGATTGGTACTCTACATCAGCCACATCCTCTATTATATTCTGCTTAGAAACCTGTTCTTGAACCTTCTTCAGTAATTTCTTGTCCTTGTTTAAGTCTTTCATCTATTTTCCTCCTTGCAAATTTATTACACCACCATTCCTCATAAACTTCTATCCCTATATATGTTGCGAGAAGAGGAAGGGTTAACCAAATCATATAAGGATTCAGAGTTGAGAGTGTAGTGCCTATCATCCATATAAGAAATAAGTAATTCTGCCACAACTTAAACTGCCCCTTGATCTCATCAAAGACAATATGGCCTACCTCATGATACCACTTCCTTGAGTACTTCTCGCAACCATAAATTTTGTTAGTTTTTAAATCTACATATTCCATTTTACAATTTTATGTGTAAAAGTTCGTAAAAACCCCCGTCTAAAGATATATTAGATAGTAATATAAGTAATATAATATATATATATATATTATATCTTTAGACGGCTTTGTTCATAAATTCTAATGAATTTATGTCCCTTATTAACCTCCCAATAATCAATAAATTTATCAGGAAAACTTGTAGGTTCTTTCCTACAGTTAATAATACCTAGATTCCAGAATACCCCCAGCTCCCTCTTAGCTGTTGATTTTCCTATCTTTAACTTTTCTGCAATAGCTGAAGTACTCAACTCTGTATTTTGGTTTAACATAAAATCAAACAGTTTAATCCTTAGTGGGAAACAACTACTCCTAGCAACCTCCCATAATATTTCTAAGGCTCTTTCCTCAGGATAATCTTCAGATAGACTAGTTAAGCATACATATAATCTTTTGAGTTGCTTAGCTATTCTTGTTGGTTCTTCTGGGTAAACCATATTTCTAAGGTCGTGAGTATAACTATCAAACTCTGCTGAGGCTCTCATAATGGATACATACCTAGCAATTCCCATAATTCTTATTAAGGTTTCTTTTGGGATATAATTTCTCACTACCTCTTTTTGTTCTAAGAATTCCTTTGTTATCTGAGATAACTCTTTTTTAATCTTACTTTCAAACTCTTCATTCTCAAAACATTTTTCCATAACTTTTTCTTTATTTTTGTTTCCCTTAGTTCTATATATTAGTTCTCTTGTACCTAGATCTTGGTGTACTAATATTTGTCCATCTATTGCAGGAGTTGAACCTGCTAATAGGGTTATTTTTAAACCAGAATATTTTGATTGAGAACCCTGTCCTGATACTTTTCCTGCTAAGCCATCATATAAATCTCTTAATTGTCCCCATAGTTCCCCCTTTTCATTTGGGGGTAGTTTAAGTAGTTGAGCCATGTCAGGAATTACAACTATCTTCCCATTTAATATAGGAGCTAAGTCAGGGAATTTTTTCTTATCTTTATATCCATTGACTAATGTTTTACTTGTGAGATTATGAAGAACATAGACCTCTTCTCCAATTATAGAGTTTAGTTGAACACTCTTCATATCTCCTGAAGGTCCAACAATAATTAACCATAAAGGAATTCCCTCTAATTTATTTGAGAGAGCCACAGCAAGAACCACATCAATTCTGTGGGTATCTTCGATATGTAAATACTTTTTATATTTCTCATGAACATCAACTAAAAAAACTTTTCCCTCTTTTTTCATTTCCTCTCTTCTCCCAGAAAAGTCTACTTTCTCTTCCATTATTTTTTTTAATTTTTCTTCAGTCATTTCTTTACCTCAACTTTTTTAAGTTTAAAATGAATAGTACAATAACCACATATTATTGCTGGGTGGTAACATCTGTTTCCATTCTTACATATAGCTTTACATCTTTTTTTCATTTTTATTTTACCTCTTAATAAAATTGTCTATTTTGAGAGAATAGACAAACTCCCTTACCACACCTTACCTCACCCTACCTTACCCCACCTTACCCCACCTAACCCAACCCTACCTAACCTAACCTAACCTAACCCTACCTTACCTTACCCCACCACACCTGACCCTACCGAACCTTACCTCACCTAACCCCACCCAACCACACCCCACCCTACCTCACCACACTCATCTTAGAAAAGATGACTATGATAAATGAGGGTAATTTATTTTATTTCTTTCCAAGAAGTAACTTGGAATTTTCCATATGGTCCTTTTTTTTGTGGTCTCCAATCCCCTATACCTGCAACTTTCCCAGCTATATCTAATAATTCTTTCATTATACTTGGAGCTATCTCAGATTCATCAAAGACAACTTCAAAATCTAATTCCCACTCCTTTAAGACAGGTCTATGTAGTAAATTTCTTCCTTTAGTATTAGGATTAACAGCTAAAATACTAAAAGTTTCCCATTCTTGTTTTTTGTGTATTATTTCAAAAGGTCTTATCTCAACAGCATATCCAACAATCTTTGAATAAGTAGATTTTCCCTTACCAACAACCCTCTTGTGTTTTCCTGCTTCAATTAATGCCCCATATATGTGTGTAGCTGGTTGATATAACTCTCCTTTTGGATTTTGGTATAATCTATCTGAAGCTTCTTTTTCAGCTTCGTTCTTAAATGGTTTTTTATCTTTAGATATATCTCCAATTAAAGCTGATGGTTTATTCATTAATAAAGGAGAAATTCCTTGTATTGTTACTTTAAATTGTTTCATCTTCTTTCAACCTCCTTTCATTCAATATAATCATCTCCCTTCCTCTACAATTTTAATAATTTCAGAAGTAGTAAAAGTAACCCACTTACCATACTTATCAATAATAGAAATAAAAACGAGGTTATTTCCCATATCTGAAACTTCTTCAACAGTTCCAGAATAAACCGAACCAGATTTAAGTTTAACAAAAATAGCTTTTCCTATCCAATCTTTCCATTCCATCTTTTTTTCCTCTCATTTTTTTATGTTTCATTTTATTTAAATGTTTCTTACCACTTTTTAGTTGGTTCGACTTTTCTATCTTTTACGAACATTTTAGGATATTCTTAGTGTGAACCCCTTCCTATTTAGTTCGTAAAACTTATCAAAAAAGGTCTTCATAGCTCTTTAAGGCCTCCTTAGGGTTTAATTCTAGGTAAACATTAGTTGTTGAGATGTTACTATGACCCATCAAAGTTCTTATGTGATGTATTGGTACTCCATTATTAGCCATCTGAGAGCCAAAACCATGCCTTAGGCTATGGAAATGTATGTCTGGCTTATTTTCTGTTAACCTAGAGGCTCTACAGGCCTTCTTGAATGCTTTCTCAAGTGCTCTCGCCCCTACTTTTATAGGTAATAAATTTAGATGTTTCTCTTTAAATCCTTTAGGAAGTGGGACAACTCGATCCTTCCTACCCTTTCCTTGATAAACAAATATTCTTCTTTCTTTTATATTAACTCTTTCTGGAGTTAAACTAATTACTTCACTTATTCTCAATCCAGCCCCAAATCCTAGTAAGAAGGCTAATTTATGGTGTTCTTGCTTAGTATGTTTTATAAGGTTATAAAATTCTTCTTGTGTTATTGCTACTGGTAATTTCTTAGTTTTCATTTTTTCTCCTTATATATTTGTTCTTCTATGTTTTTAGTTATTTCTTCTTCACTTATATCTAAGTTATTTGAATCTAAGATATATGGTTTAGCCTTACTTCCTAATTCTGTAAATATTAACCATCCTCTTATTTTCATTTTTTCTCCTTATTTTGTTTAAATTTATTCACATAATACCACCCACAAACTTGAATTATAATTAATAATATTAACATACTCCAAAAATCAAATGATGAGAATGTTAAGTTAGATGAAAAATAAGCTATTATTTGTGTAGTTAACCCAACAACTAACCCATAAACTAATCCACCAACTAACCCAACAACTAACCCAACAACTAACCCACCAACTAACCCAACAACTAATTCTTTACTTAAACTTTCTTCTTTCATTTTTTCTCCTTAAACTTCCTTTGAAATGGTATTCTTATTCTAGTAATTAGTTGTAATAAAACAAAAGCTAATATTAAAGTATCAATCAAACCTTTATTAATTAAAAGTTGTCTAATTGCTTCTGGATACCCCCCTCCAGTTATATATCCTACAATTCCAAATGCAAAAGTAAAAAAGAATTTTAAAAAGATAACTTCCAACCATATCCAAAAAATAGCACTTGTACAAGAAATAATAAAGTCTATACCATCTCTCATATCCCCTAATAGTATAAGTTTAGCTTTATTCAATCTTCTTTTAGTTTTATCTTTCATTTTTTCTTCTTATTTTGTTTATTTATTTTTTGAATATGATGGGGGAGTAGTGACTTCCCCCCTAAGAGGCTATCTTTAGGGTAAAAAGAGGTGTTCGGTGAACACGATGTTTCAAGTAAACAGAAATAGGATTATCTCTGTCCACCTAAAAACCCCTAAAGAACCATTCCTTCGGTTTGATGATGAGTCGCCCCTACTCAACAGCATAAACTCTTAGCCCATAAAAGTTATGAGTATAATTTAATTGGCAGGGTTAGGGGTGGGTGATAAACCCCCTAACCCGAGTGTATACTTCTCTTAGTGATTAACTAAGGATTATATATCAGATATTTTCTGAACAGATGGTTTCTTTGAGTTTATCCATACAGCTACTCCGTTCCCAGTATAATCAGGTTCTTTCCCATCACTTTTATTTTTATTCTTAAATGCTGCTAATTTTATCTGCCCTAAAACAGATATTGATAAATATTTTTCACCAACTTCTAAGGGTTTTGCTTGTGCTTGTGCTTCCATTTTTTATAACCTCCTTTCACTCTATATAAGGAATGTTAAGTTGAGAACAAATATTCCTCAAAATAGATTTGTTCTCTTCCTCTTCTTCTTTCATCTTTCTCTCCTTTTCAGCTTTTCTTTTTAATCTAGTTAACTCTATCATCTGATTAGGTTCTAAAAATATTTTTTCTTCACTCATATCAGTTGATATAACTATATTTTTATCCATCTAATCTCCCAAGATATTTTTGTTTATATATTTTCCCTTCTTGATTATAACATAAACATATCTTATAATTTTCATTATACTGGTAAGTTAATGTATTTGGATTCCATTGAAGCTGACAAACCTGATATCTACAATAATTTAACTCATCAAAATATTTTTTGTTTTGGGTATCTTTTCTTACTAAATAAACTAGAAGAAGAAATATAAATATAAGACCTAATACTACAATAACTTTCCAAAAAGTTTTCATCATATCTTTGTAGTCTTTATCTTCTTTCATTTTTTCTTCTTATTTTGTTTATTTATTTTTTGAATATCTTCTATATCTACTAAGTCCCCAACTTTCAATTCTAAATCAACTAAATCAACTTTATGTAATCTGATTAATGTTGAGTTCCCATATTCTATAACTTCTCTTATTCTTGCCATGATAACTCTAGGAAAAGGGAGTTTATAAATGTTTTGGTTTTGTTATACTTATGTTTATCTACTAGAGAATAGTAAACTTTATAAGGTATATATTTATATATAGAACTATATAAAAGTATATAAAAGAGATGATGAAAAATTATTCTGTAACTCTCGACGAGGAAATAGTTAAAAGAGCTAAAAAGATGTATAAAAAATATGGTTCTAAACTCTCACCATTATTAAACCAGCTGCTAAAAGAATGGTGTGATATGGAGGAAGCAGATGGCTGAACCCTTAAGTGTTGGTGGGTTTGATTTAGGAATTAAACTTCCTAATTGGACTACAGGAGGTATTGGTTTTTGGATTACTTTAGTTGCTGTTCTAATTTTAATTATTATATTATTATCATTAGGTGTATGGTGGTATTTGATGAAGAAAAAATATTATATTCAAATTAGAGATTTTGAAAACTTATCTGGTCAAGGTTACCAATTATGTAATAGGAATACTGCTAGGTTAATTAGAGTTGGAGATGGTGGAGAAGAGTTATTACTATTAAGGAAAGGAAGGAAGTTTAGAACTGCTTATGGTAGGAAGATGGGTAAGAACGAGTACTGGTTTGCTAAGGGACAAGATGGGTACTGGTATAATTTTGTCTTAGGAGATTTAGATGCTAAGATGGGAATGTTAGATATAGAACCTATAGATAGAGATATGAGATATATGCATGTAGCTATAAGAAAGAATGTTCAAGACAGATATAAGAAGAGTGATACAGTATCTAAGTATGCTCCTTTAGTAATAAGTTCTATATTCTTAATAATCATGATTATAGCTACTTGGTTATTAATGAGTAAGGCTGGAGATTTAATTAATGCAGCTACATCAGCAGCTCAATCAGTAGAACCAATAGCTAATAAGCTTTCAGAAGCTATAGGTCATTTAGATGGGTTATGTGGAGGTTCTGGTATAAGATGATGAATATATTATTATCTGTTGGTGCTGTAGTTATCTATTTATTATTAGTTTTAATCTTAGGGAATTGGCTTGTCCCTTTAATTATCATACTCAGTCTATTTTTCCTACTTTTAATTATATATTTTATAGCTAAACAAATAGATAAATCTAAACTAAAAAAAACAAGGAGGAGTTATACAAAAGAAAAAGATGAGTCCAAACCAATTGAAAAACTCGGAGGATTCACAAGAGGAACCATCCCAGAAGAAGGACAACTCGGAGAAAGAGATAGAAACTTTGAAAAAAGAGAATTTAAATCTCCGACTATCCCTAATATCTCAGGACCAAGAACAAGCGAACAACTTAATCCTATCATCTCTCCAGATGCTGGAAGGGAAACTGATAGAAGAAGAGAACAGATGGAAAGAGTTGGAGAAAGAGATAGAGAACATAAAAAAAGGGATAAACCAGATCGGGATGGGGATGACCAAGAAGAAGACTTTGAGTTCAAGCCAATCTAAATCTTAAAATGAATAAGTGGGATATTATAGGAATTATAGCGATAGGTTTAATGTTATCTTCTGCTTCTGTTATATCTTATTATATTATTGTTAATGAGATCCATAGTTGTACCTCTCTCCCATTATATTATACTACAAACCAATTAATGAATGGGGAGAACTGGACTCATGTTAGGATAGAAGTTTATAATTCTAATGAGGATTTTAGTATCCCAATAAAAGTTGATGAGATAGATTTAAGAGAACGAGCTTGGAGAGAAAGAAACTTTAGTAACTTAACAATTAATACAATAGATTATTTAAAGAATTCTAGTGTAAATTAAAGAGAACAAACCACAGATAAAACAATTAAGACTAATTTCTTACATTTTTTTCATTTAATTCTATTTATGTTTATTATAATTAAAAAAAGAAAAAAAGAAAAAAATTAGTTTATAGAGATCCTGAACTTTTCATAAAGCCCATATCTCTAGACTTAGCAACAAGAAGGCCTAATACTACAAGTAATAGTACAACAACACCAATCAATAGAATTGTTGGTAGTTTACCTGAAACATTATCAACTCCTGTTGTTAATCCTCCAATTAGGGTATCTGTGGAATTCTCGTAAGTTGTTGGTTCATAATAACTATAAGATATATTAACACTTGTCCAATTCTGTCCTCCATAACCAACTAAGCTTCCTGTACTTGATGTGAATGTATAGTTTCCTTCGGCAACTGTAACTCCATCACTAGCATTGATTACAGAAGTTAAAGTAAATCCTCTGTTTAATCCATCCCAAGCAGCTAATGTAAAACTAGTTGCATTAAGAGCATGTTCTGTATCTATAGCTGAACTCTGTTCTGCTGTAGATTGTAGTAAATCTGCATCATCAATAGTAGAAACAACAACTAAAATCACAATAGTTGTTATTATTAAAAATCCTATACCTGCAATTAAAGCACCAACCAAGCCGCTCTTTCCTTCAACCATTATCCCCTAAAAGAAGTTTATAAAGATGCTCCTCCACCAGTTCCAATTCCCATAGCTCTACTTCTTGCAACAAGCACAACTAATACAGAGAAAAGTAATACAACTGCTGCAATTAATAAGATAGTAGGAATTTTTGCTGATACATTATCTATACCAGAAGTGAAATTAGCAGCCATTCTATCTGTAACATTGTCATACTCTGAACCATTTGTTAATAAGTTAGCACCAAGTAAGGTAGATACAATTATTAATATAACAACTACACTAATAACTAACCCACCAGTTCCAGAAATCAAATCTCCAACAATTCCACCCTTTTTTGTTTTTAACTTCTTCATCTTTACCTCCTTTCAGTGTTATAAACATATTTAGAATTAAGAACAAGTTCTATTTAAAGGTATGTAAACATGGTTACCTTTTCTTAATATTATACCTTTTCTTGAATTCATATAAGGTTAACCCTTCATCCATCATCTTTCTCATAACCTTAGAATTAAGGTTAGCTTCTCTTTCAACCTTATCTAACTCTTTATTTTTATTTTTCATTATGTTTCCCCCCTAACTTTACTTAAAAAGAACCAAATTCCTGACATAATTGTGATTGCAATTATTATCCCTAGAGTAGTTAAAGTTAAAATTCCTACCCCAATAGTGAATATTAAAGCTAAGAAACTAGTAGTTATCCCTCCTAAAACAGCCCAAAAAGGATAATCTGCTGTACCTATTCTTCGTTTTTGATTAGAAGAACCTCCAATTAAAACTATCAAATAGACAGTAATCAAAATCATTATAGGTAAAATAGGAACAGACTGAGCAGTAGTAAAGACTACATCATCTAATCCTGAAGTAAAGTTAGGTTGGCTATATAAAGGCATTTTAATCAGGATTCCTCCCTACCCAAGCTTTATAAGCATAAGCAGCTAGGATAAATGTTAATAATCCAAGCAAGGCATATAATACAACCTCAAAATCATCCCCTCTAAATATGTTATACCAAGCAGCACTTATTCCTTTCTTAACCATATCTAAACTATTTGAAGTAGTTACTTTAAACTGAGTTCCACCCTCACTAGCTTCTGTTTGAGATGAGATTGTACTCTCTTGATATGCATCTAAACTATCTCCTGAATAAGTAAAAAAAGTATCTGTTTCTTCTTCTAAATCCCCTGCAAGAGATTCATAACTTGAATCATCTCCTAAATTTATACCAGCATCATTATCTAACCCAAAGTTAACGGCAAAGGTCACTAATGCAATTACAAATAAGGATATTAACATAAAAACTGTTGTTGTTTTTATTAAACCCATTTTATTGTCTATTACTCCCTTTAATTAGTACTAATACTACAGCTATGATAAACCAGAGTATTGTTGCTCCTGCTCCCCATAAGGAAGGAGAGTATATAATATTTAACCCTATTAATACAAATGAACCTATAATCAACATAATCCCCATCATCATAGGTGAGTCAGAACTTGCCCCTATACCTATAAATACTAAAAAAATCAACATAGCTATTACTATAATACTTCCTCCATATATATCAGCTGGGTCTTGTTTAATCCTAATAATTCCACCACCAACTTTAACCCCGTCTTTATATAAGTCAGCCATAACAGTAGCATTCCCAAAAGAGTTAGGGATAGTACAAGATAATGTTCCTCCTGAAGCAAATATTTGATTAGAACATACATTTGTTGTACCTAAAGTATCAAATAGAGTAATATTTAGACTAACAGTTGATGCTGCCCCAGAAGGTATAGTGAATATTGACTTAATGCTCCTATTAGTTGAGTTATAAGTGAGACTATATGTTAAATCATCATCAGTTGTAAATTTAGTTGGAGCTGTTGAAGTTCCATAACTATTCAAATTAATCTCACAAGTTTGTAGAGTTGGGTTCTGGCAATTAGCTACCACCTCTTCAAATGTTGCTAGTAATTCTCCTTCTTTATATACTAATATATTATAAGTTACATCATTTGTTACTAGATGTCCAATAGTATATCCTTCTACATTTGTTTTAGGCCTTTCAACTGTTCTGAATATTCCTTCTTCAGTATATCTTCTTTGTATATCAAAAATAGCAGATTCTACTGGGACAAAGTTACTATCCTTATATGTTATCCTGAAGTCTTGGCCTGTGCTCTCTAACAAACTATACAGACTTAATGTTATATTTGTTGAAACTGAGTTTAGTGTATAGTTTTGTAAATAATAGAATTCGGTAAACCTAGTATCTGTTGTGTATTCAACTACTCCATCTAGCCTATAATCTTCTGAACCAAGCGAATCAACCATACATATTTTAACAGGATTTTTCTCTGAGAAATTAGCCGAATAGTTTAATAAAGCTAACTGTCCATCAGAAGAAAATATCTGGAAGAATACTTTAAGTGAAGAGTTTTGTACCCCCCCATCAACTATTGACTGATCATCTTCATCATATATTGTAAGGTTAAATAATTGATAACCATAACTAGAACAATCATCTATTCCAAATGGGTTAACTGTCTGGTTGATCTCTGTACTATTATATTGGTTTCCATCATCTAAAGTCACTTTCCAATAAGTTGTTATATTAGTTGAAGAAGTTACATCTGGAGTAGTTATAGTTTCACTCAGGCTATAGTTATCTCCTGATATTAACTCAGCTGAACCAGTATTATCTGTGTTATTATAAACTAACACAGCTTGACTTATACTAAGTCCAGAACCTATAGAGATATTCATTTGGAAAGTTGAGTCAGCTCTTTCAGCTATCTCTGAATCCTGATAAGAATTTCTAAATATCACATTCTTAATATTTAATGTTCTATTAGAAGAAGCCATATCACATATTGTTCTAGATGAATCATTCATACACCCAAAAGCATTCCATAAGTAATCTCCTTCACTCAATCCATTAATTAGATGTTGTGTTGAGTTAGTAGTTGTTCCTGTTAAGTTATAAATGGTTTCATTAACTAAACTAGAATTATCATACCATAAGTAATAAGTTATATTTGTTAACTCTAAACCAGTATCTGGGATAACCGAAGCATTAAAAGTTATATCTTTTAATGTGGTATTTAAATTGTTAATTGGAGTAGCCAATTCAACATAAGTTTTATCTGCCTCTCTTCCATTACCACTATTCCAATCGTAAGCTACATCTGTTACACTCCAAGCTACTCCATTATATATTACAAAGTCATCTATGTGTCCTGTTAAATTAACTCCTAATTTGCCTGAAGATAATGATAATCTTGTACCATCTAAATCAGCAGCATTTGTTCCATTTATAACATTTCTCCCATCAGCATAACATCTAACTTCATTTGCTCCTGTTCCATCTCTAACTATAACTATTCTATGCCATGATTCATTTGCATAACCTGTATCTGCTCCAAAGTTACAAATATTAGCTGAAGTTCCATCATCCTGTCTTAATAATAAATTATTTGAAGATTCTCTTAGAGTTAAATCTTCACTCCCATTAATATAAAATAAAGCATCATTAGTTCCCAGACTTGATGAGTTAAACCATAATGCTATTGTGTAAGTTCCTGTTGATATTTTAAAGGTTGAACTATCAACATAATCATAATCTGTTCCATCATAATATCTTGAATAACTTCCCAGTTTCCCAGTCCCATATGCAGTAGTTCCCTGAGTAGTTAAATCAAAACCATTAGTTGAATTATCTTCTAAACTATTCTCAAATTTGTAGTAACTAGTAGGTTCATTGCCTTGCCACCAACCAGCATTAATTATAGGTAAAATCAGGAGGTATAAAACTATAACTAGACCTATTATCGTTGCTGTATGAGCCTTAAAACGAGAATTTTTTCTAGATTCCATACTGATTTTTACCTCCTTCTCCTGTAAACATGATAATACCACAAATGAATCCTAAAACTGTAACAACTAGTGGACTATATAATAATAACCAAGATAACAAGGTGTGTTCTTGTAATCTAGTTCCTAGATCTCCTGAATCATTATAAAATTCTTCATATATGTTTGAAACAAATATTGAAGCTATAACCAACATTATCATAATCATAATAAACAATCCTAACAACCATTTATTCCCTGTAAACCTAAATGCAAAAGATAATCCTACTAATGCTACTAAACATAGTATGTAAATAAACCCTGCTAACCAGTTGAATGTTTGTATAAATGAATTCACAGGGGTTATAGTATAACCAGAATATTCTGTTAAATTAGCATCACCTATTGAACCTAATGAAGTTAATTCAGGTACAACTTCATCAGCTGTCCAATCAATTACCACAGAACCAATAACTAAAAGTAATCCTATAAACAATACTATGAATAGGATGAATGCTATTAAGATAATTCCCTCAACCTGCCCTTTCTTGTTCATCTTAAATTCTCCTTCTTTGGTAAACTTTTTAATTCTCTTTCTACTTGATTCCAACTAGGACATCTTAACATTAACCTAGTTGCCTCAGGTAATCCTAAGTCTTTACTGCTAAACTTAGCTAAGTTCTTGTTAAACCTTTCTTTCATTATCTCTCTCATCTTCTTTTCATATTCTGTATCTACTCTAACAATTTTTGTTCTTCTCATTTTAGAATGAATTACCTCCAACTTCTATTCCTCTATTCAACATTTTCTTTACCTCTCTATCTTGCCAAATACTATAAAAAATCCAGATTAACCATAAAGGTAACATTATAACTGTAGCCCAAAACATTATCTGGTAGAAGGTGAAAAATAGATTCCCCAACATCTCATTAGTTAAAAAAGCTAATGCTATATTACTTATAACAAAAACAATAGCCATACTTAATCCCCAAACAACAACCCATAAGACTTTCCTTAGATGTTTTAATTGATTTACTTGAAGAATCATATTTCTATCATCTACTGAATCATTAGAAGGTAATTTACCTATTAAAAATACAGTTCCAAATATTAATAATAATAAGAAAAATAATCCTAGAATATATAAATAGGTTTGTTCTGTTGTGACTTCTTCCCCTGTTGGGTTAAGTCTTAAAACATAAGTTGTGAATCCATTATCTGAACCAGAAATACAATGAATTGTTGTTGCATAATCTCCGTTCACCTTATGGAAAGTTTGATTAAAAGTATAATTTGTTTGTCCATTAACTACACTTGCATTATGTTTAGATATACTTCTAGTCCCATTAGGATAATTAATACTTATATCACAATCACAGTTAGAACAGCTGCTCATATTATTAGTGAATACAGGGATACTAACTTTAAAGTTCTCGTTAACATTAGCATAAATAGGTTCAGCTGATGTAACCCCAACTAATAAAACTACCAAAATTAATAATAATATCCTTCTCATTTGAATGTTAGTGCTTGACACAACCTAATATAAGGTGATGTACTTTCTTTAATCAAGATCCCTGTGTAATTTGTCCCACAAGTTGTAGGAGGGACTGGTGAAGTTACAGTTAAATTAACCCACATTAAATTATAAGCAAGATTATTTAGTGAATCATTTACAGATATATTCAACCAGATTAATTCTAAATTATCTAAAGCTGTGGTATTCTCTAATAATCCATTACAGTCTATACTAAAGTCCACTGTTTGATTTACACTAAAACAATTAACTTCTGTTGTTGCATCTGAAGCATCTATATCATAGCTTAAAGAGGTATTTACTGTTAGAGTTTGATTAGCAAAAGTTACCCACACTGGGGGAGTTGTATCTATATTAAAGCTAACTGAACTTGAATTAATATTATCACTTGAATCATTAACATAAACATGAACAGTGTTTCCTCCTTCACTCCAAGTCTGTCCTGTAACATTATCCCCACAGGTTAAGGTAGTATTTGTTCCTCCTCCATCTTCACTCCACCAACAACTCTCAGCATCTTCTATTGTGTAATTAACATTAATTCCTGTATCTGTGGTATTAAAATCTTCCACAGGGGAAACTATGCTTACATTTGGAGGGATTATATCTCCAACAGGAGCTGTTTCAGTTATGTTAATCCATCTTATAATATCATCTCCTGAACAATTAGTATTCCCATTAAACTCAAAGGTAACATTATAATATCCAGATAATAAGTTTGTTTGGTTAGATATATTCAAAACTCCTGTGTTAATAACACTTCCATTAAGAGTTATATTCCCTGTTCCAGAACAATAACCTTCTACTGTTAAATTCAAATAAACATTATCATAGCCTGTGGCTGTGGTATTATAACTTGTAAAGTTATTATCTGTATTGTTTATATATGAAGTTATTGTTGGACTTATTTGGTTTATAGTTAAAGTTTGGAAATCTAATTCACCTATTGAAGAATAATTATCTCCTCCTGTTGAGTTTAATAAATATCCATAAGTTCCAACTTCTAAGTTAACTAACTCTCCTCCTAGCTTACTAACATTATTCCTAAATATTTCATATTCCACATCCCCATCTCCTGTGTTTGTTTCACTATGATTAATTAGATTAGCTGTATTGTTATAATTATAAGTCCAACCTGCTGAGGTTGTTAAGCTTCCTGATAGAGTTCCCTTATTAATAGTTGTATCTTCTGTTATTGAAGTATCAGTATAATTTACATTACCTGCTGTTGAATAGTTCCCCCATATAACTCCAGCTCCATATACTTGGTTGGTTATATTTAAGGTGCAAGATAATTGAGTTGGACATCCTGAACCTGAGAAGTCGGTAGTAGTTCCATAGGTTATTGGGTCTGTAGAACTTAATCCTAATTCTAGACTTGAATTAATAACTATAACATAACTTTTCATTAAAGTATTATTGTATAAGGTATCTGTTCCATTTCCCCAAGCCCAAAAATAATAATCGTAACTTCCAACTTGTAACTCTCCAAAGTTATAATAAAAACTATCTGAGATATTATCTAGGCTATAATTAACCCCATCAAATTCTATTCCGGCTGTTCCATTAGTTGAAGTTATAGTAGTATTAATCTCATAACTAACAGGGCTATACTCAGAGTTATTAGCTAGGTAAGTTGAAGTTGAACTAAACTGAGGATATTCTGTATCTGTAACATTCTCAATTAAACTAAACTCTATTGAACTTACATTGTGATTTCCCACACTATCATTTACAAATAAGATAAACTCATAACCAGAATTATTAGCAAGATTTATTGTTTGGTTAACCCCACAAGTTAAACTGTTATTCCCAGTCCCATTCCACCAATAACAATTCTCAGCATCACTAACTGTATAATTAAAAACAAAGTCAGCATAGTTCTGATATGTAGAATTTTCTGGGTAGGTTATACTAACATTAGGTGGGGTTGTATCTGGTGTTGTCCAATTAATATAGAATAAAGTTGAGTTTAAATTATTAGTAGAATCGTTTATAGTTATATTTAACCAAACTAAATATTCCCCTAAGTCTGTTATATTCTTTATATGTCCTGTTTCATTTATATCAAAATTAACTGAGTCATTAATTAAGTAAGCACTAATTCCTGTAGTTGAATCTGAAGCATTTATATCATTTTCAAAGTTATCTCCTGTTGTTAATTCAAAATTATTTACAGGTTCGTCAAAATAAGGAGGAACATTATCTATTGTGAAATTTACTGAACTTGAATTAATATTATTAGCTGAATCGTTAACATAAACTATTACTCCATTATCTCCTTCAACCCATGCCCCAGTTAAATTATTCCCACAAGTTATTGTTGAATTTGTATCTCCTGCTACATCATACCACCAACAAGCTTGAGTATCTGAACTTATGGTAAAGTTTACATTTAAATCATAAAGGGTAGAGTTAAATCCATTAACAGGAGTTACTATTGTTAAGTTAGGAGGAGTTACATCTCCTACCGGTGGTTCTTCAGTCCAAGTTTGAATTACTATATCAGCTAATTTTACAGGAGAATAAGAACTATATTGGTTAGATAAATATACATAACTTAAATTAACTTCTGTAGAAGCTTCATCTATATTAAATGTATAATTTGTTCCAGAAGTTAGATTAACTAAATTGCTCCAACCATCTTCTGGTGTCCAAACCTGAAGAGAGATATTTGTTTCTTCATAATTTTGTATTGAATTTGAAACATTAAGTCTGTTATTTCCTGAATCTATTGTTGTATTATACATAACTGAACCTTGAAGATAAAATAAACCAGACTGATTATTGTATATATTACCAACTTCTGTTGTACTTAAACTTCTATTAAAATAAATTATCTCATCTAAATAACCATTATTTTTATAATAATAATATGCAGTTGAATACCATATTCTTCCTATATTAAATTCGTCGTGGTCATTAGTGCTTAAAGAACCTACAATAGAAGAAATACTTGTTGTTTTAACTAAACCTCCATCTACATATTGGTAAATATTATCTCCAAATCTATCTACAACTCCAACCCAGTGATGCCAATATCCATCCGAATAATCTGAATCTGTTTCAGATTGAACTAGATGACTACTTCCATCTCGTATTTCAAATCTTACAGCTCCTCCTCTAATATCTATGTCGTAGGCAGACCCATCAAAAATATCTCCATAACCAAAAGCAAATCTATCTCCTGAAGGAGTAGAATTATACCATAAAGATATAGAGAAGTTTTGATCTGAGGGATCTATTTCTGGGCTTTCTATATGTGCTGTTCCATTAAATCTATATGCCTGTCCATAAATACTCTGAATTCTGTTTAAACCTAAGGCTGTTCCATCATTATTATTTTCTGAATATTCATAAGCTGTATTACTTACAACATCGGTGTCAAAAGTATGGTAAAGTTTTATAGTATCATCATTCAAACTTAAATGAGTAAAGTTATTTTCAAAGGTAACATTATTTGTAACCCCATTAAAAGATACATCCTCTATAATGTAAATAGATTGATTACCTAATTTTAAATAACTACCAGTCATATTATAAGTAAAAACTAAAGAACCTTCATCATCTATTCTTATTAATAAATCAACAACCTCATCATTAATATCTCTTACCTCTAAGGAACTTGGAGTAGTTGATTTATTAAAAATAAAAATCTCATCACCATCTATGGTAACATTTTCAACCCAATCTGAATCCCCCCCTGTTACACTAGAAGAATAATTACCATTTAAAATTGATGTGGGAATATTATAAACTACAGGGATGGTATAATTAACTCTCATTCTCATATCGTAACTTCCCTCTCCTCCTCCTATTCCTGTATCTCTCCACCATCCATTATCCATAACTACTCCAAAAGTTGCTGAGGTTGTGGCTAATTTATCATCAAGATAATTAGAAGCATTTCTATTTAATAAAAACCAGTCTGTTGAATTACATCCTGCTGCAGGATTACCTGATATTATTCCCCATTCATTTGAACCCGGAGCTCCAGCAATCTTACACCATAAGTCATTATCTACAGCATTATACATAGTATTTCCTTTACATTCTCCTATTAAGCAAGAAGAGTTAGCAAGAGAATCATAAGCATCTTGTCCATTATCAAATCCTCCTGAATCAGTTAAGTTCATAATTTCTATTGTAGGGTTACTAGAACAATTTATAGCTGTAGTTATTTCTTCTTCTGTGCAATCTGGTGCACCTTCACAATTCATAGAACTCATAAAAGCTAACTCAACAGTATGAACATCAGCTCCTGCTGGTATTGAAGATAAATTAAAACCTACTACTATACCAGAAGTTGTATCTCCTGCTCCACCTGATAAACTTGTTGTTTCCATTCCAAAGAATTCATAGGGTCCTTCTTCAGTTTGAGTTTGAACTCCTCTCTGTAAAGTATAATTTGCATAACTTCCTATTGTTACAGAAGGGTCAAGACAAGTTGAGTTTAAATTAGTTAAGTTAAAGTTGTCTCTTGAAAATTCGCCATTACAAGCTGAAGGAATATCTAAGTAAACTTTATCAAAAAATAACCAACCTTCATCTGTAGCTTCAACATCATCTAGAGTTATTCCATAACTTTCTACTCTTTCTACAAATAAACCAGCTCCTTCAGGTATATTAACTCCTAAACCAGCTCCATTAGTAACACTAAAATCAAATTTGTAAGGGTTTAAATTTCCATTACCATGAACAACTATATCATAATCTATATTAGGGTAAGTTTGTCTTACTTGTTGCCAAGTGTAGATATTCCCATTTAACATAGGTTTAACTTGGTAAATAACAGCTCTCTTTCCTAAGTCTATATTAAAAGAAATATTAAAGGTTGCATTTCCCAATCTTTTAAAATCAACCATCTCCTTATGGCTTTTTAATTCTCCATACCTATCCTTAAAATAAATTTGGTAAGGATATAAAGTTATTTGTTTGTCACTTCTATTAAAATTATAAATTTCTCCATAGGGGGTTCTAGTTATATAATCTTCATCTAATTGGTAAGAAGAAATCCCCCCAATAGATTGAGGGGATTGGTTATATTCTACTAAAGTTGTTTTAGGTATGACCCCCGAAAGAAATAGAATTATACCAAATATAAAAAAGATTCCAATTGCTATAAATATTATTATCATTTTTCTCATTGTTATCTTCTTTTAAAGTGACTGAATAAACTTGGTTTACTTTGTGGTTGAATATTATTTCCTCCCTTTGTTTCAGAGATATGGATATGTTCTCTTAATGTTTTCCTTTCTTGACCCATGTAAGCTCTGTTATATGCTGAATGAATCACATCTTGAATAACCCTAAGAATTAACATAAACCTCTTCAGTTTATTTTTTACTAATTGAGCTTTAATTTTATCTAATTCTGTTGTTATAGCAACCTCAAAATGAGCTAGTAATTCCTCATTAGATTGAATAATTTCTTTAATATCTTCCCTGCCTACAGTATTCCTTAGTATTGTTGAACCATTATTTAAGATAACTTCTCTCATAACCTCCTTATTAACTACTTCTTCTGAAGATTCTTTATCTAATAATTGATGAGTAAACATTCTTTCATTAACTCTCTTTTTAATTCTGTCCATAAGAATTTCTTTACATTCCTCAAAGGTAGGATACTGGAATACTTTTTCATATTCCATAAAGATTGTATCATTCAAATCATTAGCAAAGTCCTCCATCTTACTTAATATAGTATTTTCATCATAATTAGATAGTAATGTGTTCTTATTTAGATACCATGCGATAGTATTTCTAACTAGGTGTATCCCATATTCTGATAGAATTACCATCTCATTACTCTGGGGTTTAACCCATTTATTCTCACCAGTCTGTTCATCTTTCTCATAAGTATATCCTCTTAATAAATAATCTATTCTTTCTAGTTCCTCACCTAAGTCTAACTGTTCTTGAATCATAGACTTATCTTGTTGTTGCATCATTACTTCTTGCTGTATGTTCTGTGTCTGTTGTTCTTGAGCTCTTAAATTTGCCTCTCTAAGTGACTGATCATATTCTTCTAGTGGGTTCATATTTTCTTTTTACCTCTTTTTCTTGCTTTTTTCTTAGGGCTTCTTCTCTTGAATGTTTGAATTTCTCCTAACTCTGATTTAGTCGATAATCTATATTTAGGTTTCTCTATGAATACTCTCCCACCTTTTTCTGTTTTACTATAAAATCCTTTAGGGGTTTTAAATTTAGTTCCTGCTCCCTCTATTTTAAATGAAGCTCCTAAGCTCTGAGATACTCTTTTTCTCCCAATTTCAAATGCTTTCCTCTGACTTCTTACTCTTCCTATAGGTTTAAACTTTCCAAATCTTCTAATTGAAACTAGAAACCCTCCTGTTTTGATTTTTTGTTTAGGTTTGTATCTAATTAAATTATAAGAAGAAGAATCAAATGATAGGGAACTAGAAGAAGAACCACTAGAAGATGAAGAAGAACCACTAGAAGAACCAGAACTATAAGGTCTACTTAGAGATTTAGATGATGCTTTAGATGAATAACGGGGATATGATATACTAGTAATTTTAAAAGAAGATGAAGGTTGACTATAACTCTTTCTTGATGATAATAAAGAACTACTAGATGATTTAGATATGGAACTATAACTACTCTTACTAACTTTAGATTTACTTGATGATATACCTAATAAACCAGTAGATTGGGGAGTTACAATAGAATAAGAGTTAGGTAAGTTATAAGAAGATATAGTTTTACTATCTAAAGTTTTAACATTAACATTTGGGGTTGGTGAAGGGTTAGGAGATGGACTGGGTGTTCCCTGATATTTGAATACATCAATAGGAACACGAACATCTTTTATAATTGTATAATATTTACCTGATTCAAAAGTATAAGTTCCGGATTTAATTCTAAATATAGCTTCTATTTCTGACTTAATTCCCGGAACATCTGCATACCCTAATTTAGGTTTATTATAAAATTTATAATTAAATTGTTGTCCACTAACACTATAAAGAACACCCTTACCAGCAGGGGAATATCTAAATCCCAATGGTTTTATGTAAGCTACTCCCGGTTTTCCCCCTACTGAAAAGAGTTCTGTTAGACTTGTAGGTATAGGTTTGTAGCCACTTCTAGATATTCTGGCAAATGGAGTTGATATTTGAGTTGAACCATATAAACCGGGAAGTTCTGATGTTCCGGGGTTAGCTATTATCTCTTTCTTCCAAAATTTTTCTCCTGTTGTATGAAAAGCTCCGGGTTTATCTCCTAATTCTTTTATAACATTCTTCCTAAATAAACTCAGCTGTTTCTTAGGATTTGCAGAAGGATACTCTCCTTGAGGAATCTCTAAATATTCTCTCCCCCTTGTTCTCAATGATCCCTCAACTTGTTTAGCTAACTTCTTTCCTCTAGCATATCCTAAACCAATTAATCCAATATCTTTTAATCCAATACCAACTATTTCTCCTTTAGTTTCATAACTAGTTGCTCTTTTAATCTCGTCGGCCTTGCCATAAATATATTGAGCTGTGAGTCCAGCTCCTGCTCCAACTGCTGCTCCTTTTATTGCTGCTCCAACTGCTGGTCCACCACGAGGAATATATGTTGCTGCAATAGCTGTTCCTTCAAATAAACTGCCTGTAGTTAGTCCAGCCCCAAATAATATTACTTGTTTAGCTGGTTGGTTTCTTATATCCCCATAGACACCTTTAACCCCCCCTACTTGAGAGGCTGCTATCTTCTGTTCTGTTTTAGATAACCTTAACCAACTAGGTAATTTTTCTTGAGATTCATATATACTCCTAGTTATTTCTCCTTCTTCTCCAAATATACTTTCCTTAGTTGGTAAGAAAGAAAGTGGTTGATTTATCTTAGCATAACCCTCAGATAATGTTCTTCTCCAATTAGCAAATACAGCATTTGCTTTTTGTTGAGATGTTCTTCCTTCCTCACTGGCAGATAATGTCTTTAATTCTTTAGCATACTCCTTTCCTGTATCTGCTTCTTTATAGATGACTTCAGAACCTAAACCAAAGATACCTTCTGTTTGAGTTCTGACAATAGATTTACTTAATGCTTCTTTTGCTGTTGTATCTCCTTCTTCTCCTCTTTCTTTTAGTTCTCGATAAACTTGAGGAGAAACTAATGTTCTCGGTGGTTGTTTACCTTCCTTCCTTAACTTATTTAAAAACCCTCTCTTTTTAACTTCAGTAGAAATATCAACACCTCTTGCAACAGCTTGTTGTTTTATAAATTCTTGTTGCCTTTCTCTCTCTTCTTGTCTTAGAACAAATTTCTTTCCATAAGTTTCTTCTTGTTTTCTTCTTATCTCTTCTTGCCTTCTCTGTTCTTCAAGTTTTTTCCTTTCTTGTTCTGCTTGTCTTCTTGCTTCTTCTTGAGCTTGTAGTTCTGCTTGTCTCCTAGCAATTTCTTCTTGGTTAACTTCACTTTGTCTACTTCTAGATCCACCACCTGAAGTGAATGGGGGAGGATTATCAGGACCATACTTTTTTTCTCCTTCTTTTAATAAAAATGGGGGAATAATTTTACCTGAAGAAGTTGTTCTTGATTTGTATAAATCTGCTCTAACCATCTATCCCTCTCTCTTTGTGTAACCTTGTTACATAAGATTTAAATAAGTTAAAATATATAAATGTTTGTATTCAACTGTATTGTTAAGTTAAAGGTTGGTAATCTTCCAAAAAAAAATTAAGTAAGTGATTTCTGTGGATTAATCCTCTTTCCATTAAGGACTTTCATCATATTTTCAGCTATCCTCTGAACAACAGGAACAGACACACTATTTCCTGCTTGATGATATAGTTTACTATCTGATAAGTTAGGAAATTTAAAGTCTTTAGGAAAACCTTGTAATAAGAAACATTCCTTAGGAGTTAGCTTTCTAATTCCTTTATGATTTTTAATTATAGGAACATTATGACCCCCAAGACCCATATTAGCTGTTAGTGTTGGGCATACTCCTTTCTTATTTGCTCTTACATATTTTCTACGCCACTGATATATTGTCTCTTCTGAATTAATATCATCTTTAATTTTCTTGAATAGGGGTTTGTTGTTGTAATAATACTTATTATCTGCTTCATTTGCTACAAATTCCTTAAAACTTTTTGTTAATGGTATCTCTTTAGGAAAATCAAAAGCTTCTGCCTTGTCTTTGTCTAAAAATCCTACAATAAAAATTCTTTCTCTGTTTTGAGGTAGATTTCCATGTGTCATAGTATTAAGCACCTTTGTTTTTATTGTGTATCCTAAATCTTCAAGAGTTTTCTTAATAATCTTAAATGTCTTTCCTTTGTCATGTCCTTTAAGATTTTTTACATTTTCAAGAAGTAAAGCTATGGGTTTTCTTTCTTCTAATATCTCAGCAATCCTAAAAAATAAATTTCCTCTGCCTTTATCATCTTTAAATCCTTTTCTATATCCTGCAATAGAAAAAGCCTGACAAGGAAAACCACCAAGTAAAATATCAAATTGAGGCAAGTCTTTAATTTTTACCTTCCAAATATCTCTAATTAAAAGTTTAGGCTCTTTAAAATTTAAATCATAAGTATCCTTGCAAGTTTTATCAAAATCATTAGAGAAGATGGTTTTAAATCCTGCATTATCAAAAGCTAACCTAATCCCCCCAACACCTGCAAATAAATCTAAGGTTCTATACTCTTTTTTCATATTAGGTTTAAGTTTTCTCATTTTTTAATTATTTGCTTTTGATAATTTAATTAGTTCAAGCCACTTATTAGGATTTTCTAGTTTAAGGTTTGTTGCCAATTCATAAGGATATTTTCCTGGGATAAGCCTCACAGAAAAAATCACAATAAAAGCAAAAAAAAGAATTAGAAAGATTTATATATCAGACTATATTATATATTATATAAGTCCTCATATTCATTAAAAAGAGCTATACAGGGTTTCAGTCATTAGCGTCCTCACGCCCATCACCTACTTGTTATTAATATTAAATTTCTTCCATTCAATTTTCATACAACAAATAAGAAAAAGATGTTTATAATTCTTGCTACCAACCTCTAACTTAACAATCCAGTATTCAACTAACACAGTCCCTTATGATTTTATGAAAAACTTTAAAAAGTCATACTTCTATATATTTTTATATATTTTTATATAAAGAGGGAAAGAATGGATAATAATGATGATTTTGAAGTTCTTGATGTTGAAAATTACAAAGGTGAAAAGAACCAACAGTTTTCTCATCAGGCTTTAGTGATGAGTGTTATGAATAATTGTATAAAGGCTGGTTCTAATGAGATGAGATCAGGATATTGGAATGAAAAATTAGATAGATTAGGAAATAAAGCTTTAAGTTATGTTCCAGATACTAGAAAAGAATTTATTGAGTCTGTTAAAACAGCTGAGATGATCATGTGTTGTGATTTAGATGAAGATGCTAAAAATAAGATAAAAAAGATAAAAGAAAAGCTAAAAGAGGAATATAAAAATTTATGTGATGAAGAAAAAAAGAATTGGCAGGGATTACATATCTCAGTAAAGAAAGATAGATGGAATAGAGGAATAACATTCATAGAAAATAGTTTAAATGTTAACCTTCCTTACTACCAAGAATATTTAGAGTTTGCAGTTGATTGTTATAGAGAAATATTTGCTGAATTAACTGAATTAACTAAGAGAGTTGGGTTTTATGAAGAGGAAGTTTGGGAAGCATAATGGCAAGACTAGTTAAAATTGATTCTGATGAGGAAGGATTGTTCTTTTGTAAGTGGTTACACAATAGATTGATGAGAAATAACAAAAATGTTCTTGGAGCTGAGTTAGGACCTACTGGTTCAGGTAAATCTTATAGAGATTTGAGGAAAGTAGAGCTTTGGTATAAATATGAGTTTGATAAACCCTTCCCGAAAGAGAATATCTGTTTTGGAGTTGGGGATATTATGAAAAGAATTACTTCGGGGGAGTTAAAGAGGGGAGATATACTTATCTTTGAAGAAGCTGGTGCTAATCTTGGTAGTTTAGACTTTCAGAACAAGATAGCTAAAATGTTTACTTATGTTTTACAGAGTTTTAGAAGTATGAACATAGGTATCTTCTTTAATTTACCTTATTTATCTATGTTAAATAAACAAGCGAGGATGTTAATGCATTATTCGTCGGAAAGTTTAGGTATAGACTTTAAAAACAATAAAAATAGTTGTAAATTTTTCTTTCATCAGGTAAATCAATCTACTGGGAAGGTTTATAAGAAATATCCTCGTGCTAGACATCACGGAAGGGTGAGAACACTCAAAAAAGTATCTTATTCTATGCCTTCATCTGACTTAGTGTCTGCATATGAGAAGAAAAAGGCTAAGTATCTACTAGATATGACCTCTGAGTATGTTAAAGAGATTGAAGAGAAGGAATGGGAGAAACAGGCGAAGATGGAGAGGAAGGAACTAACTGTTAAGGAACAAGATCTGATTAAAATGTTAGAAGAAGGTGATAGTATGAACGAAATAGCTAAAAGATTAGGTGTAAACCAATCAGTCATCTCAAGAAGATACAAAAACATTAAAAAGAAAGGCTATGATGTGCAAAAAGGCGTGAAATCCCTAGAGAATGACGAAAATTGACAACAAAACAATACCCAAATGCCTCTATATTCAATTTTCAAGTCTAAACTTTTAAAAGAAAATGAATGAACCAAACAATCCAAACATAGATACAGAAAGACTTGGAGTAGATGAGACAGAAGAGCTAGGAGAACAGATAAAAGAATCAACTACTCCTATTAATATAGACCAGAAGGAACAAGCCCAAGACTATCTTGAAGTATCTCAAGGAGTCCTTAAGATAGCTTCAACTAAATTAGATTTAAGTTATGTTGTTGCTCTAGCTGTTGATATCCTCAAGGATAAAAATATTCAGAAGTTATTGAATATTAATAACAAAAAGAATGGAGGAAGTTATTTAGGATAAAGGAACTTACTTAGATTAAAATTATTTTTGATAAGTTTTACGAACTAAATAGGAAGGGGTTCACACTAAGAATATCCTAAAATGTTCGTAAAAGATAGAAAAGTCGAACCAACTAAAAAGTGGTAAGAA
>Ga0272441_10004431_pt1 | contig 25427 bp, 22 predicted proteins | sample SSMProp6N_FD_193582 | JGI IMG/M metagenome (GOLD analysis project Ga0272441, IMG submission 193582) | Marine sediment archaeal communities from Little Sippewissett salt marsh, Falmouth, MA, United States - SSM-Prop-6N | ecosystem: Environmental > Aquatic > Marine > Wetlands > Sediment ...
AAAAACAACAGTTTTGGTATTGATCGTAATTATCTTGATTATTGCTGTACCGCTTGTTTCATTTGCAGGTAACCCGATTGTGCTTAGATGGACTGAGATGGTTCCGGAACGACCTGAGCAGGGAGGCGCTATAATCGACCAGTTCTTCGCCAGTGAGGTCGAGAAACGTACCAACAACCGGGTGAAATTCGAATTTTTCTGGTCATGCTCAATGGGAAAAACCAAGGAAATGATATCCCAGGTAAAAAGTGGAATCGCTGATCTTGCCAGCACCCCCAGCGGGTACTATCCTTCGGAATTTCCGCTGTGGACACCCCCGAACAATATTCCCTTTCTAATGGAAACCCTGGAAGACGCCTGGCAGACCCATAGTCTGCTTCCAAAGGAAAGTAAAGCAATTCAGAAGGAAATTAGTGATCAGGGATTGAAGCTTCTCTATCATCATACCATTGCTCCCTACCAGATTTTTTCCACTAAGCCGGTTGTTACCTTTGAAGATTTAAAAGGGCTAAAGGTTCGATCCTGGGGCCCTTATATTCCCAAGGCCTTGCATGCCGCCGACGCCGTAGGGGTTTCGATATTTCCGGCAGAAATGTATGAATCCCTCAAAAGAAATGTTGTTGATGCGGCATTATGGCCTCTGGCACACGGCTATCTTCTAAGAACCCACGAAGTTGCACCACATATCTGCATGTGGAACTTTGGGGCCTTTGTAGGCAAAGGCGTGTGGATTAATCTGGAAACCTGGAACACCCTGCCCAAGGATGTTCAGAACGTTATGATAGAAGTGGCAGATGAGACCCGAGAGTTCGAACTGAACAAATGGAAAGAGTGGACCAAACAGGGACGCGAAAAGCTGGAAGCCGAAGGCGCCATATTCCATGAAATTCCGGCCAGCGAGCGGCAGAAATGGATCGATAATCTGCCGGATTTCACAGCAGAGTGGGTAGCGGAAATGGAGAAAAATGGCCTGGGTGATGAAGCCGGGCAGATTCGTCAGCGCTGGCTTGAAATCGTATCTAAGTATTAATTACCGAATGGCTAAAAGTTTGCGGCCTTGAACAACTAGATGAAGGGTCCACTATCATGTTGATTCCCGGATGTAAATTATTATGGAGACAAGATGGGGAAGATCGGGAACAAGGTAGAGAAATCAATTCAGAATTCAGGGAGAACCTTTGCCATTATTGCCTCTCTGGCAACCATTGTCATGGCTGTCATGGGTACGGCGGATGTTATCGGAACAAAAATCTTCAAAACCCCGGTGCCCATCACCTATGAAGTGACCGAAGCAATGATGGTGGTCTTGGCGTTTGGCGGGCTTGCCTATGCCCAGCACATCAAAAGGCATGTAAAAGTGGACTTGTTGGTTCTTCGTTTTTCTCCTGCTGGACAGATAGTCAGCGAACTTATCGGGTTGCTTGCCGGCACAATCTTTTTTGTAATTCTGACCTGGGTCAGCCTTGGATATTTCTGGAAAAGCTGGTTGATTAAGGAGGCTGAATCCGGACTGATACCATTTCCGGTCTACCCGTCTAAATTAGTCATGTTAATCGGATCGTTGCTCATGACGTTGCAATTGCTGATCGATTTGAGCAAGATGCCCGCAAAATTCAGGCAGGCAAGATTCTCTGCTAATAATTCACCGGAAGAGGAGAGTTCATAATGGATCCGATAGCCCTTGGCCTGATAAGTATCGTTGTTCTGCTGGGGCTCATTATGCTGGGAGTGCCGATCGCGTATTGCTTGAGTATGTTGGGTATCCTTGGTTTGTCTGTCATTATCGGGCCCGAGCGTGCTATCGGCAACATTGCCAGTGCCTCCTATGCGATGTGCGCTCAATATGCCTGGGCTATTTGTCCATTATTTGTGGCTGTAGGCAGCCTGGCCAGCATGGCGGGTATAACTACGGAAGCCTATACCGCGGCGCGATTGTGGCTGGGACGCCTGCCGGGGGGGCTGGCTATGGCAACCTGTACGGCATCGGGTGCATTTGCAGCCTGTTCGGGTTCCACAATTGCCAATGCCGCCATATTCACACCCATTGCCCTGCCCGAGATGCTCAAGCATGGATACAACAAGAAACTTTCAGTAGGTTGCATAGCAGCATCAGGCACCTTTGCAGCAATGATTCCACCAAGTATGACCATGGTTATCTACGGTATGATAACCGGAGAACCTATCGGTAAACTTTTAATTGCAGGGATCGTCCCCGGGGCGCTCACATTGTTTGTATATCTGGTAGGCATTTATCTGCGGGCACTGAAAAATCCTGAAATTGCACCGATTCCCGACATCAGGGCCAGCTGGTCGGAAAAATTCAAGTCTTTGCGCGGAACCTGGGGGATCCTGGTTATATTTTTTGTTATCATGGGAGGTATCTACACCGGTTGGTTTGCCCCTTCTGCGGCAGGGGCCGTTGGAGTAGCTGCCACGTTCCTGATTGTTGTGCTGCGCCGTAAGCTTAATTGGACTGGGTTAAAAACTGTCTCATTGGATATTGTGGTGGTTGCAGGAACAATTCTTCTCATCATAATCGGAGGCACACTGTTTGGGCGATTCTGGGTCATGAGCGGCTTTGTAATGAGTGTAAGCCAGTTTATCTTGGGTCTTTCCGTGCCACCTGTTGTTATTATCCTGGTTATCATGGCAATGTTTATCATCCTGGGATGCTTTCTGGATCCGCCTTCCATGATGATTATCACTCTGCCGATTCTTTATCCGATCGTCACAGGACTCGGCTTCAGCGGCATCTGGTTCGGTATATTAATGATCAAGGCCACTGAAATAGCCGTGATAACTCCGCCTCTGGGGTTTAATGCCTATGTAGTAAAAGCCGCCGCAGGAGATCAAGTCGAACTCGAAGATGTGTTTGCCGGTATTTTTCCGTTTCTGATTCTGGAATTTATTGTAACCGGTATTTTGATTGCATTCCCGCAGATAGCGCTGTGGCTCCCTAACACCATGGGATAAGATTTAAAAACATGGGGAAAAGAAAAAAACAAAATTAAACAATTATAAAGGAGGATTCATTAATGGCGATAGAAGGTAGATTTGCTGATAAGGTCGCAATTGTAACCGGAGCAGGGGGTGATATCGGCAGAGAAATAGCTCGGCGATTTGCCCGAGAGGGAGCAATAGCTGTCATAGCCGACATTAATCTGGTTGCCGCCCAGGAAACGAAAAGCCTGATAGATGAAGAGGGAGGCAAGTCCCTGGTAGTTCAGGTAAATCTGTTGCAATCGGAAGAAATCAAGAAAATGGTACAAACGGTCCTGCAGGAATGCGGCAAGATCGACATCCTGGTCAATAATGCCGGAATCGGCGAGAGGAGTACATTGCTCGAAACACGAGAGGAAATGTGGGATCTCATCATGGCTGTCGATCCGGGAAGTGTATTCCGTTGTACGAAATACGTGGCCCCGCAAATGATAAAACAAGGTGGCGGCAAGATTGTAAACATTGCTTCATTGATGGGAATGATCGGTATGGGAGCTCCGTCATATTCTGCGGCAAAAGGCGCAATCATTTCGATGACCCCTATCGTGGCGGCTGAAATGGGCCCTTATAAGATTAATGTCAATACGGTTTGCCCGGGATTCATTCTGACCAAACTGAACAGAAACATGCTCGAGACCCATATTGGAGAGGAAGTAATTGAAAAAATTCCGATGCGCAGAATCGGGCAGACCTCAGATGCAGCCGCTCTTGTGACATTTCTGGCATCGGATGATGCTGATTATATAACCGGGGCAGTCATCCCGCTGGACGGCGGAATGGGCAGGTTCCTGGACCTGGGTGAAGATTACCGGACCTTTGATCCGTTTAAGATTGAGGTAACAGAGCGAACCTTTGATCCGTTTAAGGAGGTAAAGGAATAATTCGTTTCGGCACGGTTTCCGGATTCATTGGGAGATTGGGCAGACAACTTCTTTATACATCCCCTATTCAAGATACATTAAACCCTTCCCTTTTAACTGCCCCGCCAGAGATGGTGGGGCGTTTTTTTCTATGAAAAGCTTGGATACGCCTCGATGTATGAGGACGGTAAATACAGCAGGCAGAAAAGCGCTAGATATCCTTGAAATGCTCTGCGGAGATTGTTCCCTTGTATCTAAAATAGTCGGCCCGTATGAACGTGTTTACTACTTCAAACGGTTCTCCGGAAGAAAGCCAGAAGTAAGTTTTCATGCTTATCAATGGATCGAACACTTCGGTCATCAGTATTTCGGCTATATCGGGTTCTGCAGGAATTGCCTCCATGAAGAATTCACCCCGGCTAACCGATAAACCGATTTTTTCCTTCAATGTTTTCAGTAAAGATTTTTGTGAAAGATCTTCCATGCTCAAGTGTTCGGCAAACTGTGTCGGCATATAATTTTCAAGGAAAATTATTGGTTTGTTTTTCAGTAAACGGATCCTTTTCAAGATGCTGATTTCATGATCGAGAGATAAATTCAGAAAATTGGCGACATCCTGTGGGTACCTGGCGTTATGGACAATTGTTGTGTTTGAGCCTATTGATTTGACCTGGTATTGTGAGACATTTCGGACAATATCATATACATCATTGAATTTAATGAAATGTTGATTCTTTAACGGAACGCTATCAGCCACAAAAGTACCTTTGGCCCGCTTTCTGACAATGAGCCCTTCGTTTTTGAGATGAGACAGAGCCGTTCTTACCGTTATCTGGCTGACATCGAACTGGGCAGCCAGATCCTGTTCTTTAGGCAGCATTTCGCCGGGCTGAAGTTGTCCATTGATGATTTTGTTGCGTATTATGGATTCCACCCGGCTGTAGAGCGGCAGGGCATTCTTGGTTATCTTTCTAGATTTCTTAACATTCATATACTTTTAGTATTTTATGGATTGTCAGATTTGTCAAGTCTTCATTGACAGCACCCGTAATGTTTTCGATGTAATAACGAACAAAAGCAAGTATCTCAGGCTGCTTTGAATCCGGTTCATTGCGGATTCGCTAAGTGATTGATCTATGCTATATCCTTCAACCGGACAGGTTCTACAAATGCAGGCGCCGACTATTCCCCGATAATCCCTGAAATGATTCCCGCTAAGAAGCGATTCCATACTGACAAACATCCGAAAGGTATCTTGTTCGGGTGGCTGGAATACATTCAGGCAAGAATTGTTTTTTTGTTGAAACATGTTTTTCCACATGATCACAATGAGAAGCCGGAATGACGATCCGATCATCCTTTTTGACCCATTCTCGTCAGTTATATGGCCATGGCATGATAGCCTATGCTTAATTTCGCATGAATACGCTTTGTAACTTATCGGATCAACACCAGAGAGTATGATGCGTTGAGCGCCTCCTTTCAATGCAGTGAGAATGTTTTGTATCAAGGTCACGGATCGCCATTTTTTTCGGCCCTCTATGCAATCTGGTAAATGCCCTTTTTCACCTCGGGGTATCTTTCTGCCACCAGCGGGTCGTGTCCCGGGACGATCACTGCGCCATTCTGCTTGTGATTATTCAGGATATGTATGGCATCAAGACCATCATTTAAGGTTGTATGAAGCAAGCCGACCGGCCACCCGTTTTCTAAATTGCCGTACATGTAAGAGGCATCTGCAGCCAGTACAACCGGTTGATTGCCAGTGTTAACGATAAGAATAATTTGCCCTGGGAAGTGGCCGTCCATACGCTGAACGGAAATGCCCGGCAGAATTTCGACGGGGGCGCTTGCGTGTTCTCCGGGTACCAGTGCTGCTTTGTTATCGAAAAGCGCATTGGTAACAACGGCAAAATCAATTTTGTTGGGTAAATCAGAAGCACGGTATTCCGGATACTTGGGGGCGATCTGGGTGAGCCAATGGAAAGCATACTTATGGGTAAAAATATTGCCCTTGAAACCGTTTTTGGTAAAATTGGAAAGTCCGTCGGCATGATCCCAGTGATAATGGGAGATGGCGATGGCATTGATATCTTCAGCTTTGAGATCCATCCTGGTCAACATTTTTACAGGGTCTTCGTATTTCTGAATCTTGTAGTATTCCGCATGATCGGGTGCAACGCCGGTGTCAAAGAGGTAATTTGCATCTGGCCCTTTGATCAGCCAATAATAGTAACCATACAATATCGGTTTCGATTCAGTAAACGGCGGCCAACTCATCCAATACGTTCCATATGATTGTTCAATCCTTTCCCCGTATTTCAGGGCATAGACTTCATATTCAGGTCTTTTGCCACTGAAAGAAGTTTGCATTTTATTTTGTCTCTTTTGCTGTTCATAGACCGGTTCGCCGTAGCTCGAAGTTGCAAATGTCAGGATCGCAGCCCCTGCAAACAGGCTGCTCTTTTTTAAGAAATCCCGCCTGTCTTTGTTGATCTCTTTTTTCTCCCGCGTAATGCTTCCTTTTTTTTCCTCTTTCATAATGCTTCCTCCTTCATTAAATCGAATATAATTTTCTTGAAAAAATTATGTCTCCTGACACATGAGCATTCAATCAAGCGTAAGTTTTTGAGTCAGATCGCTGATAGCGCTCAATTCTTCCAGGTTGAATACCATGTCGGCGATTTCATCGATTTTGCTGCTGTCGATATATTGTTCTGCCAGGGCATGGAATTTTTTGATGACTGAATCGCGCACGAGCATGAGATCCGCCAGATTTACCATGTTTAAATCGCCTTTGAATACCTGTCCGTCTTTGGTGATGAACTGGATTTCGGTATCCAGGGCACCAAAGCTTTCATCGGCTTCCATGCGAACCATGCTGGCAACGTCCAGGATCTCGGGGTCATTAAGTCTGTTCAGGTAGGTTTCAACCTGCAGATCCTTGGTTACCAGAGCTGCGCCCAGCATGAACGGTTTGCTGAGTAGGGCATAGTCGATAGTTTCGAAGGGGCCGTGGTATTCCACGCCAGGATAGTCTTTGTTGCCCGGGGAGACCTTGACAACGATTTCTTTGAGCATTTCCGGGGTGATCGAATGTTTGTTGATGATGTTCAGGGCAATATTGCATCCGATCTGATTGTAAGCGCAGGTAGAATACGGTTTGAAAATTGTGCGGGTGATGTCATATTCCTGGCCCAGGGTGGTACTTTGTTCCATCAGCTCGGAAAAGATTTTCTCTTTCACGTCTTTTCCGCAGAAGGCCGCGAAGAATCCAGCGTCACCCTCAAGTGCTGTGCGAGCCCCTCGCAGACCCTGTTGGGCGTACAGGGCCGCCATTATACCGCCCATGATAACCACGCTGTTCTGGAAGCGCCACTCCATGGAACCGACATTGAACGGTTCCAAGAGTCCCATGGCGTAGCTGGCCGCACATGATATGGCATTGCTCAGTTCTGACGCATTGAGCCCCAGGATCTTGCCGGCGGCGGATGCCACTCCGAATGTTCCGTAGTTGGGCGTGCTTCGAAACCCTCTTTCAACCGAGTAGGCGAGCGCCGGGGCGGCAATACGGCCCATGGCCTCATATCCCATCACAATCGCAGGCAGTATGCCTGCGCACGGTTTTTGCCGTGCCTCGGCAATTGCCAGGACAGTCGAAACAATGAGATTGCCTGCATGTCCCCCGTGAGACTGATTGGTGTCGTCGTGGATCATGTTGTGGATAAGCATGCTGTTATTGACGGCAGCAAAGATATAATTAGTCTTGAATCCCTTTACCCAGACCGTAGCCTGGTCATGATCGCAGACAAATTGTCCGGCAACATCGGCTGTTATGCGTACAGGTTCTGTCTTGTGACAGGCATAGGCACTCGCAATAGCATCGAGAACAACAACCTTGGCCCGCTCCACTACATCATCAGGCAGATCTTTCAGTGTGAGTCCTCCAAAAAAATCGGCCATCTTCGGGATAAATGTTTTTTGCACATGCACCTCCTAAATTGATTTTGCGTTTTGCCATATATACTGCTGTGTTTGACTCTTCTTTGGGTGGAGATTTTTTCACAATCAGTACTTGGCAACGATCTCGAACCACTTTTCCTTCAGTTCCCGGGCTTCTTTTCCAAGGCCCTTTTTCTCGGCATTCTTGATCCATTCACTAACGAAATCGGGCTGGGCATCAATCCATTTCTGCCGTTCACTGGCTGGAATTTCGTGGATAAATGCGCCGTCGGCTTCCAGTATTTTTCTGGACTCGTCATCCCATTGGTCCCATTGCTTGCGCTGCATTTCATTTGCTTCGGCTGATACATCTAGCATGATTTTCTGTACATCGGATGGCAGTTTGTTCCAGACATCGAGATTAACGTAAATGCCTTTGCCGACGATCGGGCCGAGATTCCACAGGCAGACATTGGGGGCAACCTCATGAGACCGTGTCAATTGACCGAGGCAAAGTGGCCAAATAACGCCGTCCACAACACCGCGCTGCAGAGCTTCATAGCGTTCCGCCGGGAAGATGCTGACTCCCAATGCACCTGCCGCCTTAAAAGCCCTGGGCAGATAATCACCCCACGTACAGAATTTCTTGCCTTTCAGGTCTTCAAATGTTTTTATCGGTTCCCTTGCAAAGATTTGATAAGGAGAAAGGACCTGATGATACAGGCATTTCAGATTCAATTTTTTCATTTCGATTTGAATACCGGGGACTAATTCTGGCAGCATAGTGGCGGACCTCCACGCCTCCTCCGTGTTTTCCATCACGAATGGAATCGAGTTGGGGGCTAACCAGAGTGGAAAAGATGCATTGTAAAACCCGGCAGGTATGCTGGTCATGTCTATCGTGCCATCACTTATGAGTCCCAGAAGCTCTTTGGGTTTGCCCATTGCGCCCGACCAGTATATCTCAATTTTGACATCTCCGTTGGTGCGTTTTTCAACTTCATCAGCGATGAATTGGTCAAACACGCCGCCAGTCTGATCCGGCTTAGCCGGAGTATACTGTGCCCATCGAAGCACGATCGGTTTTTTTGCGAAAGCCATGTTCGGTACAAGGCACAGCACCATAATAATCAGCAGCAATCCCTTGAAGATATTGGATTTTAACATAATTCTTTCTCCCTGTTTTTATAATTTTTTAATCGATTCCAAACCTGCATATTTTCCTCAATTCACGATGACATCACTTATCGTGACCACAGCATTCACTTTGTGATAATTCCAGGTATTCTCATCAATCTTCATGTGTTGACTCTTTTCATTTCATTGTTGTTAGGGCATTGCGAGAAGATATGTTTGCGCAATTATGACCACCAAGTTTTTCATACGGTCCATTCAATGTTACTGTTTATTTAATGATGCACTTTGTATCCTGAAAACCTTCAACCTGTTTGCGAATGGTAGTAAGACAGAGGGGCTTCATGATTAGAATGGTATCTTGTATGACGCGATTTTCGCAACAGCTAAAACTTATAAGGCTGAGTGGTTTTCGGCCATGCTTTTCCATTTTTGCAAGCACCTCGCTGAATTGCCAACCAAAAAAATTATAAATATATAATAATATACCTTTATACATTGTCAAGCGAATTTATTCCGTGGTGTATTTGAAAAAATATCTGGACGTATTTTATATCCAAAAATTAATACATTATAAGGCTGGTATGGATGTGATTTTATTTTTTGTGGGAATGCAGGCATCCGTTTGTATAATCATTCTTCACTAAGGTGTGGATTGGATTTGAGTTTTTCGGGGAAAATTGTTCGCCTAGGCAACATTATCGTATGTATTTTATTGCACCAGTTCGGTCACAGCATATGGTGCCGATAGAAACAATAGCTTTTTCAATGGGCAGGATAGGGGAATTGCCGAGATGTGGCAGTACGGTAATTGCTGTTGTAATATTATGAAAATATTAATATTTAAGCAGGTTCCCCCAAAAATAAATTATCGCTTGACAAGACAAAGACTATTAAAGTATATAATTATAACTATATAAACATATAAAAATGATAGATTAATGTTATGTTTGAGAAAATGTATTTCGGGAATTTTTTTTGCCCCTTCGATCTTTGGTTGCAGCGTAAAATAAAGAAAAATGAGATTTTACAGGTTGAAGCAAAGATATAAGAGATGCACTTTTCAAAAATATTTTATCTTATGCATCAACTTAAAAAATGTGCACGAAAGATTACAAAAATAAAGGAGGAAGAAATGAGAAAGTTAATCCGTGTGAGCATGATTACATTAGTTGGTATATTGCTTGTATTTTGCGGTTCTGCTGCAGCCAAGGAAAAGGTGTATAACTTGAAATACGTATCGGTTGCCCATGTGTTGACTCCGACCGGGAAAAGTGTTGTAGGTGCCCTGAAACGGATTGAAGAGCGCACGGGCGGAAATCTGAAGATTGAGTTTATCTACATAGGACAGAGCCCATACAAAGGGAACGATGCGCTCAGGCTTTGCCGCGATGGACTGGTTGATGGAATAGAGATTATGAACGGATACTGCGTGGGTGATTCACCATATCTGGGGGTTGCCGAACTACCCTTCCTGTTTCCTGAATATATGGATGACTACAACGAATTTTATGCCACAGGTGAAAAGGTCTGGAATCATCCTACCATAAAAAATCATATGGACAAGGAATGGGAAAGGTTCAACGCTGATGTCATGTGCCGCTTCTACTGGGGGATCAACGAGATGTGTGCCATCAAAACGATTAAATCTCCGGAAGATTTAAAGGGCATGCGGTTTCGCGACTACTCTCCGGAAGGAGCGGATGCCCTCAAGGCAATCGGTGCATCCGCGGCGACCATGACGGCCGCTGATGTATATACTGCGCTTCAGCGGAAGACCGTCCAAGGCTTTCTTTCTTCAATCCAGACTTCGGTCTACGCCAAATGGTTTGAGCCGTGTAACTCTGCCTATATTCTGCATTTCCGCTGTTCATCTTCGCATATTATTTTTAATAAGAATAAGATCAATGCGCTTCCGCCTGAATATCAACAGATCTGCAGAGAAGAATTCCAGAAGGCCTCTGACGAAATTCTCGAAGTTACCATCAAGGATACCAAGCGCCTCGAGAAATGGTTAGCTGATCAACCTGGTTGGTCGGTTGTATATCCAACCCCGGAAGAATATAAAGCGATGCGTGCCAAGGTCAAAAAAGAGGCCTGGCCAAAATGGCTGGAACGCATGGGGGAAAAGGGCAGACCTGCTCTGGAAGCATGCCTCGAGGCCGCCGGCGATACTGAAGGCCTGTAACTCGTTTTAAGGCTCGAATAAACGCAAGCAGGGTTTTGGAACCGAATAAGGACTGCTTTGACTCAGGGAGGTTAAACATGGAACCTGAGAACACACTATTGTTACGTTTTGGTGAAGTGCTGGAGAAGATCGAGAAAATTTTTATCTTTATCGGTGCCATAACCCTGATCCTTATGGCGGCTCTTGTTTTTGGTGAGGTCGTTGCCAGAAAATTTTTCTATACAAGCCTTTTTATAACCATGGAATATTCAGGATACGGCCTGGCAATTGTTACGATGTTGTCATTGGCAACTGTGGCCCGTAAAAATACACACCTGAATGTAGAGTTTCTGCGGGGTATGCTGCCGGTGGGGATACGACGGAGGATTGATCTGATTTTCTCAGTGATACTGTTCTTCATATACAATTTAGTTATCACCTATGTTTGCTACCGGCTTTTCTGGCAGTCTTTCATTTTGCATTCAGTATCACAGGACTCTTCGCGTACCCCGCTCTGGATTCCGCAGATTATACTCTTTGTTGGAATTGTTTTAACAGACCTGCAATTAATGCATAATTTAATTGTTGCAGTGGCTCACTCTAATGAAGCACCCGCATCAACAAATATCCAAGAAAGTGAGGGCAAAGAATAATGTTGGTTGGCACTCTGATGTTTCTTGCCTTATTTGTTTTGTTGCTTTCGGGGATGCCCATTGCAGGCGCCTTGGGTTTGGTTGGCCTTGTATCACTATTCTTATGCGACCCCAACTTGATCAATGCTGTTCCTTTTGTTGTCTGGAACAATTCTATCAGTTTTGTGCTCGTTGCCTGTCCTCTTTTTGTTATGATGGGCAATATCATGCTTGATTCAGGCATAAGTGCTCGTTTTTATCAAGCAATATCATTGTGGGTCAGAAATATTCCTGGGGGATTGCTGCAAACCAATATTTTCGCCTGCGGCATATTTTCGGCGGTTAGCGGCTCCAGTGTCGCCACCGCAGCCACCATGGGAACTTTAGCAATACCACAGCAGTTGAAAATGAATTACAACAAAGAGCTTATTTATGGTTCTCTGGCTGCAGGCGGTACTCTTGGTATCCTGATACCACCGAGTATTTCCATGATTATCTATTGTTCGCTGACGTTGGAGTCCGTGGCTGATTTATTTATGGCAGGAGTGATTCCGGGAATACTCATGGTGGCTCTATTTGTCGGGTACATTATGATTCGATCCATCATTAATCCATCTATTGCTCCACAAGTAAAAGATGTCCATGTATCCATGAAAGAACGTTTGTTGTCACTGGTCGATTTGGTGCCAACGATGACGATCATTCTGTTCATCCTGTTGGCAATTTATCTGGGATGGGCAACACCCAATGAAATAGCTGCAGTGGGAGTTGCTCTGAGCGTTTTTTTCGCTGTTCTCTATCGCGGATTTTCCATTCAGAAGCTGATGAAGAGTCTTTCTGAAACTGCATATCTAACAGGTATGTTGCTTTTTGTGATTATCAGTGCCCAGATTTTTACCTATGCTTTGTTTTCCTGGGGAGCCACGGTTGAAATTTCGACAGCGGTAGCGAATCTTCCGTTAAGCCCGATGGTGATCTGGTTTGTGCTGGCAGTAATGTATATATTCCTGGGGATGTTCATGGATGCTATATCCATGATGGTTCTGACACTGGCCGTGGTCCACCCGATAATTGTCAGTTTGGGCTTAGATCCGGTATGGTTTGGTGTGGTGCTGGTGCTGCTGCTTGAGATCGGACTGATCACGCCACCGGTCGGGCTTAACCTCTATACCATTCAGGCTGTGGCAGATGGGTCATCGTTCTCCGAAATCGTGAAGGGTTCATTTCCTTTTGTATTGTTGCTGCTCCTGGGGGTAATCATTCTGACGATTTTTCCCCAGCTGGCACTCTGGTTACCGCAAATGATTTCCTAGCGTTTGCAAGAAATGGATTTATGGATGAGCGTCCCGGGGAATGTAAAGGATAAAACAGGGCTTGACGCATTGTTCAAATTCCTGAAACGTAACGTGAATAATAAATTCGAAGGAGGAATAACATATGGCGGGTATAAGAATTCATCCAATGCATATCGGTACAATATCAAGACATCAGGATGCGTTTACCTTCAAGCTGGGCTATGGTGTGGGGATCGATGTCCCGATTATCGTTTGGTATATCGAGGGTGCCGACAAAAGAATACTGGTTGATACCGGAGGGTGCGATCCTGAGAATCCCGATTTGAAGCCCTGGGTTTCTCCGTATGTCAGACCCAAAGAGCAGGAACTGCCGAATGTGCTCAAAAGCAAATTCGGATTAAATCCCGAGGATATTGACATCGTGCTTATATCCCATTTGCATTGGGATCATTGCTGCGGCAATGACTTGTTTCCAAAAGCCGAGTTTATCGTGCAGAAGAGAGAACTGGAATCAGCTAAAAACCCGATTCCTCTTTTCTCGCCAATTTATGTCAAAAAATTCATCCATGATTTCCCTTACACAGTTATCGACGGCGACAAGGAGATCGTAAAGGGTGTATCAGCGATTTTAGTCCCTGGCCATTCCGAAGGATTCCAGGGTGTGCTGGTCGATGCTGAAAAAGATCAATATTTCCTGGCCGGAGATAATATCGCCTTGTTTGAGTCACTGAAACACAGTCCTTACTGGCCGAGTGGTCTTTTTGTGAATTTGCGGGAATATTATGCCAGCCTGGATAAAATTGCAAAGCTTGGGGCAACAATTCTGCCAGGCCATGACATTCAGGTTTTTGAGAAAGAATACTATTCGTGACAACTACGGCGGCCCGGCATAAAGCCAGCCGCCGTTAAACTATTTTTTTCTGTCCTTCACCAGGCGTCATTGCGATGGTGCACCGTGTCTTTTCAAAAAACGCGCCTCATTTTGTATTTCCATAAACCAACCTGAATGGTTGAGGAAAGGGGCGGAATTTCCGTCCTAGGCTCCTTCGAAGAATCTGCGTGGATTGTCCACGAGCAGGGTCGAAATCTGTTCTTCGGTTATCTCGGCGTCTTGCAGGGCAGGCAGGATATTTTCGAAGATGTGGGTTGGTTTCCATTTCGGTAGCAGCTTTGCTACGGTTTGACTCACAATGGGTCGGGCGTTCCAGTAGTTTATCCAGTCGTGCGAGATCATGATCTGCTTTACATAGCCCAGGTTAATAAGTTCGATCAGGGCGATTTGTCGCTGATCATCCCGGGGGGTACCCAAAACACCCTCTAGACCGAAACGATCGAATCCGATGTAGACCCCTTTTTGCAGCATGCTTGTCAGATAGGCTAAGTCGGTGTTGCCGCATGAGTGCCCGATTAGAATCCGCTTCGGGTCTGCTCCTTGAGAAATCAGTAAATCGGCCTGCTGCGGACCCATGGTGCCTTCATCGGTATGGGTAAAGATCGGAATACCGTCTTCTTTTGAAACCCGGGCGGCTGCCTTGAAAAACATTTTTTCATAATCGGTAATCTCACCCTTGCCGGTGGCAAGTTTGAAAATGCCGGGTTTTATGCCGGTGTCTCGGATGCCTTCGGTGACTTCTTTTTTGAAAAGCTCATAGACAGCTTCACTGCCGTCGACAAACATGCTCAGGTGCTTAAAATAACGTGAACCGCCCCCGGCTTCTCGATAAAAGCCGCAGGAGCAGATGATATTAAGTCCGCTTTTTTCTGATATTTCACGCAGAATTTCAGGATTGCGACCGTATTCATTTGTGGTGGCATCGACCACAGTTTTCACGCCGTATTCCGACACTTGACGTGCCATCTCAACCCCTTTTTGCACACAGGCATTCCGGTCGAACTTCGCGACTGTCTGATCGCCTTCACAACCCGAGTGGGCGAGCAGGAAATGTTCATGAATCAGGGTTTTTCCTAAACTTTTTGAATCTATCGGCCCCAGCATCGTCTCAATTTTTTTCATGGCGATCCTCCAATTATAGAAATTATGTGTACCTGAGTTATATATTATTCACCATCTTATTTCCCATATGCCCTCCAGCCCCCGTCACTCGATCCCCCAGCATCAGCAGCGATGACCGCACCGGTGATATAGCGGGATTTGTCTGAAGCGAGAAAATAGGCCAGCTCCGCAATATCCTCCGGCGGGATCGGAACGTGCATGGGTATGTTCTTAAGGAACAGAGAAATATCGCGCCCGAGTTCCACGGACATGTCGGTATGTACATATCCAGGGGCGATGCAGTTGACCCTGATCATATATTCCGCCAGATCGCGGGCCAGGATTTTGGTGAAATGATTCACGGCAGCCTTGATCGGTCCGTAGACCAGGCAGGGCAGGGACACCAAACCATGGACTGACGATATATTGATGATAGAGCCGCTTTTCTGGGGAACCATTGTCCTGGCTGCCTCGCGACTGCATAAATAAACGCCTTTGAAATCGGTGTTGTATATCGAATCTAAATAAGACAAATCCAGATCAAGAATTGATTCAGTCGTTTGGGCAATCCCGGCATTGTTGACCAGGATGTCCAGCCGGCCAAAGGTATTCAGAGTTTTGTCGAACAACTTTTCCACGTCATCCGGAACACCTACGTCAGTCTGGACAGCCAGGCCGCTTCCACCCAAAGCCTCTATCTCTGATACGGTCTCTTTCAAGCGGCTCAATGTCCTTCCGGCAATTGCCACATCAATACCTTTTTGAGCGAAAAATAGTGCGATTGCCTTGCCGATCCCGCGGCCACCACCGGTAATTACTGCAACCTTTTTTTCATCAGTCATGAGAATCTCTCCTTTTTTTACGAAAAATATATTTCATGGCTATTATGTCGTTGGAGCTTTATTGAATAACTGATTTTGGTCTGCATATTCTTTATCAATGGTAGTACCCAACCAAATAAATATTATATGATTATAAAAATATACTTTTATGCATATTCTTAGTCAATAAAAAAATGTTATTCCCATAATTTTCTTTGAGAAGGAGCGTTATGCCCTGAAATGGTGTCGGTTTACATGATGGCGGGTGCCTTTGCGATTTTTGGATATACTCTAAAATATATCCGGGGAGTTAAGAAATAACGTATCAACGTGTTTGTTTTCAGGGATTATCAATAAATAAAAGTGAAAAAAACTGGAGGCGGCAACCGGATTTGAACCGGTGAATAACGGTTTTGCAGACCGTCGCCTTACCGCTTGGCTATGCCGCCCCGCTGCTTCTATACCCTATACAAAGTGATGGGGTTGAAAGTCAAGTCTAAGAATTCATATCCTCTTCGATTTCTCTGGTCTGAGATATAATATATTCCCTGAAATTTTCCCTGGAGCGGATAAGGTGCCGCATATCAGAGCGCCTGGTCCAGCGACTATGCAGCCAGAACCATTGATCTGGGTGCCGGCGTACCACGAGTTCCACCCACGTCTGCATAAAGTCGCTGATTTTTTTGATGGCCAGTTCCCCGGTGCCGAACGAGCGTGCTTCCACCGGCCTATCAAAATAGATCGTGTAGATGTTTTTATTTTTTATGGTGTAAACGGGAATAATTACCGCATCACCCTTAAGGGCGATAAAGGCCGGGGCCGGATTCGTAGGGGCGGGCAGTCCAAAGAAATCACAAAGCAGCTTGTTGCCGCGTTTGCCCCGCTGATCGATGACAAATCCGATGCTGCGACCTTTCTTGAGTTCCTTGATCAACATCAATGCCTTGCCTTTGGGTGGCAGGATGGTTGCCCCGGAGCGGGCCCTTATATCATTGATGATAGCTTCCAGTCCGGGATCATTGCGAACATCCGCCATAACGCAGAATTCAATGTCGAGCAGCCGCGAGGTATGGGCAAGAATCTCCCAGTTACCGATATGACCGGTTATCATCATTACGCCTTTATTCAATGCCAGGGCCGCCTCAAGATTTTCACGACCATCAATGATAATTTTATCTGTAATTTCCTGCTTATCCATGTAGGCATAGTGAATCGTGTCCACCAGAATATCACCGTGGTTCATGAACACCTTTAGCGTAACTAGTGGATTATAGGAATCCCCCAGGGCGTGCCTCATCTGGATATCAGCAATTTTGCGGTGCAAAGGATCAAGTGCCCAGCCCAAGGCTCCCAGAAACCGGCTGATGGCAATCGCCATGCGATAGGGCATTTTTCGAATAAGAAAGATTGCCATGCGAATGAGTGGATACTGTAGTTGTCTGAGGTGGGGGAAAAAGGTTTTCATTTATGCATATCCTTTAAAATCCAGGAGACGGCGTCTTTGAGGTCGTGTGCTGTATAATCGGCATCAACTGCATTGGATGCGAGAGGGATGGCAGAAATAAAAACTCCCTTGCCACCAACGCGGTGAATCGTTTCAATATCATCTTCTTTGTCGCCGACCATATAGCAGTTTTCAAGCTTCAAGTTGAAATCGCGGGCAGCCCTGAGCAGCATGCCGGGTTGTGGCTTGCGGCATTCACACTGCCTTGCGAATTCCTTGATACTTCCCTCGGGGTGGTGCGGACAGTAGTAAATGCCATCGATAGCGGCTCCCTTTTCATTAAACATTGCCAGCATCCGGCGGTGTATTTTTTCCAGGGTGGCCTCATTGAACACCCCCCGGGCAATGCCCGACTGGTTGGTGATAACAATGACCGGTATCTCCTGGGCATTCAACAGCGCAATTGCCTGGGCAACACCAGGGAGGATCTCAATCCTGTCGGGTTCGCTCAGGTAAACCTGATCCTTGATAATGGTATCGTCTCTATCGAGAAATACGCCTGTTTTTAACAATATTATCTATCTCCTCTATCAGGTAGTCGACATCAGAAATATGCATACTGACCCTTAAGGCATACCAAGGTTCTTCCTGAAGGAGCGGCTTCAGTTTGACCATGTCTTTTTGAGTAGTTACAACCATGTCATTTCTCTTTGAACGCCTGATAATTTGCCGTATATCCCGCCTGGTATAGTTGTGGTGGTCTCTGAAATGCATGCAATCAACCATAGCCGAGAAATTGCGTATGGAATCAAAGAACGTTTCAGGTCTGGCAATGCCGCAGAATGCCAGTACTCTTTTGCCGGCAAGCAGGCTAAGATCGTATGAGTTGCCGTGCAGGTCAACGAGATCATGGGCAGTCAGCGAGGCTGTAAGTCCGGAGAGAAAAATATTTTTTGTTGAAACAATTATGTCCGCCCTGTCAAGCGCTGATGAAGGTTCACGAAGATGACCGAAAGGCAGCAGTGTCTCGCTGTACACATCCCTGGAGATCAGAACAATATCGAGATCGCGATGAATCTTTCTGTGCTGAAAACCGTCGTCCAGAAGTATAATGGTTGCATGCAATTCTCGGCTGGCAAACATGGCCCCGTCACACCTGTTGGGGGATTTGATCACCGGCACTCCTGATATCTGCGCCATGATCAGGGCCTCGTCACCTACATTCCCGGCAGTATCATTATCGTTCACTAAAACCGTACCCTTGAGTTTCCCCCTGTATCCTCTGGTGATGATGGCGACCATGTGCCCACGTTTCTGCAAGTGTTGAGCCAGAGTTATCGTGAAGGGCGTTTTCCCGGTGCCGCCGACCTCGATATTGCCGATGCTGACCACTACCGGTGGGGTCAGATATGAGGGCAGTATGCCGTGGTCATACAAAACATTTCGTATGCCTACCACAGCACCGTACAGATTTGATAACAGTTTATTCATTTCCGAATTGCAGATTATACAGTCTGGTATAATACCCATCTTGTTTTAAAAGATTATCATGGGTACCCTGCTCGACGATTTCACCCTTGTTCAAAACAATGATCCAGTCGGCCCTGACTATGGTCGAGAGCCGATGGGCGATTATAAGTGTTGTGCGATCAGCCATGAGTTTGTCCATGGCGGCATGCACCTCTCGCTCGGACTCGGTATCCAGCGACGATGTAGCTTCATCCAGAATTAGTACCGGCGCATTGCGAATGATGGCACGGGCAATACATATGCGCTGCCTCTGACCGCCGGACATCCTGATGCCTCCCTCACCGATAATTGTTTCATATCCCTCCGGCATGTTTTCGATGAACTCATGAGCGTTGGCGGTCTTGGCCGCTTGAATGATTTCCTCTTCCGTGGCATTCTCAACTCCATAGGCGATATTGGTTTTGACGCTGTCATTGAAGAGAATCATTTCCTGGGTTACCATAGCAATGTTTTTGCGCAGAGAGTAGAGGGTCAGATCTCTCACGTCATTACCGTCCAGCAGAATCTGCCCCTTGGTGGGGTCGAAGAATCTGGGCAGAAGGTTGATCAGGGTTGTCTTGCCGGCCCCGGATTCGCCCACAAGGGCGATCTTGCTGCCCGGCCTGGCATGCAATCGGATTCCTTCGAGGGCATATGTGTCCCCGGTGTAGCTGAACCAGACATCCCGGTATTCCACATCACCTTTTGCTCTGTTCAGATCCAATGCGTCTGGATTATCGGAAATATCCGGCTTGGTGTCGATGATTTCGAATACCCGTTTTGCCGCTGCTATGCCTTCCTGGATTTCTATATTGACATTATTGATTTTGCGGATCGGTGCATAAAGCATGAACAGTGCGGTCATGAAAGAAAAGAAATTGCCGGTGGTTGATGTGCCTTTAATGACGTTCATGCCGCCGTACCACAAGATAAAAGCGATTGCGACTCCGCCGATAAGCTCCATCATGGGTGTTGAGATGGCACGAATGGCTAGTCTTCTCATCCAGTTGCGGTAATAGCGCCGGTTTTCCTTTTCAAATCTGGTTTTTTCATGCTCCTCCATGTTGTAGGCCTTGACGATGCGGATACCGGAGATAGATTCATCCAGAAGGGTCATCACGTCCCCCATAACCTTCATGCTCTTGGTTGAATAATGTTTGAGTCTCTGGCCGAAATGGTTGATAGGGTAGATTACTGCAGGGAACACCAGCATGGCAATCAGGGCCAGTTTCCAGTCGCGGTAAAATACCACGAAGATCAGGCCGATTACGGTAAAGAGTTCCCTGATTAAGGCAGTGACTGCATTAGTCACCGATGCCTGGACACGGTTAACGTCATTAGTTATTCTGGATATCAGGATTCCGGTGGGGGTTTTAATGAAGAAGGGCAGGGAGAGTTTCTGAAGATGGAAATAGATCTGATTGCGGATATCCATGATAATACGCTGTCCGGCATCTGCCATGAGGTAGTACCTGCCATAGTCGCACAGGGCCCGGAAAACAAAGATTACTATAATGGCAAACGGTATGAGACGCAGTTTATCAAGATCTCTGGCAAAAAAGATATCGTCCATGACTGGTTTTACCAGAAATGCCAGCAGGGCCTGGGTTCCAGAAACACCTACCATAAGTATGGAGGCAATCAGCAGTTTCGGCCAGTACTTTTTGAGGTAACCCAACATTCTGCGGTAGATACCCCGGTCTTCTTTTAGTGTGGAAGCATATTTACGACCCAATTGGCTACTCCTTGTGATGCTTTTTGACTGCCCAGAGACTCCCGCATGGTTTTGAATGAATCTCTGGTTTTTTCATACAATGATGAATCTTGAATGAATGACGATAATTCCTGTGCCAGGGCCTGCGGAGTGCATTCGTGCTGGATGAGTTCAGGCACTATGCGTTTTTCTGCAATAATATTAGGCATCCCGATGTGATCTACCCTGACAAAAGCCCGTGCCAGAAGGTAATTAATATGGGAAGTGCGATATGCAATGCAGTGGGGTACTCCCCGCAGAGCCAGTTCAATCGTGGCTGTTCCGGATTTTACCATGGCAAGGTTCAGGTGGGACAAAACCGAGGAAGATGTTAGCAAGATATCATCATCGATCATTGCGTGAAAAAAATCATGTTCAAGCCCCGGGGCAATCGGCAGGCACCAAGTCAGCCCGGGCCGCTTTTTCTGAATGATCTTTTTGGCTTTCAGCATCACCGGTAAAATTTTCTTGATCTCGTGTTTGCGGCTGCCCGGCAGGATTCCTATTTCATTGGGAGGCCAGGAGTCCGTAGAAAACGGCGTATCATTCTCGAGTAGCGGATGACCGACATAACGGGCATTAACTCCATAGGAGCGAAAGAATTTTTCCTCGAATGGGAATATGACGGCAAGACCGTCCGTAATTTCGGCCAGCGTGTGTGCCCGGTATCTCCGCCAGGCCCAGATTTGGGGTGCAATGTAATAGAGAACCTTTTTCCCGCGTTTTTTGGCGGCCTTGGCGATGTTCATGTTGAAGTCCGGCAGATCGACCGGAATAACCACATCCGGCTGCCTGGTATCGATCAGCCTTTTCAGGTTTTGAAATACCTGAAAAATATGTTTTATTTTCGGGAAAACATTGGTGATACCCATGACAGCGATTTCATCCATGCCATACAGGCATTCCATCCCTGCCGCAGCCATTTCAGGCCCGCCCATGCCGAATATTTCAAGGTGAGGGATTTTCTCCCGCAGGGCACGTATCACAGCGGATGCGTGCTTGTCGGCACTGGCTTCACCTGCGATCATGAGTATTTTTGTCATTTTTCAGGTATGATCATGGAATTTTTTATAAGGGTGGTAACCTCGATAGCCTTAAGCCCGGCGGCACCGTCAACAACAGGTTTTGTATTTGTGCGCAACGCATTGAGAAAAGATTCGATTTCGGCCTGAAGGGCATCGGAATCGGATATGGTGAGATTTGTGTGTAGAATTTGCTTGTTTTCTCCGAGGGTAAATATGTCCACGGCACTCTTGGCATAATCAATCGATATGTAAGAATCCGGCTGGAAAATCCTTATTTTACGCATTACTTCAGCCGAAACCCTGCTGGCTGTGACGTTGGCAATGCACCCTGATTCAAAACGAATTCTGGCATTGGCGATATCTATTGATTCAGTCAGCACCGGTATTCCGACGGCCTCTATAGATGCTATCTCGGATTTTACTAAAGACAGGATGATGTCGATATCATGAATCATCAGATCCAGGATCACATCAACATCCGTACCCCGCTCTCTGAACGGACTGATCCGGTGGACTTCAATAAACATCGGCTTTGTGATGCTCTCCGCGAGATTGACCAAAGCGGGATTAAACCGTTCGAGATGACCGATCTGCAACAGGGCATTCCCTTTTCGGGCCGCCACGATAATTTTCCGGCTCTTTTCAACACTTGCCGACATGGGTTTCTCAAGCAGTACGGCAACCCCCTGTTCCAGAAAGGGAATCGCAATCTCATCATGAATTGTAGTGGGGACCGCAATGCTTACCGCATCAACTTTATCGATTATGTGCCGATAGTCGGTGTATGCCGTTGAATCTAGTTCTTGTGCAATTTCACGGGCCCGGTTTTGGTCAATGTCCACCAGGCCGATCAGATTAACTTTGGGCATTGAAGCATATTTGAGAGCATGAATCTTTCCTAGGTACCCAACTCCTACTACGGCAACCTTGAGTGTTTTCACCTGGCAATACCTCGATCTGAAGAAGAGATGAACGTGATTAAGCGTTTGATATCGGGTGATTCAGGAGATTCGTTTTCAAGGGCTTGCAGGGCATCTTTCAGTCGCAGGCCCTGCCTGAATAGAATTTTATAAGCACTGGTAATCTCTCTGATACGTTCAGGGCTGAAGCCGTTTCTTTTCAGACCAATCGTGTTAATTCCAAAAAGCCCGGCCCGATTTCCTGAGGCCTTGACATAAGGTATGATGTCGAGACTGACCATGGAGCCACCGCCGATGATTGCATAGGCTCCGATTCGAGTGAATTGGTGAATGGCTGAAAGCCCTCCGATAATGACATTGTTTTCTACATGCACATGGCCTGCCAGGGTCGCAAGATTGCCCATGACCACATAATCGCCGACTATACAGTCATGAGCCACATGGCAGTAGGCCATAAGAAGGTTGTGGCTTCCGACTTTTGTGATGCCTCCTCCATGCTCGGTACCCCGGTTAATTGTCACAAACTCACGAATCGTATTTTTATCACCGATGACCAGTCTGGTTTCTCCCCCCTGGAATTTCAGATCCTGCGGTGGAGTTCCAATGCTGGCACATCCCGTTATTACGCAGGATTTCCCGAGAGTTGTCGGGCCTTGAATCCTGCAGTGGGGGCCAATACATGTGTCTTGGCCGATTTCGACATCATCTTCAATAATAGTGTACGGTCCGATCTCCACTCCGGATGCCAGAGACGCCTTGGAGGATACGCGCGCAGTCTCATCAATCTTTATCGATGGCATCGAGCCTCCTTTCCAACTCCCTAATGCGTTTGAGCAGATCCGGCAGATCTTTATATGCTTTCTGGACCCTGAGCCAGTGTTTATGATCCATCTCGGGATATCCGGAAACTATACGGCCCGGAGCCAGGTCAGAGGTGATACCGGCCCGGGCGGCTACAGTGCATCCGTCTCCGACCTTAATGTGGCCTGCCACGCCCACTTGTCCTGCGAGAATGACATTATTACCGATTTGAGCGCTGCCGGCAATTCCTGTCATAGCAACAATTATGGTGTGGTCTCCGACTCTCACATTGTGACCGATCTGCACCTGGTTGTCCATCTTGACATCGGATCCGATAAGGGTACTAGTAAGGACCGCCCGGTCGATGGTGCAGTTGCTGCCGATTTCGACAAAATCGCCGAGGATGACGACACCTGTCTGGGGAATCTTCTTGTGCTTGTGTCCGTCCCAGACAAAGCCGAACCCATCTGATCCGATGACTACACCCGCATGAAGGATACATCCTTTGCCAAGGGAACATCCGTCATAGATCACGACATTCGGGTAAAGAAATGTTTCTTCTCCGAGGGTGACTCCCTCCCCGATAAAGCATCCCGGATACAGCACGCATTTTCCACTAATTTTAGAACCTGCACCGACGTAAACAAGCGGGTATATGCACGCACTGGGATCAATCTCAGCATCGGGGTGTACGCAGGCTGAAGATGAGACGCCGGGAGCATGTTGTTTCGGGGGATGCAGCATCTCCAGAATTTGTGAAAAGGCGAGGTAGGGATCGTCTACAACCACTTGGGGGGTATCGGTTTCCAGCTCCTGACCGACCAGGATTGCGCCAGCCCTGGTGATAAGAGCTTTGTCTTTATACTTCGGGTTGGCCAGAAAAGTGATATCTGAAGGGCCGGCTTCCTCAATGGTGGATACATCAAAAATTTCCTGGTTGTTGCCTACCAGTTTCCCCTCAAGCATATGAGCGATATCGGATAATAGCATCGAGTGTTATTCTGCTTCCTTGCCCTTTTTCTCCTGATACGATTTGTCGAAAATTACCATTATCTCTTTGGTCAGGTCAATTCTTTCCGAGGCGTATAAAATGCCTGGTTGCCCAATGTCCATAATCATGTCGAAGGAGTTTTCCTTTCCGTAGGTTATGATAATTTGCTCCAGTTCTTTATCTATGGGTTTGAGCAGGGCAATCTGCTTGCGCTTGAGTTCATCCTGAGAGTCTTTCATATAGCGTTGAAGCTCTCTAATCTGCTGCTGTTGCTGGGCTTCAAGATCTTCGCGTGCCCGTTGCCCCATTGCTTCGGATTTGGCGGAGAGCTGCTCGCCCAGCATTTTTATCTGCTGGTCCATTTTAACAGCCTCGGCCTCTTTCTGGTCTTTCAGAGCTTTCAGTTGCCCCAGAGCATCTTGGCCGGCCTGGCTTTCTGTAATTAGTATCTGTCCGTTAACATATCCGATCTTGACATCCGTAGCACTGGCTGCACCAGCAAGAGACAGTATCAAGAAAACTGTAGCAGAGCCGAGAATGATTCTTTTCATGAGGTTACCTCCAATTTTTTCTTTAGAAGAACGTTCCGATCGTAAAGTCCCAGCGGCCGCTGGATTCAAAGTCTTCGGGGTTTATCACCTTACCGTATTCAAGTCTTAGGGGTCCCATCGGAGTGACCCATCTGATACCGCCACCATAGGACTGTTTCAGATTTGAGATATCTATGTCTCTGTTATAGGCGTTTCCGGTATCATAGAACAGTACCCCTGAAAGTCCCCCGACATTTCCGATAGGAAATGTAATTTCAGTATTAGATATAAGCATCCTCCTTCCGCCGATTACATTGCCCACATTATCACGGGGGCCGATTTCACCGTACTTAAAACCGCGTATAGTATTCAAACCACCGAGGGTGAATAGTTCGGATAGCGGTGCATCTTCCCCCTGGCTTCCGTTTATGGTACCCCATCTGAGCTTGAACATCAAGGCAACAGTATCTTTATAAATAGGGAAAAACTTCGCCGCTTTTGCTGTGGTTCTGGTATAGTGGTAATCCCCCCCCAGACCTGCATATTCAACCGAAAATGAGAGATCCGAACCTCGGGTGGGCCGGTAATAGACATTGGTGGATTCGCGGTA
>Ga0272441_10004432_pt1 | contig 25420 bp, 19 predicted proteins | sample SSMProp6N_FD_193582 | JGI IMG/M metagenome (GOLD analysis project Ga0272441, IMG submission 193582) | Marine sediment archaeal communities from Little Sippewissett salt marsh, Falmouth, MA, United States - SSM-Prop-6N | ecosystem: Environmental > Aquatic > Marine > Wetlands > Sediment ...
GTGGATGGGTTTGTTTGTATGGGCTCCCCGGTACTTATGAGCATAGCCCTAGTTATCAATGCAGCATAAGTAATCCAGTGTCCTCTACTGTTTTGTGGGAAGAAAAAACACGGGATGACAGTCCTCTAAATATGCGGTGTACCTATAATACTGTTTCAGACAATAGCATTTATGCGGTTACGTCAACTGGTGAGGTATATTGTTTTGATGCTGAAACGGGGAGTCAGCACTGGATCCAGGAGTTGAAGGATGTCCCCGTGGGTGTTCCTGTGTGTAGCAAAACTGTTCTTGCTGTGGCAGCCAAGAATTATTTATTTGTTCTTAACAAGACAAATGGACAAGTTATCTATCGGAAAGCACTGGACTGTGTTTCATCCCCGGTTATACTCAACAATGCTGATATCTTGGTGGGATGTGAAGACCAGGTTGTATCGTTGACCGCGTCGTCAGGACATGAAAATTGGATATGTGACACCCCTGAGTGGTCGTATCCCTCGTCTTCATCTTTTAAAAATATGGTCTTTGTAGGTACGGGATCCTCTGTGTGGGCCCTTGACAGCAAAACAGGAGAGGCCCAATGGATCTTTGAGACACATGGCCCTATAACCACTCCTCCACAGGTTGACAGCCATGGGCGGATATATGTGGGATCATGGGACACACATCTGTATGCCCTGGATGCAAATACAGGGGCACAAGAATGGCTGTTTCCCATGGGCTGGGGACTCTCTGTTTCTCCAGTTATTAGGGATGACACTCTTTATTGCGGATCAATGGATAATAATTTTTATTCCCTGGATACATCCCGGGGTGACCTATCTTGGATTTTTACGTGCCATAGTGCTATTCAATCACTGCCCCTTGTCTATGGTGATCTTGTTTTCTTTGGTTGTGATGACGGCTATTTCTATGCCCTCAACAAGACCACAGGGGACCTGGTGTGGAAGTTTGCCCCCGGATATTTTCTCAAGGATGATATCTATAACTATGTGGTCACCCCTCTTCATTCCAATCCGGTAGCACATAATGGAACCGTGTTTTTTGGGGCACGGGGCACACTCTATGCCCTTGATGCACAAACCATGGAGGATAAGGGGGAACAACAAGAAGATGGGGGTCTATCTATCCCCTTAGGAATTCCCGATCCTATCCTGGTGATCGTTATCATTATTGGATGTATTGTCATTTTTATTGCCATCCATACCTATAGACAAAAAAAGAAACAGAACTAATAACACCGCCATTCAAGGATAAAAGAATGGGGGTAAAAGGAGGAAGACATTACACAGTAGCAGTACAGTAATGTTTTAGTGTACCCTACCGTTTATCCGTTATTGAGGGGTTCATAGGGATTAAAAGCTGGGTCTCCAAATATGTTGTATTCATAAAAATTAACATATTTTTTCTCCAGAACCTTTGATCCTGCATCATTATCGGTATCGTCTGATAGGGTAAGTGGGGGAGACCAATAAAAAGTGGAATTGGCATCCATGAGGATGTAGGTATTTCGTGCATTACGAAACGCAGTGCCCACATCCACGTTCTCATTGATTAACCCGGTATAAAACAAGGATGCTTGCAGGGGTGTCAAATGAAGATCCGGATCCTCTCCTTGCCGGTACAGACGCATGGTCCGTACATATTCATATATTCCTAACCCAATAGGATCTGGGCGCAAATCAAGATATCCGGGTCCGGGGCTTCCCCGTGAGGAAGCAATAAATGTATTTACCCCCGCGTGAACATATGCTTGTGATACACAATTCCGTGGATACAGGCCATCAATCCGTCCTACAAAGCAACTTTCTACCATCATCACCGACGGACCCATTTCCATGTTTTCCACAGTTCGTACATTATAGGCACCACGAGAGCTTAATCCAGCGGGGAGAAACGCTGCGATACCATGGGGAAGCCAGCGGGACATGAGCTGATGGATGATCCCGGGAAGACCAGGGAGAGCAAACCCCATGGAGTCAATAAAGACATCCCCATGGTTAAAGCCCATGGGTTGCCCATGTGCAAAGCTGAAAATAAAATTGCTGTTTTCTTGGTTTTCTCCGCCATTGATTCGTTGTGAGTTCGCCAAGAGTGTTACCCATAAACGAGGAAAAAACACCCTATTAAGGATGCCTGCTGCATTTATTTTCCTCAGTGCCTGAGCGGTAAATCCATCTTGCATGGACTCAAGATTTGTGGTACTCCGTACAGAAAAATCACCCTGTTTAATAATATCAGAGATTAGAATATTCTCAAATTGTGCTGCTCCTGTTGGCCATTTGGTGGGAAGTTCACTTTCATCCATCCCTGTCAGGCGACGCATTAAATCAATAAGGGGTAATCTTTGTACATCTGTCCCAGTCCCTGATTGCACAGTGGCAGAATTCTTCCAGTCTCCTAAATTGTTGATGATACGGTTATAAAAAACAGTTCGGGCAATCACAGCACTTGCATCTTGCACGTCCCATCCAGTGATGCGCCCAACAATGTTTTCCATGTACGGATAATAGCTATAGGTATCATTAGTGTATAGTGACTTGGTGTCATCCCGTGGAACCGCGTCAATGTTTCCATAGATAAAGTCACTGGGGCAATCCCATCCATAATAAATACTGACGGCATCCTCGGTGTCACGATAATAATATTGAGGGATCATTGTTGTATCTCCCACCAATGCGATATGTATGGGTTCTTCTTTGTATTTTTCCCGTAGTTGTTTTATACCTGCCTCGGCACCTATTGAGATATCGGCGAGGCGGGCAAGTAATTCATTGAGGTCTTTGTGGATTTCAAAGGTATGATAATTTGAATAGGAAATAAGATCTGGATTGGAGGCAGTATAGGCAGATCCCGAAGCCACATTGTTAATGATGCTGGCGTCATTTGTGAATGCAAATTCTGGTTTAGCAACAATTATTCCTTTCCGATAGGCGGTAAGATAAGGTGCGATGGATGACATACCTGGCATGAGGGGAGTGAGTGCATTTTCTAGTTTTTCTACTGTGACCTCAACACGGTAATCTCCAAATTTTTTTGTTAAAAATCTTCCCGTGACAGATAGGGTATAATCTCCTGGGTTTTCAACCACAATGGTTTCATAATGTATGCGGTCTTCAAGTAGTGCTCCTTCCGAGTCACGAATGGGGATTCCTCCCTCTCCAAATAAATAAGCCAACAGATCTCCATTAGGGTCATACAATAGGCTCCAGAGTGTTTCCCCTGTTTCATCAGCACGTTCGCTATCCAGATAGATCACATCAATTTTTATTCGCGCATAGGTATAGTCATTAGGAATTGTAAATTCGTGTGATCCCATGAAGGGTATGCCGCGAAGTGCACCTGTGACTATCCCTGATATTTGGGTGAGCAGAAAGTTGGATGAAGTCACGGTTCCTTCATATTCATAGTTCACGCTATCCAGTATGGGTGCCTGTTGTGCGTCTTGTGGGTTGGCGAGGGTGATGTAGTCTATGTGCCCGAATTTTTCTGTGACTGTATTGATGGTGGTATTGAGAATGTCGGAGGTGGTGGTGAGGGTAAGTGTGTCTTTATATCCGGTGAGGTTGTCTCCGATGACGAGTGTGTGCGTGACACCGAGCGCGTCTAGAGTGGTGGTGACCTGGTTGGTGAGGGCAGGGGTGATGATGACGGGCATGCTAAGATAGGAGGCAAGGGGGAGTGCGTTAACAGCCAGGGTGTAACTGTTTTGTGTGGGTTCGATGAGGAGTGCACTGGTGGTGTGTTCCCAGTATGTTTCAGCAAGAGCAAGAGATGTTTCGGTGAGGGTGTGTGTATCATGGATGATGGTGGGGGTGGTAATTCCTATGTTGGCCAGGGTGGCATCGATGGCAGTAGAGGGAGTGGTGGTGTTTTGTATGAGGAGGGGGATGACTGTTTGGGTGTTGTCGGTGGTGTAGTGGATGGCAAGGGGTGTGGCCATGAGGGCGTAGTAGGGATTGGTGTCGGGAACGATAAGGGCGGTGGGAAGAGAGACAAAGCGAGCATCATTATTATAAAAATCATCAATCCCTGTTCCATTAGTACTACTTTCCCAGTCTCCTACATAGGTACCCAGTACAATTATTACTAACAAAATCGGTATCACAAGTGGTATCCATTTCCAAATTTTCATACAATTCCCTACAAGTAGAATAAAAAAGGGGTTTATTAAAGATTATGTTCACTCTAAAAGATATTTTCTTTTGTATTGTGCCTCTTTTCAGCCTAATGGATAACTTTTTAAAAATATAATCCTGTGTTCTGGTATTCTTTCATTGCCACATAAAGATATTATCATATCCCCTTATCTTTTCTTTCCTTTTCCTTAACAAGGTAAACTATTTATCCTTGGAGGGAGCGGATTTATTGTAAGTTACTCTAGTGGCACATAGGGATTAAAAGCCGGGTCGCCAAACAGGACATATTCCTGAAAACTGATATACTTATTTTTCAACATCCGGGTTTTTCCCTTTGCATTTATTTCCTGGCCAATCTCACCCCATTTTTGTGCCATCTGGTAATCCTGCCAGAAATTCCCGCTATAAGCAAGAGGAGGTGACCACCACAGCATCCAGTCAGCATCAGTAGGCAAATACGCATTACGGGCATTTCTTAACGCAAGGCCAATGCTAGAATCATTTTCCACAAGATCAGTACAAAGATCCGTATATATCCTGTAGCCAAAATGTGGCTCAGGATACACCCCGTCTTGTGCAAAATAGGTTGTATTTTGATAGGCACGCTGTACAGAAAACGGGGTGTCATACATCCGGTTTTTAGGCTCCAGATACCCACCGGCAATATTCGATTCAGTTGATGCAGCGATGAGAGCATTTAGTCCCGCATGAAGAAGCGCCTGGCTAATGGTTGTTTGGGGATATAATCCATCAATTTTACCGCAGACACAACTTTCTAGCCACATAAAAGAGGGGCCAAGATTCATGGTTTCTACCTCCCGAGGTATATATGCCATGTGCTCAGTAAAAGACATGCCTGGTCCCATCCATCCTCCCATAAATGGGGAGACAGTTTTCCAAAAAAGAGATGAAAGATAGGTTGAACCCGAAGAAATAAGGTTGTTGCCTTCCATGGTGAAGATATCATTCCATCCATGGGCATTTGCCCAAATAAAATTACTCGTCTCCATGATATTCCCCCCTGTGACTTGGTTTTCACTGGCAACCTGTTTAAGCAGTAACCGTCTCATCAAGAGTCGGGTGAGCAGATTTCCTTTTTTTAATTTCGAAAGAGCTTCAGTGCTGAAACCTTGTTTCATTGCTTCTTCTTCATATGCCTCTTGTACAGTAAAACCAAGTGTTTCAAATATTTCTTCTTTGGTTCGTTCTCCCGCTATTTCTCCATATCCTGTCCAATATTTCATGGGTTCACCCCGAGGGGTCAACTGAAGAAGATCACCAAAGATAAGATAACGAAGCAAGGGTTTTTGGAAATCCTGTCCTCCTCCAATCAAGAGAGCGGCATTGTCCTTCCAGGCCCCTAACGCATTAATGATTTTTTCATAAAATATTGTACGGGTAATAAGGGCACTGACATCTTGGGTATCCCAGCCAGTAATCCGTCCTACACTATTTTCCTGGAAGGGATAATCACTACAGGTATCATTGGCGGTGTTGGACCAATCATAAGGCTGGGGGTCAATGTTGCCATAGAGAAAATCACTGGGTGTCCCCGGTCCGCCATTCCCATAATTTGCATCCTCCACAGTGGTGGGCATCAAATAATTATCATAAATATACTGAGGCAGAACAGTTGCATCTCCCACAAGAGCAATATTGATGGGATTGTTTGCATAATGGTTCTGGAGGCGGGGGATATCAGTAGATGGAATATCGGCAATTTTGGCTAATAATTGGTTAAGGGGTATATGGATTGAATCAAAAAAGTGTTTATTTGATGATTCCACCAAAAGAGGGTTTTTAAAGGGCATATAATACCCTGGACAGGTTTCACCGTTCACCAAGACATCATCATCAGCGACAAAAGCGAAATTTGGATCACCATATATGATCCCCTGGCGATATGCTGTCAAGTACGGGGCAAGGGATGATAAACCCGGCATCATAGAATAGAGGGGACTGCTGAGTTTTTCAATGACAATATTTGCTTGCACTTCTCCTCTGGTCTGGGTCAGCCAACTACCTGCAGCCTTCACAGTATATTCCACACCACCTCTGTCATATACTACTGCTTCGGTGTAATATCGATCAGTGATCAGTCCGCCAGTGGAATCACGCACTGAGCTGCTTCTTCCCGTCCCCACGGCATGTACAATCTCACTAGTGGCAAGATCGCTAGGGATATCGGGAAGATTAGGCCCAACATAAAAACTAGCGGAATCGCCCAATTCATCCACATTCTCATCTGCCAGATTAATTCCTTCAAACTTAACCAGGGCATATTTATAATCTTGAGGTATTGTAAAGGTCCCTATCGAGATACCGCCATATCGGAGCAACCCAAAGGGGAGAAAGGTATATCCCCGAGTGAACAATTCTGTGGGGCCAATGTTTACCGTCTCCTGGGCAAGGACCTGGGGGGGCCATGCGTCTTGTGGGTTGGCGAGGGTGATGTAGTCTATGTGCCCGAATTTTTCTGTGACTGTATTGATGGTGGTATTGAGAATGTCGGAGGTGGTGGTGAGGGTAAGTGTGTCTTTATATCCGGTGAGGTTGTCTCCGATGACGAGTGTGTGCGTGACACCGAGCGCGTCTAGAGTGGTGGTGACCTGGTTGGTGAGGGCAGGGGTGATGATGACGGGCATGCTAAGATAGGAGGCAAGGGGGAGTGCGTTAACAGCCAGGGTGTAACTGTTTTGTGTGGGTTCGATGAGGAGTGCACTGGTGGTGTGTTCCCAGTATGTTTCAGCAAGAGCAAGAGATGTTTCGGTGAGGGTGTGTGTATCATGGATGATGGTGGGGGTGGTAATTCCTATGTTGGCCAGGGTGGCATCGATGGCAGTAGAGGGAGTGGTGGTGTTTTGTATGAGGAGGGGGATGACTGTTTGGGTGTTGTCGGTGGTGTAGTGGATGGCAAGGGGTGTGGCCATGAGGGCGTAGTAGGGATTGGTGTCGGGAACGATAAGGGCGGTGGGAAGAGAGACAAAGCGAGCATCATTATTATAAAAATCATCAATGGTTGCCTTTCCTTCAGTTGCTCTCCAATCCCCCACATAGGTAGCAAGCACCAATAATACAAGGGCAATACTTAGTATGATTACAAGATACTTCCAATTATTCATATAATCCTCCCTACACTTATCTATGTGTTCTTACTATAGGCATTATGCCTTTAATATCTTTTTGTTTTTTCTAATCACTTTTCCCTAAATTTTTTTACCAAGATAATGATCCTCTAAGGCAAGAAGTATCTATGAGAGGCATAATGCTGCAATACAATACCCAACACAATAATAGAGAGCCCAAAAATTGTTGAGACCTGTATGGTTTCACCAACAAAAAAATGGATAAACACCAAGGACACAAAAGGGGAAAGATAAATAAGATTGCTTACTTGAGCAGTAGTATGGGATAAACTAAGTGCCCTCATCCAAATCACAAAACTGATACCCATCTCAAACAAACCGATATAGACAATCCCCGCAATCCCATAGAGTGGAGGAGACAGAGGAGAGGAAAACAGGGAGGTAACCACGACAATAACAATGAATCCAAAAGCAAAATTGAGAAAAAGTTTCACCAAATTATCCCGTTTATCCCACAGATTAAGAATCCAAAAAAGAGCCCAAATAAAGGCGCTCCCTAGGGCCAGTAAGATACCCTCTACGTTTTGGATATGAAGATTTTGGATTTCCCCCTGTGTTGTTATCATTATGACGCCACAAAAACTTATCACGACAGCAAGGATATTTAGGATGCGGATTCTTTGACGTAATAGGGATAGTGATAGGACAACTACCATGATGGGCCAGGTATAATTTAAGGGCTGTGCTTGCTGAGCAGGGAGAAGAGAATAGGCTTTGAACAACACCATATAATATAGACAAGGGTTTAGGATCCCCATGAGAAAAGACTGGATATAGTCTTTGCTGCTATAGCTTATCAGGAGATGAATCTTTTTTTGGGCAATAAGAAGAGCAAAGAGTATGCAAAGCGAAACAGCTGTGGAAAATAGCAATAAATGAAGATAATCCACATATCTAAGGCTAATTTTGAAAGCAGAGGCAACAGTTGCCCAGATTAATATCACACTTATTGCATAAATGTAGGCACATGTTTGTCTATCTAGGGACACAGATATGGAGAAAAAGGTATTCCCTCCTATTTGAATTCTTTTGTTTCAAAAAAATACTACCCAAACCTTTTTTTAGTATTGCCAGATTAAATCTGCTAGTCAAGATAACAAGAATAAAATCATTCTTAACAGGGGCAAATGATAAAAGTATTGTATCTTTTTGTCAAATCAATTAAACAAAATATTTATAAACCAAATAGGGGATAATCTAAATGAGAGGAATGAGGTTTTTAAGGGGGAACAAAAAAATGCCTTTTAAAAAGGTGCCTCTAAAATGTTCATGTTATCCCCCTTTTCTCCTCTCATTGTATCTTTGCCTATGGAGTTTTTTTAATTTGAATAGTGCACTATCGGTACAAAGAAAGACAGCCCGGGGAAGATAAATATTCTGTTATCTGAGAGATACGTTCTGAAACATTTTTATTTAACCCTGGAAAAAACTTGGGATATACTATTTCTGTTATACATTACAATTCTATATGTGTCCTTGAAAAGAGGATAGTGAATTATCTAGACTTATTTTTATTAAACAGTACACGTTGAAAGTCCTTTCCCTCATCAGGAAGTGTTTTGATATCCCCCAGTATTGTGCTAAGGATATATATATGGCAGATTGTTTCCACTGCCTCAGCTGTTTGAAAGGCATCCTGCAGGTTTTTACCGCAACAAACAGCACCATGGTTTCGAAGCAGAACCGCATTTTTATCCTCAAGTTTTTTTATGGTATTTTCTGCCAGTTCTTTACTTCCAGGGAGGGCATAGGGGACAACAGCAATCTCACCCCCGATATGGGAAAATATTTCATCTATAAAAATAGGAACACTGATTTTCACGGCTGAGACAGCCAAGGCATAACGGGAATGCGTATGAATAATGGCCTCCAGGTCATCTCTTTTTTTATATATTGCCAGATGAAGGGGTGTTTCCAGTGAAGGCTTCTGTTTTCCCTGGATCTTATTATCAAAAGAGGCAATAACTAGGTCTTCAGGGTTCACCAGGTGATAGGGGATTCCACTGGGTGTGATAATGATCTTTTTTTGTTGAGGTATACGGGTGCTGATATTCCCACAGGTGCCATAGGTTAACCCTGTATTGAGCAGCTGCACTCCCATATCGCAAAGTTGTTTCTTTAATTCATTAAGTTTTTCCACTGTTCTCTTTTCCTTTTATTTACATAAGTACTTTTTTTATAATAGTTCTTGTAGCTGTATCAAATCAGTTAATTTTCCTTTGACCTTCATTTTTCCTGTTGAATAGGCCATTATAGGGCTAATTTTTTTGTGCAGAATATCCAAAAAGAGTGTGCTCTCAGTGGTGATTTCAATATCAGGTGTTGTTGTATTTTTATCGGACAGATAGGTGATGTTTCCCTGGTGTATGGCAATGATATAGGGATCCTGCAGATCTGTGAAAATAAACTTAATGGTTTTTGAATAATCCTGCAGTTTTTGCCGGAAACTAGGGCTCTCATATTTTTCCTGCATTGTTTGGAAGGCATCTCTTATACTGTCTGCTTGAACCATAAGTGTATCACTCTTTACATGGGGGAAATAGGGAATTTTTTATAAAATTTTTCATATAGCCAAAAAAATAATCTTTGTGTACCCCTAAATGCATAGATGGTATTTCCATAATTAAAAAACATATATATTATTATTATTTTCCTTCCCTGTTTTTTTATGTAAGGTGTGGATATCCCCCTATCTTTAGGCTAGGATCCCCAAATAATACCCATTCCTGAACTGTTTTGCAATCAATGATGTCCCCACTGTATGGTTTTTCTCCTATCCACTGACGGGCCCAATCTATGGGGAAGGTGTTCACATAGTCAGTGATGGTAACCCCCCAAGTTTCACCAAGTATCTCCTTTCCTTGATAATTATATGTCTCAAAGAAGTGGGATTCAATCCATCCTCCCATATATTGTATACAGTCAGGGATGTCATCAGGAATGCTATCATAGACTTCATCCACTGGTCCATCACCCACACTCCCATAACCCAGGCCGGTATTACCCAGGGTGGCTATTGATCCACCATTGATCTTTCGGGTCATTATCCATCCCCAGCACTCAGGAGTCGCCTCTCCTTTCCAGAATGCAAGAAGTCCGTCTGTGAGAAGACGCAGAACACTGACATTGAACTGGGAATTATGGCATCCCCCTACCACCAATACAGGTAATTTTTCATTATTTTCCAAGTCCTTAATCTCCTTTTTACTAAAATCAATCCAGGTGTCAAATTCTTGATATGGATGTGTTGACCACCCCATAGGATTTCCATGGCCACTAAAATACACAAATCCTGCCCCCAAGCTGATGATTTTTACAGCGGTGTCAGAGGTATAGATCTCGTCTCCACCCTTAACATAAATACGTATCTTGTCAAATCCATCCATATACTTGAGGGCTTCATCACAACTGAGTTGTCCTTCGAGGTAGTCCGTACCCACATCAAGGTCATTATGTGAATCGCCACCGACAACAACCATCCGTTTAAACCAGTCATCTCCGTATGTATTGGTTTCATACCGCATAATCTTGTCCACCATGATATCTACTTCATATTTGTTTCGGCAGGGAAGACGACCGACATATACATCGGGATGAAGATCAAGGATGTCCTTTGTTCCATTTGACCATTCACCAAATATATCATTGTTATTGCTATCCCAGTCGTCAAAAACGATGTCGCCTTCTTGATATTTATAGATATCCGCATAATAGAGATCACTGATATAGGTAGTTTCCCAACTGGAGTTATCATCCAAGTTGACATAACGTACAGGAACATGCCATTGGGTCACTAATTGACCCTTCATCCCACCAACCAAAAGCACATACTGGATACCCCATTGCTCAAGGGCATTCTTAATATAATATTTTATCTTTTCAGCACTATCTTTACCCCGGGTATCTTGACAGATATCCTCTACCTTGACCAGTTTTGTTTTTACACCCAGTGTTTCTTTATGGATTACAAGCTCTTGGAGGTTATCACTAAAAAGAGAAGGGGTAATAATCAACAAATCATAAACATCGGGCATATGTAGGGCTTTTACAGCGGGCTTATAGCTAATCTCTATTTCTATGTCCTGGATATATTCCCCTTTGTTTATTTTGGGATAATATTGAAACGGATAAACCTGGAGAGATAAAAATATAACCGGTTGATTGTCTTCAAGACCCACCGTGATCTGATAAGACATATAATCACCGGGGTAAGGAGATGTTTCATTATATATTCGTGAAGATGACAGTCTCTTAGAGGAATGATAAAGACGGTCAAAGGGAAGAGGCTGTGAAATGGGGATAATCTGTTTTGGTAGGGTTATTTCCTGAGGAGGTTCAATTGTGTAGGTAACTGCATCAATCCGTGTCCCCAGGGGATAACTTAATGTTGTCCTAAAACAGGGAAGCTGTGGCTCATCTGGATGTGTCAGCCAGGAGTTTATTCCATCCATGGAGATATAGACATATTCTCCATATTCATGAATTGTGGGTTGGGTAAAATGTAATCCCAAAATATCTGTTTTCTCCTCAATCCTTTTTGTGGATATAACTGTTGATATAGGTACTGTAGATCCTGTTTTTTCTCCTTCTGCCAAAGGTAAAACATTGGCCAGGAGAAGCAAACCGGTTCCCAGGAAAACCAAGGGAATTTTTCTATCCATTTTTTAACCCACCAATTACAAACAATCGGGTATGAGTTTATAAAATATCTGCCTATACCTGCACAAGAAAAAAAAACGATATAGGTAACATAGGAAAAATATTTTCTTTGCTGTTTAGGAAAAAGCACCATTTTTTTATAATTTTTTTGTTAAGGTTAATATTTATTAAGGGGTTACTGATTCTTATTTTCTGGAGTTATAATGAAACAAGTATGTTTCTCACTGATCCCTATCGCAGTTATTCTTTTGTTTTTTTTTCCTCTTTACCAGCCAATGGATAATTATATCCCTACTCAAAAAACCACTGATAAAAGTTTTCTACAAACCTGTTTTGGATCAAGTGATGATGTTGATTATTGGGCAGTAATCACGGTTACTGAGTCAGGAGGCATGGATCAGCACTATCTCTATGAGGCCCTGTGTGGATCACCGAATTGGGACCAGGCACACATCCAGTTTTTATTGGATGAAAAGGCAACAAAATCAAATATTCTAGAGTCCCTAAGTTGGCTGAGGAACCAGGTTGATGGAAATGATATTGTTGTTTTTTCTTTTCAAGGCCATGGTGCCCGTAGTGGTACTAACTGGAAAGGGACATATGGCATTGCTCCTTATGACGGAGGGATGATTACCCGTGAGGAACTGGATGAGACATTTGACCAGATACAGGCAGGGGGACTGTGCCTAATTTTTGATTGTTGCTATAGCGGAAACCTTGTTGATTCCGATATTTTCCCCAGGGAAACTGAGTATTTTAAGTTTCTAAAAGAATTTTCATATGGCCTTGAAGGTGATAACAGGGTTATTTTAATGTCCACACTGAAATATGGATTAGGATTTAGTGATTCAATAAACCAGATCTATTTTTCACGATTTGTCGCTGAGGCAATCGCCAACAAGCTTGATTATGACCAGGATGGCTTTTGTTCAGCAGAGGAAGCATTCACCTATGCTCGTGATAAATTTAATCCCTATGCATATGAGATGCTCCTTTATCCCCTGATGCAAATTTTTACTTTTATTGAAACTGGCGGTTTTTTTATTTTGGCATTCCCCACTCTTTATGATACCTATCCAGGTGAGCTCCCCATTACCCAGATAACTACCATCTAGACCAGTAAAGTAATATTATTCTGTGATATACCGCCTAGGGTTGGTAAATCTTTATATCTTTTTTATCAGGGAGCTTCTTTCTCTGTGGATTATTGAATCTAATTTTTATTTTTTATCTGCAAGTATCCGTTTAGTCTCACGTTTATAATCTTCCACCCGGGGTTGATTAAAAGGATTCACCTTCATCAATGCTCCTAAATACATAGTCTCCATCATTTTAAATTGGATGAACTGCCCCAAGGAACTTTCTGATCTATCGGGAAGTATTACTTCTAGAAAGGGGCGTTTCTGCTTCGCATAAGCAATTTTGACACCCTTCAGGATTGCATCCATGATTTCGTTCAAGGATTTTCCTTGAATGTTTTTTACCAGATGGTTAAATTCCTGGTGTGAGGGCACAAATATTGAATTGTTATATCGGTTAAGTGACACAAAGGTGGTCGCCTTATCGATAGGGCCGCCCAGATACAGTTGAACCATAGAATGAAGATCAAGGGAACCAATTGACACCGTGGGAGTTATACCCACTCGTCTTTTTTCATCTGTTAGGATACGTTCCTTGCCAATGCTTTCTGCCAGTAACTGCCGACACCATTTCCCCAATGATTCAAAATCCATGGCAAAAAGAAACATATCACTGATTTTTTTACCCTGCATATAATGGGCATAAGATATCATTGCTGAAAGGATTGCAGGATTATCCCAAATATTTGTATCAAGACACTTCTTTCTCATGATAGCACCCCCTGTTAATAAACTTTGGATATCTACATCCAAAAACCCCAAAGGAAACAAGCCAACAGGGGAAAAAATCGAGTATCGTCCTCCTACTTTCGGGGGTATCTCCAAGGTATCCATGTGTAATTGTTTAGCAATTTTCCATAATTTTGATTCTTTGTCTGTGGTAATTACCACATACTTTTGATAATCATCCTTATATCTTTTCAACAGGTCAAAAAGAATCATTGCATTGGCAACGGTTTCCAGAGTCTGTCCTGATTTGCTTACAATATTGACAAGAATATTTTCATTCTTCTCTAAGACTTCTTCAAGCAATCGATACATATCCTCAAGGCTATCTGGATCCACTGTTTCCACATAAAGTATATTTGGACTTGAGTGACCCTGATTATATAATCTCCCTAAAACAGCCTCCTGTACAGCCTTTGTCCCCATACTGCTGCCTCCGATACCCACGACAATAACATAACGAGGATTCAGCTTTTTCTTTTCATGAATCAAAGACTGAACATTTTTGAGTGCCTGGCTGTCAAGACACAGATTAATGGCGCCCCTGTCATCATCATAGCCTGTCGCTGACGCCTCAGTCATATTCCTGATTTCTTCCGTGAGCTTTTCACTTATATGAATCAGTTCCTCCTTCTTTATTAGGCTATGCTCATGGAACAAAAGTAAGGGATCCACCGCTGGGTCACTGCCCTCAATTTTGTTTTTAAAGATTTTCACATCCTCCCATTATGCCCTAAATTTGTTATGCAAGCAGATGATGCAAAAGAAAATAGATGTCTACACAGATATATGATAAATTCACTGAGGATGAATTTTCCCCTGTAAATACTATCATCTCCCTTTCATAATATCACGATATTCTGGTATAGTATCCTGTACAAAACCTTTGATTCCTTCCATGGTCTTAAAATGATACAGGAGATCAGAGATGACATCATACGGAAGAGTGGCGATATCAGCACCTGCTAGAGCAGCTTCTCGCACTTGACGGGCATTACGAATACTTGCAGCTAAAACTTCTGTATCTATATTGTAGATCGTGAAGGTATCCTTAATTTTTCTTACCAAATCAATCCCGGATACAATCCCGTTATCATGCAAAATAGTGCCATCTTTGTTCGTTCCGCATTCAGGATAGTAATCTGTTTTCTGAAAAGATATTTTGTTCAATTTTCTAATATAATCATCAATTCTCCCTGCAAAGGGACTGACATAGGTAGCACCTGCCTTGGCAGCCATTAATGCTTGTTCAGGGGTAAAAATAAGTGTACAATTTACAGGTATCCCTTTCTGTGACAGAGAACGGATTGCTTTGACGCCATCATATCCCCCTTTTGATGTATTTTCAAGGGTGGGATTAATGGGTATTTTGATGGCGACATTGTGTGCCACATGATTAAACATATCATATAAAATTTTTGCCTCAGTGATCATGTTTTCATAGGTAATCCCGGTGACCTCTAGGCTTACGGGTGTTCCTTGGGCTATTGCTAGGACTTTTTTTATGTACCCGGCCATATCAATATCTTCGCCTTCTGCTTTTCGTTTATCGACAGCTTTTTTGATCAGTGAAGGATTAGTGGTCACTCCATCAATTAGGCCACAGGCATACGCTTCTTTGATTTCATCAATAGATGCTGAATCAATAAATATTTTCATAGTTACTCCACCATATATCCATATATCTGTTTATTATACTTGTCAAACCATTTTAGCAATAACTATTGAGCCTCTTTCATGGTTTTCTTTCTCTCTTTTTTCTTACCTATCCCTGAATGAGGGTTAAGAGTTTTTCTATCCTCGCCCGGGTGTTATTGGCCTTCATAATATATGATCCTGACACAAAAAGATTGGCACCCATATCATATGCTTGGGTGATGGTATTGCTATTGATACTTCCGTCAACTTCAATATCCAGGCGTGGTTTTAAATCACGTAATTTTTTTACTTTATGTAGTGTTTCGGGAATAAATGGGCTTCCATAAAATCCAGGATTTACAGTCATCACAAGGGCTTGGTCAATATATTCAATGTGAGGGATTATTTTTTCAAGAGATGTCTCGGGGTTAAGGGCAAACCCTATCCTTTTCTTTTTTTCAAGTTGATTAATAATCTCTTGTGGGTTCTTGCATGATTCGATATGGACAAGTATGCAGTCGACTTTGTGGCCATGTTTTTGAATCCATTCCAAAGGATGGGTAACCATTAAATGGGCTTCATAGGTTCCGTTTTTTGGGAGCTGAAAGTCAAAATCAAGGGACTGGTTGGGTACAAAGCAACCATCCATAATATCAAGCTGTAAACGTGGCGTGAGCCCCATAACTTTCTGTATCGCATGATCTAGTTCCTCTTGTGTTTTTGCAATGATGGCTGGAATAATCATTTTTTGTATATTCTCACCTCTATCTTTTATTCATTGTCCCCTTAAATGTTTTATCAGGGTTTTTTCAATATTTTTCCTATCTGTTTCTTTAACCATTTGTCATGATGATAAGTGATTTCTAGTCTTATCTTCCTTTTAATCCCTATATTTCTGAAGGATAAAGCAACTCTTTTTATTTATAATCAATCCACCAGTATGGGGACAGATTTGTCTATTTGTTAATATTTTTTTTATCATACAAATGCTCATATCTCCTCCTTTAGATAGTTACATTTTTTTTAGTGTTTCCCTGAAAATCTTTCTGTTAAGTAGATAAAAACTACCAGGATGATAATGCTTATATACTCCATCCTTATTCACTGGCTTTAAGGGAATGGGACGAATGAAGAATTTTTTTTTCTCATTCGCCTCCAAAAAAAGCTCCCATTCCCTTTTTTATTCATCAGCAATACTCTATTTTTTTGGGTTATCCATTTGTATTATATCCGTTGAAAAAAATGCGTGATATCACATGTTTGTACTAGATAACAGTCCATGATATAAAAATAGTAACTAATCTGTATAAGATTTGGAGTATAGGGAACAAAGAGTCATTGAGTTTTAATGGAAGGGCCATGGAGACAGGCAATATAAAGTAATCATCAGCATCGTTTGTATTTACAACTTTAATATATCCTGTAAAATCTCTGTTCTTCTTCTCTGGGGAAACAATTGAGAAATTTACCCTGGCAGGCTTATTATCTGGTGTCAGTGGCCCCCCCGCCAAGGAAGAAAATGTCCATGTTCCCCATTCAGGCCATTCAACAATCCTCCAATCCACTATTGATCCAGTATTGCCCCTGTTTTCAATGGTGAAACTACCATTGATCATTTCCCCTGGCTCAATGTTACCCCAGCTCAAGAAACCTTGGCAATAAATTTCTGAACCCTCATGTTTATCCATTATGTCCACAATCACACCCTCAATCATAGTCAAGTCATAAGGTAATTCTTGGGGTAGAAGATACCATCCGTTCCAGCTACCACCCCACCCAAAATTAAGGTGATAATAATCATCAGTATTATATCCATCCACCACCAAATTGTGGCCTCCGCTCCAATCTGGAATCACAACGGCTAAATGAGCAGGTAGCCCATTCACCATGTTCATCCTCAAACGGCCAAATAGCTCTGGGTCCTGGTTGTTTAACAATTGATTTTCTGTTAGTCCAAAACGCCTATAGGCCTGATATGCCTGATTTACCCCATAGGTCCCTGAAACTTCAGAACTATAGACCTGATGTGCAGCAACTCCACAGGCAAATATCAAAGCGGCCTTATCCCCATCCGTCAGAGTAATATTCAGTTGGTAAAGGCTTCTAAGTGTATCCAGATACCTGTTTAATTCTGGGAATGAAGGAAAACCAAACTCTACATGATCATCATCGATTATGTATCTATTGCCCCCGTAATTGTGAGGGTAATCATCACTATCATTAAAATATATAGTTCCCAGATTGCCATGGTAATTTAATATTTGGGCCATTGCGACAGCGGGACAGCCCGCTATGCTTTTTTCCCTAGTTGTCATATCAATGGGACAAAAATCATTAAATGGTGTTTCCTGATGCCAATTTGTTTCCAGCCACCCTCCCGTTGACGTTGTTCCTTGAGGCGGCCACTGTTGAAAATTATTCAAGAAGATAGCAGGGGTTTTTTTCCATACCAATTCATGCCACAGTATTCTTCTTTTTTCCATTATTTCAGGGGATAGATTGTGAATGTTTTCAAGACGAAGTTGAATATCCATTTTTAGAAGTTGTTGAAGGGGATTTAATCCTTCCGTTCCCCTGGGGGCATCATTATCAAATGAATAGGCTATGATGGGGGGTAGATTTTTATGGGCTGAAACCATGATATATCCTTGCGGTTTCATGGAAAAAAGATATCCTAATACTAGGTTATTTTCCCCATAGACTGTTTCCATTTTATCAAGGTCATATCCCTCCCTTGTCTTCCCATTATTATAGATCATGTTTTGTGCAACTTTTGTTGCGGTTATATTATTGATAAAGGATTTATTTATCAAGAATGGTGGAGGCGCAACAAAACTTTGATTTTCTTTACCCTGTATGCTTCCCAGTGCACTGGGTATAATAAGTACACATAATAGTGTCAAAACAAGTGTTTTTTTTATCTCAACAGGCATGTTAATCACTGGATAGCAATTGTATAATCGCTATAAGTCTTTTCTCATAAACTTTTCGTGATGTACTAGATTGTTGTTGACACACCCCAAATTTTTAAGGGATTTATTTTGGAGGCGAATCCTTTTGTAATAGGATTTTAATATCTAGTAAACTTGAAGTGGGAGAACCATGACTGACACCTGTGGTATAGATTTTCTAAATAACACCAAATTTCATCATCTAAAAATGTCGGATCAAATGAGAGGTTTAAAACCGCCACCTCTAGAATTACCTATAGATCCTACAAAAAAAGTAATACCTCTTCCAGATCCTCGGGAAGCCAACCATAAATCACTTCCTATAGGGGTTGCAATAGAACAAAGAAGAAGTATTCGTAACTATACAAAACAACCGCTAAGCCTTGGAGAACTTTCCTATCTTCTTTGGGCTACTCAAGGTGTCCAGAAGATATATCCTGATTCTGTGACACTTCGCACTGTTCCCTCGGCAGGAGCCCGGCATGCTCTTGAAACGTATCTGCTCATAAATAATGTAAAGACCTTAAAACCAGGATTATATAGATTTCTTGCCCTAGAGCATAAACTCCAAGAATACATAATTTCATCAGATATTTCAGATAAAATAGTGTCAGCTTGCCTAGGCCAGATATTTATCAAGGCAAGTACGGTTACTTTCCTGTGGACAGCAATCCCTCAAAGAATGACCTGGCGGTATAGTGATCGAGGCTATCGGTATTTATTTCTTGATGTCGGCCATGTCTGTGAAAACCTGTATCTTTGTGGAGAATCAATTCAGTGTGGTACGTGTGCCATTGCTGCCTTCTTGGATGATGACCTAAATAACCTTCTTGCCATCGATGGGAAAAGACAATTTGTCATCTACCTTGCGGCGGTGGGAAAAATAGAATAGTCAACCAAATCTATTTTTTTCCATATCCCCTTTTTCTGTGTGTATTCATTATTACAGGAGACGCCCCATTTTTTTTTAATCCTAATCTCTTTTTTTATTATCTTTCTCTACTTTTTTTTTATTTTTAATTCACCCATACCAGTAAGATTATCTGTTTTTTTTTGTCAATCCCAGTACACAAACATTTTATTAACGATAAAATAGATAATCGAGTGAGAGGAATAATATCCTACTAGAGGGGAAAAAATAAGGTAGCTTCATCATCATGATCACCATCTTATTTTCATGTTACCCATCACCCCTCTACCTCTCAATATTTTTTATTTTTTTGTATTTCTTATATAATGATTGTTAGCATATATATTCCAATGCCAAAAAGGAAGATAGATGTCAATGCCTTAATTAATCCTTGGCGACTACGCAAGATTTCCCCAAATGTCTCGGATTTATATCCCACATAGAAGAACCCTAGGATTAGGAGCAATGGCACAATAAACATGACATTGTACAAAATAAGATAAAGATAAGCAATGAATCGTTCAGGGGAGGCGGTCTTAATCACAGCTAAAACCGGGATTAGTACTTGACCAGTGCATATAAATTCCAAAAGGGCGATACCAAAGCCTACCAAGAATGCCAATAGGATAAGAAAGGGTATACCTCGATCCTGGGTTAGAACACGAATCATTCTTCCCCTTTTGCTTTTTAAGAATCGAGGTAACTGCAAGATAGGAGTTTCATCTTTTTTTACCCTTATATAATCATATAAATTAAAAATCCCTAAAAAGAGAGCAAGTGATCCTGCGACAAAGTAGATAATATCAGAAATCAACAAACTTGTTTCTGCCTGATAATAAAATTCAAGAATACCTAATCCAACAAGGATATACCCTATGAAAACCGCCAATGAAAACGCTATCCCAATATATAGCAATGTTTTTTTCTTTTGTTTCACTCTCTCCAGGTAAGCAACAAAAAAAATAAGGGTTGCAAAAGCACAGGGATTGATTCCATCAAGTAAACCCCCAGCTATTATCGCAAAAAGGGTGACACTTTTCAACAGACTTTCATTATTACTCTCGGAAGGAAGTTGGGGGCATGGAAGACCACTTTCAATTAAATTTTTAATCTTGGATTCCAAGAGAACAAAATGATTTATTTTATGGTAATAACTATCCCCAATAAATATTGCAAAAGTATCATAGTCCTCTTGGGACACATTAAAAGCTTTATAGTACCGCAACAGGAGATCATAGTCCCCAGAAGTCTCATATACTTTGACATCTAAGGAGTATTTTAACATTAGGGTATCCATCTTTTCTTTTGCCTCTTGGCACGTCCCACAGGTGGACTCATAGAAAAATATTATACATATACTGTTCTCACCCTCAAATGTTAATCCTCCCAGAATTGATGGAAAAATTGGAGTATCCTCATCAAAATTAGATCTAATCTGACCATTTTTGCAACACTCACTCGCTTCTCCCCCCAAGATAGCAATTCCACTAATTGAGAATAAAGTAATGCCCACAAGAAAACCAATGAGAGCCATTGGAACAATTTTTTTTATCTGTATCAATAGTATCTTCACCATGATTTTCCCCGGGTATGATTACTTATTAATCCCTATATAGGGAAAGCATAAAAAAATATCCGTATTAAAACTTATGGACGCTTAAAATCCATAATAATCGATTTTTGTTACTTATGGTTTTTTTATTTATATAGGCTGGATCGACATTCTTTTTTTGTTGTCTGTGTTTTTTCAAATGATAAGAACATTGTGTCCAATGTGTTCTTCTCTATTTCACCTCGTAGGTATCGTTCAAAGGCTAATTTTTGTGTAATAGTCATTATTGCCGTTTTTAAAAAAATATTTTAGGATAAAAATAAAAATAAGTATTGGATTGCATTTTTATGGTTGAACATTCGGCTGTGAAGTATTTTGCGGGTGGTTTTATAATTTTTATTATAGCTATTGTGCTAATAATATTGGGATTTTGGTTCGGTTTATACTCCTTTAAAATTAGCGGTATTCTCCTTATTATTATCCTTATTTGTGATTCATTCGGTATTCTATGTTTGTGTTCCCTCAAAAGAAGGAAAGGATAAAAAAATAGATAATCCACCGTATCAAAAATCCAAAGCCGAGTAAACCAATTATAAAGGATATACTGTACAAAAATCATTTAAAGGCTTTTAATATCCTATACTAAATAATAAAAGGAGAAAAAAATGAAAATAAAAACTGGATTCTTAATATCTTTTTTTGTACTCCTGTCAATTGTCTTAGTTCCAGGATATACTTTTGCACAACTTGAAAAGCCAACTTATCATGTGGGTGATTATTGGGACTATAAAATCTCTGCAAGCATGCCTTCTGCTGATACCCCCCTGTTATTTACGGGAACGGCACATCTGGAAATAATGGAGAAAACAAAACTTATTGTTGATATCAATAATTATGATGTATGGAAAGTTATCTCTCGATTTGAATTAAATAGTGATTCGTATAATATGACCTTAACAGAGTATACAACCGCATATTGGCGTATTTCTGATGGTGCAACAGTAAAAGCAATCACTGATGAGGAGATATCCAGTATTTTTGGCAGTGAGGTATCCCATACGGAAACAACTCATCGGATTATTCAACCAGACCTTGCTTTTCCAGTAGATGTAGGTGATTCATGGGAGCGTCATGAGCAAAATAAGGTAGAAGATGAAAAAGGTGCCGATATAGAGATGATAGATACCTATTATGAATGTGTAGATGCAACAGATGTAACAACTGAGGCGGGAAGCTATCCTTGTTATGTTATTACGAGCATGGAAGATGGGGCAGTGAGTGATACCTATGATATGCGGTATCATTCCAATAATGTTGGAAATATTGTGAAAACCATTAGTTATGAAGATGGTATGCAAACGATGATAATGACATTGGAATCCTATAGTTATAGTGGCGTAAAAGAGGATGGAGGGACTCCTGGATTTGAATTTATTCCCCTCATTTTATCAGTAATAGGTATTTTATTTATAACCCAAAGAAAAAGAAATATATCTTGATTCTTTTTGGTTAATCCGAGTTAGACGAAATCCGCTATATAATGAATTATTCGAGGTGATTTGAGAATATGGTTCGTGGGCTAGATGGGATAAAAAAGATTGAAAAGACAACAGGATTGGAAAAACCTAGTACTAATCCTATATCTAAATTGACACGAACTATTGGCTTAGGGGATATACGGGGAATTAAAATCACATCCTACATTTTATTCTTCATTTATCTTCTATTGCTCATTGCTATTCTCTGGCTTATCGTCAAGTATCCACCAAAAATACTTCCATAACCATAATTGGTTATTCAATAACAATGTACATATTTATTCATAAATAAAAAGACGTTATCAATACATTATTCTACCCTAAACTACTTTATTTTTTATTTTTAGCATATGATTTTTTATTTTCTCCACAATATTCTTTTGCGAATTTCCGAAAAATGGAAAGATACTGGTGTGATAATTAAAACGTATCTGCTATCTTCATCATTACCTCCTAAAAGAATATTAAAACCAGTCATCCATTATCTTTCCCGGAGGTTTAAAAGCATAAATAAAAAAAGATTAAAAAAGGAGACTTTATCTTTATTACTTTGTCTTCTCTTATCAGTCTCTATTATGCCAGCTAGGGGAATATAAAAATTTTACCGGTGCTTTTATTTTTTATTTCTTGATGTTTTCTTTCATCCATACAACACGCTGGGGAAAAGGTATTTCGATTCCGTTTTCTTCCAATGTAACCTTGATTTTCCATAGCAGTTCTTTATAAACCGAGTACCATACCACTGAGGGTGCCCAAATTCGAATTGATAAATTAACGCCACTGTCCCCGAGTTCCTCAACAAAGATTTCAGAGCTAGGCTCTTTAAGCACAAATGAATGCTTATCAAGAAGAGACAGTATTATTCGCATGGCTTTTTCTGCATCATCTCGATAGCGAATACCGACAGTATACGTGAAGCGTCGTGCTCCATGGGCAACATAATTTTGTATAGTAGAGTTAAATACTTTATCATTTGGTAATCGGACATAGATGCCATCATAGTTTCGTATGGTGGTAGACAAGATCTTTATGTCCTTTACTATGCCACTGGTGTCTCCGATATTGATGCCATCACCAATTTCAATGGGTCGCTCAATCAACAAAAAAAGACCACTAATTAAATTGGATACAACTGTTTGGCTAGCAAAACCAAGAACGATACCCATTATCCCCCCAGCTACAAGTAATCCACTTAGGGAAACACCAATCTGGGGGAGAGCCACAACAAATCCTATAATAATGCTGATATAATATATGCTTTTTTCCAGGGTTTTCACGGTATTTTTTTGAAGTTTATCCTTTAATGCCCGTTTTATGTTAAGGCTAATAATTTTTCCCAATGCAAAGGCAACAAGAATAATAAAGATGAAGGTAAGAATATTTATTAGGGGAATATCAGCAATTTTATAGTCTAGGATCTCGCTTAGAGAAAATAAAATAATCATTTGAATCTCCATTCCATGATAAATTTTTTTTCAAGTTTTTTAACACCTCTCGAAATATAGATGTCCAAAGATCCCTGCATATCTTTTGGACGCCGTGTAATAAATGTTGTTTCACCAATTGTTTTATTAACTATAATCAAATGGGCATGGATATAGGCCGAGTGATTATAAAAGATCTTCATAGAATATGCATCAAAGACCATTTTTGTAAGTTCCACCCATTCATAGTACTTGTTGGAGATATCAACTTTAAGGATGCCCTCATACCGTTTTTTTACTGATGGTTTGTCATCAAAAATGTCGCTTTTCCACCATTTACAGATTATGCCGCTTTCAGGGGGGCCATAAAGAGTGTATTTTGGTTTTATCCTGGTGAATATATCGATTAGTTCTACATCTCGCTTATCAACAAGGAAAACTCCTATCTCGATGGGAAACTTCACAAAAATTGTATCCTTGACACCCGGTTCAATAATCAATGGTTTGTTTAATTCAATAAGGAGGTGTTCTGCTACGCCGTCCTGTGGAAGATTTACAGGTTCAACAGGGCAGACAACAAGGTTTCCACCATCGGCGAAAATAATTTTTTCAATTTCATCCTTCCCTGCTCGTCTGAAATATCTCCTTTTTTTTCCTTTTCCCTCAACGATAATTTCGATATCGTCCTCTTTAAGAGTGGTTGATAATCCATAGGTTCCAAACACGAACTACGAATCTGTACATACTATAAAAAACCTTTAATCATACCCTAATATGTGGCACAGGAATTGTAATCTATGCAAGATTCCCTGATAGATTCACATGCAATGTACAATCATCAACAAAAAGGTATAGCATCTGCTACATAATATGATTTTTTATGTCCCCCTACGGGTTACAAGGAGGGCTGTCCACCTATTAGGATTTATGTTCCCCAGTCTATAAGCTCAATATATATATCATCCAAAATAGGCAATATATCTGAGAACTTCCCCCGCATCTCTATTATACTACCTACATCAGGTGAATAATACACCATGCCGATTCCTCTGACCATGGAGATTTCCCGTACTGGAAATGTTCCTGCTTCAACAGTATGCTGGGTTGTTGATAAACATTTAAATGGCCGAACGTCACGATAGAGCCCCTCAGGTATTTCTGGAATTTCAATCTCATTTGATTCCATTAAGAGGGTTAATAATTCTCCGATATCAACCACTGGGAGCAAGAATACAATCTCGGGAGGCAAAAAAGCCTTGCCAAAGAGACTAGCTACTGTGTTTGCAATTTTAGCCAGTCTTAATAAGGGGGAGCTGACGGTACCATCCAGTGTTATGATAGCTGGTGGAAGACCCCAAATTTTTTCAGTCTCCAAGGGAAAATTGAGGGGTTCATAGGGTTCATCAAATTCTGCTTCAAGGTTAATGGTGATGTCATTTGGGATCAAATTAATGAATATTTGAAGGAGGGGTGGTAACTCAATGATGCTTGCCAAATCCAAGTCCCCTGTAATGTCTGCCTCTATGCTTTTGAACCCTAAGCTAGATCTATCCAAATAAATTGCGCCATCTATATCTATATTGGTGAGATGACCACTGATT
>Ga0272441_10004433_pt1 | contig 25420 bp, 27 predicted proteins | sample SSMProp6N_FD_193582 | JGI IMG/M metagenome (GOLD analysis project Ga0272441, IMG submission 193582) | Marine sediment archaeal communities from Little Sippewissett salt marsh, Falmouth, MA, United States - SSM-Prop-6N | ecosystem: Environmental > Aquatic > Marine > Wetlands > Sediment ...
CAATCTGTTCCGCGAAGGGCTCAATTCCGGCACCGCCAGGATCGGGCGGCCTCAGTCGGGCGGTTTGGGCATCACGCGGTCGGGGACGCTGGAACTCTCGAACGTGGACCTGGCGAAGGAGTTCACTGACCTGATAGTGGCGCAACGGGGCTTCCAGGCTAACGCGCGGACGATACGGGCGGCCGACGAGTTGCTCTCGGACCTCATGAGGACGATATGACGAGCGGGCTGAGCGAGGGAGTAACGGGATGATCCGGTTGACGCACAGGGATGGAAGGGCGTTCGTCGTCAACGCGGAACTCATAAAGTTCGTGGAGGAGACCCCCGACACGGTGGTCACCCTTCGTGACGATCAGAAGCTGCTGGTCAAGGAGTCGGCGGACCAGGTCGTCGAGCGGGTCGTCGAGTACGCACGGCTGATTCGCTCGATACTGCCCGGAGGATAAAGGTGCCATGGACTTCGCGACGGTCGTAGGGCTGATGGTCGGCGTCTTCATGGTCTTCATCGGGATCGTGAAGACCGACCTGAACCTCGACAACATAAGGAGCTTCACGTCCTACGAGTCCATGGCCATCGTCGTTGGCGGGACACTGGGATCGCTCCTGATCAGCTTCCCGGCCAAGAAGGTCTTGAACATGATAAAGGTTGTGACGAAGGTCTTCTTCCACAGGTCGCGTTCGCCGAACGAGCTCATCGAGCAGCTCGTGCGCTACGCCGAGATCGCGCGCCGCGATGGCATCCTCGCGCTCGAGAACGTGAAGGGGCAGATCAAGGACGACTTCCTCGAGCGCGGAATCATGCTGGCCGTCGACGGCACCGACCCCGAGTTCATCGAGGAGATAATGGCGACCGAGCTCGCCAAGCTCGAGGAGCGGCACATGACGGGCAAGCGCATCCTCGACATCCTGACGAAGTACGCCCCGGCCTGGGGGATGATCGGCACGCTGATAGGGCTGATCCTGATGCTGACGGCGCTCTCCACCCCGGCCGTGATCGGCCCGAACATGGCGATCGCGCTGGTAACGACGCTCTACGGCGCGATCATGGCGAACTTCGTCTTCGGGCCCATCGCGGACAAGCTCGCCCAGCGCAGCCAGGAGGAGGTGACCCTGAAGGAGGTAGTCATGAGGGGGGTTATCAGCATACAGACAGGCGACAATCCGAGGATTGTCCGCCGGAAGCTGGAGATATACCTCCCGCCGTCGCTCAGGCGGGATGAGGAGTAGGAGGAGCGCGACCGGCCATGGCGATGAGGGTGAGACCCAAGCCGCTTCCTGAAGAGGCAGCTCCCGCATGGATGGTCACCTACGGGGACATCATGACGCTGCTGCTCTGCTTCTTCGTCTTCCTCTTCTCGGTGGCCGAGGTGCGCGAGGACAAGCTGAAGGCGGCGCTCGGCTCGCTGAGGGCCCACCTCGGCCTGAGTCCAGCCAACGCCAGCCTCTTCAAGGTCTACACCACGAGCAGCTTTGCGAAGAGGATGCGTCCGGGCGCCTTCCAGCCGGGGATCCCCGGCGAGCACTTCGAGGTGATGACGGTGGCCGAGGGGACGAAGATCGTCGTCGGCGGCCGGGTGCTCTTCGAGGAGGGGCGGGCCACGATCCGCCCGCAGGCGAGGTCGGTCCTCGCCAAGGCGGGGGACCTCGTGCGCGGGCACCTCAATCGGATAGAGATCCGCGGCCACTGCGCGCTGGACGAGGTCGGGGAGGGCTCGCCGTTTGAGGATGCCGAGGAGCTCTCCTGGCGGCGCGCGAGAGAGGTGGGCAGGTTCCTGATCGGAGATGCAAAGATCGACCCGTACCGGATCAGGACGACCGGATGCAGTTACGTCGAGCCGGCGGCGCCGAACCTGTTTCCCGACGAGGCGTCGCGGAACCGGCGGGTCGAGATCATCGTCAGCGAGGAGTACGTGAAGAAGCGCCCCACAAGGGATGGGGGCGCTTCGGAATGAAAGGAGTGAGCCGTGGCTGAGCAGGGGAGTGGGGCTCAGGAAGGCGCGCAGGTCGATCGCGACGTGTCGAAGCTGAGGATGATCGCTGCCGCGGCGGCCGTGATCCTGGTTATCATGCTCGCCGAGGGCGTAATCATCTACACGCTGCTGAGGAAGGGGAAGGCACAGACCCCTGGACAGCGGAAGTACGCGACCATGTCGGAGGAGGGCAGCGGTCGAGAGAACGACCTGAGGGCGCCCAGCGTCGAGGTGAACGACATCGTCAGCAGCGTCAGGGTCGACACCAGCGGCAACAAGCTCAGGAACATGATCGTCTCGCTCTCGATCAAGCTCGGGCGCGACCAGAGAGCACCCGAGGCGGTGCTCGATGTGAGGGATCTCCAGAAGAACTACCTGCCGCGGATCGAGGACTTCGTGCCGGAGTTCAGGCACATGCTTCTCGAGAGGATTTCGAAGAAGAACTATGCCGACCTTCAGAAGATGAGCTCGTGGGACGAGATGCTGGACGAGTTGAAAAGCAGGTGCAATGAGAGGCTCGAGAAGCAGTACGGCCTCAAGCCCCGTATTGCGGCGATTTACGTGCAGACCCTGAGCTTCGATTGAAATTCGGAGGTGGATGAGATGCCTGAGGGTGAGCTCTCACAGGATGACATAGACAGCCTGCTCGGCGTAACGGCGGCTGGTGCTGCGCCGACGGATGGGGCCGGTCTCGAAGAAGCTCCGGCCGGGGGCGAGGTGGCAGAGCCGCCTCGGTCTGCGGCCAGGGCCGTCTCGACCGGGGTGCCGCTCGATTCGGAGCAGGCTGCCGAGGCATTCGCGCTTCTCAAGGACGTTCCGCTCAACGTCCGCATAGAGCTCGGGCGGAACAAGATGTACCTCGAGGACATTCTCAAGCTGGACAAGGGATCCGTAGTGGAGCTCGACAAGCTCGCCGGGGACCCTCTGGACATCCTTGCCAACGACCGGCTGGTGGCCAAGGGAGAGCTTATCGTGCTCGATGATTACTTCTGCATCCGCGTTACGGAGATCGTCTCTCCCGAGAAGAGAAGGGAGTTGGACGCTAGGTAGCACTCCTGGGGGGAGGAGGGCACAGGAGGCGCAAGTGGGAACCGGGGTGATCGCCCGATGGGGCCTGAAGGGCTCCGCCTTGATAGCATTTCTTCCGTTGGCCTTGGCGGCCGTGCTCTCGGCGAGTGCTGTGGGCGATGAGCTCACTATCACCGAGCCGACCGTGCCCGAGATGCCGGAGATGGTGCCGGAGCTGCCTACGATGCCCGAGGTGCCCGCGGCGCTTGAGGCGGGTTCGGGCGAGGAAATCCCCGGGGCGATGAGGGTTTCCGAGAGCCCGGAGGGCGAACCGGCCCCGGTGGCCAGCGAGAAGCCCGAAGGCGCTGGCGGCTCGGCGGAGGCGCCCGGTGCCAAGGCCGCCGCGGCGAAGCCGGATCCGGAGGATATCCCGCTCTTCGCCGAGGGTGACCGGGAGGCCCCCGACGAGACGGCGCTCGTCGGGGAGCTCAGCCTTGGGCGCATGCTCGCGGGGGCGGCCTTCTGGCTGGGCGTGGTGATCTTTGTCCTCTGTGCGGTGGTCTACGTCGTTAAGCGGTTCGTGCCCGGGGCAACGGCGAGCTTCCGCAGCCCGGCGGCGGAGGTGCTCGGGCGCACCTTCCTCGACGCGCGCAAATGCCTCTATGTGGTAAAGGTGGGCCGCCGCGTGCTCATCGTCGCCTCGACGCCGGAGAGACTGTCAACGGTTTGCGAGGTGAGCGAGCCCGAGGAGGTCGAGAACCTGATAGCGCTCGCGGTGGGCGAACCCGCCCCGGCCCCGTCGGCGGAGAGCATGAACGCTTTCAGGGCTGCCATCGCTCAGGAGCAGTCACGGTACGATGTGACGTCGTCGAGGTCTCAATCGCCTGAGCCGACGACGGTTGACGAGCTGATCGCCGGGGGCGCGTCGGACGTCCCCGGCGACGGCTCCGGCGAAGGGGCCGCGATGAGCCGCATACGAGGCGAGGTGCTGAAGATCAAGCAGAAGCTGCAGGATTTGAAAGAGGCGTCGTGAGCGACAACCGGAAAAGAAGACGCGAGAGGGTGCTGGCCGTCGTTGCGGCCGCGGCGGCGGTAGCCCTCGCCGGGGGCGCGGCCCTCGCCAAGGGGGAGATCAAGATTCCCTCCGGAGGGATAGCCGGCGCGGAGCCCGGGCAGGTCTCGACGGTGCTGCAGCTGCTGCTTCTCATCACCGTTATCAGCCTCGCTCCTGCGATCCTGATGATGATGACCTGCTTCACTCGCATCGTCATCGTGCTCTCTTTCCTCAGGAGGGCGCTCGCAACGAACCAGCTGCCGCCGGATCAGGTCATCATCGGCATGGCGCTCTTCCTGACCCTGGCGGTGATGGCGCCTACCTTCGGCGAGGCCTACTCCGAGGGGCTCGCGCCGTATCTGTCGGGCGATGGCGAGATTGCGCAGGAGGAGGCGTTCACGAGGACGATCGCGCCCTTCAGGGCTTTCATGTTCAAGCACGCGCGGCCGCGGGATTTGAAGCTCTTCATCTCGATGAACAAGGAGCTCCGCGACGACCCGCCGAAGAAGCGCGGCGACGTGCCGACGCTCGTGCTGATCCCGGCGTTCGTGCTGAGCGAGCTGAGGCTGGCCTTCTGGATGGGGTTCCTGCTGTACCTGCCGTTCCTCATCATCGATCTGGTGGTGAGCTCGGTGCTGATGAGTATGGGCATTCTCTTCCTGCCGCCGGTGATTATCTCTCTGCCGTTCAAAGTGCTTCTGTTCGTGATGGTGGACGGGTGGTACCTGGTTGTCGGGGAACTGGTGAGAAGCTTCGGCTGACTGGAGTAGTTTGTGGACGCTGCGGTTGGTGTTGAGGTGGCTAGGCTGACGCTGGCGACGGCGATCATGATCGCCCTGCCGCTGTTGGGCGTGGCGCTGGTGATCGGGCTGCTCGTGAGCATCCTGCAGGCCGTCACGCAGGTGAACGAGCTGACGCTGACCTTCGTGCCGAAGATGATCGGCGTGCTGCTGGTGCTGCTGATAATGCTGCCGTACCTCGCTGCCAAGCTGATGCAGTTCACGGTCGAAGTCTTCAGCATGATCGGCGGGTAGGAGGAACATTGGTCTTGGCCGAATGGAGCACGGAGCAGGCGACCACCTTCTTCCTGGTCTTCACCAGGATGGGGGGGATAATGCTCTTTGCGCCGTTCCTCTCGGACAGGGCCATACCCCGCAAGGTGAAGATCGCATTTGCGCTCATACTGGCGGTCCTTACCTTCGGGCACGTGGGGCCGGCCGCGCACGCTACGGGCTCGACGGCGGGGATGATCGCGGGGGTGGCGGCGGAACTCCTCGTCGGCATTGTCATAGGGCTGGCGATGCAGCTCCTTATGTCGGCCATCCAGCTCGCGGGCGAGCTGATTGGCCACGACATAGGCTTCGCGATCGTCAACACCGTCGACCCTGTGACCGACCAGCAGGTGAGCGTCATCGGCCAGTTCCAGTACTTCCTGGCGCTGGTGATATTCCTGATGCTGGGCGGAGACGCCATCCTCATCAAGGGACTGGTGGGGAGCTACGAGGTGGTGCCGCTGGCCGGCGGCTCGGTCACGCCGGGGGTTGTGAACGTCCTGGTGGAGATCTCGGGCAGCATGTTCGAGCTGGCAATCAAGGTGGCGGCGCCGGGCGTGGCCGTGCTGTTCCTCGTGACGGTGGCGCTGGGCTTCCTCGCGAGGACGGTGCCGCAGATGAACGTTCTCATCGTCGGTTTCCCCCTGCGGATCGGGGTGGGGCTTGCGATGCTCATGATCATCATGCCGGTGATCTACATCGCAATGGAAGGGGTGGCCGCGACGGCCTTCGAGGACACCTCGGCCCTCCTGAGGGCGATGAACGCCGGGCACTAGGAGTTGGGGAGTGAGCTTTGCCGGAGCAGGAGCGAGAGGCGAGGACCGAGCCGCCGACCCAGCATCGGCTGCGGGAGCTCCGCGAGCGGGGGCGCGTGCCCAAGGGCGCGGACCTCACCGGCGCTGTGATGCTGCTGGCGGCGGTCATGTTCCTGCGGCTCTACGGGGCGATCATGATCGAGAGCCTGGCCGAACGCGTCGTCCTGCTGCTCTCGGGGCTGTCGTCGGGGCCCCAGAGCGCGGCCGGGGTTGTGACGCTCATGCGCCGTCTCATCGAGTGGATGCTCCTGCTCCTGATCCCCATCATGGGTTTCATGGTGGGCGTGGCCGTACTCTCGAACGTGACTCAGTTCGGGCTGGTCTTCTCGGCGACGCCGCTGGAGCCGGACCTCGACAAGATGAACCCGGTGAATGGCATGCGGCGGCTCTTCTCGCTGAGGAGCCTCGTGGCGTTGGTCAGCAGCTCGGTGAAGATCGCGGTCGTAGGCGTGGTGGCGTTCTTCACGGTGCGCTCGGAACTCGACGCCATCGGCATCCTCGCCGAGGTCGACGCGGGCACGATCCTCTTCTACTCGGCGGGAGCGGCCTTCCGGCTGGGGCTGGGGTTGGCGATCGCGCTGCTCGCCCTCGGGGTGCTCGATCTGCTCTACCAGCGGTACCAGTTCACGCAGGACAACATGATGACGAGGGTGGAGGTGCGGGAGGAGCTGAAGCGCACGGAGGGCGACCCGATAATTCGCTCGCGGCGGCGCGCCCTCCAGAGGAGGCTGGCGATGCAGAGGATGCTCCACGATGTGCCTGAGGCGGATGTCGTAGTGACGAACCCGACGGAGATAGCCGTGGCGATGAAGTACGACGCCGAGCGGATGGGCGCGCCCACGGTGGTTGCCAAGGGCGCGCGCGCGATGGCCGAGAAGATCAGGAACATCGCGATCGGCAACGGGGTCCCGATTCTGGAGAGGAAGCCGCTCGCGCAGGCGCTCTTCAGGTCGGTCGAGGTGGGCGAGGAGATACCGGCCGAGCTCTTCAAGGCGGTGGCTGAGGTGCTGGCGTACGTTTACGAGCTCGACAAGATGCGGCAGGCGGGATGAGGCGGGAGTAGATGGGCGAGACGCTGAACGTTAGAACGGCGGGCAGGAGGCTCCTGGGGAGCCCGGACGTGCTCCTGATACTCGCCGGTATCTTCGCGACGTTCATCGCGTTGATCATCCCGATCCATCCGTGGATGATCGACATCCTGATCGTCGTGAACATCGCGCTGGCGATGCTGATGCTCATGACGACCGTCTACCTGCTTAACCCGTTGGAGCTCAGCTCCTTCCCCTCGATCCTGCTGGTGCTGACCTTCTACCGCCTCGCGCTGAACGTGGCGACGACGCGCCTGATCCTCGGCTCGACCTCGTCGGCGACCGACAAGGCCGGCAAGATGGTACAGGCCTTCGGCGAGATCGTGGCCGGCCGGGACGTCATCGTCGGCGGCGTCATATTTCTGATCCTCGTCATCATCCAGTTCGTCGTCATCACGAAGGGCGCGACGCGCATATCCGAGGTGGCGGCCCGCTTCTCGCTGGACGCGATGCCGGGCAAGCAGATGGCCGTCGACGCGGACCTCAACGCCGGGCTCATCGACGAGGAGGAGGCCCGGGCCCGGCGCATCGAGATCATGCGCGAGGCCGACTTCTACGGGGCGATGGACGGCGCCAGCAAGTGGGTGAGGGGCGATGCCATCGCCGCGCTCATCATCACGCTGATAAACATCATCGGCGGCATGGCCATCGGCGTGCTGCGCCAGGGGCTCAGCGTCGGCCAAGCGATGGCCACCTACACGACGCTGACCATCGGCGACGGCCTCGTGAGCCAGGTGCCGGCCCTGACAATCGCCATAGCGGCGGGGCTGATCATAACCCGCACTCGCACCGACCAGAACCTCGGCCAGGAGGTGGTCGAGCAGATATTCACCCGCTGGCGCGCGGTGGCGACGGCGGCGGCGATCCTCGCGTTGCTGGGCGTCTTCGTCTTTGCGAAGGGGCCGGCCCTGGTGCTGGCCGCCGCGCTGGCGGTCCTTGCGCGGCACCTGATCAGGTCCGAGGGGCGCGACCGCGCGCAGGCGATGGAGCGGGAGCTCGCTGACCAGCGCCGTGCGGAGGCGGTCCCCGAGCGCGTCGACTCGCTTCTCAGGGTGGACCCGATGGAGATAGAGATCGGCTACGGGCTCATCCCGCTCGTCGACGTTAACCAGGGGGGCGAGCTCCTCGGGCGCATCACCCAGATTCGCCGGCAGATCGCCGTCGATCTGGGCGTCGTCGTGCCGCCCATCCGTGTTCGCGACAACATGCAGCTGCGGCCGAACGAGTACCGCATCAAGATCAAGGGTGTGCGGGTAGCCTCCGGCGAGGCGATCGCCGACGGCCACCTGGCAATGGACTCGGGCGCCGTCACCGAGGAGATATCGGGCACCGAGACGCGCGAGCCCGCCTTCGGGCTTCCTGCCGTGTGGATATCAGCCGCTCAGGCCGACCGCGCTCGCGCGGCCGGGTACACGGTCGTCGATTCCACCACGGTCATCGCGACCCATCTCACCGAGGTGATAAGGGCGCACGCGCCCGAGATACTCACCCGCGAAGAGGTGACCCGTCTGCTTGAGAACATGAAGCAGTCGGTGCCGAATCTGGTTGAGGACATCTATCCGAAGCAGCTCTCATCCGGCGAGATCCAGAGGGTGCTGCAGGGGCTGCTCTCGGAGGGCGTCTCCGTCCGTGACCTGGAGACCGTACTCGAGGTACTCGGCGAGAACGCCAGCAGGACCCGGGACACCGAGATTCTCACCGAGTACGCGCGCAATGCGCTCGCGCGGTGGATCAGCCGGCACCACGCCTCGGAGGACGGCAAGCTGCACGTCGTCACCATGGACCCGGGGCTGGAGGAGGAGGTCCGTGCGGCGACGCAGCGCACGGAGGCCGGCAGCGTAGTCAACCTGTCGCCCGGCAGGATCGGCGAGATCCAGCGCGGCATCGAGCGCGAGGTCGAGAGGCTGGTCACGGCGGGCCATGCGGCGATCGTCCTCTGTTCGCCGACGGTTAGGGTGCAGGTGCACAGGATAGTCCAGCCCAGGATCCCGGGATGCGTGGTCCTGAGCTACAACGAGGTCGTTCCTGAGGTCGGGGTCGAGTCGGTGGGCATGATCAGGGCCGAGCGCGCTGCGTAAGGGAGGATGAGTTGAGGGAAGAGGCCCATTCGGGGATGGATCGCGGGGCAGAGGGGCTCCCCGGTCCGATGTGGCGTTTCCAGGGGAGCTCGATGCGGGAAGCCTGCAGGAAGATGCAGGAGGCCCTGGGCGACGACGCGGTGGTCATCCACACGCGGTCGTTCAAGAAGGGCGGGCTGATTCTGGGCATCGGGGCGAGGGAGGTATTCGAGATCACGGCCTCCAAGGACACGCGCGTGCCCGACTACCGCGCGGCGAGCGACGTAAACCGCCGTCGTGCCGCGGGGATGGAGTACGTCGCGAGGACCCGGCCCAAAGTGGTCCCCATGACGCGCCCCGGGGCCGACCGCGCCACAAGCGAGGTGCTGAACTCCGAGCTCGCCGAGATAAAGGGGATGCTGCTCGACCTCATGCGCCGCAGTCGCACGAAGGGGTTGCCGGCGGTCTCGGACGAGCTGGTCGAGCTTTTCATTCAGCTTGTGGAGAGCGGCGTGCACGAGGAGGTCGCCCGCCGTCTGGTGAAGCGCGTCAACACCGAGCTCTCGGGCGATGCCCTCCACGACCGCGAGGCGCTACGCATCAAGCTGGTCGAGGGTCTCGCGCAGATGATGCCGACCGGCGGCATCCTGCGCCTGAAGCCCGGCAAGTGCACCGTAATATGCCTGATCGGGCCGACCGGGGTTGGCAAGACGACCACTCTCGCGAAGCTCGCCGCCAGCTACTCGCTCGGCCAGGGCAAACGCGTCGGCATCATCACGGCCGACACCTACAGGATAGCGGCCGTTGAGCAGCTCCAGCGCTACGCGGATCTCATGGGCGTTCCCCTGAGGACGGTGCTCACCCCCACGGAGGCGAGGCGCAGCGTCGAGGAGTTCGCCGACTTCGACCTGGTGCTCGTCGACACGGCGGGGCGCTCGCAGCGCGACGAGATGAAGATGAACGAGCTGCACGCGTATCTCGATGCGCTGAAGCCTGACGAGACGCACCTGGTGCTAGCGGCCACCTCGCGCGGCAGGACACTGGAGGGAGCGGCCACCGCCTTCGGGCGGCTCGGCGTTGACCGCCTCATCATCACCAAGCTCGACGAGGCCGAGGAGTTCGGCTTCCTTCCGCAGCTCGCCATCAAGGTGAGCCGGAACCTGAGCTACATCACGAACGGCCAGCGGGTCCCCGAGGATATCGTGGAGGCCGACTCGGTCGCTCTGGCGGAGCTGGTGCTGAGAAGGGAGGCCGCTTGATGCACGACCAGGCGGACGGCCTCCGGAGAATGGCGAGGGCGAAGCGGGCCGTCGCGTCGAGGCGGTCGGGCGGCAGGATGATCGCGGTGACGAGCGGCAAGGGAGGGGTGGGGAAGACCTCGCTCGCCGTGAATCTGGCCGTTGCCAGCTCGATGCTCGGCCGCCGGGTGCTGCTCGTCGATGCCGACTTTGGTCTCGCCAACGTCGATATCATGCTCGGCCTGAACCCCCGGGCGACGGCGGCCGACGCGCTCGCCGGGAGGATATCTTTCCGTGACTCGGTGATCAGCGGCCCCGCCGGGATCTGGGTCCTCCCGGGCGCGAGCGGCATGGCCGGCATGGCCAACATGGGCCGCTTCGAGCGGCTGCGGTTCCTGGAGGGGCTCCGGGGATTGGCGGAGGCGGTGGACCTGGTGGTTATTGACACCGGCGCGGGGATAGGCGAGAGCGTGGTGCGGCTCGGCGCGGAAGCGGACGAGGTGGTGGTTGTCTCCACACCGGAGGCCCCCGCGATCACCGACGCGTATGCGACGCTGAAGGTGATCTGGCAGTCGGGCGGCGCTGCGAGGAACTGGATATGGATGAACATGGCGCGCGGGGCTCTCGAGGGCGACCGCATGGCCGAGCGCGTCTCGGGCGTTGCGAGGCGGTTCCTCGGGGGCCTGAGCGTGGGGCGGCTGACCACCGTGGAGGATGATCCGGCGGTCAGGCGGGCGGTGAGATTCAGGGAGCCGTTCGTGATCGGCAGCCCGCGCTCGCAGGCGGCCAGGTCCGTCACCGCAGTCGCCAGGGCAATCAACGGCCGGGCGAATTCGGGTTTCGATCTGATCGGCAGGCTGGGGAGGCTTCTAGCGGGATGAACGGACCCCGTTCCAGAAAGACGGCGAGACGCGCGGGGGCGGCTACGGGCCTCTTGGCCTTTGCCATCGTCGCGGGGTACTGGTTTCTGAAGGCCGTGGCCGGCAGCGGCGGGACGGCCTCGGCCGAGACGGTGCTGGTGCGAGCCGCCGCGGCGGCCGTGGCCGGGTTCGTGCTCGGCTGGGCGGCCTGTAGCCACGGTGGGGTGCTGATCGGCGAGGTGGTGGAGTACGAGGAGGGGGATGAGGGGGAGGACGTGGACGAGGCGGAAGGCGGCACGGACGGAGGGGGAGCGCTGAGCGCAGCGGGGGATGCAATAGAGAGTGAGAACCGGGGAAATGCCGGGGCGTGACCTCTGGTCGGGAGGTGGTTTGGTGACAGGCAACGCGAAAGAGAACTGTGGAAGCCGGAAGGGCACGGACCGTCAGGCGGCCCTCAATGAAACGTGGAGGCTCTACCAGAAGCGTCGGCCAGAGCATCTCCGGAACCAGCTCATTGAGGCGTATCTGCCGACGGTCAAATCGATCGCCGAGAGGCTGAAGCTCAAGCTGCCCGAGAGCGTTGACATCGACGATCTCTTCAGCGCGGGGATCCTCGGCCTTATGGACGCCATCGACAAGTTCGAGCCCGAGCGCGGCGTGAGGTTCGAGACCTACTGCGCGCAGAGGATTCGCGGAGCGATCCTCGACGACCTGCGCCGGAACGACTGGGTCCCCCGCATGATCCGCACCAAGTCGAACTGGCTCGATCGCACGAAGGCGGAGCTCGCGGGCGAGCTCGGGCGCGAGCCCGTCGACGAAGAGCTCGCCGCGCGCCTGGACCTCTCCCTTGACGACTACTACGACATGCTCGAGGAGCTCGACGTCAAGGCGCAGATTTCGATCGAGGGCCATACCTCTGACAAGGCCGACGACTCCGACCACCTGCGTATCGAGATGCTCGCCGACAAGAAGCGAGAGTCGGCCATAAGCGTGCTGCACCGCAACGAGGTCCGCGAGAACGCCGTGAAGGGCTTGTCGGACAACGAGCGCACGGTGCTCGTCATGTACTACTACGACAACCTGACGATGAAGGAGATAGGACGCATCCTCGACCTATCCGAGAGCCGTGTCTGCCAGATCCACGCCCAGATACTCGATTTTCTCAAGAGAAAATTCGCGCGGTACGGCAAGGAGTTCTGGAGCTTCTGACAGGCCGGGCGAGCCATGGTCCACAGAGTAACCAACATTCAGGGGAACCTCTCGAAGAGCGAGCTCATCCAGCGCATCCAGCAGATCATGCAGGATGCCGAGCGCGCTCAGCAGGCCCGCCAGATGGTCACAGGGGACCGGACCTCCATGCAGGCCCAGGAGCAGGTCGCCGACACCCGGCAGCCCGAGGGGAACGTGGTCCGGGAGGACCGCCGCCGCAAGGAGCCCTTCGCCGGCCGCCGCCACAGGCGCTCGCGCGACGCCGACGGATCAGATGAAGAGGGCTCCCCCGAGGGCGGCGTCGACTCCGAAGGTCACATCGACATCACCGTCTAGCCGGACCGTAGGGGGAACCGCCCCCTCCATGCCCGCCGCCCTGCCCTCCGGTCGGCGGCCCGCTGGCGCCCTTCTCCACTTTCTTTATCTTGTCGATCCTGTAACGGCCCTTGTGGGAGAAGTGGACCATCACGTTGTCGCCTGTCCTGATCCTACTCAGGGCCTTCTTTACTTCGGGGCTCGGCTCGCCTATCCCCGCGCGGCTCATGGCGGCGGCAACGAATCTGACCTGGAGCCCTTTGAGCATCAAGTGCTCGGCGTCGGCGAGATCCGGCCTGACGGCCACGAACTTCTTGTCGGTAGAGATGATCTCCACGGGTCCCCTCACCCAGCCATTGTCGTGTCGCATCTTGACCATCAGCTCGCCGATCAGCCGGTTGCACTCCTTGATGCGTTGCTCGCTGAAATCTGATGGCCGCTCTGTTCGCAGTGATACCTCGTCGGAAAAGCAGTCGGCGGCGGGCGAGTAGGCTTCTATCTCGACGGCGATCTGCCCGGCCTCCCAGTAGTTCCTGGCCTTGATGTGAGCGTTGATGGCCTCGGCGTGCTGCCCGTGCTTCGCCAGCATCTCGGCGCCCCTGGTGACGAGTGCCAGGTCGGGGGAGCCCGCCAGCTTCCGGGCCTTCGCGAGCGCGTCCCCGTCGCCCTTGGCGTTGGCCGGGCGCCTGAACAAAAACCTGTCGGCATCCTCCAGTTCCTCAGCGAGTTCGGCTATGGCCGGGCCGGAGCCGCCCCCCTTTCTCACGTCGGCGGCCTCCTTGAGGATCGGGCAGAAGTCGCCGTATCCGCTGCGTGCGAGCATCCCGGCGCAGGGACGGGCTATCACGCCGTTGTACGGATGGAAGGCGCCGCGGACGAGCGCATCGTAGACTTGGAGGGGAACCTTCCCGGGCTCGGCATGCGCGAGGACGACGCCGAGCATCTCCATGGCCGACTCGGCCTGGCGGTTGGTGTCGAGCTTCTCTGCCAGGAGCAGCATGGCGGCCTCAGCTGCAGGGCCGCTCAGCTTCTTGAGGGGCACTTCCCGACCGCGCTCGCCCTCGAGAAGAGATAGTATCTGCTCGGCCTGCTCTCCCTGGAGCCCCTTCAGGATTGCGGCCAGCGCCGGCGAGACCTCTGCGTCGAGATGCTTGCCGCCGATGACGCCCTTCTCCCCCGCTACGATCCAGGCGGCCTTGCCCTCCCCGTAGGTTCGCCAGTGGACCTTCACCTCTTCGCCGGGCTTGAGCCTCGTGACGCGTCTGACCGTGACGGGGTCGAAGACGCGCTTCTCTTTCGGGCCTTCTCCGTGCACCTCAGGGATGAGGAAGGCGTACTCGCCCTCTCTCCCCTTGATGGTGCCCCGCACGCCGAAGTGCCCACGCTGCCTGATGCCGCCCGTAACCGTGAGCTGCGTCATGCCCTGCTTCCGGGGGCCGCCGGCGTATTCGTATGTGCGAAGTATGAGCTCCACGGCCTTCTGGGGACTCATCGGGCCTATGCACAGGATCGTCGGGCACTTGGCATCTGCGAGGAACACCGCGCCGGGCGCGGGCTCCACCCTGGAGACCTGGGTCAGGGGCACGACGACCTCTTTGTACCACGTCTCGATGACGAGCCGCCGGCCTGCCTCGTCCACCTTGGCGACCCGCCCGATGATGGTGGAGCCGTCGTCGAGGGTTATGGTCGCCTCGTAGGGCCGGTCGCCTGGAGCGGGGATCTCCGCCCCCGTGACGGCCGCTGCAACCGAGGCGAGCGCCAGCGCTGCCGCGAGAGCCGTCCAGCGGACCTGCGCGCGCGGACCATGGCCGTTCATCGCTAGATCTCCTGTTCCTTGCCTACCTGGCTTCTCCACCGATCGACCGCCGCAGCCAGGCCGCGTCGAGCCGGGCGGAGAGACTGACCCTGTTGACGGCCAGTTCTCCCCCAGGCGCGAAGAGTCCGACCGATCCGGTGCCCGGCTTGACGACCGCGAGAAGCTGCCTTCCCCCAACGCTGGCGGAGAGCTCCGAGCCTCTCCGCTCGAGGCGTATCTTCAGCGGCTGGCCCTCGCCGGCCGGCATCTTCACGCTTTGGGAGACGGCCCGGGGCCTGCCACCGGCCCACCTCTCCAAGTACACTTTGCCGTTGTAGCCGATGACCAGGGCGTTGAAGGTGTCGTGGTCGCCCTTCTGGGCCCTGTCGATGATGACTGCGAGCGACTTGCCGCGCTCGAGCTTGCAGTCGACCTCGACCGAGAGGTCCCCCACGACCGGCGGGGCGAAGACCACTCCGCCGTCGCCGCCACGAAGCGCGCCGCGCTCGACCCGCCACTTCGGCGCGCCGACGCCCTCGGCGTTCACCCACTGCTGCATCTGCTGGGCGCTCTCGAAGTCGTAGGTCAGCGTGACCCGGCCCTCGCCCTCGGGCTCGACGGTCCTGGCCCCCAACTTCGCAGCCAGGGCCATCGTCTCGTGGTTAGAGGCGAAGAGGATGAACTTCTCGAGCCGTTCCGCGTCCTCATGTTTCGAGCGCCGCGCTTCCAGCACCGCGTCGTCGTGCCGGCCGAATGACAGCAGGAGAGAACCCAGCTTGAGCCCCGGCTTCATGTCGCCGGCGAGGGCCGATCTGGCGGTTTCCACCAAGTAGTCGCCCGCGAGCTCGTCGATCCGCACCGTCCGCTTGCCGCCGAGGGCCCTGATCCCGAAGTCATTCTGCGTCACCTCGTGGATGGTCCCGGTGATTCTCTGCTTGGTTCTGAGGCGGACGGTCTTCCGGCCGCCGCCGGCAGCGACGCGCCTGAACTCGTCGACCGCCGCCCGGCGCGCAGCCAGAGCGAGGTCAAGGCTCCACGCTTGGTCGACGAGCACTTCCCTCAGGCTCGCGACCTTGATGCGCGGCGCCTCATCTGTGCAGAGGGCGATGGCCTGAGAAAGCTCGCGTTTCTTGAGGTGAGCGCGCACCTCGGTCATGACCTTGTCGAAGCGCACGCGCTCCGCCCGCTGGGCGACGAGTTGTTTGGCGCGCAGCGCCCTGTCGCGTCGGACGACTATGGCGCGCGAGGCATCGGTCGACCTCCGCGCGAGGGCCGCGAGCTCCTCAACCCCCGCCGGCACGGCGAGGCGGGCCAGGATATCATCGTCCTTCGCGGGGAGTTCGGCCGGGCCGATGTCGTTGAGGGCATTGAGGGCGCGCTGGAAACTCTCGGTCGAGCGGCGCACCAAGTCGGCCCGCTTGGCGGCTACGGCATCGGTGACGCTGGCGCCGACGAGCTCGGGCGGGAACTCGGGCGACCTGAGGAGCTCGAAGGCCTTGGCGACCTTGCCATCCCCGTAGGTCCGGTCGGCTTGGTCGCATAGCTTGGCCAGGAATACGTCCGCGGCGCGCTGCCGCTCGTCCTCGATCTCCTTCAGCTTGTCCGCGGCCGTCTGGGCGAGAGGCGTGCCGCCGGCCTCCTTGATGAAGCGCCTGAACCTCTCGATGTTGGCCGAGTAGTGCGTCGGGTCGTCCGAAGCCTTCTTCATGGCGTAGTCCAAGGCTTCCTGCAGGCGCTTCTCGACAGCGCTCGGGCCTGCGGGCGACTCGACCCTGGGGTCGCCCTTCGCCTGCTTGGGCGGCGCTCGTCTCGTCCGCGGTTCCTTGGGGCCGCCGAGGAAGAGCATCGCGGCCACCATGATCGCCGCGGCGGCGGCCGCGATGCCGATGTATAGGACGGCGGCGGAGCTCTTTCTCAGAGGCAGGTCCCTCGAGCGCCTGCGCACTGACGGCGAGCTTGGCCGCGTCCCGCGGGCCCTGGCCGCCATCGGGGCAGGGGAGGGAGCGGGGGCGGGGGCCGTCCTGGTTGGCATCTGCCCGTGGAGAACGAGATCGATCTGCTCGAGGAGCTCCGTCGGGTCGGCCGGGCGGTCCGACGGAGACTTCGCCATCATGGTCATCACGAGAGCGGCGACGGTTGGGGACAGGTCCGCCCTCAGCCGGCGCGGGTCCGGCACCGGCTCGTTGATGTGCTTCGCCATCACCACGGCCGAGGTGTCGCCGTCGAAGGGCGCCTCGCCTGTAAGCATGTTGTAAAGCGTCACGCCCAGCGAGTAGATGTCGCTCCGCGTGTCTATGCGCGTTTCGCCCCGGGCCTGCTCGGGCGAGATGTAGTGGGGCGTGCCGACAATGCTGCCTGTCTGGGTGATGGCGGCGTCCTGCCCGGTGCCCCTGGCGAGGCCCAGGTCGCAGAGCTTCGCCTCGCCCTTGGCGGTTATCATGATGTTCTCGGGCTTGATGTCGCGGTGGATGATGTTGTGCTTCCAGGCGTGTTCGAGCCCCTTGGCTATCTGGGCGACCACGTCGAGTGCCCGCTTCTCGGGCATGGGGCCCTCGCGGGAGAGGATCTTCCCGACGGGCAGCCCCTCGACGTACTCCATGGCGAAGTAGTGGTGGTCGCCGTCCTGGCCGACGTCGATGCCCTGCATTATGTTGGGGTGGTTGAGCTTGGCGCTCGCCCGCGCCTCCCTGACGAAACGCTGCAGGAACTCGGCGTCGCGGGCGAAGACCGGCCTGAGGATCTTGAGCGCCACGATGCGCTGCATCGAGAGCTGCCGCGCCTTGTAGACCGCTCCCATGCCGCCCTCGCCCAGCTTGGCGAGTATCTCGTACCCGCCGATCCGCATGTGGGCGCGGTCGGCCTCCTCGACCTCGCCGCTCCGCTCGGCGGCCGTGACGGCAGAGGTCGTTCGCTTCCTGGCCTCCTCGGAGAGCGACCTCCGCCCGTATATGCGCCTGAGGATGCCGTCGACCTTGCCGAACTCGTCCATCGCGGCCCGGCAGGCCTCGCAGCCGCCGAGGTGCTCCTCGACCGAAGCGCGCTCATCGGCGCTCAGCTCGCCGTCGAGGTACGCGCGCAGCAGCTCTTCGCAGGCCGAGCAGTCCATCAGGCCATCTCCTCCCAGACTCCCCGGAGATCCTCGCGCAACTTCTTCGTCCCGCGGTACAGGCTGCCCCTCACAGTCGAGGCGGGCACGCCCAGCGTCTCGCCGATCTCGGCGTACGAGAGGTCGTCGAAGTACCTGAGGCAGACGCAGGTGCGCGTCTGCTCGGGCAGCTCCGAGAGCGCCTCCGCCACCAGCCGGGCTACCTCCTCCGAGACGGCCGGCGCGTCGGGGTCGCCGACGGCCGGGTCGGGAATAGCCCTCAGTTTCGGATCGTCGAGAGAGACGCGCATGGCCTTCCGTTTCCGGAGCCAATCGATCGAAACGTGAGAGGCTATCCCGCCCAGCCAGCCGGCGAACTTCCGGGAGTCCTTGAGCTTCCGCAGGTCGAGAAACGCGCGCAGGAAGACCTCTTGCACGACGTCCTCGGCCTGCTGGAAGTTGTGGACGTAGCTGTAGGCGACCGCAAAGACCCGCCGCTCGAAGGCGTCGATGAGGGACTGGAACGCGCCCTTGTCCCCAGAGGCAGCTGCGGGTACGAGCGTCACGAGCTGTTCCTCGTTCATCGGTAGGCCTATGCGGTCTCTCACTGTCTCGTCGAGGCGACCCGGCGGAAGATCACGCCCTTTTTCCGGGCTTCCCGCCGGCACGAGGATCGGATGGTAAGGCGGGGCTGGCGCGGTGTCAATGCCGCGGGCACGGCCGGCACCTTCAGCGGCGGCGTCGCGAGCCCCACGCCCCGGACCCGGCGACGAGGCCCACCACGGCGAAGATGACTGCCGGCACGAGGATCATCCCCAAGGCTATGACCGGCGAGGCGTTCCTCGAGCTCCGCGCCATCCGCGAGGCCAGCACCGCTCCGGCGAGGAGGCCGAGCATCAGACCCGCCGCGGCACCGATGAGCCGCTGCCGCAACGAAGGGCGGCGGGGCTTCGGGCCGGGGCGGTCGGGGGTCATTCGGCCTTCTTCGCGAGCGCGTAGAGGGTGTCTGTCACGCGGAAGCCGTAGTTGGTGTAGAAGGTGAGGGCCCTGAAGTTCCGCCAGTCGGTGCTGATGGAAGCGCTCCGGTAGCCGAGCTCCTTCGCGTGCTCGAGGGCCTTCATGAGCAGCACGCGCCCGAGGCCCTTCCCCTGCCACTCGTCTTCGACGCCCAGCCAGAGGACGAAGCACGTCCTCTGAGCGTCGGCGGCATTGACATACTCGCCGGCCGAGCGTATGCCGCACTCGCCGATCTTCTTGCCGTCAACCATGGCTCTGGTCTCGACGCCCGGCAGCTCGCCGCGGCGGCTGTCCTCTTCGATCACCACCTCGGCCCCCGCCGGCGGCTCGGGGACCTCTACGTCGATCACCGGCATGCGCATGAATATCTCGCCGTGCTGGGCCTCGTAGCCTTGTCTGCCCAGCAGGCCGTAGACGTTCCCCGCGCGGTCGGAAAGGCCGCCGAAGCCCAGGTGGTAGAAGTGGCTGCCGGTTCCCGGCTCGCAGGCCCAGAGGCGTTCGGCGCCGGAGTCTGTCAGGTGCCGCTCAGACTCGGTCAGGACTGCCGCGCCGGCGGCTCTGCAGCCGCGCTCGTAGGCGAGGAACCGTATGTGGCCTCCGGAGTTCCTCGCGCCCTCGACGTCGATTTCGCCGAGCGCAACGTGCGAGTATGCCGTCACGCGGCCGGCTTCGGTGCACGCGAAGAGGGCGTCGGAATGCAGCCATTCGCCCGGCTTGACGTCGTCGGGGCGGTTGACGAGGCCGGCGGCGAACTCCTCCTCCGTCACCGCCCAGCAGTGCGGCACGCCGTCGGCGACGACGAGGGCGTTGTAGGCCTCCGCGAGGCGGCCAGCTTCGGCGATCTCGATTCTCTCGACCTTCATCTCCGTTCTCCATCAGACGCGTCCGGCGAGTCCGGAGTGTAAGGTCGCCGCGGCGGATGTCAAGCTGCGCTCGCGCGCGGGGGGGCGAAGGGGGGGCGGGGAGAGGGAGGCGCCTCTTGACTCCCGCAAGGCTACGGCATAGAATCGGAAATGCAGCCCGGGGCACTGGCCGCCCGGGCATGCGGGCGGTGACCTGGAGGAGCCAGCCATGCCCAGTGGAGAGATGTGCCGCAACCACCCGTCGACTCCGGCGGCGGGCAAGTGCAACGCATGCGGGGCGGCCATCTGCCGCGCGTGCATCAAGGAGCTCGGCTACTTCTGTTCAAATGCGTGCCGCTCCAAGGTGCAGGCTGATGCGCCGCCGCAGCCGGAGGCGGCGCCGGCCGCGTCGTCCGAATCGATAACCGAGACGGCCCAGCTCGTCGTCAAGCTGGTCAAGTACGGGATGGTCGCGGCGGTTGTTGTGGTCGTCCTCTGGATTGCCAGCGCGATCTTCCTGGCTGTGGAGGCCGTTGAGCTCTGGAGCCACGGCGGCGGCGACTCCCCCGTCGCGATGACCGACCCGGTCTACGTGGCTTCGCAGTCGGTCGTCGTCTTCGTCGAAGAGGGCGGCGAGGTCGTCGCTCTCGACGCCAAGAGCGGACGGCCGCGCTGGCAGAAGGCGCTCGGCAAGTCGGCCTTCGACGGCGGCGTGACGTCGGCCGGCGGCAAGCTGATCGTCGAGACCTCGCCCGCGGCGACGGTGCTCGAACCCGGCACCGGCGCCGCCGCAAAGGGGGCGGACCCCGCGAAGCTGAGAGGGCAGGGCTTGGCTTCGACCGTCGTCTCCGCGGGCGGCGTCGTGAGCATGCTCGACAAGCCCGGCGGTGCGCCCGTCTGGAACGTCACCACGGGCCCCGGCGAGGGCGAGCCGTTGCTTCTCGGCGGACGGGTATACGTCGGCGTCGGCGGCGGCTGGCAGGACCCCGGCGAGCAGAAGCCCGTCGGCATCCCGGGCGTCAAGCAGGCGTACGACCTTCAGCAGGGGGTGAAGCTCGAGGCGAAGGGCAAGCTGCTCTGCCTCGACGGGGCCACGGGGAAACAGCTCTGGGAGGCCGAGCCCGGCGGCCGGCCGCTCGCGCGCGCCGGGGAGGTGGTCGCTTTCTCGAGCCGCATGGCGGTGCGGCTGCTCGAGTCCGGCGGCGACACGTTCGGCCAGTCGTGCAAGCTCAGCGGCTTCGACGCCTCGAGCGGCAAGCTCCGCTGGTCGTACCAGTGCCCGAAGAGGACTGCCCGGGCCTACGCCGCTGGCGACGTCATTGTCATCAGCGAGACCGAGCTGCGCGGCATGCGCGTCGTCAACGTGAAGTTCTCGGCGGTGGGGGTGAGGTAGGTGCCGTTCCTGCCGTATGACGAGCGGTCCGCCAAGAGCCCGCCCTTTTGGGCGAACTACTCAGGCAAGCTAGAATTGTACCCGAGGTTCGTTGTCTCGGCGCTGCTGGGCCTGATCGGCTCTGGCTTTGCGTGGAGCTACAGCAGCCCGCGCGACACGATGGTCGGGGCGTTGGCGTTCTCCATCGCCTTCGCGCTGCCCAGCATCCAGGGCAAGAAGATGCCACTATTCGCGTTCTTGGTTTTCCTGCCGACTTTCTTCGGGCTGGCGATGATGCATGTATTCGGCGAGGTGCGCCTATTCCGGGGGGCGTCGTGCATGGCTGTCTTCGCCGTCGCCGGCTCTTCGGCGGGCCTCCTCGAAGGCTGGTGGGACGGTTCTCTGGCGACACTTGAGGCTGGGCTCACGGGAGGTATGGTGTCCGGGAGCGCGGCGGGCGCCGTTTGCGCCAAGATGCTGCCGTCGAAGTCCCTGGGGGACTGGGGACCAAAGGGAGAGACGGCGGTCATCGCCCTTGCCGCGGCAATGGTGATGGTCCACGTGGGCGTGGTGCTGTCGGTCTTCGTCGGACGCTGGGCCCGCGATCTGCCGAGGCGCCGCAGGGGCTCTATCGACACCGACAACTACGGGCCGGCGGGGCCGGATGACGGGAGCGCACCATGACCGACCTCTGGCCCCTCGTTCGCCTCTTCGGCCTCTCGCTGGGCATGGCCTTCACGGGCGCGCTCATGCCAGGGCCGATGCTCGCGGTGACGGCGCTGCACACCCACCGGCGCGGCTGGACGGCGGGGCCGCTGGTCGTCCTCGGCCACGCGGTGCTCGAGCTCGCCCTGATCGTCGTCGCCGTCCTCGGCTTCGGCGAGTACCTGAAGCACTGGACCGTCGTCGGCGGGCTGGGCGTCGGGGGAGGGATCGTCCTCGCGGTCATGGGCGTCGGGATGCTCGCCGCATCGCGGACGGTCGAGCTTACCGACCCGGCCGCCCAGCCAGAGGCCGAGGGCGGTGCCGCAGGCCCCGGCTTCCACCGCGGGGCGCTGGTGGCGGGTGTGTGGTCGAGCCTGATAAACCCGTACTGGTCGATCTGGTGGCTCTTCATAGGGCTGTGGCTCGTGGCCGAGCACGCCCCGACCTTCGGCGTGGGGCTGGCCGTCTTCTACGCGGGCCACGTGCTGGCCGATCTCATCTGGTACACGTTCGTCTCCGTCTCCTTCGCCAAGGGGAAGGCGTACCTGTCGCGGCGGGCCTTCAGGGGGCTGGTGCTGGTGGGAGGGGCGCTGCTCGTGCTGATGGCGGTGCACTTCGGTTGGTCCGGAGCGAAGACGCTCTACACGCGCGAGTACGAGGCGCCGGCGGTCGAGGGGGCAGTTACTCCCCCTCGTTGAAGAAGACGTAGAGGCCGTCCTTGCCCGGGGCGACGATGTCCGGCAGGCCGTTCCCCGTCAGGTCCGCCATGTCGAAGTGTATTCCGCAGCCGGTGGCTACGCGCGGCGGCCCGTAGTCGATGATCTCCTTGGCGAAGCCCTCGCCGGTCCACTTGAAGTAGTAGATGCCGACGTCGTCGGCCCCGCCGGGGTCGTGGCCGCAGTGGGCGCGGTAGCGCTTGCCGGTGACGAGCTCGCACTCTCCGTCGCCGTCGATGTCTATCCAGCGGAGGTCGTGGTACTGCGAGCAGTACGGGTCGATGGGGTGGCGCACCCACGTGCGCGACGCGCCCTCGCGGCGCTGCTCCCACCAGTCGAGGCCGTAGGAGTGGCCGCCGCCGACCACGAGGTCGTTGACGCCGTCGCCGTTCACGTCGACGACGAGCACGGGGACGCTCGCGCCCTTCAGGAGCTCGAAGTCCGCGTGCCACTTCCAGTCGCCGCCGAAGGAGTCCTCCGGGGCCTCGAGCCAGCCGCCCGCGAGTACGAAGTCCATGCGCCCGTTGCCGGCTATGTCCCCGCAGCCGAGGCCGTGCCCCTGGGGCTCGTCCCGGATGACGTGCGTCTCGAACTCCCCCGTGCCGCGGCCGTCGGCGCCCGTCTTCAGCTTGTAGACCGCGAGCGGCCCGCCAGGCGTGTTCGGAACGATCTCGAGCACGCCGTCGCCGTCGACGTCCCACGCGCGCGTCGTCTCGACGTTGCTCGTCGGGGCGATGACGTGCTCGGGCCACTCGGCGCCGGGCTCGCCCGGGTTCTCGCGCCAGCGGATGCTGTCGCCCCACCAGCCGCCGGTGATGAAGTCCGTCCGCCCGTCCCCGTTGACGTCCATGGCGATGGTCGAGAAGTCGTCGTAGTACTCGCCCTCGGCGCGGACGTCGCCGACCGGATGCCGCTCGCGGAACTCGGGTCCCCTGTACCACCACGCCCCGGAGACGATGTCGAGCACGCCGTCGCCGTCCACGTCGAAGACGCCGGCCGACTCGTAGCGTTCGTCGGCGACGAGCAGCTTGCGGAACTTGAGGGGCATGGTGTTCCTCCCGGTGCGTTCGGGTCTAGGGGGCCGCCGAGAGACGGATGTATTCGCGCGCGAGCTTCAGGTCCTCGATCGCCTGGGCCGCGGTGCAGGTGGGCCGGCACTCGCCCCTGACGGCGGCGACGAAGTTCATGGCCTGCTGCCGCATTGCGTGGACGGGCGGCAGGTGCGCCTGCGTGAGCTCCGGACTGCCGCCCTCCGGATCGACGAGGACCTCCACGGTGCCGGCGCGGTTCAGCACGAGCGGCGCTGGCAGCTCGATCTTCACGTAGCCGCGCTCGAATCCCAGGAGCACCGACTCCTCCCAGGTCGTCGACGTGGAGTAGGGCGCCATCTCGATGACGACCGTGGCCCCCGACTCGCTCCGCCCGGCGAGGACCACCCCGCCGGGGTCGGCCCAGGTGAACTCGTAGCTCTCGCCCAGGAGGAAGCGGACGAGGTTCACCTGGTGGATGTAGTAGTTGACGAAGGCGACGTAGCGCCCGAAGGTCTCCTCGTCCATGTCGGCGGCGGGCGGATCGCGCTCGAGCTTCGGGGCCTCATCGCCCTCGTTGACGAGCTCATCGAAGCCGTGCTGTATCCAGTCGCCCGGAGGCATCGTCACGCGGATGTACTTCAGCCGCCCGCCCTCCCCCGAGTCCTTGAGAGCCGCCACGCGGTCACGCGCGTAGACCGAGGCGGGGTCGGAGCGCTTGTGGTAGCCGACCATGATCCACGTGCCCGAGTCGCGCTCGGCGGCGAGTATCCTTTCCGCCGCCTCCAGCGTGCTCGCGAGCGGCTTCTCGATGAAGACAGGCACCCCGGCCCCGAGGATCTCGGGTAGCAGAAGCCCGTGGCGCGTGAAGGGCTGCGAGGCGACTATCGCGTCCAGCTTCTCGGCGGCGAGCATTTCGGACGCAGCGGCGTAGACCTTCGACACGCCGTAGCGCTCGGCGACCCTGGCCGCCGTCTTCGAGCGAGGCTCGGCGATGGCTGCCACCTCGCAGCCCGGGAGCGTGTAGTAGTTCCGCAGGTGGGCGCACTGACCCATCGTGCCGACGCCGCAGAAGCCGATCCGGACCTTCGCGTTCATGGTGCCCTCCGCGGCCGCGGCCGCGCGGCGCGCCCTACCAGAACCTCCTCGCCTCGGTCCTCGGCGGGCGCTTCGCCCAGTCGGCGGCTTCGAGCTTGAGCAGACGCTTGACTACGGCCGGGTTCTTCTTGAGCACGTTGCGGTTCTCGTGCGGGTCCTTCCGGCGGTCGAAGAGCATCTCGGGCCTGTGATCCTTGTCGAGCAGCAGCGTCCACTTGAGCGTCTTCACGATCATGTTGTCCGGCGTGTGGTACGAGCACGTGACGCAGTCGCGGATCGCCTTCTTCTTCCGCGTCACGAGGCCGGTCATGTCGATGCCCTCGAACTGCTTGGGCGTCTTCATCCCGAGCGCGCCGAAGACCGTGGGCAGCACGTCGATGTTGTAGCAGAGGGCCTTCACGCGTTTCCCGCCGTGCTTGCGGCCGGGGTAGCGGATCATGAGCACCAGGTCCATCACCTCGTGGCGCGCGTGCGTGGCCCAGCCCTTGCCGATCAGGCCGTGATCGCCGACCACGTGGCCGTGGTCCGATATGAGGACGACGAGAGTGTCGTCGGCGATGCCGCAGAGCTCGAGCGTGTCGAGCATCTTCCCGATGTAGCGGTCGAGGAAGGTGACCTCGCCCGCGTATAGCGCCTTCATGCGCTGCATCTGCCTGGGGCTCAGGTGCGTCGCCCACTTGCCGTAGGTCGAGCCGATGGGTTCGACGCCCCGGAAGTCGGGGTCGTAGAGGTCGGCGTAGTAGTACGGCGGGTACCACGGCTCGTGCGGGTCGAAGGAGTCGACCCACAGGAAGAACGGGCCCTGCCTGTAGTTCTGCTCGACCCACTCGGTCGCGGTGTTGTAGACGCGCGCGGTGAAGTAGTCCTCCTCAGACTCCCACCCGGCGACGTTCTTGGAGAACTGGTGCATCCGGCGGTCGTGCTTGTCTCCATATTCGGGCGGCACGGGCGGATCCGGGTTGACGGCGCTCTTGTAGGGGTCCCCCTCCTGGCCGCGGATGAACTGCCACGAGCTGAAGCCCCTGGAGAAGTTCATCCCCGGCTTGAACATGTGGTAGACGTCGGCGACGAGGCCGGCCGTGTATCAGCGCTTGCG
>Ga0272441_10004434_pt1 | contig 25420 bp, 28 predicted proteins | sample SSMProp6N_FD_193582 | JGI IMG/M metagenome (GOLD analysis project Ga0272441, IMG submission 193582) | Marine sediment archaeal communities from Little Sippewissett salt marsh, Falmouth, MA, United States - SSM-Prop-6N | ecosystem: Environmental > Aquatic > Marine > Wetlands > Sediment ...
CGCGTCAAGCTCAGTTCCTCGATCGAGTCAAAACATTTGCCCTAGGCATTGGCCAAGACAGGCAATTTCGACAGGGCGTGACAGAAGAGTGGACGGAATCATCGCAGCAAAGGAGGACAAGAAGATGAGCACAGAGATTGACTTTGATCAAGCCACGCAGCACGCAATTCCAGAAGGCAAGCATATTGTGAGCGTCGATCATATCGACATTCGCAACGGCAAGGAGAGCGGAATTCCGTTCTACAACTGGCGGTTTCGCATCACTGACGGCGCTCACGCGAACCGATGCCTCTTCACCAAGACATCGCTTGCTCCAACAGCGCTCTGGCGACTTCAGGAGCTGTTGAGCGCACTCGGCCTTCAGTGCGACCGCAAAATCAACTTCGAGCCTGAAGCAATCTTGGGCAAGCAGTTGATTGTCAAGGTGAAGCACAAGGAATTCAACAACACGCTCCAGGAGGAGATCGCGCGGTTCAAACCTTTGGACTAACAGCCTGGCTGCATGAGCTGTGTGGTCCACGCCGCCCAACTCAGATGCCAGATGCGAATGCTATAGAAGGAAGGAGGCAGCACAATGCCAATCCACGTCACCAAGTGGGCTGATGAGCAGAGGGAACTCAATGTGCTACAGACTGTTCCGATTGTCTGTGAGACTACTCACGTTACCTGTCTCTGCGGCAGGCCAGTGGACCTCTTGCTTGTGAACCTGTCGCCGCGCGACTCGAGCATCTACAGCTCAATTATCACCCTAAAGGTTCCTGTCAATGACGCTTTGACAAGGGCACTTCTCGAATCCCTGAACGTTGATTGTGCTGAGGGCGCGAGCGTTCTTCCCTCGTCGATTCTGAATCGTGAGGTAGTGGCAGATGTCCTGCTTCCACCAGAGCACTCGAGTGCAATGCCGACAGTTGTCGGTTTTCGGCCTGCTGGTGATGGCGTGTAGGGCAGAGTAAGGGAGAGTTCAGTGATGGAAACATGGCTGTCATTTCCTGGAGATCCTGAAGTCTCCAACATGCTCAGTGCAATGGTGTGTGTGGTGACTGAGACTGCTGTGTTCTGTTTTCTTCTGCTTATCCTCAAGTGGTATGTGCCTGGCAGGAGCACTCAGACCACAATATTTGGCCGTTTTCTAGGCGCATTGTTGGCAGTTTTTGCAGGAAGAATCCAGGCTCTCACTTTTGCCAGGTTCTTCTATCTCAACTCCCGTCAACAGAGCCTCGTGTTGGTCATATTCATTCTATTGGATATGGCAATCGTAGGATTCGTGTACTCCACGCGCGCACAAGGAGAAAGAAATGCAACTGGTCAGCATTGAGAGCAAGAAGGATATTCTTGGCAACACGATCTCCCAAGATGGCGTGGCTGTCCATGAGAAGCAAACTCGCTATCTGGATGATGATTCTGATGGTGAATTGGTCAATACTGTCGTCCAGCACTTCTTTGATTCTGCTGGTTTGCCTGTACTCAATGCCAACGACATGTTCAGATGCGCTTGTGGAAACATCCTGCGTCGGGAGTTCGGCTTCTATTGTCCTGACTGCGGCTCTCTGCATTGCAGCCGTCATCTCGCGAAACCACTGACAGGAAGAGGCGAGCAGACAGTCAGAGCCCATGGAAGAGTCAATGATCAGAACAGCCACAACCCAAGCATCTCGTGGGGGATCTGTCGGAGTTGTTTTTATCGAAAGGAAGTTCCCCGAATCCTACTCCGTAGCCTTTCTGGTCTTGTCTGTTTCTTGGCGCAGCTAATCATCAAACCCCTTCGCAGCATCCACGCAGACATTCCGGAGCAAATACCTCAGAACCGGCCGGTTTTGCATTACCCATCGCCACGTCGTGCCTCTGGGCTCCAATGGCATGCCAGGAATACTCTCGTTGTCCTCTTCGCCTTTGCGTTGATCTGCAGTAACGCTCTCGCAAGGACAATACGAGGCCCGCAGGTATTCTTCGCCAAGCCTACGCTTGAACAAACAAGACAGGAGCTGGAAATGAGGAACTCGCGGGATGCTGTCTCCTTTCGGGAAGTTGTGCAATTACGAGAAGCTGCTTGCCGGCTTGGCCTGGATCAAAGGCAAATCAGTCCGGCAGGCTTTGCGCTTTGCCGTCAGATTGACAGAGAAGTCGCGCAAGGATTGGTCAGTCCGTCGGCACATGTTCGCCTACGTCGACTTGTAGCTGTGAAAGCGTCAGGCAAAGACGAGCAACTCTTTTCCCTTCAATCGCCAACTCATGCTGATGGAATTTGCGCTGGTCAATTCTCAATACTCCGAACGCTTCTGACAAAGATCCCTGTAGCGTTCACAAAGGCATTGCTGAAAAGAGGAGTTCAACACTTTTCGAACACAGGTCAGGGCAAGAGCACTTTTCTGCGAGAATTGGCGCAGGCATGGGCAACCTTGAAATTGCCGTGTTTGGTGATAGCCAGTAAGCCAGACCAATTCTTTTGGTATCTGGCGCGATGCTTCAAGAGCCGCACAGCGATTCTCCGGGTTGGGTTCGACAGGTTCTACAATGCGTTCTCGTCAGTGTCGGGAAGAGCTCTGGATTTTGCTGCAAGAAAACTGCAGTACTGGCAGGCTGTCTTCAATCGTTGGGATTCAGCTGCCCTGGTCACCCCTGCTCTTCGACAGTTCGATGAGCAGCGTGCGAACCCCAACGTGCGGTGTCCTGCCCCGACTCTCGGCTACCTTTACGACGCAATCCTTCGAACGCGGTTATCATCTTCCCATGTCAAGCCATCACTCAAGCCAAGCTGTCTGGCAATTTTCTCTCAGATGCAGCATGGCCCCCTCGGTGTGACCATGGACTGTGGGAGCCTCGACCTGAGGTCTGTCCTGCTAAATCGACTCATTCTGGTGATGGATTGCGCGAGCCTTAATGACGCGGACACACATTTTTTCGTCAGCTGTCTACTGCACGACCTTCGGCAGACAAAAGCTCTCTACCCTCATCTGCCTGACGTTCTCGTTGTCATTGACGAGGCGGCCTCTTTGATCTCCAGACGTTGGGACTCTTCATCAGGCTCAAGGGCCTCGCCAATGGCAGGAGAATCAGTACTGCTTCGCAGTGCAGACATCGCCCTAGCCTTGGGATATCACAGTGTTTCTGATGTGAGCAGTATCGTAAGAGCGAACTCAGCCACAACACTGGCAGGAGCACTGGGTCATGGTGCTGACGTGGTTGCTGCAGGAGATGCAGTTGGACTCACTCGTGCCGAAGCCCTTCAGATACTGGGATGTCTACATCCTGGCCAAGCAGTCATCAGAATCATTGGTGGGGCATACACCAGACCTTTTTTTGCCACTTGGGAGCCACCCATGGATTTCGAGCCGTTTACAGAGGAGGAGCGCCAGGAACAGAACAAACGCGTGCTGGCCAAGCTCCCTCCTATTGTTCCTGGAGATGTCCGGCAACCGGTCTCTTTCTCCTCCACGCCTACCACTACCCAAGCAGAGAACGCCAATGACACGATCGACACTCTCATACTCAGAGATCTGGATGAGCGGCCATTCCTGAACGAAAGTGAGCGTGTCAATGACACTGAAGATACCTCTCTTCACGGAATGCCTGCCAAGGAATTCAGAGAGAGGCTCGAGGCTCTGAAATCTCAGGGATTCTGCGACTTCGTTTTCATCCGCAGAAAAGTCCGGGGAGGCCAAAACTCTAAGATGTGGTTTCTTACTGAGGAGGGCCAGAGAACGATCGGCGTTTGCGACAAGCCCAAACGCGGTGGCACATCACTCAAGCACTACTTTGTCCAGAAGCTCATCTGTCACATCCTCAGTCAGCGCGGCATTCAGGCAAGAATTGAGGCCGTTACATGAGCAATCTCAAGCAGGTCGATGTTGGGTTTCAATGCCCAGAAACAGGTATGCATATTGGCCTCGAAGTGTGTTTGTCTACTGAACGCACAGAGCTGGCAGGCGCATCCAGAGCTCTTGCTTCCGGAACGTGGGATCGAATCCTATTGCTGTGTCTGACAAGGCAAGATCTGGATCGACTCTGCCATATCCTCAACCAAGCTCCTCAGCCCATTGACTCCAGAATCACTCTCTGCATGCCGTGCCATCTTAGCGAGGCGAGATCACTTCGCGACGTCTATGACTGCCCTGATCTGATGTATCCGCCGGCCAAGTCCAGGGCCCGAGCATCTAGAAACATAGTCAAAGAAAGGAGGCAGTAGAGAGAAATCTGTCGTGTCATCCGCAATCTGTAGATGGAGGCAAACCAATGAAGAGCATCACAGTGGTTGTCGCAGCGACCAACCAAGTGAATGAGCTGGCTATCAAGCCAGGCACAACAGCCAAGGAGATCCTGCAGCAGATGAACCTGCCTGACTCCTATGTGCTGACGTCAGGCAGAGGTCAGGAACCTTGGGGAGCTGACGAGAACGTGTATGCAGCAGTGGTAGATGGTGCCAAGGTCTATGCCTCGACACCAGTGGAGGTGGGCTTCGGCCCGCCTCTTCCTTTGGTGTTCCTGTGCACAGGAGCATTTGTTTGGTACGTGCTGCGATGTTTGGGGGTTACGAAGAAGACATCCAGGCGTTCTGGTCTCTCATCCAGGAACCTGACGTCTCTGTCGAGCCTGATTCCTGCCTATGTAAACGGCAGACCAGTGGTCCAGCAAGACAACAGGCCGTATTGGGCTAAGAGGGGATGGTGTTCAAATAGGCATGGGTATTCTGGCTGGTACAGAACCAAGTTCGGAAGCTGGGAGGGCTTGGCTACAAAAAGCCCAAGCGGCGCCATCAAGCTCTATATTCACAAGCCGCCACGACTCCTCGGGCGCCATCCCAAGGCGCAGTGCTTCTTCTCCCAGGGAAATGGCTGGTACCTGGTTCACACTCATGGCCCCAGGGTCAGAGACTTGAACTCAGGAATTATGCGTGTGGAGCAAATTCTGGCGGAGGCACATAGAGGATGAAGAAGACAAGACTCATAAATGCAACCAAGCTCGCTGCCTGTCTCCAATCCCAGATGGATGAAGCCCAGGTCCAGGAATCCCAGACTCTTCAGAATATCACCCAGGCTTTTGGCAGATTTGAGGCTCAGCGAGCAGAATCTGAATTCAAGCTGGCCTCTGCATGGAATGCGCTTCGCAAGAGCATTGTTTCTGTCCATAACGCTGTGACAGCAGAGGATTCAGTCACCCTGACTACAGACACTTGGTTTCTCAGAGATCTGCTTCGGTATCTGACGCCTGATGCAGATGAAGTTCCTGCATATGTCACAGGCCCTCACATTGCCGGCGTGTCGGTCCTCTCGAGGATCTGTGGGTTTGAGTTGGCTGACCAGTCTCCTGTCTATGCCCGCGGTACACCCAAAGCATGCGCTGATGCTCTGATTGAAATCCATGAACATGGAAACATTCTCCATGCAGTGGCGCATTCTCATCCTGGGGCTGGAGCAGCTGCCACACACCAGTCTTCAACTGACGTCAACTATCTCACAAAGATTCAGGACGCTGGTTCAAACGCCATAGGAATGATCTTTACGCGTGACGGTCATCTCAGATTCTTCACTGTGCACAAGAGGTTCTCGGTTTCGATTGTTGGTCAGGGAGTGGCTCAGATTGAAGAACATCTTTTCAAACTCGACTAAGCCTCAGCTTGTGCAGGCTGCCAAGATCTGTTTCAGGGACAGAGACATGCCTTCTGTCACAGACAGGCAGGAACGCGTGCCGTTCTTTGACCAGAGCGCTCTTTCCTGTGCTCGGGGAGTGATGATTGGAGCTGGAGGAATCGGCAGCGAGATCTGCGAAGGCTTGGTGAGAAAAGGTGTAGGGTCCCTGATTGTCTTGGACGATGATGTGGTTGATCCCTCAAATCTGAATCGCCAATTCTTCTTCAAGAGGGATCTCTTCAAGCCCAAAGCACACAGGCTTGTCAGGAACTTGGCGTGTCATGGCTCTTGCGGCACACAACTCAAGGGGTATGCTCTTTCGTTCCAGGATGCTTTGGCTCTCAGTATTGACCTAACAGCAGACTTCCTGGTGTGCGGCGTGGACAACAACCCGACTCGTATCGATGTCTGTCGTTATTGCCTGGAAGCCAGGATTCCTGTTGTTTTCATTGCCGTAGATTATGAGGCTGAGAACGGCTATGTCTTTGTCCAAGAGCCGGGAAGTGCCTGTTTTGCATGTGCATTTCCCAAATCGCTTCAAGGCCACAAGGCACCGTGTCGCACCCCTGCTGTCAAAGACATTCTAAAGGTCGTTGCCGGCATTGCCCTCTATGCAATCGACTCCCTGCTCATGGGGCGAAAGCGTGGCTGGAACTATCGAAACATTCATCTCGCAGGCTTTGCGCCGAGCAATGTCCTGCCTATTGAAAGGCGACCTGATTGCCCCGTCTGTGGACTTCGACATAATGCAGGGCCCATCAAGGAGAAATGACCATGATCATCATCTACACAATCCTCTCGTTCACCGGTTGGCTCTTGGTCTCAATGGCATTGGAGTATGGCTGGGAGTCTTACGGCCAACATCATTCAATCACCATCTCCAAACACGAACTCGCCAAAATCTTCTGGCTTGGCCTGGCAGTCCTGAGCTTCTCCTCTGGAAGCATTTTCTTTTTTCCTCAAATCCCAGCACTCCTTGCTGTGGCTATCCCTCATCTTCACCTTGTCAACCAGTCTGATCATAGGGTCTTTCCAATACAAATTGTGAAGTGCTTGGGCTTGTTGGTGAAGCAGGCAATCTTGGCTCTGGGGTCAAGAATCCATGAAATCTACAGGCCAGCACACATCAAAAGGAGAAGATCATGAGAAAGCGAAGATACTATCGCACGCGTTCCTACAAAAAGAGATCAGGCTCGAGGCCTCACAGACGCTACTCAAAGAGCCGGCGCTCTAGATTTCGTCTTCCCAGAATCTCAAGACCTGCACCAAGAGTCAGCAGTTTCTTGCCAGAGCCGTCCATTTTCCTGATTCACGATCCTGTCAGGAATCGTGTCTGGGATTCTCGGCCACCGCGAATCAGTCCAGTCAGGCCGGCGTGGAGTGGGAGATAGGGTGGGGGAAGAGCACGTTTGCAACGCACAGAAACAGGAGGACCCATGCCATGACAACGACAAGATCCCAGACAAATATGTATTCTCTGTCAGTCACGCAGTGGAATCCGTGGGTCGGCTGCAGATACAAATGCGACTGCTGTAGATCCTCGTTTCAGGCGCAACTCAAGCGTTGGGCAAAAGGCGAGTGCCAGGATTGCTATGATTTTGTGCCTCACCGCCATCCTGAGCGGCTCACCCAGCCGTTGCCCCGCACACACTACCTGCAGTTCATTTTCGCGTGTGCGAGCAGCGACATCGCCTTCTGCCCAAAGGACTATCTTCAGAGAATCATAGACAGGATCAGGCGTGAGCCTGATAAGACCTTCCTGATTCAGTCCAAATCACCTGACACCTTCAACAGAGTGGCCTTTCCGAAGAATGTCATTCTCGGCACAACACTTGAAACCAACAGAGATGACCTGGCTTGTACCTTCAGCAAAGCGCCGAAACCATCTCAACGATACCACGACCTACTCAACATCAAACACCGTCACAAGATGGTGACTATTGAACCTGTCATGGAGTTTGATCTCGATACCATGATATCCTGGATTACAGAGATCAATCCGTGCATGGTCTGGCTGGGCTATGATTCTAGGAACAGCCATCTGCCTGAACCAGACCTCGAAAAGGTGAAGCGACTGCACTGGGAATTGGGAAGAAGGCGCTTCACTGTCATGCTGAAGACTATCAGGGAGAGGCGACAGAGTGCTTGAATCTGTGGCTGGTCTTCCTGATCTTTTCTCACGAGCAATTGGGGAAACAGGGCGATGAACCAAGACCAACAGACAGCAGTCAGTATCAGGCCGAGGTTTCTCCGCCGGCCAGATGCTGCGGCGTATATGGGTTGTAGCATCCGGACGCTTGATGCGCTTAAACACAACGGCGTGCTGCCATTCTATCATCTTGGCCGGCGCTTGATTGTCTACAAGCGTGAGGACCTTGACAGGTTCATGGAACAGCATAGGATTGCTGTTGGTGAGTAGACTATGATGCTTGCTGAGGAAAGCCGACTACCTTGCCTTCCTCACCAGCAGGCTTGATTGACCAGAATCGTTTGGCATCTTCGTGTGTGGCCAGAGCGCGGTAGTGGTTGTAGAGCAGGTCTGTGTCGCGATGGCCGAGTTGTAGAGCAGTGAGGTTCTGATTCTGGAACATGGCCAAGTGATAGGTAGCAAAACAGTGACGCATGCCGTTTCGCGGCCACCTCTTGATTCCTGCCAGCTTCCGCACCTTTTCAAAGCAGTAGCCCCACTCACCCATGTCTGCAGGAACCACCGGCCCTAGATCAGTATTGTGGATTTTCAGCCACAGGAACAAATTCTCCTGCATATCCACGTGGCGAACTGATCTGCGCTTGGCGATCTCAGGAGGCACTGTGATCACTGCGTTCGGATCTCCTCTTGACGGAAATCTCACGTGTTTCCAGTCAAGCTGACGAATCTCTGTTGTCCGAAGCCCAGCAAAGAACCCTATTGCCAGAGCCGGGAGAATCTCTGGAAGATGCGATTGCGCCTGTTCCATGATCTTCTCGACTTCAGAGACAGTGATGATCTCTGGCAGGCGTTCGTCTTGTAGCCCGCCGTTTCTTGGTCTTCGTCGTGACAGCTTCGCAAAGGGATTCTCTGATGTGTATCCTTGCTCGATAGCGTAATTGAACAGTCCTCCGACCACGGTCTGATAATGACGCCGAGAAGTGGCAGACAGCTGGCCGCCTTTCCTCTTTGTCAATTTCCTCAGCCAATCTCTGACAGCCTGCTTCTTCACCTCTGAGATTATCATCTTCCCAAAGGCTTCCTGAAAGCGACCTAGTCTGTACTGCAGATCATCAATGCTTGCTTGTCTGAGATTATCGCGTCTTGCCTCGTCGAGGTATTCTTGGACGACTTCACAGATCCGATGGCTATCTCCGGTGCGAGATGCATGTCTTTGAAAGCACAGGGCTGCCTCTTCAAGTGTGGCGTTCCCGCCAAGGATGTTCAGCGCTTTCACTGCATCACGCTTCTGCTCGTCGCTCAGCCTCACAGCATCTAGTCCGAGTCTGCTGCGTTCGCGACGCTTCTGTTCTGCCCAGCGCTCTGCTTCTGGCGGCAGCTTGCCGTCCTTAGTGGGCTTGAAATTCTTGGTGACTCTGTGGCCATCTACAATGCCGCAGTCGACAAGGAAGTAGGTGTATTCGTGTCCCTTGACTTTGGTTTTGCGTTTTCGTATCTTTGGCCAATCATTCTTCCTTGAGTGTTTGTTCATGGATTTCCTCCTTCCAACAGAACATATTGTAGCAAACACGAGACAAAAAGCAAGCGCAAAAGATGATTGTTCTTAATTTCCTAGGGCATAGAGAGGATGGAACTGGTGTTCCGGCTGGTCTTCAAAACCAGTAGCGGGCGGATAACACCGTCTGTGGCAGGTTCGATTCCTGCCCTCTCTGCCAGTCTGTGAATGACGAATGACGAGACACCCACGTGTCCTCCGTAGTCCCGAGCGCGCAGCGCCTCGGGACGAAGGAGGAAATCCGAATGAAGTCCGAAACCCGAATGCCAAATGAGTGACCAGCAACGGCTTCGCGCGATCCCGAGCGTGAATGAGATCCTGCAGGCTCCGGCCGTCGCGGCGTTGACGGAACGGCACGGGCGTGAGCTGGTCACCTACGGGGTGCGTGCCGTGTTGAGCGAGGTGCGTGCGGAGCTAGCCGCGGACGGGCCGATGCCGGAATCGGAGACGATCGCCGCGCGGGTCGGGGTGCTGACGCAGCGGATCGCCGGGCGTTCGCTGAAGCCCGTGCTGAACGCGACAGGGATCATCATCCACACGAACCTCGGCCGCGCGCCGCTGGGCGAACCGGTGCTCGAAGAGATCCGCGCGATCGCCGGCGGCTATTCGAACCTGGAATTCGATCTCGATGCCGCCTCGCGCGGGCAGCGCAACAGCCATGTCGCGAGTGTGATGCGGTTCCTGACCGGGGCCGAGGATGCGATCGTGGTGAACAACAACGCGGCGGGCATCATCCTTGCACTCAAAACGCTGGCGGACGGCCGGGAAGTGATTATCTCGCGTGGCGAGCTCATCGAGATCGGCGGCTCGTTCCGGATCCCGGACATCATGGCGGCGGGCGGCGTGCGTATGGTCGAGGTCGGCACGACGAATCGAACGCGGCTGAAGGACTACGAACAGGCAATTACGCCGGAGACGGCGATCCTGTTCAAGGCGCACAAGTCGAACTATGAGATTTCGGGGTTCACCGAAGAGGCATCGGTCGCGCAGCTCGCGGGGCTCGCCAAGACGCGCGGCTTGCCGCTCGTCTACGATATCGGCTCCGGCCTGTTGCGCAAGCCGGCACGGCTCCGGGATGTCGCGGAGCCGGACGTGCGCGGCGCCCTTGCCGAAGGGGCGGACCTGGTGACGTTCAGCTGCGACAAGCTGTTGGGCGGGCCGCAGGGCGGGATCGTGGCCGGGAAGGCCGAGCTCGTGACCCAGCTGGCGCGCGCGCCGTTCATGCGCGCGGTGCGCGTCGGAAAATTGACTTTGGCTGCGTTGTCCGCTGCCTGTCGCAGCTATTTGTCCGACGCGACGTTGCTCTCGGACAACCCGGTCTTCGCCATGCTCGAGCGGCAGCCCGCGGAACTCAAGGCGGCGGCCGAAAAACTGGCCGCCGCTTTGCAGGCTGCCGGCCTCACCGCGGAGGTCGTGGATAGTGCCGGACATTGCGGCGGCGGGACGCTGCCGAACCTGGAACTCAAGAGCTTCGCCGTCAAAGTCGGGCCCGCGGGCAAGCCGAAGCGCGCGGTAAAGGTCGCGTTCGCCGAGCGGATGTTCCGGGCCCTGCTCGAGCGCGACACGCCGGTACTGGCCGTGTTGCGCGAGGGAAGGATCCTGTTCGACATGCTGACCGTGCCCAAGACCCAGATCGCCGCGCTCGCCGCGGCGATCCGCGACAGCGCCGACCGCGCGCCTTCGGCCGCTGTCAAAGTCGGAAGTCGGAAGTCGGAAGTCGGAAGTCGAGAATCATCGTCGGGAACTTCAGCAGGAACATGATCGAGATCAGCGGTTTGTTGTCGCTCGGGTTCGATTAAGTTACAGGGAGCTTGCGGCTCAGCCGCGATGCGCGTTCCGCGGTCGGATTTCTGGGGTCGGCCCAAAAACGACTTGCCATCGCACCGCACTTTTGCTTCGATATGTCGGGTTCGACATATCCGGGGTGTGGAGGAGGTGGAGATGGATGCGAAGCGGTTGAAGGAGGCGGTGCTGGCCGCGACGTTTGAAGAGGCAGGCCGGCGCAAGCTGGCGTGCGGGGAAGCGTTTCGGCTGGCGGCGGAGCATGAAGTGGAGAAGCTTGCGATCACGCGGATCTGCAACGCCGAAGGCGTGAAGATCTGCAAGTGCCAGCTTGGCTGTTTCAAGTGAGCCTTGCCCGCGGCGCGGGCAAAGTCGGAAGTCGGAAGCGGGAAGCCGGGAGTTGGGAATCCTTCCGGGAGACGAAGATTGTGATGGTGAGCAATAGAGAAATTTCCAGGTTCCGGCCGGGCATCAAGGTTTGGCTTTCGACGTCGGACGTTCAGGGCGCGTTTGGCGACGGGAAGTGGCGGTTGCTGGAGGCGGTTGAGTCGACGGGCTCGTTGCGTGCGGCGGCCGACTCGTTGGGAATAAGTTACCGCAAGGCGTGGGGCGACCTGAAGAAGGCGGAATCCTGTCTGGGCGCGGGCATCATCGAGAAGCGTCGTGGCGGGCGCACGCGTGGCGGGACGCAGTTGACGGCGGCGGGCCGGCGTTGGGTGCGCAAGTACGCACGGTTCCGGCGCGACGTGGACCGGGCGGTGGAAGCGGCATTTGGGGAAATGATGAATGATGAAACTTGAAACTTGAAATTTGAAATTGGAGGGAAGAAGCGTGGCATAGTGTATTGACGCGGGTTGCACGGGACACGCATTCTTTCCAATTTCCAATTTCCAATTTCCAATTTCCAATTTCCAATTTCCAATTTCCAATTTCCAATTTCCAATTTCCAATTTCCAATTTCACGACCATGATCGACGCACCGCACATGCTGATGATCGGCTCGACGGGCAAGCACGTTGGGAAGACGGAGCTCGCGTGCACGCTGCTTCGGCGGTTTGCGCGGGGCCGCAAGATCTTGGGTGTGAAGGTGATGACGGTCGCGAGTCCGGACGGCCGCTGCCTGCACAGCGGGGAAGCGCTGAACGAGGAGTACGAGATTGCGGAAGAGACCGACAGGACGGGACAGAAAGACACATCGCGGCTGCTGGCCGCGGGCGCCGGCCGTGTGCTGTGGCTTCGGGCGAAGAAGCCTTTTCTGGCGCAGGGGATTCGGGAGGTGTTGGCGCGGCTTGACGACGGCGCGCCGATCATCTGCGAGTCGAACAGCCTGCGTTCTGTGGTGCGGCCGGGCCTGTTCCTGATGGTCCGCGGTGCATCCGCTGAAGAACCGAAAGAGTCGGCGGCGTCGGTATCCCGGCACGCAGACCGGATGGTTGGGTCGAACGGGAGCGGTTTCGATTTGCGGCTGGACCAGATCGATCTGGCCGGGACCCGTTGGGCGTTGCGCGAGTCTGCGACGGCGATTGTACTGGCCGGCGGTTCGAGCCGCCGCATGCGGGAAGACAAGAGTCTGTTGCCGGTCGGCGGCCGGCCGTTGATCGCGCATGTCTGCGCGCAACTTCGCGGTCATTTTTCGGAGATCCTGATCAGTGCGAACGACGAGCAGAAGTATCGGTTCCTGGATCTGCCGATTGTCCCCGATCGGGTAGGGGGCCGGGGGCCGCTCATGGGCATTGCCTCGACGCTGGCGGCCTCGAGTCAAGACTTGAATCTCGTGGTCGGCTGCGATATGCCGGAGCTGGATCTTCCGTTTGCGCGGCGCTTGTTGCGTGCGGCGCCGGGGCATGACGCGGTTGTGCCGCGCTTGGGCGGCGGACTGCTCGAGCCGTTGTTCGCGGTGTATCGCAAGGCGCTCGTGGCGCGTATGGACGCGGCGCTGAATGCGGGCGCGTGTCGGATTCGCGCGGCGCTCGGGGAGGCCCGGGTGAAGTACGTCGACGCGCCGGACCCGGACGGCTTGCGGAACCTGAATACGATGGCCGAATACGAGGCGTACGTGGGGGGGTACCTTCGGAGTGCGGCACTCAAAGTGCCGCCTTCAAAGACGCCGTGAAGCGCCGGCACGGCAGGACACAGAGCTCAGGAGAGACGATAGACAGGACGATCTTCCTGCAGGATAATTTTGGGCGGGATGATCATGGAGATGCGGGGCTTCGACAAGGTTTACGCTTGCGCTCCATAGCTCGAAGAGCGACGGCGGGACGAGGTTCGCGACAAGGTTGGATTGTCAATGGAGGCAGATTGATCCCATTCGAACAAGCCTACGAGCTGGTGCTGGGCGCGGCACGGCGGCTGCCGAGCGAGGAAGTTGCCCTTGACGAATCGCTGGGCCGTATTCTGGCCGAGGACGTGCGCTCGGACATGGATATGCCGCCGTTTGACAAGTCGGCCATGGACGGGTATGCCTGTCGTCGCGCGGATCTGGGCGAGGTCCTGACGGTTGTGGATACCATACCGGCGGGGCAGGTCCCGAGCCGTCCGATCGGACCGGGCGAATGCGCGAAGATTATGACGGGCGCGATGGTGCCGACCGGCGCCGATTGCGTTGTGATGGTGGAGTACACGGAACAGCCGACCGCGGACACGATGCGGTTTACGGGCGGAAAGACAGAGGACAACATTTGCCTGCAGGGCGAGGATCTGAAAGCGGGCGATGCGGTTCTGCACGGTGGCGAGCGGATCATGGCGCAACATATCGCGGTTCTGGCTTCGGTGGGTTGTGTCGGGCCGCGTGTGGCGTGCCGTCCGCGTGTCGCGGTTTTGGCGACCGGCAGCGAGCTGGTCGAGCCTTCCGCGACGCCGGGGCCCGGCCGGATCCGAAACTCGAACAGCTATCAGCTCTGCGCGCAGGTGACGGCCATGGGCGCGATTGCGGAGTATTACGGGATTGCCCAGGATACCGCGGCCGAGACGGACGCGGCGATCAAGCGGGGCTTGGCGAAGAACGATGTGGTCTTGGTTTCGGGCGGCGTCTCGATGGGCGACTTTGATCTTGTGCCCGGGATACTCAAGGAAAACGGGTTCGAACTGTTGTTCGAGAAGGTCGCGATCAAGCCGGGGAAGCCGACGGTGTTCGGCACGGGGCAGGGGAAGTTTTGTTTCGGGCTGCCGGGCAATCCGGTATCGACGTTTGTGCTGTTCGAAATTCTTGTGAAGCCGTTCCTGTATGCGATGCTGGGGCACGCGTTTCAGCCGATCGAGATGCGGCTGCCGCTTGCGGAACGGGTGCGCCGGAAGAAGACGAAGCGTGCGTCGTGGATTCCGGTCGTGATCCGGGATGGCGGCGTGAAGCCGGTCAGCTATCACGGCTCCGCGCATATCCACGCGGTGTGCGGGGCGGACGGCTTGATTTGCCTGCCGGTCGGCACCGCCGAGCTGGCGGAAGGGAGCCTTGTCGATGTACGACAGATTTGAACGGAAGATCGACTACCTGCGGATATCGGTTACGGACCGCTGTAACCACCGGTGCGTCTACTGCATGCCGGAGGAGGGCGTGCCGCTCAAACAGCATGCGCAGATCCTTTCCTACGAGCAGATCGAGCGGTTCACCCGAGCGGCCGTGGCCCTGGGGATCCGCAAGGTGCGCTTGACCGGTGGCGAGCCGTTGTTGCGGCGCGGTATCGAAGCGCTCGTGCTGAGACTCGCCGGCGTGGAGGGGCTCGAGGAACTGTGCATGACGACGAACGGCACGCTGCTGGCCGAGAAAGCGGCGGCCTTGAAGCAGAACGGCCTGGATCGCGTGAATATCTCGATCGACTCGCTGGACCCGGCGAAGTATCGTGAGATCACGCGGGGCGGTGAGCTGAGCGCGGCGCTGGCGGGGTTGGACGCGGCGCTGGCGGTCGGACTGACGCCGATCAAGGTGAACATGGTGCTGACGGCCGAGACGACCGCGGCGGAGACCGCGCGGATGGCAGCGTTCTGCGCTGAGCAAGGCGTGACACTCCAGAAGATCCTGCGCTTTTCGTTGTACGACCGGCAGGATCTGAGCGATCGATTCCACGCGGAGCGCCCGCCAAAGTGCGAGGAATGCAACAGGCTCCGGTTGACCGCGGACGGGTTTCTGAAGCCGTGCTTGTTTTCCGAGCACGAGGTGCCCGTCGATTGGGACAACCTGCGCCAATGCATTCTGGATTCCGTCGCTATGAAACCGAAAAGCGGCACAAGCTGCCGCACGCGGCCGATGCACCAGATTGGAGGCTAGCCATGGATCTGACGCACGTGGACGAGAACGGCACGGCGCGCATGGTGGATGTTTCGGGAAAACCGAAGGTCAAGCGGACGGCCCGGGCGCGCGGCAAGATATGGTTGCGGCCCGAGACGCTCGAGAAGATTCGGGCAAAGCTCATGGAGAAGGGCGATGTCCTGGCCGTTGCGCGCGTCGCCGGCATCCAGGCCGCGAAGAAGACGTGGGACCTGATCCCGTTGTGCCACAACATCGAGATCGACCGGGTCGCCGTGGATTTCGCGTTGGAATCCGACGGCATCGCGATCGAGAGCACGGCGGTCTGCACGGACAAGACCGGGATCGAGATGGAGGCGTTGACGGCGGTTTCCGTCGCGGCGCTTGCGATCTACGACATGTGCAAGGCGGTCGACAAGCAGATGCGGATCGGGGAAATCGTTTTGGTGAACAAGACAAAAGAGGAACGGCAGTGACGGAGAAGCAAGAACTGACGGTTGTTTCGGTGAACATCTCGAAGCAGACGGGTACGCGCAAGCAGCCCGTCGATTCGATCGAGCTGACGGGTCAGGGCGTTACGGGCGATGCGCATGCGGGTGACTGGCATCGACAGGTAAGCCTGCTGGCACAGGAGAGCATTGACCGGTTTGTTGCGGAGACCGGCCGCAAGACAGAGCCCGGCGAGTTTGCCGAGAATATTACGACGCGCGATTTCGACTTGCGGCAGGTCGCGGTGCTGGACCGGTTTTCGTGTGGCGACCTGTTGCTCGAGGTCACGCAGATCGGGAAGAAATGCCACGGGGATACCTGCGTGATCTTTCGTGAGGTCGGCAAGTGCACGATGCCGAAAGAAGGAATCTTCTGCCGTGTGCTGACCGGGGGCGCTTTGCGCGCCGGCGACGAGCTGGTCTATGAGCCGCAGCCGTTGTGGATCAAGATCGTGACGCTCAGCGACCGCGTGAGCGCCGGTACCTACGAGGACCGCAGCGGGCCGGCGATCGAGCGGGCGCTCGCGGAGTTTTTTGAAGGCAAGCGCTGGCATCCGAGCGTGCGGCGTGAAGTGCTGCCCGACGACGCACTGGCGCTGCAGGCGGCGTTGGAATCGGCGCTCAAGGATGGCTGTTCGATCATGATCACGACCGGCGGCACGGGCGTCGGGTCGCGCGATATCACGCCGGAGGTCGTGATCGGGTTCTGCAACAAGCTGATTCCCGGGATCATGGACGCGATCCGGCTGAAATACGGTGCGGAGAAGCCGAACGCGCTGCTCAGCCGCAGCGTGGCCGGCGTCAAGGATCGGATGCTGGTTTATGCGTTGCCCGGCAGCGTGCGCGCGGTTCAGGAGTACATGCCGGAGGTCTTCAAGACGCTCGAGCATCTGATCCTCACGGTAAACGATATCGATCCGCATAGAGAGGAAGCGGCCGCCGGCTGAGGCCGGCGGCCGTTTCCGTCGTCCCTCCGTCTGTTCGGCTATCCGCTAGAAGTTGTGGATCACGCCGATCGCGGCGGCCATCGGATCATCGCCGGCCGTCGCGGGGTCGATCTTGTCGCCGTGTGCGCCGCTGCTCACGCGGGCGTTGGCGCCGTCGTCGTTGGAGGTCGCCGCGAATGCGGCGTAGACCGTGGTCTTCTTCGACAGCTTGTGCTCGACGCCGAGCGCGTACATTGCCGAGCCGTCGCCGTCGACACCGTCGGTGCTGTAGTACTGGCCCTTGATCGTGGTCTTGCCGACGGTGAACGCCGCGCCCAGACCCCACGCGTCGCGATCGTCGCCGCTCACGCCGTTAATATCGCCGATCGTTTCGTACAGGCCCGTGACCTTCGCGGCGCCGGCCTTCACCGCGGCCGCCACACGGATCGCGTTCTCGCCCTTGTCCGTGTCGATCACACCATCGCCGTCGGTGTCGGTGCCGGCAATGCCCTCGCCGTGCTGTTCGTACGCGGCGCCCACGAGTAGGCCGTTCCGGGTGTAGACCAGGCTCGCGCTGACGACCTCGGCGTCGTCCGCTTCGTCGCCTGCCGTGTACGCCACGGCAGCCTGCGCGCCGGCCAGATTCGGGGTCGTGTACAGCAACACGTTGTCCAGGCGCAGGTCACAGCCGCAGTTGCTGATCCCGATGATGTTCCGGGAATCGCCGATCTGGCAGCCGAACAGGTCCGCCTTGCGGCCAAGCATCTTCATCGGCGCGCAGTGTCGACCGATCTTGACGGTGCCGGCCGCGCACTGCAGGCCGAGAAACGAGTTGCGCGTGGCCAGGTCACCGCCGCTTTCGTCGAGGCTGATCGTCTGCTCCAACTGCCAGATCCCGGTCAGGCCGTAATCGAGTTCTTTGCTGCCCTTGAACCCGATCCGCGAACTGTTGCTCGAGATGTGCACGTTCGCTTCGTCGCCGTTGTCGTGGTATTCGACCGCGACATGCGCGCGGCCGTAGATCTTGACCTCGGGCGCGTCCGCTTCTTCCGCGGCCGGCAGATGCAACGGTTGCATTGCCACTGCGATTGCCAGGAAACCGATTGTGATGAGATTGCGTGTCAATGTCTTCTCTCCCTGTTGTTCAAATACACCATAGGATGGCCAGTGCCGTCAGACGGTGAGGGGTTCAGACCGGCACTGTATCGCTTCGTCCCGTCACGCTGCGCTTCCACCTCCCTTCGCGAGCCGCTGACTTTCGTTTCAGGTTATCTTGGGCCGGCTCGTCTGCCGCAGAGAACGGTCGATGTCCAGCGCAAACGACAGGAGCCTGCAGGGTGTGCCGGGCACTTCTCACAACACCCGCACGGCCGTGGCCTTGAACGTCAGCCAGATCTCCTTTCCGATGTTCAGATTCAGTTGTTCGTAGGAGCTGCGCGTGATGAGCGCGCAGAACGCGACGCCGACATCAACGAACACGCGCAGCGTTTCTCCAAACGATTCGATTCTCGTGATGGCCCCGCAAAACCTGTTCAGCGCGCTGGACTCGAACGGTTCGGGCGAGAGCACGATGTCCTGCGGGTCCACGGCGATCGTGACCGGGCCGTCCCGCCCGTCTGTTACGCGGATGGCAAGCGCCCCGTCGATCGTCACGACCCGGCCGCCGTCTTCGGCGTGCGCAAGCGTGCCGGCGAACACATTTTCGTAGGCAATATCGCGGATACGGCCGTTGACGACGCTGATCAGGTTTCGCGTCATTCTGTAGGCCTGATCCCGGGCATGCGTCGCGAACACGACGGTCGCGTTGCGCGCGCGGCTCTGTTCGAGAATCAGCTCTTCGACGACGCGCACGTTGCGCTGGTCGACGTTCGCCGTCGGTTCATCCAGCAGGTAGGCGTCCGCATCCAGCACCAGGGTCCGGGCCACGGCAACACGCTGCGCTTCGCCGCCGGACAACTCGTGCGCGCGCCGGTCGGCCAGCCCGGCGATGGCCAGCCGTTCGAGCATCGCGTTCGTCCGCGCGGCGACCTCGCGGGCGGGCAGCCCGCGAAGCTTCAGACCATAGCCGATATTGTCACGAACCTTCATGTTGAACAGGTACGGGTCCTGCATCAGGTAGCCGATCCTGCGGCGCTGGCCCAACAGTTGGTCGGTGTCCCCGTGACGGACCGGGGCGTGTTTGAAATGCATGCGCCCTTCGTCCGGCGCCACCAGCATCGCAAGCAGATTCAGCAGCGTCGACTTGCCGCAACCGTTCGGTCCCGCAACGGCGTAGACCGCGCCCTGCTCCAAGGACAGCTCATCGATGCGCAGCCGGAACGCGCCGAGCTGACAACGGATTTCGCGGAGCTCGAAACAGTTCATTTCGCTCTCCTCTGGCACCATGCGGCACACGCGTTGATCGTGAAGGCCACGGCCAGAAGCACGACGCCCAGCGCGATTCCGAGCGCGAACTCGCCTTTGCTCGTCTCCAGCGCGATCGCGGTCGTGATGTTGCGCGTGTAGCCTTTGATGTTGCCGCCGAGCATCATGGACACGCCGATCTCGGCGAAGACCCGGCCGAATCCGGCGACGACCGCGGCGAGAATCCCGAAACGCGCTTCGCGGATGAACATGCGGAAGCCCTGCCGCGCGTCGGCGCCAAGCGTTGCGATCGTCTGCCGGATCCGCGGGTCGAGACTGCGTACGGCGGTGACCGTGAGGCCCGCGATGATGGGGAAGGCCAGGATGAACTGGCCGATTACCATCGCGCTGCGTGTATAGAGAAGGCCGAGGCCCCCGAGGGGGCCTCGGCGGGAGAGTACGCTGTAGACCGTCAGACCGACGACGACAGTCGGTAACGACATCAGCGTGTTGAGGACAGTGATGACGGCGCGTCGCCCGCGGAACCTGCGTTCGGCAACGAGGATCCCGGCCGGCACGCCGGCCAGAACCGACAGCGTCGTCGAGGTGCCCGCCACGAGCAACGAGACCAGCACGATGCTCAGGAACTCCACGTCCAGCGTGAAGATGATCCGGATCGCCTCCGCAAAGCCTTGTCCGATGTAGTCCATGCCGCGTTTCCGTCGATGCTTTCGTTGTGACGCACAGCCAGGGGGTGCGCCACGCATTTCTTGAGAAAAAGAGGGCGGCCATCTTACCGCATCTGCGGGCTTCCCGAGGATCAGGTCGCCGTGTGTGGTTCATTTTCCTTTCGCGTCATTTCGCACCTGCCCTCTGTAGCCCGACGGGCGAAGGAGGGTGTTTAGCGGGCAAATCCCCTCTCGACTCACTGCACCGGGTTTGCCGCGCAGGGATGATAGAGCTGCTGGCCCATCTTCTTGTACTCGCCGATCATCTTCTGACATTCCGGCGACGTCACCCACGCGATCAGCGCCATGGCCAGTTCGTATTTCGCATGCGCGTACGTGTAGGGACTCACCGCGATCACGCCGTACGGATTGAACAGAAGCTTGTCGCCTTCCACCATCCGCACCAGCCGGATCTTGTCCTTGTTGAATAGATACGTCGCGCGGTCGAGCATCACGTACGCGTTCTTCTCGTCGGCCATGCGTAGCGTCGCACTCATGCCCTGGCCCGCCTCCAAATACCAGCTGCCCTTCGGGGTCACGCCCGCCTTGCTCCAAAGGAGCCGCTCCTTCTTGTGCGTGCCGGAGTCGTCGCCACGCGAAACGAACGTGGCTTGCGCCGCCGCCAGCCGCTTGAGCGCCGCGGCCGCGTCCTTCGTCCCCTTGATCCCCGCCGGGTCGGAAACAGGCCCCATGATCAGGAAATCGTTGTACATCACGTCACGGCGGTTTACGCCGTAGCCGTCGTCCACGAATTTGTCTTCCGCCTTGCGCGCGTGGACCATGATGACGTCAACGTCGCCGTTCTCGGCGATCTTGATCGCTTTTCCCGTGCCTACCGAAATGATGTGGATCTTGCAGTCGTGCTTCTTCTCGAATGGCGGAAAAATGTAGTCCAGCAAGCCGGTCTCGTATGTGCTCGTCGTTGTCGCCAGTTTCAGAATCTCCGCCGAAAATGCCGGCGCCGCGCAGGCCGCCAGCACGAAGAGTGTGGCCAAAACGCCCAAGAATCTTCGCTTCATCGTCAACTCCTCTTCTTCCTTCTGTTCACTTTCTTCCCCCGGGCGGACCGCCGCCCCCACAATTCCTCGAACCGCATGTTCGTGTACGCACAAACATCGCGGTCCAACTCCTCGAACCTTTGTGTCAGTGCCTCCGCGTATTCCGTGAGCTGTGCTCCTCCTCCCTGCTGCCCGCCGCGTTGACGGTGAAGCAACGGCTCCCCCAGCCGCTGCTCGGCCGCACGAATCGTGCTCCATGCATGCCGATACGACATCCCCAGCTTCGTCGCCGCCTTGTTCAGCGATCCCGTTTCCGCTACCGCGCGCAGGATCCGGCACTTGCCCGACCCGAATATCGGCATGCCACGCTCGTCCAGCCAGACCTTCGATTTTACCTGCATCCGCGACACCCCTCCCTTTCTTCCGCGTTATGCATTTGGCGCATAACGGTGGGGACTCTAGCAGATTGGGAGGGGGTGGCAAGGAAAAAAGTGATCAGTGATCAGTGATCGGTGATCGCAGCGAGATCGTGTACTCCGATTCGTAAATACGTCACCGTATTTACGAATCGGAGTCCTTAGTCGCCCCGGTCCCTAGTCGGAACCCTTAGTCGAATCCCCGGATTTGGGGCTGACTGGGATCGACTAGGGGCGGGATCGACTAAGGGCGGGATCGACTAAGGGTCGGGACAGCGTTTCCTTATCAAAGGTGTGCGTCGTCGGGTGTTCGGATGCGTTCGGGGTGTGTAAAGACGGTGGCATGGTCGTTTCGGACGAAGGCGCAGAGCGTGATCCGGGCGTGTTGGGCGGCGTGGACGGCGAGCGAGGTGGGTGCGGAGACGGCGGTGATGATCTGGAGTCTGGCCCGGGCGCATTTGAGCACCATTTCGAGGCTGACTCTTCCGGATAGGGCGACGCCGCACTGGTCGGTGGTTCGTCCGCTGAGGAGGCACATACCGATGGCTTTATCGAGCGCGTTATGGCGTCCGATATCCTCGGCGAACGCGATGGTGGTGCCTGCGGCGTTGAAGACGGCGGCGGCATGGGTCCCGCCGGTTCTGGGATAGACGGACTGGTGTGCGCTGAGCGCTTCGGACGCGGCGCGCACGCCGGTGGCCGTGATGGCAAGGGTCGGCTCGATGGGCTGGAGGCGTGCGAGCAGCGTATCGAGTTTGGTGGTGCCGCACAGTCCGCAGGAAGACATTACGACCAGGTTACGTGCGTTGTTTTCTTTGCCGGCCCCGGCATTGAGGAGTTCGGCGCGCACGGTGTTGGGATTATCGGGGCAACACTGGAGATTGCCGATATCCTGGACGGACGCGATGAGGCCCTCGGTGAAGAGGAATCCGGCGGCGAGCGCGCGCTGGTCGCGTGGCGAGCACATGAGCGTGTAGGTTCCGTTGTGGCTGATCTCGATGGTGATCGGGCTTTCGACGGCGATTTCCAGGGGTGTGCCGGGCGGCAGTGTGCCGTCGTGTGAGGTTTCGATTCGGCGCGCGTGTACCTCGCACGTGGTTTCGGGCTCGCGGTTCGAGGTACTGCGCGCCGTTGGCTGTTCGGCTGCTTCACGCACCGGCTTGCTCCTTGTCGTCGTTCTTGGCTGGGGGCCGTTCGCGCTTGCGTTCGGCCAGCAGCAACAGGTCCCGGAGATTTTCGGCGTTTGCGGCGCTCTGCCAGTTGGCGTCGAACGCGCGGTGCTGCGCGATCTGGGCGATGGCGGCGAGCGTCTTGAGATGGAAATTCCGTTCGTCGCGCGTACCGATCAGGACGAAGACGGCGTTGACCGGTGCGTTTTCCGCGTCGAAGACGATCCCGTCTCTGCAGCGGGCGAGCAGCAGGTCGAACTTTTTCTCGCCCGGTATGATGATGTGGGGGATCGCGAGGCCGGGCGCGATCGCGGTAGACGACTCGCGCTCGCGTTCCCACATCAGGTTGAAGATTGTCTTGGCGTCGATCCCGATCCGCGTGCTGAGGACTTCCGATGTGTCCTTGAACAACTGGTCTACGGTGATCGCGCTCTGGAAGTCCAGGATCGGCGCGTCCTGCACGAGCCGGTCGAACCGGTCGGCAACGATCTCGTCGCGTTGCAGGATGATATCCCTCAGTTCCTTGCGCAGCACGCCCTTGGAGAGGTGGCGGGAAATCAGTCGCTGGACAACGTAGAGAATTCCGGATTCACGGCTGGTACGCGGCCGCGCGTAGGCGACGTACCAGACGAACCCGCCGAGGAGAAAGAGTATGCTCGCCAGGAGCGGAAGCAGTCCGAACTCGACCAGCAGGAACAGGGGCCCGACAATCCCGGCGATTTGCAGCCAGGGATAGAACGGCGCCCTGAATTCCGGCCGGTAATTCGGCATCCTGCTTTCGCGCATTACGATGACAGACAGATTGACCAGCACAAAGAGCAGGATCTTGAGTGCGGACGCGACTTCGACAAGGTGTTTGAGGTCCAGAAACACGATGACCGTAAACATGAACAGGGCGGTCGCGATGATCGCGTAGTGCGGGGTCCCGAAGCGCGGGTTGATTCGGCCCATGAACGTGGGGAGCAGATCATCGCGCGCCATCGCCATCGGGCTGCGTGAGGCGGAGAGAATGCCGGCATTCGCGGTCGTGACGATGGCGATGATGCCTGCAATCGAGAGCAGGACCAGGCCCGGCGTGCCGGCCACCGCTTTCGCGCCGAGCGACACGGGTGTGTGCGTTGCGCCCATCGCCTCGGGACTCAACACGCCGACGGTCACAAACACGACGCAGATATAGAGAAATCCCGTGGCCAGCCAGGACGCCAGCATGGCGCGCGGAAGTGTCTTTGCGGGATCGCGCACCTCTTCGGCGACGCTCGCGATCTTGGTCAAGCCGCCGTAGGAAATAAACACAAGTCCGGCCGTCGCGAAGAGCATCCTGGTGTTCGGCGGGAGGATCGGCGTGAATTGCGCCGTCTGGACCCGTGGGAATGCACGGATGATGTAGAAGCCCAGGATCGCCAGAAGTGTCAAGACCAGTCCGACTTGCGCCCGGCCCGCGAGTTTCGCGCCGCAGAGGTTCAACAGCACGAAAACCAACAGAAACAGGCTGGCGATTGCCTTGACCTGCGTGTAGCTCAGGCCCGGCACGAGCAAACCGGCGAACAGCCCGAGCCCGACCAGGGCGAAAGCGCTTTTGAGGCTCAGCGAAAACCAACTGGACAACCCGCCGATCGTGCCCATCGGCGGGCCCAGACTGCGGTCGATAAAGAAGTAGGCGCCACCCGCCTTCGGCATCGCCGTGGACAGCTCCGCCTTGCTCAATGTGGCCGGTATTACGAATACGCCCGCCAGCGCGTAGGCAAGAACCAGACCGGACGCGGACTTTCCGCAATGCACATAGGCCAAGGCAGGCAGAATGAACAAGCCGGAACTGATCATGGCGCCCGTCGCAATCGAAAAGACGTCCAGGAATCCCAGCTCTCGTCTCAGTCCTTCGTTCATGACGTCCCCCTGCCGACGCCCGCCACGCGCGCTCTATGAAAGCATATCCGGTTGGCGGCGTCAATGCGGATGGCAGAGGGCCAGCGGCGATTCTTCGCCGCTGGCCGAATCGTGAATTATTTGACAACTCGATCGGCAGCGGATAGCATCACGGGACAGGGAGGGAGAGAGGATTTGATGGACGGCAGGATCCCGAGATCTGTGATTCGGCGTTTTCCGCGGTATCTTTGGCGGATCCAGGAGTTACGCGAGGCGGGCGAGTGCTGGGTGTCGTCGCAGGCTTTGGCCGAGGCGCTGGGAGTCACGAGTTCGACGGTACGTCAGGATTTGTCGCACGTGGATTTTCGAGGTGTGGCCAAGCGCGGTTACGAGCTGGAGCGCCTGGAGGCGGTGCTGGCGCAGTTCTTGGGGGTTGGCATCGATCGCGTGGTGGTGATCGTCGGCGCCGGGAATCTGGGTATGTCGTTGGCGCGGCACCAGCGTTTTGCGCGGCGCGGTTTTCACGTTGTCGGGATTTTCGACACGGACCCGCGCGTGGTGGGCCGCCGTGTTGGCGAGTTGACGGTCTCGGCGATGGCGGCGCTGTCGCAGACGGTGCGCAAGCGGAAGGTGGAATTGGGGATGATCGCGGTGCCGCCTGCTGCTGCGCAGGCTGTTGCCGATCAGCTTGTCAGAGCAGGGGTAAAAGGCTTGCTGAACCTGGCGCCGACGCATGTGACGGCGCCGCCGGCGATTCCCGTGGTGGACGCGCGCATTGCGGCGTCGTTGCTGGAATTGTCCTGCGCGGTCAAGATCCGGGAATCGGGCACGCCCCGCCGGCGCGCACGCGGCGCCGGATGAAATCGCCGCCGGCGATTGGTCATTGGTCATGATGCCGGGATGATTGATGATGTCACGTCCCGGTTTCGGGTGGACACCCTTTCCCCGCCATGCTTCGTCGGTCCCCTTCGTCGTCCCGCCACGCCGTGAGATTCGACGAAGGGGCCGACAAAGGTGCCGACGAAGTGGGGTGCTCACTGCTCACTGGCGCCTCGCCCGTCGCGGGCGAGGCGCGCCCGGGCGGCCTGCGCGGCATCGAGCAGGCGTTTGGGTTTTTCGGCGTGGGGCTGCAGCCG
>Ga0272441_10004435_pt1 | contig 25418 bp, 18 predicted proteins | sample SSMProp6N_FD_193582 | JGI IMG/M metagenome (GOLD analysis project Ga0272441, IMG submission 193582) | Marine sediment archaeal communities from Little Sippewissett salt marsh, Falmouth, MA, United States - SSM-Prop-6N | ecosystem: Environmental > Aquatic > Marine > Wetlands > Sediment ...
TTCTCTCTTTAAAAATGTACCCAATTTATTGACCGAATGCCGAAGGCATACTGCCCGTCAGTCTTAAGTCAGGACCTAAGACCACTTAAGTAAATAAAACAAAAGAAATTCTCTTTTGTTTTTAATTAATATTTGACGAATAAATGCTGTCTTTTTCTGCAGTCTATTTGTCTCTTAGCTTACTTCGCTGTTTTCTGCCCAGAAATACCATGCTTCCCACCGCCAAAAGAATCATACTGGACGGCTCCGGAACCATATCAATTTCGAACGCCAAGCCCTCTCCCGGCAATTCTCGCCACAATCCTTTATCTAAACCCCCCAGCTCGTATCCACTTTGCACTGCATTGCTGGGCAGATAACTTACAATGCTGTTTTGCCATCCCCACTGATATGTCGGCTCAGCGACAAGTGATGTTATTGCAGGTTCTTCCGCCCGGATCGATATCCAGTAAGTCTGATTTTCCTGCAAATCCAGATTGGGAAAATCCACCGCTTGATCTATATCGACTTCGTATTCAAACACCGTCTGGGTGAAGTCAGGCCCGTCAATGGTGGCATAAATAGTCTCCGAAACTTCTGTGCCTACGTCAAAGGTTGCATTGTCAATCAAACCGGCGGGATATGCCCATAGGGGAAATTCACCTCCTGCTTCGTTATCAGTATAAAAACTAATACGAAACTTGGATATCAGATCCGGAGGAGTCGGATTCGGGTCACTCCAATGGTTACTGTAGTAGAACGGATACTGATCATTCGTTTCCGTCCGGGGATTCCAGTAGGTACCCCACCAGCGTATCTTGACAATATCATCAACCTTGGTCAGGACGAAATCATCAGCCGCATCGGAAATAGCTCCGGGATCATGACTTTCCGATGCATAGGCGTATCCTTGCAGAGGGGTAACGTTTGGCTGCTGTGACCAGACAATATCGTATGCCTGACTTACCCCTAAACCGAATATCAACAGGAAACATATGCAAACAACGGTCCCAACGACTCTCAATTTCATCTCGCTCTCCCTTACTCTCCCACACCTTTCCTACCGGTGTGATTTATATCTTGTCTTTGCAAGTATAAATCTTTCCCTCAAAGCACCACCTTTCTATCCATATCGTCATGGCCGCAGAAATCATCTGGGCACATTTATATAGATAGAAATTCCCTTGGTACTTTTGGTACGAAAAGTGTCTTCTCTCCAACACTCCATAAAATATGGGTTTAATATTTAGGCGGGATGGTTCTCTCTCCCAAGAGGCCCTTCCCTACATCAGGTAATTACGCGTCACACACTCTCTTCTCCGACAGCCAAATACTCACCGTCTGACTGTCAACACACACACGCACTATACCTTTTGTTTGGGTTTCACTCCTCCTGTTGTGACCTATAATATATAACAAAATGAGAAAAATTGCAACAGTTTTTCGAAAAAATTGTTAAGTTTTAATAAGAAATCATCAGTTTCTGTAAGAAATCATTCAAGCTTAGCATTTCTTATCCTTCCCATTTCTCCCAAATTAACAAAAAGTAACCCGTGTCTATGCTGCTTTACCCGGCCTATCCAATCCCTTCCGGGGAACAAAATTTCATTAAATCCGGATAATTGTTACAGAGCAAACCGGGTTCTCTGGCGATAAAAACATTGAATTTGCCAAACAATTCCGGTAAAATAACCTTTCCGGCACATTAAACTGACCTTTCAATCATTTTCTTTGGATTATTTGGGGGTGTTGATAATAGGATCGACAGATGAGCACTTTAAAGTCATTTTTAAGAAGCAATTGGGGGACTAAACCACACACTTCCGCTAAATCGAACCTGGCACTGGAACCCCTCGAAGCGCGGGTCTTGCTTTCAGTTGAAAATTCCCTCCTCGATCCGGATATCTATAGACCAGTCTCCCCTGATATTAACGACACGGCAGAATACGATGCTGCCCTTACCCTGCCCAGCGCAACCACTCTGGCTACCGCGCAGGGCCAGGAGCATGACCTCATCTTCCGCGAGTTAACCACGACAACAATTACGGTTCCAGCGGATAAGTATATCGGCCAAAAGGCCCTGCAGGTCCTACTGCAGAATGTTAGCACCGAATCGTTCTTCAGCCCAACAATTAAATACTATCTCTCCACCGATCAGGTATTTGACGAGACCGATACTATTTGGGATGCTTATATCAGTTATGTTCGTCCCGGCCAGTATTTTTACATAAAACCGAACGTAAACCTCTCTGCCTTAGAACCATTCACTCCGGGTACTTATTATATCAAGATCCAAGCCGAAGATAACTGGAGTGATTTGATTACCCTGGATGTCGTGGGGGCGGACGCCAAGCCGGTCATTGAAATTACCAACGTGCAGATCAGCCAAACCAGTTTCCAGCAATGGGAACCTTTCAAGGTCACCATGACCATCACCAACACCGGCACCGCCGACTATATGGAGGATGTAATCAACGATACGGAAGACAATGTTTTTTGGAATGAGCCTCCCGCCTTCCGTCAATGGCGGCGTTTTTGGTATCCTGATGCCGAACCTCCCTACTGGTCCAACTGGGGAGGGGCCAACTATTTCGAATTGGATTATAACCACAATTATACCAGTGATCTTGACTATATACCCATCGGCCAATCGGTGGTGGGTATTGACATCAACCGTGCTTACTGGAGCGGTGAAACAGCTCAGCTAAAATATCTCAGCGACTACTATAGCAACGTGACCGATCCTCAGAATGATACCTTCAGCCAGACGTTTGATGTTACCGTCAGCGGCGATTACGGCTATGATCGAAGTTGTGATGTGATAGCCAGCTTGTCACTTAGTGGTGATATGGAAGTATCGCCCGGTGAGAGAATACCGTTTGAGATAACCGTCACGAATACCGGCGATTTATACACCTGGGGGCAAAAGAATATTTCTTGGCCTAACGGCCAATATATTTCACTGGTTCTCTCCAAAGATGAAATAATCGAACCGAACAATCCCATAGATACCAACATAATAATGCATAATGACTGGTACCGTGTACCCACCCTTATGCCCGGAGAAAGTTACAGCTTTACCGGCGAGATCATTGCTCCCGGTGAAGCGGGGATTTTTTACGTAGCCGCCCTGGCCGATTCCAATGACGATCTAAGCGAATCCAACGAAGATAACAATCAAAGCCTTTTACATTCGTTTACCGTGACCAGTCCTAGGCCCCAGGCCGAGGTAACTTATCCCCCTGCAGATGAATTATTAGATAATCAGGAACTGAATGATCCCGCTAAGCATTATATCGAATTAACGTACTCAAATACCGACGAAGATTCCGTTGACGGTGATGAAATTGCCCTGGCGGGAATCGGGGCCGATGATTTGCAGATCGGCTCGATCACCAAAGTGGAAGACGGCCGCTATCGTTATGAGGTTATCGGTGAATATGGAACCGGCCCCGTCGAGGTGCAGATACAGGCCGAAACTTTCACTAATGACGCCCAGGAACCCAACGAAGCCGAAACCGTAAGCTTTCTGGCCCTACCGGATCTGGAACCATTTGTACTGACATATGATAAAAATAATCTCACCTGGGATGGGACCCAGCAAAAGTTCAATTATGTCGGTCAGGCTTCCCTGGGTATGCGCAACGGCACGGCTGTTGACCCTCTGATTACCATTGATGGAACTTTCAATTATGATGATCTGAAGATCCATTTTGAGAATGTCACGGTAACCAGTGACATCGGCAACATCAATGAACCGCTGGTCACTGGAACCTTCGACCTGGACCTCAAGGAAAAGGGCTGGTCCACGATAGAAAAGCTGCCCAGTGAAATGCTAGTTGCCGGTTGCCTGCTGACTATCGATAGTGTGGTATTTCATACCCCAACGGGCAGTCCCACCCAGATCGAGATTCAGGGGGCGATAAAACTCAATCCGGGAATAGCGGATGTTTCCATTATCGTCGGTGGCCCTCATAAAATTGTTATTGCTCCGACCGGTGTCAGTGTGACCGGCGGCGAGATGACCTTCCCGGATAAGGAATTCAAACTGCTTAATACCGTTGATGTAAAAAGCACCGGTGTGAGCGTGGAATATCTGGCCGCCGAACCCAACAAAACCCCCACCCCGCTGCCGGACCGTCTGCGTATCCGCGGCAAGTTCGAATTTCCCGAATGGTGGAAGGCCACCGCTGATCTCAGCAAAAACACCGTTGACCCTTCAAAGGATAATTATATCGAAGTTTCCGCCAACGGGGCCGAAGTCAAAGGCGCCTTTTCCTTTGGCGAGATTGACTGGGGACTTTGGGCCATCAAAGAATTTAAGCTCACCGTCGATACCAAGCAGGACCTCTGGCAGGGCGATTTGGCCTTTAAGACACCCTTATCCAGTAAAACCATTGTCGGCGGCGCCGGTATTATCCAGGGAGAGTTCAACTATATCGCCCTGGGTGTGGATGATCTGAATATTATGATCGGTACCAGCCCCGTCTTTTTGCAGAAGATCGTCGGCAACGTCAACCACATCTCCGACAAGGATAAAGAACCCATCAGCATCGGCGGCCAACTGGCCTTTACCGCCGGGCCTGAACTGGAGTTATATTTACCCGAGCAGCTCGGCGGCAAACAGGAAGGATCACTGGCCAAGCTCGAACTTGAAGGCGAGATCAATGTTAATCAGGCCAAGGGCTACGGTAAACTGACCACTATCGGCGACCTGCTCACCGGTGAAGTAACAGCCGCCCTCGATTACAGCAAGGTAACCAAAGACCCCAATGCAAGCTGGGGCAGCATCCTGGTAACGGCCAAGGGGGAAATGAAAGCCCTGTGGGATATGTTCGTCGGCCAGGTATCACTTACCATGGACTGCCGCACCGAAACCAGACTGGCCGCCAGCGGTAACGGCAAAGTTTCGATTCCCAAGTATGTGCCCTTATGGGGCGGTGCCGAGATTGCTTCAGGTGAAATGTTGGCGAAATATAACGACGACAACAACTATAAAAACGATTACCTTGCCGCCTGGGGTTCGGTTGTGCTGCGTAAATTTGGCAAAGCTTTTAAATTTACTACCGGGGCCAAGATCGATTTTGAAGGCAATACGACTTTGTTGGGCAGCCGCGGTGCCGCCGAGACAAAACTATCTTATAGTGATTTCGAACAGAGTATCCTTAATCCTCCTGCCCCAACTACCACCCTTCAATCAGCAAAGCTGTTTTACCTTGCCGACTTTGTGGATCCAGCCGGCATGCTTTTGGCCCTTGACGGCGAAGATCAATCCGACGCCGCTAGTGCCTTTGACATAGCGGCAGATTCTCCCTGGGCCCTGCTGACTGCTCAATGGGACGAAGGTGTCGATGACGCCGAGCTAATCGTGATTGCCCCGGACGGAACTGTCTATTATGAAGCTGATATCCAGAATAATCCTGAGATGATCTTGCTCGACCAGGATTACATTGACGCCAACCCGGATTCCAACCTGTCTGCACTGCCTGACAATACCAGGGGTCTATTGATTATTAATCCTCTGGCCGGCCAATGGAAAATCATGGTTGATTCCGATAGTGGCACGATTTCAGCTCCTGTATATTCCGGTTTGTTCAGCACCCCGGCCCCGGAAATCACCATAACCGATGTGCAAAGTGACGGTAATAAAATTGACATCGATTATACCGCTGCCGATGCCGACAATAATGCCACTATCAGCTTATATTACGATACCGATGGTGAAGGTAATGACGGGATATTGATTGTTTCCGGCCTGACACCCCAAGGTCCGGATTCCTACACCTGGAAACCAGATGAAGTCATAGCCGGTGAATATTATATCTACGCCGTTGCTGAAGATGAGGATAATGCCCCTGTTGTCTCCTATTACGCCACTCCCGTTCAGGTCGAAGAAGCTCCCCCCGCAGTGGAAGTTTCCCTGGGTACCGGCGCATCAAGTTCAGTTGCATTTACCGACCCCGACGGCACCCTGGTAACGGTTAGACTTATCTCAGCTACAGCAGACCTTTCTATCATTGGTGATATTGAAATTGCAACTACCACATTCGGGACGACTACTATACACGGCAGTAACCTGGCGCTGGACAACATAAATATCACCGGCGGATCGGGCATCTTGATGATTTCCGCTTCGGGCGGCGATGGATCTGCCCAGCTCGGCGGTATCACCGGCCAGTCGCTCAGGATGGTAATGGCCAGACAAGTAAACCTGGCAGGTGATATTGATCTGACCGGAAGTTTGGGAATGATGATGATCGGTAATATTGAAGATAAATCCTCGGTTAACACCGGTCTTGGCGCCAACGGCCTGATGGTTATGGCCGGTGATCTGGGGGAAGTGGATTTTGATATAGCAGATAAAATAGCGATGTTCCAGGCCACTTCCTTTGCCGGCGGTTCACTCATTGCTGATAACATTGGAACGGTTATGCTCAGACAGGGCGATTTTGGCGCTGATGTGACTGCCCGCAATGGTGATATCGGTATGCTCATGGCTGCCGGCGACATAACCGGCCGTCTCAACGCCCACAACATCAAAATGATTATGGCCCGCAATGGCAATGTGACCGGTGTACTGCGTGCAGCCACTGACATTGGCATGGTGATGGCAGGTAATCTGAACAATGCCATTCTCAGTGCCGGTCACAATATCAGGATGGTCATGACTGGTGATATTATCGACTCGTATCTGCTGGCCGGATACGATGTAGGCAGTGATTGTGCTTTTGGACTGCAGCAAACCGGTGGTGGCGATGCTCCTGGTAGTGGTGATATTGGCATGACGATGGCCAGTGGTACGTTCTCGCGCAGCTATATTGGAGCGGGCGTACTGCCTTACGCGCCTCTGACCAACCAACTACCCAGTGTAGGTCTGCCTCTGGAAGGTAAAATCGGTCTGGTGAGGTTTGGCAATATAGATTATGAGAGCGATGTCAACTTCGGCTTGTTTGCCGCTACCAGCATTTCAGGTATGGGAACCTCGTTAAATTCCCAGCCGCCATTTTTGGTAGAAGTGATTGGTTGACTTGCAGGGAACAGGCCGTTTCTTTTCTTTGTGCTAACCAGTGATATTATCGATTGTCCTTTGATCACATGTCGAGATAAAGGCTGCCATTTTCTTTTTCTCTTAATCGTGCTTCGCCGTCTGTGCTTCTAAGCTTGGCTTTTCTCAGAGGTCTGATTCTTGACCCCTTTTCTGCTACCAAAACAAACTTTTAATATGTTGCTGTCCACAAAAAAACATTACTTGAAAGGATAAAGTATAACTGTAAAATACCATTGACCGGAGCCGAAATCAGTAAGAAATATAAAAGTTCCCAAGAAGGACCGTTCCCGCCGATGGGTGCAAAAAAGATTGCGAAAATTATGAATGATGAAAGGAAAATAAAATGCCGGAAGTTGATGTAAATAAGAGAGAAAAGAATTTCTATACTGATATTCCCCAGGAAACTGCCGGGTTCTTCCTCAAAGGCAGCGGAAATTTAGACTGGGGTATGAAGCATCGTCTTGCCCACGTGTTTAATCCGGCTACCGGGCGTACTGTCATGCTGGCGTTTGACCATGGCTATTTTCAGGGACCGACGACGGGCTTGGAAAGAATTGATCAGACAATCGTACCGCTGGCGCCGCACTGTGATGCACTATTCTGCACACGAGGTATTCTCCGCTCATTGATCCCGGCCGATATCCAAAGGCCGGTGTTTTTGAGAGCCAGCGGCGGCCCCAGTATCTTAAAAGAACTTTCGGACGAGCAGATCGCCCTGGATATTGAAGATGCCATTCGTCTTAATGCCTCCGGAATCGGCATACAGGTTTTCATCGGAGGGGAATTTGAAACCCGTTCTGTGCACAATATGACCCGTCTGGTAGATATGGGCATGCGCTACGGTATTCCTGTAATGGCCGTTACCGCTGTGGGCAAAAATATGGTACGGGATGCCCAGTATTTCCGTCTGGCTTGCCGTATGTGTGCCGAACTCGGTGCTCACGTGATAAAAACTTATTTTGTAGCGGAAGAATTTGAAACCGTTACCTCTTCCTGTCCAGTTCCGATTGTTATGGCCGGCGGCAAAAAACTTCCCGAGCTTGATGCCTTGACCATGGCCTATAATGCTGTACAGCAGGGGGCGGCTGGCGTGGATATGGGACGCAATATTTTTCAGTCAGATGCTCCGATTGCCATGATGACAGCCGTCAACAAGGTTGTCCACGAAAACATGAAACCCAAAAATGCGTTGGATTTATTTAATACCCTCAAACATGAGAAATAATGAATAAGCAGGTAACCATTGAAAAGCTCAGGAAAGCATCACCACAATTAAGTGTCGGTTTTCTAACCGCGGACAGGATGAATCTGGGCAAGGAAATACCGTCTTTGACGGTAAAGACGCAGCTGAAAACTTAAGGCTACCTCTAAAAATAAACAGTAGGATGGGCTTTAGCCCATGCGGTTGCTTTTAATCGCCGGTTCAACCTTCGAAATTCGGAATTTTTGAGGTTACCCAATATATTATGAGTGAGGTAATCATTTAGTATGCTTTTGCAAGATAAAATTGCTTTAGTAACTGGCGCAGCCGGTGCCATTGGTTATGGGGTATGTGAAATGCTGCTGGAAAACGGCGCAACCGTGGTAGCGACCGATCTGTCGGGCCCGAAGCTTGAGGCTTTTGCCGATGACCTGAATAAAACAGCACCAGGACGGGCTCTGGGCTGGCCGATGGATGTGACGAAGGTGGAGTCCGTTGACAAGGCGCTGGATAAAACATATATGCAATATGGGCAACTTGATATCCTGGTTCATAATGCCGGAATTGCACATGTCTCCAAAATTATTGATATGGACATTCAACGGTTTCAATTCTTGGAGAAAGTTAATGTTGACGGTACACTGATCGTGCTGAAAGAGGTCGGACGAAGGATGATTGAAAAGGATAAGGGGGGCGATATTGTGATTATGTCCACCAAAAATGTTCCTTCTCCCAGTGCTGGCTTTGGTGCCTATAGTGCGACCAAAGCAGCCTGCCATCAACTGGGAAGAATTGCCAGCCTGGAATTTGCCCCGCATAATATCCGCGTTAATATGGTCGCTCCGGATGCAGTCTTTTCCGAGGGTAAATATAAATCCGGTTTGTGGGATTTGGTGGGTGAAGACCGTATGAAAGCCCGTGGTATTAACGAAAAAGAGCTGCATGAATACTACCGAAATCGCAACCTCTTAAAAGCCGCTGTAACCGGCCGTCATGTGGCAAACGCCGTGCTGTATTTTATCTCACGGCAGAGTCCGACCACCGGCGCCACCCTGCCCGTTGACGGCGGACTGCCAGATGCAACACCCAGATAAACACGTAGGATTGCTGACATTATCCGATCTTTAAGCTTCATATAAAACAGATGGCCGTTCACAGATATACTTACCGGCAGTTAAAGGGCCTTCTGACGGCCTTTAATAATTTTTAATGATTTTCACCTGCTCTCCTACTCCCCTGTTCACCTGATCCAAACCCTGCGCAAGGCTTCTTGCACAGGGCTTAGGCCCTTTCTTATAATTATGTCAGAAGATTTAACAGGCGAAATTGCGAAAGAGAACTCGATAGAATAAAAAAGGATTTGCTGTACAGTTGGATATTGACATAAATCCTAATTGATGTAAACTATTGTCAATAAAGACTTGGAGGAGTGGCCGAGTGGTTTAAGGCGACGGTCTTGAAAACCGTTGTACCGTCAGGTACCGGGGGTTCGAATCCCTCCTCCTCCGTTTGTGTTTATTCGTAGAGATGGTAATTTTCTCTGGAAGGGGATTGTATATTGCGGATTTTTAAAATAGTATTTTTGGCAATACTTTTGCTGGTCTCGACAGGTAGGGCCGTTGCACAAATACACAACCGGGACTCCATTAATAATCGCATTCATAACATCTCTCTTAACCTTCCGGCTAGTGCTATTGTTACCGCCTATGGATATGCTGCTCGGCAAAATATTTTATCTGCTGTTAATAATGATATTTTTTTTGGTTACTGGTCTGTTTGTGCAGATGGTATTGGCTTTGGTCGTGGCAATACCTATCCGTCGCTCGACGGCCATCAGATGACCGATGCCTTGTTATGGTTAGGGCAAGTCGAGGTTGTAAAAGCCAACTGGGTCCATGTTAAAAAATTTCAACGACCGGACGGCCAGCTCCCCTTGGCAATTTTTCCCTCCCTGGCTGGCCAGGAAATTGGTCCTCCGGGCTTTCGTACCAGGGTGGATAGCAACGGTGGCTTATACAAACACTGGGTCCCCGGTGATCCCCTCCGTGCGCTTTCCAGCACGACTTATATCCAGAACGCCGACGTGATCTACCGTTACACCCAGGACCCTAACTGGCTCCGGGAACACCTGTCTTCGGTAAATAAAGCTGCCGATTTCCTTGTTTCGCTTACTACCCCTGAAGGTAAAGTCCATGGTGCTGGTTACTATTTAGAACGGCCTGCCCGGGTAGAATATGACGGCGTCACGCAATGCCATGCTGTGGACGCATTCCGCAAAGTAGCTGCTTTAAACTCCTGCACTGGTAACACACAAGCTTCTAATCGCTATCAGGCCCTGGCCGACAGAATAGAAAAATATTTTCAAACTCATTTTTGGGTCAAGGATCACTTCGCAGAATATATCCATCCCCAACGCGGCCTCATCGACAAGAATGGTTTAACCGATACCAACTGGAGCGCCCTGGCTCTCGCAGTAGCTTCTAAGGATCAAATAGCGATCCTTTGGCCGCATTTGAAAAATGAACCCTTGTTCTACTATGGCTCTGTTCCCACTGGTATTGCCACTCACCCCGAAAGATATGAAGATTGGGAATTTACCCATAATGACAAGATGGATTTAGCGGCTATGGGACGCGTCTGGTACCTGGAAGCTCAAGCGCGAGCGCGTATGAGAGACAGCATCGGTTTGCTAAAATCCATTCAACTGGTATGCAAATTAGGGCGTGATAATGGCTACTATTGGCGGGAACGCTACCGGCCCGATGACGCCCACGGAGCGGAAAAATATTGCGAATACCCCGCCAATCTGATCCGCATTATCCAGCGGTTTCTTTTTGGGGTCGATTTTAACCTCTCTGGGGCCCTTTCAATATCTCCGGTTGTTCCTGATGATTTTTGGCAGGCCGGCTTTGGCCAAACCCTCTCCTGGAGTAAAAATACCTTGTCATATTTGCTGCGGCACGATGGCATGCAGGCGGATTACTCGGGCCCCAATACCCAAGAGTTACGGGTAAAACTGAAAAAAACATTCCCTAAAAAAGACATTCGAGTGCAGATAAACGATCGTGATATAGAATTTCATGTCGAAGACGAACAGATTATTTTTTCTATTCCACCCGCAAAAGCTGAGAAACCCTGCCATGTTGAAATTTCTGTCTAAATAAAACCAAAAATATATTAAAACTGAACTCTTTTATAGGCGATGACATGGCTTCTACCAAAATTAACATAAAGTGGATATTCAAAAAGCGTTACTTACTATATCTATTATTAACTTTGGTAATCTGCTTTATCTTTATATGCAAAATAAATGAATGTCAATATTATACCAAAAAAATATTATGGACTAAGCATGCACTCTCTAGGGCAAAAAAAAAATATCAAATGGTTCAATGCCCAAACTGGTAAATACCCGGGCTCTCTTCAAGATATTGTTGTTTATGCGAATGAAAAAAAGAATGACACAGCAAACCATTTTCATATTATTAGAAAATTACCCTGTGCAGAATATATCACCGATATTGCAGGAAATTCCAAAGAATATCCTGAAATAAACGGAAAAGGTGGATGGTATTACAATAAAGATACGGGTCAATTGAAAGTAAATTTGATTAAACCGGTAAAGCACTATTTATGGCTCTATTTTGGTCCAGAAAGAAATGAAATTCCTTCAGATTGGTAATATGATAAAATGAGTTTGGCCCATACGGAGCTACGTTTTATATGTTTTCTAGATCTTCTTTGATTTTCCTGAGTATCTGATCGCGCACTTTGCGGAAAACCTGCAGGATTTCTTCTTCACTGCCGCCAGCCTCGGCCGGGTCAGTAAAGCTCCAGTGTACAGCCTTGCCGGCATTAGGAAAAACCGGACAGGTTTCCTTCGCGTGATCACAGACGGTAATTACTAGATCCATATCCCGGCCCAGAAATTCATCCAGCGATTTGGACCGCTGCCCCGAAATGTCAATGCCAACTTCGCGCATGACTTGGGTAGCACGCGGATTCAGGACGGATGGATGGGTACCGGCGCTATAGGCTTCATACTTCTCACCTTCTAAATGACGCAGAAAGCCCTCCGCCATCTGCGATCGACAGGAATTCCCGGTACACACAAACAGGACTTTTTTCTTCATCCGTATTTCTACTCATTTGTTATATGAATCTTTTAAAATGGTTATAACAATATCCAAAAAGTATCGTAGGATGGGCTTTAGCCCATGCAGTATCTAGGCAGGTGACCCGATTAGCCACCGCTGGCCCAGTTTAGAGCCCCGCCGGCTACTAGAATTTCCCGGTCTCGATCTGTCAGTTCTAATGCCAGCGGTATTTCCAGTTTATCGACAAGCGCCTTTACTTCTGTTTTGCCTTCGATAAGAGCACCGCGCAGCCCTGGTATCCGCAGTGTCTGACCCTGTTTAACCGTATCGATATCATCTGGTATGATAAACCGCAGCGGCACAATACCGTAATTAATCAGGTTGGCCTTATGGATACGGGCAAAGCTCTTGGCGATTTTCGCACGTACCCCCAGATAGCGGGGCACCAGTGCCGCATGTTCACGGGAAGAGCCTTGACCATAGTTGTCGCCACCTACGATAATTCCCCCGCCCTTTTCCTTGGCCCGCTGCGGGAAGGTTTCATCCTCCACATCAAAGACGAACTCACTCATGGCACCGATATTACTGCGAAGCGGGAGGACCCGGTTCCCGGCCGGCATTATCTGGTCGGTGGAGATATTATCGCCCAGCTTAAGCAGTATTTCTCCTTCCAGATCTTCCGCCATCGCCTCAAAACGTGGGAAAGGTTTTATGTTGGGTCCGCGCAACAGCTCCACTGCCGTTCCTTCCGGTGCCGGTTGAATAAACCACTCTTTATTATATTGAAAAAAATCTGGGTAAGATATTTTTGGATAGTCCATCTCTAATGTTCGCGGATCGGTAATCCTGCCCGTCAGCACCGAAGCGGCCGCCGTTTCCGGCGAACATAAATAGATGTGATCATCTTTCGAACCGCTGCGACCTTTATAGTTACGCGGAAAAGTTCTCAGCGAATTGGACCCGGTAGGCGGCACTTGCCCCACCCCGATACAGCCCAGACACCCCGGTTGATGTACCCGGGCCCCGGCATGCATCAAATCCAGAAGTCCCCCTGCAGCCGTAACATTTTCCGCCGTCTCCCGACTTCCGCAATTAATATCAAAACTAAGGGCGGAATATTTTTGTTTCCCCTTTACAATCTGCCCCGTCATCATAACGTCACGATAGTCCCCGTTCGTACAGGCCCCCACAATCACCTGCGACAGTTCTACATCTCCCAGTTCGCTTGCTGGTTTGACATTATCCGGACTGGATGGACAGGAGACCAGCGGCACCAGCGTAGATAAATCAAGTTCGGTAACTTGATCGTATTTAGCCTCGGCATCAGCTTGTAGCAAAACCCAGTCTTCCTCCCGTCCCTGCCTGTGTAGATACTCTTTAGTAACCTTATCAGAGGGAAAGATAGCCGCCGTAGCTCCGATGTCCACTCCCATATTAGTGATCGTACCCCGGGCGCTCATATCCAGATTTTCTACTCCCGGCCCGAAAAATTCCATGATGTATCCCAATCCCCCTTTTACGCTATACTGCCGCAGTAATTCCAGCATGACATCCTTGCCTGACACCCACGCCGGCAGTTTACCTGTCAAATGAACACCCCAGATTTTGGGCATGATTATATGAAAGGGTTTTCCCGCCATGGCCAGCGCTACATCCAATCCTCCCGCCCCCATAGCCAGCATCCCCAGACACCCTCCCGTTGTGGTATGACTGTCGGACCCCAGCAAGAGCTTCCCCGGTACCCCAAACCGCTCCCGGTGCACATGATGACAGATCCCATTACCTGCCGGTGACAGCACCACCCCATATTTAGCCGCTGCACTCTGCAGAAAACGATGATCGTCGGCATTTTTAAAGTCGGTCTGTAGCAGATTATGATCGATATAACTGACTGATAACTCTGTCTTTACGCGTGGTATCCCCATCGCCTCAAACGCCAGATACGCCATCGTCCCCGTCGCGTCCTGCGTTAGCGTCTGATCGACCCGCAAGCCTATTTCCTGCCCGGCTTCTGCTCGGCCTTCTACCAAGTGAGACTCTATTAATTTATGAGCCAAAGTTTTTCCCATCTAAGTGCTCCTTAATCTTGGTTTATTCGCGCGTGGGTGTATAAATTATACAAGGATATGCATTATAAAGCTAATCGAGTCGGAAAAAAAGGGGGTTTAAAAAACATTGCCGAAAAAACAAAAGGGGGTGGGTAATGATGCGTGTTCAAAAGTCAAAAGGCCTAAGTCAGCAGTGTGAAATGGTACCTTTTGATTTTCAGATAACGACGAAAGCAAAATAAGATAGCGGAAACCTTTACTTTTTCTGTTTCCAGGTTTTTCGTTTTTGTTGGTTTTGAGGTTTCCGGTTAAAGTCATCATACTCGCCGTTAGGTTTCAATTCCAGGGCCTGTACAAAAAAATCGCCGAAAGGGGTGTAATTTTCTTGTATCGATTGGCAATATTTTGCAGCTTGCTGTTGAGTATCAAACTCGGCCAAGACCTTGGAATTGTCCGTGCCCCGCTCAAATTCTACTACACAGTGTTTCTTTATCTCATCTCCGCCGGATAAGGCGACTTTGTGTACGTTGGATTGGTGATATTCCGCCACATCTTCTTCGGTGTGAAATCTGGCTAACGTCTTACCTTTACCCTGTTTAAACTTTATTATCCGATACATCGTGGTCTCCTTTCCACACTTGCGAAACTTCAGGTTTATTCAAACTCACCCGGGGCCGGTTAAAACAAAAATATAAAACTATAATTGTGTAATCCACCTGCGGCGAAGAACTGATTCATCGTTTATTTTATGTTACAGAACTTTTTGGTTTCCCCAAACACAACTTATCTTAGGCCTGTGATTTATCTTTGCTCAACTCCTCAAAATGTATCCCATAGATGGCCAACTCAATTGCTATAGGCAGAGCTTTTAATTTGCTCAGGGAAGTTTTAATAATCAGTCGCCAGTATAAAAAACGCGACGGGGATAAAATCCCGATCCGCCAAAAACTTCTAATCGTCGCCATAATATCCTCGGCAGAAACGTGTTCTTTGACCAGAGGGGTGTAATTACGAATAAACGTATTAATCCTTTCATAGTATGCTCGGGGGGAATATATGGTTGAAAGGATTTTCTGATAACCCGCCAGAAGTTTTTCTTGTGCCATATTAGGAATAAAGTTCACATGGGCGTCGTTACTTTTTCCCGTAGCTTTTTTTAAGAGCCTTCCTTCGGCTTCCAGTCTATGCCAAAGCCGGGTTCGCGGCAGGGCATACAACAGCACCACCATGGCGGTCACAATGCCTACCTTCTGGATAAATCTAATTTGAGTCTCGAATATACTTTCCGTATCATGGTCAAAGCCGACAATAAATCCCCCCATAACCTGCATACCGTTTTGCTGTATTATTTTGACGGATTCTTCCAGGTTACACGTAGTGTTCTGTACCTTGCCGCACTCCTGCAAGCTGTCAATATTTGGAGTTTCAATGCCTAAAAACACTTTATGAAAATTCGCAGCACTCATCATTTGCATTAGTTCTTCATCATCGGCTAAATTAGTACTGGCTTCCGTGGTAATTGTGAAAGGATAATTGTGTTCTTTCTGCCACTGGGCCAGTAAGGGGAGCATTTTCTTGACATTTGATTTGTTGCCGATGAAATTGTCGTCCACAATGAAAATATCATTTTTCCATCCTGCTTCCAGGAGAGCTTGTAATTCTCTTACCATCTGGTTCGGACTTTTCGTACGGGGCGTGCGACCGTACATCACTATAATATCACAAAACTCGCAATTGAACGGACAGCCGCGGGAATATTGTATGGGCATATTTGCGTAATCTCTAAAATTAATCAGTGACCAATCGGGAACGGGCGTATTGGTTATATCAGGCCGCTCTGGAGATGCGTACACAGGCTTGACAGTACCCTTTTCCAGGTCGCTCAAAAAGAGCGGCAATGTAATTTCCGCTTCATTGAGCACATAATGATCAACTCCCTCCAACTTGTCCGGCTGAGTGGTCACCGCTGGTCCACCTGCTACCACCGTTTTTCCCTGTGCTTTACAACGGTGGATGATCTCTTGGGCGCTGTCCATTTGCACAATCATGGCCCCGATAAAGATCATATCCGCCCAGGCAATCTGCTCATCACGCAATTCCGTGACGTTGACATCCACCAGCTTTTTTTGCCATGCTTTCGGAAGCATAGAAGCGACCGTCAATAATCCCAGAGGGGGAAAGGCCGCTTTCTTGGAGATAAATTTCAGAACATGTTTTAAACTCCAGAAAGTGTCCGGGTATTTGGGATATACGAGCAGGATATTCATTTCTTGAGACCCTCAAGTTCAGGGTAATCCAAAATATGGCGTTATGGTCACTTTTATACAAACTGCCTCGGCAAAAACATGCTTATCCGGATCATGCCGCCTTTTGTTTTGTAATGGGCAGCCTTATTACCATCCGCCGACTGGCCGATAAGTGACACTCTTGGAGATAAAACTATTAAACATAAGAAAAAAGGAGACCATAGTTCTTGTAGTTCCATGGCCTCCTTCTGGGTTACTCTATATCTTTAGTAGCGACCGCGCCCACCGCCGTAACCACCGCCGCCCCCACTACCACGACCGCCTCCATAGCCGCCTCGGCCGCCCCCACCTGAACTTGTGCGCGGCTTGGCTTCATTGACTTTCAGGGCCCGGCCCCCGGAGTCCTTACCGTCCAGGGCCGACATAGCTGCCTCAGCTTCTTCATTACTTTCCATCTCGACAAACCCGAACCCCTTGCTCCGTCCGGTATCGCGGTCTGTGATGATTTGCACGCTCTGGACCGTACCGTGGGCACCAAACATCTGCTCCAGATCTGCCTGTGATACATCATAACTCAAGTTTCCGACATAAATCTTTTTACCCATAACAAAATCTCCTGTTATTTTTGGGTACGTGACCCACATTCAACTTCCCAGGTCACAAGGAAAGCGGCCGACAATTCAGCCTCATAAAAGATGGAAGGTTGAAGGAGAAATTTGTTGGCAAGCAGAAGTGAAACTGTTTCTAACCTGATTTACTCGTTCAGCAAACCTATCTATATACTTCAAGTACTATAGCATCATATCGGGTTTCTGTCCAGTGACTAATTGCCTTTTTCTTTTTTTTTTATGCCGCAAAGTGAAAAATTCCTGCACCCGCAAGTCTAAGCTAAAAAAAACTACGTAGCTAACACCTGATCTGTAATCGAGTTATGATCTGAAAATCCTTATCTGCTAATCTTTCCACTTTTTTGCGAATTACTGTGTCCCCGGCATTTCTTTGACCTTGAATATGGATTCCAGGTCCAATATTTGGTAAGACCAACTCCAATTCACTTAAAACTGATGCAGCCGCCAAATGTCTCTAAAACACCCTAAAAACAAAGACAACGCCACCAAGTCGAATGGACAAAGTCATTATACTATTCTGTCGAGTCACAAGTGACGTTGACGTCAAAACTGGTTAAGTAGTGGCTTTCTGTGTACGTTGGCGGTAGAGCATGTCCGCGTCATCGTTGGCTTCGTCGGCCAGAGTAACGCCCGTGAAGCGGCAAAAGTGACGCAACTCAGTTGTGATATCGTCATAGCAGCTCACTCGGTGCAGACCATGTGAGTAATTTTTCCAGAGTTTTGTCACGCAGCCGTCCACCTTCACGGTAATTTTGGTACGGCAGCCGCGGTTGTCTTTCAGGCCCACCGGAGCATCGATTATTTGCCCGGTGAAGAAGGGCATAAAGTCGGTGCCCACCAGTTTAGCCTGCGTAACTTTACGGCCGCACTGCATCTTCGGTTGTATGACCACCCCTTCCTCCCGTTCCATAATCGTACGTATCTTGAAAGGATCGGCAGCTTTGTCGGGACCGTCCATCATCGGGGTCCCCAGACAATGGGCAAGGATAATCGCGTTGTTTGATTCATCGATAGTCGGATCGCTGATAAAACCGGGCTTGCCGCAAAGTCCCTGGAAGATAATATGGGTCATTGCGCATTGTAAATCCGATTCGCAGATACCACCCAGCCCCATATTATTAATCCGGGCAAAACCCAGACACGGAAAGGCATACTTTTGGCACAGAGGCTTGTACATAGTGCGATAACAGTCCACGGTTATTACAGTGGCCTCTTCCTCATCCATCAGCCTTTCGAAGGCTAGCGCCATGCGTGCCGATTTAACTATATCTTCACGAGTCGGTTCTACTACCTTCTCGGCCGCCCTGATCCATAGGTCCCCTTCCATGCGGGCCTGGTTAACGTCAATAGAATCATACACCTTGATCATCCGCTGAAGTTCGATAGGTTTTATCTCGGTACCGAATTTGTCCTTCATGCTCTGCGCATAGTCGGCAAAATCGCGCGTGGTAACATTGAGGATTTTAGCTTCCCGTAGATGATGAATCGCCCGGAAGGGTCTGATAGCTGTTGTCAGTTGACTGTAGTCGTTCGTAAGCAGACACACCATTTTTTCTCCCAGCTTCTGCTTTTGCACCCCGCCGAAACCAATCCAGGTGTGACCGGAATAAGGCGCTGCAAAAACCGTGGTGGGTTTATCCATAAGGAGAATTTCGTATAGGATCGGCCATATACCCATATTCAGATGAATTGCTAATATACCATCAACAGCTTTTAATTTCCCCTCCAGAGATTTTATCTGTTCTGCTGAGGTGACCAGTTCATCCACCACGAAGTCAACATCCGCCAATTCTTCCTGATGTTTGGCAAATTCAGATTCGTAGAAACGGATTTCCTTTTTTAAGTCCAACTTGGGTTTGGGCCACAGCCCGCCAGATGTACCCATATATATTCGGGCAACCTTAACCTTGGATTTTCTACAGCCCGGACTGATCAGTTTAGGATGACGCCTGCTCAAAGGCAGACTCGGCCCTTGACAGCCGAACCCGGTCAGATAAAGAGCTCCCGCCGCTGCGCTAAGATGCAAAAACTCCCTGCGATTTAACGGACTGTTCATAACGGTCTCCTTTTGCGATTTCACGCTAGTCTATAAATGTGCGAAGATGTGATTATTATATCACTTCGCTATCTGTTAATCAAGACCGTTTGAAAGAGACCTAAAAAAATCCCCGAAACGAACGGGGGCTCTTTCACTCCTGCATTTACCAGGCGAAAACTATTGCAATTTAAATTGAAATGCTTATCTTTTTCAGTGCTTTATTGATTTCAGCGATGAAATCTTTGGGGTTTTGGAATCCGATGAAATCACCTATAACTTTACCATCAGGACCAAGTACAATATAAGCGGGGATACCTGTAACCTGATAGTTGCTAGTAAGTTCTCTTTCTTTAGGTGTGTCGATCATAACCGGAATGATCTTTTGCAAGGCCTTTACCACGGCTGGGTCATGATAGGTGACTTTTTTCATTTCATTACAGGGGCCGCACCAGTCGGCATGGAAAGCCAGCAGAACCGGTTTTTTCTCCTTCTGGGCCGTAGCCAGCGCCCCCTGGTAGTCATTGCTCCAATTAATATCTCCCATATCGCCCTGCGGACTTTTATGAGAGCCGCGGGTAAATATAACAATTACAACTGCAACTATGGCTGCTATTATCAGCCACCGCCAGGGATTGCTTGCACAGGGACATCCACAGGCCGGCTTTTGATTGTGTTCTTCCTCGTTTAATGGCGGTTTGGGGGGCTGGCAATTTTCGTTTTCGCTCATCGGTTTCTCCTTGAAAAAGGGTTACTGTAAAGCTGATTACCTCATTATGATTGTAGATAGGTTACCCGTAGAGTCAAGTGCTTATGAATTATGGGTATATGGAAAAGAGTGTGCATCGGGGGGAATCAGGCCTGGTCAGTTTTTAACTCTTTTGGCGCGGGTGCCGGCCTTCGGCATGGTCTCGGCGGCAACTCCCGTCCGGATGGTCTTGGGTAGGTGGATAACTTTCTCAGCCTGCTCGCTGGTGCTGAATTCCCCGATACTACGTAACCGCTGATAACGGTTCTCCAGCAGGTTTTCGATCTTATATCGGCGCAAATCGCGAATCGTTTTAATCAGATAATCCTCCACTTTGTGCGCCGCTTCATGCGGATTGCGGTGCGCCCCGCCCAACGGCTCCGGGATGATATTATCTACCACCTTCATTTTTAATAAATCTTTGCTCGAAAGTTTTAGCGCCTCAGCCGCCCGTGGTGCTTCTCCGCCGTCCTTGAAAAGAATCGCGGCGCAACCTTCGGGCGAAATCACTGAATAGTACGCATACTGCATGATGGCAAAACGGTCCCCCACGCCGATCCCCAGAGCTCCGCCTGACCCGCCTTCGCCGATCACCACACAGACGATCGGCACCCGAAGTTGCGACATCTCCATCATGTTAACCGCGATGGCCCCAGCCTGGCCGCGTTCTTCGGCCCCGATTCCCGGATACGCACCCGGTGTATCGATCAGGCACACGATGGGTAGTTGAAACTTTTCCGCCAGTTTCATTTTCAGCAGGGCCTTACGATACCCTTCCGGATGAGTGCATCCGAAATTGCATTCGACTTTCTCGTTTGTAGTACGGCCTTTGTTATGTCCTACGATCATTACCTTTTCCCGCCCGATTCGTCCGAATCCGGTAACGATGGCCCGGTCGTCACCGAAACAGCGATCACCGTGCAGCTCACAGAAATCCTTAACAATTTTTTCCAGGTAGTCGCTCAGGATCGGTCTGCGCGGATGCCGCGCCACCTGCACCGTCTCCCACGCGGAAAGGTTTTTGTAGATTTTGCCGGTGAGCTTGACCAGGTTGGAACGAAGTTGACGGATTTCCGGTGAATAGTCGATACCTTTAACCCGCTGCAGTGACTGCAGCTCTGCGATCTGAACTTCCAGATCGGCTAAAGGTTTTTCGAAATTTAAACAACCGTTGCCGTTCGTATCTTTCGCCACGGCTACGGTTAACTCTTTACTATCTGTCATCCGTTAGGATTTCCTATATAGCAACAATCCCCAAGCAGCCAATCGCTGTTGATAAGCAACCTGGGGTTCTGATGAATTCGGCAGCGCTACAATATTTACCAGCATTTACACAAATATTAATGATCTAATAATACTTAAATACAGTCATTTCGACAAGAAAAAAATTGACATTTACAAACCCTCTAAGTACCTTAATTGTGTTGTAGACAAAAAGGCTGCCGTTGTAAAGCTATGAAAATAAAAGATTTAGAAAATGTGTCCATAATAGGCCTTGGCCTCTTGGGTGGCTCTTTGGGCTTGGCCGTCGATAGGGTCTTTTCACATGTTAAGCGTGTGGGATTCAGCCATCGTCTGATAACTCGTAAGCGGGCCCTGGATGCTCAGGTTGTCGATGTTTGTTGCGATACCGTCGCCCAGGCCGTGCAGGATGCCCAGTTGGTTGTGCTCTCCAGTCCCATTGGCACCTTTCCTGCTCTTATGCAGGAGATGGCTTCCAGTCTTCCCGCCGGTTGCGTGGTCACCGACGTGGGCAGCACCAAGGTTTTACCTGTCAGTTGGGCTCGTAAGCTCCTGCCTCGATCTGTGGAGTTTATTGGTTCCCATCCGATGGCTGGTTCCGAACAGCGCGGAGTTGATTTCGCCCGCGCCGATCTTTTCGACGGGGCCAATTGCTTTATTACTCCGACGCCCCAGACCAAACCACAAACACAAGACTTTCTGCAAGAGTTCTGGCAGGCCATAGGTATGCGCGTCAGCCCAATGAGCCCGACCATGCATGATCGTCTCTTGGCCCGGATCAGCCATCTGCCCCATGTCTTGGCGATGACCCTGGTTAATTGTTCCGATCCTTCCCAGATGCTTCTTTGCGGCAAGGGTTTTTTAGATACAACTCGCATCGCCTCCGGCCCAACCAGCATTTGGCAGGATATTCTAATGGGCAACGCCAAGCATACCAGCGCCGCGGTCAAACGGGTTATAAAGGAGCTCTCCCAGGTACAAAAGGCCCTGGAGGAAGGTGACCAAAAAACTATTACCAGAATGTTGAACAAAGCGCGAACCAGGCGCAATGATCTGGTCGAAAAGAAAATACAGCGAAGGGAATTACCAACATAATGATTCATCGAATCGAGGTTTTCACCAAACCGGGGTATCTGGATGTTCACGGCGATAACGTTTTAGCGGATATAAAGCAATTAGGTATCCGGACCGTAGAGGCGGCCCAGGCTCTCAGGGTCTTTCTTATTGAAGGACAGTTGGAACCTGACCAGTTGCATCGTATTGCCCGCGAGCTGCTCGTCGATCCGGTCAGCGAGCAATATCATACCGGCCGCACCGGCCCGCCTGTTGGCCCGGCCCAGGCCACTCTGATCGAGGTCCATCTCAAACCCGGCGTCACCGATCCCGTCGCCGCCTCAGCTCTGATGGCGATACAGGATATGTCTTTATCTGTCGAAAGTGTCCGGACCGCACGTAAATATATCTTGCTCGGCACCCTCAACGAAAAGCAGAAACAGATGATCGCCCAGAAGGTTCTGGCCAATGATTGTATTGAAGAGGTAATCTTTGGCACCGACCAGGAACCTCCCAGCCCCCACGTTCGGCCCTATCAGCTTAAAAAAGTAATTCTCCCAATCACCCAGCTTGATGATGAAGCTCTTCTGGCCCTCAGTAAGCAGCGGGATTTATTTTTGAACCTGGCCGAAATGCAGACCATCCGGGATTATTACCGTACCCAGCAGCGTGAGCCTACCGATGTAGAGCTTGAAATGTTAGCTCAAACCTGGAGCGAGCATTGCGTTCATAAAACCTTCCGCGGCATTATCGAATATACCGAACAAAACTCCGGCCCCACTGTCATCACCTGCGGTCAGGAAGTTGGCTCATCAGATAATGGCAAAACCATCGTTATCGACAACCTCTTGAAATCTACTATCGCCCGGGCCACTCACGAATTAAATCGACCCTGGTGTATTTCCGTTTTTGAAGATAATGCCGGCGTTGTCAAATTCGATGATGAATACGCAGTTTGTTTTAAGGTCGAGACCCACAACCATCCCTCGGCCATCGAACCTTACGGTGGTGCCGCCACCGGCATAGGGGGGGTAATTCGCGACCCGATGGGCACCGGCCTGGGCTCCAAACCGATTGCCAACACCGATATCTTTTGTTTTGCCGAACCCGATATGAGTATCAGTGACTTACCCGCCGGCGTCCTCCATCCCCGCCGGGTCATGAAAGGCGTGGTCAGCGGCGTACGTGATTACGGCAACCGTATGGGAATCCCCACCGTCAATGGCGCCGTCCATTTTGACGATCGTTATCTGGGCAATCCTTTGGTCTATTGCGGCAACGTTGGCCTGATACCATCTGATATGTGTTTCGGCGCAGCCCAGCCGGGCACTCTGATCATGGTGGTAGGGGGGCGCACCGGCCGCGACGGCATTCACGGTGCCACCTTCAGCAGTGGCGAGATGACCCACGAACATGAATCGCTGTTTTCGCACGCCGTCCAGATCGGCAACGCCATCACCGAAAAGAAAATGCTCGACACCCTTTTGGAAGCCCGCGACGAAGGTCTCTACGTTGCGATTACCGATTGCGGAGCGGGCGGCCTCAGCAGCGCCATCGGCGAAATGGGACAGCATCTCGGCGCCCAGGTGGACCTCGAACGCGTCCCTTTAAAATATGATGGCTTGAACTATACCGAGATCTGGATCAGCGAGGCCCAGGAACGTATGGTAATCGCCGTCCCCCAGGAAAATCTTGCTCGCATCCAGGAAATTTTCGAAAGTGAAAATGTCGAATCAACCGTTCTCGGCCATTATACCGACGATAAAAAGCTCACCCTTCGCTATGATGGTGAAGTGGTCGGCAAGTTGGACATGGACTTTCTCCATGACGGCATTCCCAAATATACCCGCAAGGCCCTTTGGCAGCCACCCCAGCTAACCGAGCCGCAATTCTCGGAAAAATCAGATTACACCGACGACTTAAAAGCTATCCTTTCCAGTTACACCGTCGCGAGCAAGGAATGGGTGATCCGCCAATACGATCACGAAGTCCAGGGCGCCTCCGCCGTCAAGCCGCTGGTTGGCATAGCCAACGACGGCCCTTCCGACGCCTCGGTTCTAAGACCCCGCTTGGATTCCGACCGGGGCATAGCCCTCGCTTGCGGCCTCTGCCCCCAATACAGCGATATCGATCCTTACTGGATGTCCCAGGCCGCCATCGACGAAGCCATCCGTAACGTCATCGCCGTAGGTGCCCGGCCCGACAGAATTTCCATCTTGGACAACTTCTGCTGGGGCAATTGCGCCAAACCTGACCGGCTTGCCGGCCTCGTCCGTGCCGCCCAGGGCTGCTATGATGCCGCCCTTGCCTACGGCGCCCCGTTCATCTCTGGCAAGGATTCGCTCAATAACGAATTTCAAACCGAGACCGGCGAAACTATTAACATTCCCGGCACCCTCTTGATTAGCGCCATGGCAATTGTTGACGACCTCAATAACTGTATAACCATGGACCTGAAAAAACCGGGCAACCTTATATTTATCATTGGTGAAACGAAAAACGAACTTGGTGGCTCCCATTATTATAAGTTGCAAAACGAGCTGGGTGCTAATGTCCCGCGTGTCGATCTCAAATCCGGCCCCCAAGCGGTCCGTGCCATAGCCCGGATGATTGAAGAAGGACTGCTCGCCGCCTGCCACGATTGTTCCGAAGGTGGCCTGGCTGTTGCCTTGGCCGAGATGGCCTTTGCGGGGGGGCTGGGTTTGGAAGTAAACTTGTCAGATGTGCCGATTGCCAAAAACGTAACCCGAGCGGACCAGATTTTATTCAGCGAAAGCGCCTCCCGTTATATCGTTGAAGTACCCCCCGAAAACGCAATCAAGATCGCCCGAATCTGCCGCGACATCCGCTTCGGCCAGATCGGCACCATAACCGACGGCTCCCAACTTATTATCAAAGATGCGCATCAGAAAACATTCATCGCCGCCGAAATCGCCGACCTCAAGGAATCCTGGCAGAAACCCCTGCGCTGGTAACTTAATTTGAAATATGCAAAATGCAATTGTTAGCATGTGATTACAACTTTAGCGAGGAACTATGGCTCAAGTAAATGTATTAGTATTGCGAACCGCCGGCACGAATTGTGACCTGGA
>Ga0272441_10004436_pt1 | contig 25411 bp, 24 predicted proteins | sample SSMProp6N_FD_193582 | JGI IMG/M metagenome (GOLD analysis project Ga0272441, IMG submission 193582) | Marine sediment archaeal communities from Little Sippewissett salt marsh, Falmouth, MA, United States - SSM-Prop-6N | ecosystem: Environmental > Aquatic > Marine > Wetlands > Sediment ...
CGCCAACTCGTTGCGGCTCAATACCAATGCACCGCTTACCTACGTGATGGAAGAAGTGCCGTTTCTGCTGGAAGGGCCGGTGGACATGATGCTGGGGCCGGACGAGCCTTTGTCTGGCAATCTGGGAGAGTTCGCCACCACCTTCGAGGAACGCACCGCGGATTATTGGCGCACCTGGGTGCGGCGGTTGGCGCTGCCGCTGGAATGGCAAGACGCCGTTATCCGCGCTGCCATTACGCTGAAGCTGTGCACCTTCGAGGAGACCGGGGCCATCGTCGCGGCGATGACGACGTCGGTCCCCGAAGCGCCGAATACCGAGCGCAATTGGGATTACCGCTATTGCTGGCTGCGGGATGCGTTTTTTGTCGTCCGCGCGCTCAATTCGCTCTCCGAAGTGGAGACGATGGAAAACTATTTGCGCTACCTGCACAACATCGTCGGCGAGGCCAACGCCCATTTGCAGCCGGTATGGGGCATTAGCCGCGAAGCGCATTTGGTCGAACGCGAAATTACCAGCCTATCGGGCTATCGCGGCACGCGGCCGGTGCGGGTGGGCAACCAGGCCTACGAACATTTGCAGCACGACGTCTATGGCAATGTGGTGCTGGCGGCGGCGCAGTCCTTTCTCGACGACAGGCTGTTTAGGCCGGGCACACCGGAAAAATTTCAGCGCCTTGAGCATATGGGCGAATTGGCGTTCAAAAACCACGACCAGCCAGACGCCGGCATGTGGGAGCTGCGCACCCGCGCGCGCGTGCATACCTCGTCCAGCCTGATGTGTTGGGCCGCCTGCGACCGGCTCGCCAAAATCGCCCGTCACATGGACTTCACAGACCGTGCCGCTTACTGGCAGGCGCGCGCCGATACCATCCATGCGGCCATCACCGAAAAGGCGTGGAACGGTGACATGAATAACGGCAAAGGCTCATTCGCGGAAAGCTTCGGCGGCAATAGCGTCGAGGCCGGCTTGCTGCTGATGGCCGAAGTCGGCTTTCTTAAGCCCGACGACGACCGCTTCCGCAAAACGCTGGACGCCGTCGAGGCGGCGCTCAAACACGGCAAACATATGTACCGCTACGCCGAAGCCGATGATTTCGGCAAGCCGCAAACCGCCTTCAATATCTGCACCTTCTGGTACATAGATGCCCTGGCGCGGGTCGGCCGCACGCAAGAGGCGCGGGATATTTTCGAAGAGATGCTCAACGCCCGCAACCCGCTTGGCCTGCTGTCTGAAGACACCGACATCCAGACCGGCGAATTGTGGGGCAACTACCCGCAGACCTATTCGCTGGTCGGCATTATCAACGCCGCCATGCGCTTGTCGCGCAAATGGGAGGAAGAAGTATGAGCCGGCTCATCGTCGTCTCTAACCGCGTCGGCCCGATCGGGGATGCAAAACGCGCCGGCGGCCTTGCGGTGGCGCTGGTCGAAGCGCTCAAGACGTCGGGCGGCGTGTGGTTTGGCTGGACGGGCGACGTCATCCCCGGCGCCGATAGCCGGCTGAAACTCGAATCCGCCGGCCCGCTGACGCTGGCCACGGTTGACCTGTCTCCGGAAGACTACGAAGACTATTACAACGGCTTCGCCAACCGCTCATTGTGGCCGCTGTTCCACTTCCGCACCGGGCTGGTGCAATACGACCGGCAGAATTTTGCCGGCTACCAGCGGGTCAACGCCGGGTTCGCCAAATCCTTGTTGCCGCTGATCCAGCAAGATGACCTCATTTGGGTGCACGATTACCACTTTTTGTTGTTCGCAGAGGAACTGCGTAAATTGGGATGCACGCGCCCGATCGGGCATTTTTTGCATATCCCGTTTCCGCCGCGCGAATTGCTGACCACCCTGCCGGACCACGAACAACTCGCGCGGGCGCTGTTTGCGTTCAACGTCTTGGGCTTTCAGACCGAACACGACCGCGACCGCTTTTTTGATTACGTGCGCATGGAAGTGGGCGGCAGCGTGCTCGGTGATAAAGCGCGGTGTTTTGGCCGCACGGTCACCGCGCGCGCCTTTCCGATTGGTATCGATGCGGATAATTTCAGCAATTTCGCAATCTCGCCGGAAGGGCAAAAACAGTTCACCTCCATGCGCGATATGCTGCGCGAGCGCAAACAGATCATCGGCGTCGATAGGCTGGATTACACCAAAGGCCTACCGGAGCGCTTTAACGCGTTTGAGCGGATGCTCGAAGACCACCCCGCCCAGCGCGGCCAAGTAAGCCTCTTACAGGTCGCCCCACCGTCGCGCACCGAAGTTACCGAATACCAAGACTTGCGCACCGAACTGGAAGGCTTGGCCGGGCACATCAATGGCCGCTTTGCCGAGTTCAACTGGACGCCGATCCGCTATCTCAACCGCTCATTTGCGCGCCAGGCGCTGGCCGGCCTGTACAGGGCCAGCCATGTGGGCCTCGTCACCCCCTTGCGCGACGGCATGAACCTCGTCGCCAAAGAATACATCGCCGCCCAAGACCCGGAGGATCCTGGCGTACTCGTCCTATCGCGGTTCGCTGGCGCCGCCAAGCAGCTTACCGAGGCGGTTATCGTCAACCCGTATGATGTTCAGGGTACGGCCGATGCCATGGCGCGGGCCCTCGATATGCCGCTTGCAGAACGCCAACAGCGCTACCACGCGCTGATGGAAAATATCATGCAGAACGACATAAACCATTGGCGCATGTCCTACCTCACAGCGCTGGCCGATGTCGAAACGGCGGGCTTTACCAGCGGCAGCCTCCACGCAGACCGCGGCGGCGCGGTTGGCTGAATGGCCTACGCGTCCGACCGACCGGTTCTGGTGGCGGATATCGGCGGCACCCATGCGCGCTTTGCCGTCAGCAGGCCCGGGGCCGACAAACCGGATGAAGTAAGCGTGCTGATGACGGCGCTGCACGCCTCGCTGGAGGCAGCGCTCACCAGCTTCTTAGAGGCAGCGCGGCCGGGGCCTTTGGCGGGCGCCGCCCTGTGCGCTGCCGGCCCAGTTGCAGGTGACGGCGGGGGGCGCCAAATCGTGATGACCAATTGTCCGTGGACGGTGAATGCTGCAACCGTGACGCAGGTGACGGGGGTGGAAGCCCCCGTCTTGGTCAATGATTTCACGGCGGTGGCGGTGTCATTGCCCTATTTAGGCCGCGACGACCTGCTGCAGATCGGCGGCGGGGCACCGCGCGCCGGCGCGCCGAAGGCGGTGCTCGGCCCCGGCACGGGCCTTGGCGTCTCCGGCCTCATCGGCTGCGCGGATGGCTCGTATACGCCGCTCTCCGGCGAAGGCGGGCACGTCTCGCTAGCGCCGGGCAATGCGCGCGAGATCGCCGTGTTGTTTCATCTGATGCAGACCTACGGCACTGTGTCGGCCGAGCGCATTTTGTGCGGGCCGGGGCTTGAAGAACTATACGCAGCGCTTGGGGCGCTGGATGGCAGCGCCGAAATCGGCGCCCCCACCGCCGCCGATATTGCGCGCAAGGCCACCGATGGCAGCTCTGCCTTAGCGCGCGAAACGATTGAAGTTTTTACCGGGCAACTTGGCTCCGTCGCCGGCGATCTGGCGTTGACGCTGGGCGCGCAAGGCGGGGTGTATCTGGCCGGCGGTATTCTGCCGCGCTGGGGCGGTTTGCTCGACCACGCCCTGCTGCGCCGCCGGTTTGAAGCAAAGGGCCGGTTCAAAGACTATTTGGCGCGCATCCCCATCTATGTGATCACCACCCGCGATATTGCCTTAATCGGCCTGACCGCGCTCGCCCGGCAGACCTAAGGCACAACCACGCCCTCGCGGCGCGGATCAGCACCGCCCTCAAGCCTGCCTCCGACCACGCGGATGCCGTGCAAGCCGCTGGTAATTTCCTTGACCTCCACCGTGTGGCCGCGCGCGCGCAATTCATTCGCTAAGGCGGCGAGCGCCGTTCCCTCTTCCAGTTCCAACACCGTGTTGCGGTGCACGTGGCGCGGCATGGTAATCGCCTGCTGCATGGTCATATCCCAATCCAACAGGCCGATTAAGCTTTGCGCCACGAAGGCAATGATGCGGCTGCCGCCCGGTGAGCCGATAGCGGCATAAAAATCGCCGTTCTCATCCAGCACAATTATCGGCGCCATAGAAGAGCGCGGTCGCTTGCCTGCCTGCGCCCGGTTGGCAACGGGTTTGCCATCGCGCACCGGTTCGAAGGAGAAATCCGTCAACTGATTATTGAGCAGAAAACCGCCGGCCATCAGATGGCTGCCGAACGGTGCTTCTATGGAGGTGGTCATCGACACCGCATTGCCCCACCCATCGCGCACCGAAAAATGCGAGGTCGCATGGGCGGGCTTAGGCGCTTGCGGCGCCCAAGACGCCTCAAAACCTGCCGGTGTGCCCGCCGGCCATGGCTCTTGCGCCGTGGTGGCGTGGGGGTCGATCAGCCGGCTGCGCTGGCGCAAATAGGCCGGGTCTAACAGCCCCTCAACCGGCACGTCGACAAAATCTGGGTCCGCCAGATAGAGATTGCGGTCGGCATAGGCAAGCCTGCTGGCCTCGGAGATGAGATGCACCGCATCGGCCGACAACGGCTCTAAGGCGGCCATATCGAAGGCCTCCAGCAGGCCCAAGATCTGCAACACCGTAGTGCCGCCGGACGTGGGCGGCGGCGCGCCGCACACCGTATAGCGGCGGTACGGGTGGCATATGGCAGCGCGCTTGCGGGCCTCATAGCCGGCCAGATCGGCGGCGGTCATGGCGCCGGGGTTGACGGGGGCGGCGTTGACCGTGCGCAGAATAGTGTCGGCGATCTTGCCCGTATAGAAGGCATCGGGGCCTTGCGCGGCCAAGGTCCGCAACGTGTCGGCATAGGCGGGATTGCGCAACACCGCACCAACCGGCAACGGTTCCGGCGCATCGCTGCTGCTGGCGCTGGTAGCGGCGGTAAAGAAATAGGCGCGCGTGGCGGGCAGGCGCGGTAAGGCGGGCGACCAATTGATGAGCTTGTGCAAGCGGGGGGTGACCGCAAAGCCGCCCTCCGCCAGCGCGATGGCCGGCTCAAACAGCGTGGCCCAGGCAAGCTTGCCATGCTCCGCATGCGCAGCGGCGAGCATGGCCATAACGCCGGGCACTCCCACCGCGTGGCCACCGACAACCGCCTCCATAAACCCCATGCGGCTGCCATCGGCGGTCAAAAAATGCCGGGGCGTGACGGCGGCCGGCGCCGTCTCGCGGCCGTCCCAGGTTTCAATGGTGCGGGTTTCGTCATCCCAGTAGACAAGAAACGCCCCACCGCCGATGCCGCTGGATTGCGGCTCCACCAGCGTTAGCACGAGCTGCACGGCGATCGCCGCATCCACGGCCGAGCCGCCGCGTTCAAGCATGTCCAGGCCGGCGGCGCTGGCCAGCGGGTGCGCCGCACTGACCATATGCGGCGGCCGCGGCGTCAGCGCCAACACCAGCCACACCGCCACCACGGCGCCCGCGGAGATGGCGCCAACAAGCGTAACAACCAGTTTGAACCGGGGCATGGGCGGAGCCTTAAATACGGGGCACGAGCACCCGTTGAGCATAGCGAGGGGATAGGGATCGGCGCCAGCCCTCATCCCCTAAACAGCCTCCACAGCGTGCACCGTGTGGCGCCGAGCGCCGCTTTGCCCCGCGCGCCCTTTTGCGCGCATACTCCCGCGCACGTCCTAGTCCCGTCACGAGAGCCCCCATGCGTGCAGATGGTTTTGCCCCCGGTCCCCGCAACCTGATTAGCGATGTCGCCGGCATCCGCGTGGGCCAGGCCGAAGACACCAAGGCGCGCAGCGGCGTTACGGTCATTGTGCCCACAACGCGCGCGGTGGCCGCGGTGGACGTGCGCGGCGGCGGGCCGGGGACGCGCGAAACCGATGCCCTGGCGGCCGATTGCCTGGTGGACGCGGTGGATGCGATCGTTCTTTCCGGCGGCTCCGTATACGGGCTTGAGGCCGCCTCCGGCGTGACCGCTTGGCTGGGCGCGCGCGGGCGCGGGTTCAGCTTTCCTTCCACCCCTTTCGTGGCGCCGGTCGTGCCGCAGGCCATTTTGTTCGATCTAAGCAATGGCGGCGATAAAGACTGGGGCGAGATGCCGCCCTACCGGGCGCTGGGCGGTGCGGCGGTGGCGGCGGCAAGTGAAACATTCCACCTCGGCAATGCGGGCGCCGGGCTGGGCGCGCGCGCAGGCGCCCTTAAAGGCGGCTTAGGCAGTGCCTCTATGATGACGCCGCACGGCATCGGCGTCGGCGCCTTAGCCGCCAGCAACCCGTTCGGCTCCGTAGTGATGCCCGGCAGCGCCCGGTTTTGGGCCGCACCGTTTGAAAAGCTATCGGAACTCGGTGACCAGACGCGCATTGCAGCGCCTGCATCACTGCCGGATGATCCTTATACAGACACAAAAATCGGCGCCTCACCGGGCATGAACACCACCATCGGCGTGGTGGCAACGGATGCAGCGCTGACGCCGGCGGAAACGCGGCGGCTGGCGATGATGGCTCAAGACGGCTACGCCCGCGCCATCCGCCCCGTGCACACCCCCTTTGACGGCGACGTGGTGTTTGCGCTGGCCACCGGCGCGCACCCGGTACCGCACGACATGCCGCGCCCGGCCATGGTGGCCGTTCTCGGCGCGCTGGCCGCCGATACGCTGGCGCGGGCGGTAGCGCGCGGGGTCTATGAAGCGGAGACTTTGGGCGATGCGCCCGGCTACCGGCAGCGGTTTAGCGGTTAGCTGCCGAAAACGACCGGCGCCAGATAGACCGCCAGCAGCGTGATAGCGCCCATGCCAATGAGGTTGAGGGCAAAGCCCGCGCGCATCATCTGCGGCACCGTCACATAGCCGGACGCAAACACAATGGCGTTGGGCGGGGTGGCCACCGGCAGCATAAAGGCATAGGACGCCGCCAATACCGCCGCCACCGCCAGCACCATGGGCGCATGGCCGGTGGCCTGGGCGAGCGCTGCAACCACCGGCAGCAGCGCGGCGACGGTTGCCGTATTGCTGGTAAGCTCGGTGAGAAAAATCACCAGCGCGGTGACCGCCAGCACAAAGACAATCAACGGCAGCCAGGCCAAGCCTGACAGCTGATCGCCTAAGGCCGCAGCCAGCCCGGTGTGCGAGAACGCCCCGGCCAGCGCCAAGCCGCCACCGAACAACAGCAACACATCCCAAGAGATGCCTTTGGCGGTCTGCCAATCCATCAGCCGCGTGCCCGCATCTAAGCGCGCCCCGCCACGATGCGTGCCGCCGGCGGGCAAGATGAACAGCACCAAGGCCCCGGCAATGGCGATGCCCGGGTCGGTGAGGCCGGCGAGCGCTGGTAGATCGTCGAGCACCCCGCGCCCTAACCACAGCACCGCCATGCTGGCAAAGACAATGGCCACCCGCCGTTCGGGCGGTGACATCGGGCCAAGCGCTGCGAGTTGCGCGCGCACCACCTGTTGGCCGTGGGCGGCGTCATCGGCGGTCTGGCCTAGGTCAAACCTATAGATGACCTGTGTCAGCAGCACCCAGACTACCGGCAGCATGACCAAGACCAGCGGTAGGGCCAGCACCATCCACCCGGCAAACGATATTTCAATGCCGAATTCCTGTTGCAGAAACGCGGCGAACAGGGCGTTGGGCGGCGTGCCCACCAGCGTGGCAGTGCCGCCAATGCTGGCGCTATAGGCGATGGCCAGCATCGCCGCCAAGCCGAAGCGCTGTTGGTCGCGCGCTGTGGCGTGGGGGCTATTGATCAGCACCACCGCCACCACCGAGGCGGCAATCGGCAGCATCATGATGGTGGTGGCCGTATTCGATATCCACATGCTCAAAAACGCCGTAGCCACCATGAACCCGGCGATGAGACGCTTCGGCTCCGCGCCCGCGCGCGCGGCAATGGCCAGCGCAATGCGCCGGTGCAGCTCCCAGCGCTGCATCGCCTGCGCGATCAAAAAGCCGCCCATGAACAAAAACACCAACGGGTGCGCATAAGACGCCGCCGTCGGCCGCATCGGCTGAATGCCCAACAGCGGAAACGCCACCAGCGGCACCAGCGCGGTGGCGGCAAGCGGCAGCGCCTCTGTCGCCCACCACACCGCCATCAGCGCCGCCACCGCCAGCGTCAGCCAGGCAGCCTCAGGCATGCCGTGGGGTGGCGACAGGGCGGCCAGCACGGCAAAGGCGGCGGTGCCCGCCAGCAGCCCAACCATGCGCTGGCGCGGCGGTGGCATCACGCGGTGAGCGGCGGGCGGGTCTTGGCTCTCAGCCATGCGCGCCTCTGTCAAGCGAGCGCAAAAGGGTGCGGCGGGATGCGGGGGAACGGGCGTAAGCGCCGGCTGCGCCTAGCGCACGTAGACGCGCACCTCATTGGCGGCCACATCGGCACGGGTGGTGGCCGAAAGCCGGATGCGGTCGGCGGGCAGGCCCATATCGCTCATGGTCCGCACCACCGTTTCGGCGTTGCGGCGAGATTGGCTTTGCGCGATCTGCACCCGGTCAGGCGTTCCTTGCGCCGGGCTAATCGCCACCACGTCAAACTGCGCGGCCGGCCGCACCTCTAGCGCCCGGCTAAGCGCGGTAAACAGCGCCTGCTGATATTGCACGTTGGGCCGGTCAAAGCGGATGGTTACCAGCGCCGGCGTGCCGGCCGCGGCAGGGGCGGAAGCGGAAGCCGGCCGCGCCGCCGGCGGCGCGATGTTAGAGACGGCCAGCCCCGGCCCGAACAGTTCCCCCACCTTGATGGCGTTGGCAAGCGTCGTCAGCCCGGCGCGCTCATTGGCCACATAGGTGGTTTGGCGGGCGATGTCGTCGCGCAATTCAGTGAGCAGACGTTCGATGAGAACCGTGGTCTGGCGGGTTTCGTCTTGCAGAATGCGCAATTGCCGGTGGTCTTCGTCCACCGCGCCCGAGAGCGCGAAGGTGGCTTGGGTGGCTTCCAGCAGATAATTCGCCGTCGCCGCATTGCCGGCGATTTCGGTGGACAGCGCCGACATGGCGTTGATGTCCGCGGATATGGTGTCGAGTTGCGCTTGCGCCTGGTTCCACTGCGCCACCAGTTCCGGGTTGCCGGGCGTGGTGCCGCGTTGCAGACGCGAGGTGATGCCGCCAATGGTGGCGTGGTAATTGGTGGCGTGCACCGTGGCCTCGGCGCGGCGGGTGTTCACGCGGTCGGTCTGCGCCACCATGGTGTTTTGCAAATTGGTCAATTCGGTGCGCAACCCGGCCACCCGGGTGCCGACGCTAGTGCCGGTCGCCGCACCATTGGTGACGCTGAGCGCTTCAAAGCCCTGCGGCGCCACGCCCACATCGGACGACACCGCCGTGCCGCCGCTTGCCGTCGGCGCGGATGTAGTGCCGTTTTTGTCGGCCGCAAAGAAGCCGGGCTCGTTGAACGCGGCGCAGCCGCTCAGCAGCACAACAACCCCGGCCGCCAGCACCAACGGACGCACAGGAAATCGGCGTAATGGGACCGGGTGGGCGCGGGCAGCGTTAAGAATATGAGGGGTGATCATCGCGCGCTCTTTTTACCCTTTGTCTGTACAGTTTGCCTGCCGCCCATATCCGCCGCGTAGCACGCAATGCGCCCCCGCCCCGACCCTATGCAACCGGCAGACCTCCTGAAGCTGGACCGCATGCCTTAGACGTGATGCCCAAGACACGCGCCCGGTTAACGATAATCACCGGATTTTGGCTGCAAACGGGTTAAGAATTTCCCCACGCGCCACGTCCGGCAAATTGCGTGCCGGGAACGCAATCCAGGAAAAACCATCACCTGTGGTTTTCCGACCACCCCCCAGCAGCCCGTTGTGCAGCTATAGTGCACAGCGGCCCTAAAGTCACTCTAACCAATGCAGAATCGCCTCACAAGCACAGCCTTAAGCGTGAATTTGGCAACACTTTCCGCCCCGCCGCACTGTAGTGGTGGAGCGCTACGGCATAGGCCGACGCCGACGGGACGCCAAGAGCCGGCCAGCACCCGCCGCGCACCGCGCTGCCCCTTGCGCGGGCGGGCAACCTGCATTAGAGCTACGCGCCTTCGTGGGAGCGGCTGCGCACACACCGCGGCCTATAGTGGCACAAAAGCCACATGGGCTTGCGCATGCGCCCGCCGATACCCCCCGCGAGACAGGCGCCGGTAGCTCAGCTGGATAGAGCACCAGACTACGAATCTGGGGGTCGGGAGTTCGAATCTTCCCCGGCGCGCCATTCTCACACCGTCCGCATCGCCCGTTCCGGTGGACGGGCACTGTCGTTAAAACAAGCTGACGACGGTTTTGGGGCTGCCGTCGTCGTCGAGCAAGGTGCGTAGTTGCACCAGCATGGCGGCGTCCGAGCGCGATAGGCCGTAGGCGATGGTGACTTGGCCGCCTTGGCCGTCGAGCCGGGGGCGGCCTTCGGCGTCGCGCGCGACGATCTTGTAGGTATCGGTTTCGCGGTCATGGGCGACACCCCACGGCGCCGGCGTTGTGTCCGTTAGCCATTGTGTAAACAGGCTCTTGGCGCGCGCATCCAACACGGTGATGTCTAGGCCCCCGGCTAGCACCCCTGCACGATATCAGGAGCGTCTTTATTGCATGTCTATGGTCGTGACCGGCTACCGCCGGCGCGGCGCACCGGCTATGCGATGCGTGAGCGGATGCATGTATCACAGGATTACGCTATGCGCGCCTCCTGCGTTAGATGTGGGGGTAGGCATATCCGCCGCCATCGGCCCGAGCGCTGATGCGCCCGGGCCCGCATGCCGCCGGCCTAAGCCGCTTCGCGGTAGGGAAAGCTACCCTTGGGATAGGTAACAATGCGGCGGTCGATGCGCGCGGTTTCACGGTATGCCGCTAGCGTTTTGGGGGTGATGTGCACCCACCCACCGACCAGCGACGAGCCGTCGTCCAACGTAATCGGTTCGCCGAGCGCCTCGACGAATTCCGGATTGGCTTGCGACTGGAATGCAAGCAGCCGCGGCGGCATTTCAAACACCACCCGGTTGGCGCCCACATCCAGCAAGAACTCAACAAAGGCAACGCTGACGTCCAGCAGCGTTCGCCGGCGGTCTTTATCGCTTAGCTCCGGTGCTGCGCACATGCGGGTGCCTTCCCAGACCTCAGGCGATTTGGGGATCGGCCGCGTCTGGATGATGTTCGGCCAGACATGTTCGGCTAAATAGGGCTGGGTTGTCGGGATCAGCCGCAAGCCGCCCATCACCTCCTGGGTCTCCGGGTGGCGCTTGATGAGATAGACCGCCGCCGGCGTATCGAAGGCGTCGTATTCGAGATTGTCGAAATGCGGGATGTCCCACCCTTCGCGTTCGATGTAGAGCCGGTAGCGTAAGCGGTGAAAATCCACCAGCGCGTTGCCAAATTCGCCGGCGGTGGAAAATGTCATACACTCGATCATGGAAGCCTCCTGTTGTCTGAGAGGACATCCATTCGTCGCGATTCTGCGCGCAGCGGTAACCTGCCTGGGTGGCCAGTTGACCTGCCGCCTGGAAAGGAGTCCGCTCACAGCCGATTCGGCCCATATCCCCTGCTCCTCCCTCCTGCTGAAAAGACGCCTCATGACATCCCCCGCCCCGCTGACCATCGGCCCTGCCTCGCACATCTATTTTTCCCAGCGCCTGCGCTTGCACTACGTGGACTGGGGCAACCCTGACGCACCGCCTTTGCTGCTGGTCCATGGCGGCCGCGACCATTGCCGCAATTGGGATTGGGTCGCAGAAACCCTGCGCGCCGAGTATCACATCATTGCGCCCGACCTGCGCGGCCACGGCGATAGCCAATGGATGGTCGGCGGCACGTACCTGATCAACGATTATGTGTACGACATCGCGCAGCTTATTCATCAGCTCAAGCTCGCGCCGTTGCGGATCCTCGCGCACTCCTATGGCGGCGCCATCTCGCTGCGCTATGCCGGCATCTACCCCAAAAACGTGCACAAGCTGATCGCCATCGAGGGGCTGGGGCCGCCGCCGAAAATGCTGGCCGAACGCAGCAGCAAAAAAGCGCATGAACGTCTTGCCGGCTGGGTTGAACAAATGCGCGGCCTATCCGGCCGCACGCCGCGCAAATACGCCTCCCTCGAGGATGCGGTCACGCGCATGCAGACGGAAAACCCGCATCTAAGCCCGGAGCGCTCACGCCACTTAACCGTCCACGGCATGAACCAGAACGAAGACGGCACCTGGTCGTGGAAGTTTGACAATTACGTGCGCGCCTTCCCACCCGACCGGTGGGATGCGGAAGAAACCGCCGAACTCTGGGGCCGCATAACGGCGCCGGTGATGCTGGTACGCGGCACCCAAAGCTGGGCGTCGGACCCGGTCGAAGACGGCCGCATGCAGGCGTTTCAGAACGCCACCGCCGTCAACGTGGAAGGCGCCGGCCATTGGGTCCACCATGACCGCCAGCACGAATTCTTGGGCCTGGCACGGCAGTTTCTAGCCGACTAAGCCTTTGCAAAAAGCGGACACTCAGAATACGGACATATGCCTATGACCGGACGCATTTTCATCGGCCGCGGCGTGCGCGACCAGCATCTGTCGCTCAAGCTTGCCAACCGCCACGGGCTGATTGCCGGCGCGACCGGCACAGGCAAGACGGTATCACTGCAGATTTTGGCGGAAGGGTTCTGCGAGGCGGGCGTTCCCGTGTTCATGGCCGATGTGAAAGGCGATCTGTCGGGCATGTGCCAGGCCGGCGTGGCGCAGGATTTTCTGCAACAACGCGCCCACGCTATTGGCCTGTCGGATTACACGTTCACGCAATATCCGGTGGTGTTTTGGGATGTGTTCGGCACCCAAGGCCATCCGGTACGCACGACGATATCGGAAATGGGGCCGATACTCTTGGCGCGGCAATTGGGCCTGAACGACACGCAGGAGGGGGTGCTGACCATTGCCTTCAAGATCGCCGACGACGAAGGCTTGCTGCTGCTCGACATCAAGGATGTGCGCGAAATGCTGGTGTATCTGGCGGACAACGCCAAAGACGTGTCGGCGCGCTATGGCAACGTGACCGCTGCGTCGATCGGCGCCATTCAACGGCGGCTGCTGACGCTTGAAACGCAAGGGGGGAGCGCATTTTTCGGTGAGCCGGCGCTCAAACTGCAGGACTTGATGCGCACGACGTATGACGGGCGCGGCCAGATTAATATTCTGGCGGCCGACCAACTCATGCAGGCGCCGCGGCTGTATGCCACGTTCATGCTATGGCTGATGTCGGAACTATTCGAGGACCTGCCGGAAGTCGGCGATGCGGACAAGCCGAAGCTCGTCTTTTTCTTCGACGAGGCGCATCTGCTGTTCGATGAAGCCCCCAAGCACCTGCGTGACCGGATTGCGCAAGTCGTCAAACTGATCCGCTCCAAAGGGGTCGGCATCTATTTCGTGACGCAAAACCCGCTGGATATCCCCGACGAGGTGCTGGGCCAGCTCGGCAATCGGATCCAGCACGCCTTGCGGGCTTTTACGCCGCGTGACCAAAAAGCCGTGCGGGCGGCAGCGGAAACGTTCCGGGCCAACCCCGACCTCAATACGGCCCAGGTCATCACCGAGCTTGGCGTCGGTGAAGCGCTGACTTCTACGCTCGGTGAAAAAGGCGTGCCGGGCATCGTCGCGCGCACCCTGATACGCCCGCCGCGCTCGCGGCTGGGGCCGGCGACGGCGGACGAACGCCGCGCGGTGATGGCGGCCAGCCCTGTCGGCGGCGCCTACGACACCCCCATAGACCGGCACTCCGCATACGAAGTCTTGCAACAGCGCCGCGCCGCGCTGGCCGCCGCCGAGGCGCAAGACCACCCGGCCGCCAAGGCCCCTCCCGCCCAAAAGAGGGCGCGTTCCTCCAGCCGGCAAACGCCGACAGAGGCCTTCGTGACTTCCATGGTACGGCAGGTCGGCCGGACGATCGGACGCGAACTTGTCCGCGGTATTCTCGGATCCCTCAAGCGCTAGCACGTGGCTGGGTGTGCGACGGGGGTGTGCGACGGGGACGTTGGCGCGGTAGGCTTTGCCATGCCCCGGGGCCGACCGGCCCTTGGGATCCGCGGACAGGAGATATCTTGGCACGCTGGCACCGGCATAAGGCATATCTGGGTCTTGCGCACCGGCAACCGTTCATGCGCCGGGTACGGCGGGCGGATCTTTCCGCCCTTGAATGGATCATCGGCCTCTTGCTTGGGCTGTTTGTGGTGGTGCCGTTAACGCTCATCCTCATCTACCGGGTACTGCCACCGCCGCTGACATCGGTCATGGTCATACGGTTGGTCGAAGGGCACAGCATCAGCCGCGAATGGGTGCCCTTGGGCGATATCGCACCGGTGGCGCGGCAGGCGGTTATCGCGTCGGAAGACAATCTGTTTTGCAGCCATCGCGGCGTCGATTGGAGCGCGCTGTGGCAAGCGGCGAGCGCCGAATGGGAGGGCGGTGGCAAAGGCCTGGGGGGCGGCGCCAGCACCATTACCATGCAGACGGCGCGCAATCTGATGCTGTGGCCGCAGCGCAGCTATGTGCGCAAGGCGCTTGAACTATACGTGGCGACACTCATCGACGCCTTGTGGCCGAAACAGCGGGTGCTTGAGGTATATCTCAATATCGCCGAATGGGGGCCGGGCGTCTTCGGCATCGAAAGAGCCGCGCGGGCGCATTTTGGCGTCGGCGCCAACCGGCTGACCCGCGCCCAAGCGGCGCGCTTAGCGGCGGTACTGCCCAATCCACGGGTGCTCGACCCCACCGCCACCGGCGGCTATGTGGCGCGCCAGGCGCGCATTATAGAGCGCCGTATCGGCCAGCTAGGGCCGCTTTTAGACTGTGCGCGGTAATATATGTGACAGAGCGAATTTGCCTAATTTTCGCTAAATATCTAGCTTTCTTTTGGTCCATGATAATCTGATACGCCTTCTGCTATTGCATAGCAGGCAAGGCGAATAGACCGCGGCACTTTTATTTTTTCTCCGTTGCGCTCTCCTTTTTCATAATATTGTATGATCCTTGGCTTTAGACCAAGGGCTTTTGCGGCGTCTTTCTGTGATAGCCCTAGCGACTTTCTCCAGCGCCGAAAACCTTTTTCATCCATAGATCACTCACCCCCAGGCGCCGCGCCAGTCTGCCTGCATTAACGCACGGTGTGCGCTTTTTGGTTGACATGTGCGCACACCGTGCGTATATAGCATGCATATGATAGTTTTGTGACAGCATCCGATCATAAATATATTCGTAGAGCAATCCAAATAGAGGGCCGATCATGCTAAGAAATATGATGTACTGGCTCTCTTTCGGGGTCACCCCCCTAAGGGAGCTTCGCCAAGAACACCGCGTTACATCCGATCACACGCTGGAGGATGAACGGTCTTTCGCGCGGCGGATGGCGTTCTACAAATTGCACCCGTACCATTAAGCACCGCGGGGCCGCATCAGCCGGGTTGCGAGGTCTGTAAACGCAGCCCTGCTGCCGCGCGGCAGCGCCACCAAGGGTAGGGCGCCCCAAGGTGGGGCACCTAAGAACCGCTCAATCACCGCGCAGGTTTCGGCAAGCGGAATAGGCACGTCCGCGCTTTCGCTCACCACCACCGCCGCTGGCGGCAGACCGGCCGAACTCAGCGCCTCAGCGGCGGTGAGCGTGTGGCTGATAGTGCCCAAATAGCTGCCGACGACCAGGATCGGCGTCGCGGCGAGATCGCGCATCAAGTCGCGCATGGTATGCGTCGCATCGATAGGCACCAAAACACCGCCAGCCCCTTCCACAATCACCACACCATCGGCCGGCGCCGCGCGCTGCTGCGCCCGGCAAAACGCCACCACATCACCATACGGCACGCGCGCGCCTTCGCGCGCGGCCGCCATATCCGGGGCCAGCGCCGCGCGATACCGCCACGGAGATATCTCCGCCACATTGTCTTCGGTTAACGGCCGGCCAAGCGCTTCGAGGATCAGGGCCGTATCGCTGGCGGCCGCGGTTGCAGCGGTATAGTCCGTAATCAGTGGTTTTAGCGCGGTGACCGGCCGGCCCTGGGCGCGCAGCGCCTGGATCAGGCCCACGGTCACGTAGGTTTTGCCGATTTCGGTGCCGGAGGAAGTGACAAACACAATCGGCGCGGTCATGCGGCCGGCCTATTGATAATGCGTGTCCGGACAATCTCTGCAAGCCGCGAAATATCGCTTGCCGCATGCTCCGCCATGAACGTCAACCGCAAGCGCGCCGTGCCCGCGGGGACGGTCGGCGGGCGGATCGCGGTCACCAAATAGCCTTCATCCAAAAGCAGGCGCGAGGCGGCCAACGCGGCGTGCTCGCCGCCGATGATCACTGGTACGATCGGGCTTTGCGGCGCCGGCAGGCCAGCCTCGCGGCAAAACTGGGCGGCGTTGGCGGTGGGTTTTGCCACCAGCGCGCTATCGCTGGCGATGATGTCGAGCGCGGCGATGGCGGCGGCGATGCTGGCCGGCGGCAATCCCGTCGAATAGACCAGCGTGCGGGCGCGGCTCTTCAGCATGTCGATGACCGCCTGGCTGGCGCAGATATATCCGCCAAAGCCGCCGGCGGCCTTGGACAAGGTGCCCATTTGCAGCGGCACCTCCACCTTGTGCGCACCGAAGGCAAACGACGACCCGCGGCCTTGGCCGACGACCCCGAGCCCATGGGCATCGTCGGTCATCATCCAGGCATCGTGGCCGCGTGCCAAAGCGGCGATCTGCGGCAGCGGCGCCAAATCGCCGTCCATCGAAAACACCCCGTCGGTTAGGATCAAGGCGTGGCGGAATTGGCCGCGCAATCGGCCAAGCAGCGCTGCAAGATCGTCAGGATCATTATGGGCAAAGGTGCGCGTGTGGGCGCCGGCCAGCCGCGCGCCGGCCAACAGGCAGGCATGGCTTAGTTCATCCGCCAAGATAAGATCGCCGGCGCCGACGAGACTGGGCACGATGCCGGTATTGGCCTGGTAGCCGGTGCCGAACACCAGCGCCGCCTCGGTGCCTTTGAGGTGCGCCAATGCGCGCTCAAGCGTGGCAAAGAGCGGCGTATTGCCGGTCACCAGTCGTGAGGCGCCGGAACCGGCACCATAGGTGTCAAGCGCCTGCGCCGCGGCGGCCTTCACCTTTGGGTGCTGCGATAGGTTCAAATAGTCGTTGCAGCAAAACGAGATCAGCGTGCGCCCACCGCGCCGCGCTGTGCCCTTGGCCGCGCGCGCGGTGTCGGCAAGCTCCCGGCGCTGGCCACGGGCCTCCAGGTGCGCAAGCTTGGCGCGCGCGAATTGCTCAAGGCTGGGCATCGGGCTTTCGGCTTTCAACGGCTACACACACGGTTTTACGCGCACCCCTTGTTCCAGGCGCCGGCGCCACTATGCTCTGGCCCCTTTCCCGCCTCAAGGACTTCGCGTTTTTTATGGCCGACCCCCCCGCCTGGCTCACCGATGGATTTGACCACATCTGGCTGCCCTACACCCAGATGCAAACCACGCCGCTGCCTGCCGCAATTGCGCGCACCCAGGGCTGTGAGTTGGTCATGGCCGATGGCCGCACCCTCATCGATGGGGTTGCTTCGTGGTGGACCGCAGCGCACGGCTATAACCACCCGCATATCCGCGCCGCGGTGGCGCGCCAGCTTGATACCCTGCCGCACGTGATGCTGGGCGGGCTGGCGCACGAGCAGGCCTATCGGCTGGCAGCGCGGCTGGCGACGCTGGCGCCCGGTGATCTAACGCGGGTGTTCTTTTCTGAATCCGGGTCCGTCTCCGTTGAAATCGCCATGAAGATGGCGGTGCAATATTGGATCAACACAGGCCACACGGCCCGCACGCGGTTTGTCGCGTTCACCGGCGGCTATCACGGCGATACTTTCGCCACCATGTCCGTGTGCGACCCGGACGAAGGCATGCATTCCCTGTTCAAGGGGCTGTTAGCGGAGCAAATCATCGTCGACTTGCCGCACGATGACGCGCGCGCGCAGGCGTTCGACGCCGTGCTGGACCGCCGCCGCGGCGAGATTGCCGCGGTGGTAATGGAGCCTTTGGTGCAAGGGGCTGGCGGCATGCTGATGCACACGCCCGAAACCTTGGCGCGCATCCGCGACGCCTGCAACCGGCACGGTATTTTGCTGATAGTGGATGAGATTTTTACCGGCTTCGGCCGCACCGGCACCCTGTTTGCCTGCGATCAGGCCGGCGTCGTACCCGATATCATGACCGTGTCCAAGGCGCTGACCGGCGGCACACTACCGCTCGCCGCCACCATCGCGCGCGCGCACGTGTTTGACGCGTTCCTCTCCGACAGCGCGCAAACGGCGCTGATGCACGGGCCCACCTATATGGGCAATGCGCTGGGCTGCGCCGCCGCCAACGCAGCGCTGGACTTGCTGGAGCGCGACCCGCCGGGCCCGCGGGTGGCGCGCATCGAAGCGCAATTGGCCCATGAGCTTGCCCCGGCCCGCGGCTTGCCCGGCGTGCGCGATGTGCGCGTCAAAGGGGCAATCGGCGTCATCGAACTTGCACCGCATACGGACCATGACTGGATGAAGGCGCAATTCATCGAGCGCGGCGTATGGATCCGCCCGTTCAACACCATTGTTTATACGACCCCACCGCTTGTCATTGCGCCGGAGGCGTTGACGCAGATCACCACCGCCATGGTCGGCGTCGTGGAAGCGTGGGGCGCGCAGCGGCAAAGGGGAGCGCACACCTAATGCTAAAGGCGGTTATTTGGGATTTCGGCGGCGTTTTCACGACCAGCCCGTTTGAGGCCTTCGCCCGCTTTGAAAAAGAGCGCGGCCTGCCGGCCAACCTCATCCGGCGCATTAACGCCACCAACCACTTGGACAATGCCTGGGCCAAATTCGAGCGCTCCGACGTCTCGATGGCGGCATTCGACCAGATGTTCGCCGACGAGGCGGCAGCGCTAGGGTATAATGTGCGCGGGCGGGAGGTCATTGCGCTTCTATCCGGCGACATCCGGCCTGAGATGGTGCAAGCGCTCAAGGCCGTGAAAGGCCATGGCCTGAAAGTGGGGTGTATCACCAACAATGTTGCGGCCGGGGAAGGCGCAGGCATGGCGACGAGCCACGCCAAGGCGCAAGCCGTCAACGCCATTTTCGACGAATTTGAACACGTCATCGAATCGAGCAAGGCCGGCGTGCGCAAACCGCATCCGAAAATCTACCAAATGGCGCTCGCAGCGCTGGGCGTGGAGGCGGCGGAGGCGGTCTATCTGGATGACCTTGGCATCAACTGCAAAGCCGCCCACCAGCTTGGCATGCAGGCCATCAAGGTTATCGGCGCGCAGCAAGCAATCGGCGACCTGGAAGCGGTGTTGGGCCTGCCGCTGCGCGCCTAAAGCGGCAAGGCGGGTGGCTTATTCGGCGGCGTCCGCTTGGCCGGAGGCCCGCGCGCCGTCCTGCGCGCCATCATTGTCGGCGCTCTTAGCAGCACCATTGTTGACACCGCTTTGCGATTTTGCCGCTTTGGCGTAGCCCTTGCCGACAAGCTCTTTATCGAGGTCGCGCGCCTGCGGCATGCCGACGACATTATATCCCGCATCCACGTGGTGCACTTCGCCGGTCACGCTGCGCGATAAATCCGACAGCAAATAGAGCCCGGCGCCGCCGACATCATCTAAGTCCACCGCCTGCTTCAAGGGGGCGTGGGTGAGGTTCCAGTTGAACACCGTCTTGGCGTCGGCAATGGCGGACCCGGCGAGCGTGCGCATCGGCCCGGCGGAAATGGCGTTAACGCGAATACCGTCACGGCCCAAATCGACCGCCAAATAGCGCACCGACGCCTCAAGCGCCGCCTTGGCAACCCCCATCACGTTGTAATTGGGCATCACCCGTTCGGCGCCCGCATAGGTGAGCGTCACCATGGCGCCGCCCGGCTGCATCAACGGTGCGGCCCGCCGGGCGATATCGACGAAGGAAAAACACGAAATATCCATGGTGCGGGCGAAGTTTGCCCGGGTGGTATCGAGATACCGGCCCTTGAGCTCGTTCTTGTCGGAATAGGCAATGGCGTGGACGAGAAAATCAAGCGCCCCCCACTCCTGCGCCAAGCGGTCAAAAACCGCGTCCAGCGATGCTGCGTCTTCCACATCCGCCGGCAGCACAATATGCGAGCCGGTGCTTTCAGCCAAGGGGGTGACGCGGCGGCCGAACGCCTCCCCTTGATAGGTGAACGCCATCTGCGCGCCTTGCGCCGCACACGCCTTGGCAATGCCCCAGGCGATGGAATGGTCGTTCGCCACGCCCATGATCAGGCCGCGTTTGCCGCGCATGAGGGTGCCTGTTTGCGGTATGCCGGGTGCAGTCATCTGTGGATGCTTCCCATTTTCGTCCTGTGAACCGTATGCTTGGGTGCCATGGGCCTGCTAGCCGTCGTAGCGCTTGAAGACCAGCGATCCATTGGTGCCGCCAAAGCCGAAACTGTTGGAGAGTACGCAATCGATTTGCGCATTGTCGATCCGCTGACGGACAATATTGGCGTTGCCCACTTTCGGGTCGAGCTCTTCAATATTGGCGCTTTCGCAGATGAAGCCGTTATCCATCATCAGCAGCGAATAAATTGCTTCGTGCACGCCGGCGGCCCCTTGCGCGTGGCCGGACAGCGACTTGGTGGCCGAAATCGGCGGCATGTCATCCTCGCCAAACACCTCACGGATGGCGTTGATCTCCGGGATATCCCCCACCGGCGTCGAGGTGGCGTGCGGGTTGATGTAGTCGATTTTCTCACCAGCGCTTTCGATCGCCTGGCGCATGCAGCGTGCAGCCCCTTCACCGGAGGGCGCCACCATGTCGGCGCCATCGGAGGTGGCGCCATAGCCGGCCACTTCGGCGTAAATCTTAGCGCCGCGCGCTTTGGCCACCTCAAGCTCTTCGAGCACCACCACGCCGCCGCCGCCGGTGATGACAAACCCATCGCGGTTGACGTCATAAGCGCGCGAGGCCGTGGCCGGGGTGTCGTTATATTTGGACGACATCGCCCCCATCGCGTCGAACAAAGACGACAGCGACCACGCCAACTCTTCGCCGCCGCCGGCGAACATGCGGTCTTGCTTGCCCCATTGGATCAATTCCGCCGCATTGCCGATGCAATGGGTCGAGGTGGTGCAGGCGGATGAAATAGAGTAGCTGGGGCCTTTGAGCTTAAACAGGGTGGAGATATTGGCCGAAACCGTGGACGACATCGCCTTCGGCACGCTGGTCGGGCCGATTTTGCGCGGGCCCTTTTCGCGGGCGATATCGGCGGCGGCGACAATCGCCGATGTGGATGGCCCGCCGGAGCCCAAAATGCCTCCGGTGCGCTCGTTGGAGATCTCATTCTCCTCAAGCCCGGCATCGCCAATGGCCTGTTGCATAGCGATATAGGCATAGGCGGCGCCATCGCCCATGAACCGCCGGGTCTTGCGGTCGAGCACGTCTTCCAGGTCGATCTTCAGCGTGCCCGCCACCTGGCTGCGAAAGCCCATTTGCGTATAGACCGGCTCCGCCTCGATGCCGGAGCGCGCCTCGCGCAAAGAGGCCGTCACCTCTTGGGTGTTGTTGCCGATCGAGGACACGATGCCCATGCCGGTAACGACTACTCGCCTCATGGAAACTCCTCTTCAAACATCCCAGCGGCGCCGGTAGCGAGGGCCGCACGTCAATACGCGCAAATACACCCAGAAACACTTAAGCCGTCGACAGCCCCACTTTTAAATCCGTGGCCTCGAAAATCGGTTCGCCATCGGCTTTCACCAGACCATCGGCGATGCCAAGCACCAGCCGGCGGCTGACCACGCGTTTGAAGGTTACGTGATAGTCAACCCGTTTGGTTGCCGGCACGATCTTGCCTTTGAACCGCACCTCACCGACGCCAAGCGCAAAGCCGGCGCCCTTGGCCCCGGTCCAGCCCAAATAGAACCCGACCATCTGCCATAAGGCATCCAGGCCCAAGCAGCCCGGCATCACCGGGTTGCCCTCGAAGTGGCAATCGAAGAACCATAGGTCCGGTTTGATGTCGAGTTCGGCCACCATCTCGCCCTTGCCATTGGCGCCGCCGTCGGTGTTGATGCGGGTGACGCGGTCGAACATCAGCATCGGCGGCAACGGCAACTGCGCGTTGCCCGGCCCGAACAGGCGCCCATGGCCGCATTCAATCAGATCGTCGTAGGTGTAGCTCGATTTCTGCGCGATGGTATCCATAGGGTGGTATGCGTGTCCTAAAAGCCTGCTTTAGCGGTATCGACCGCGTTGGTAGCACACGCCGCGCGCAAGCAAAAGCGAGCGGCGGCGGGCAAAATATGGTGTTATTGCGCAACGCCTGTTACGCCGGATCCGCGCCACCGCGGCCGCAGCCTCAAAATAATGCGAAAGAGTACGCCCCATGATCATCGTCCATCATCTCAATAATTCCCGGTCGCAGCGCATTTTGTGGCTGCTGGAAGAGCTTGGCGTCGACTACGACATCACATTCTACCAGCGCAACGAGATGAACCGCGCGCCGCCCGAACTCAAACAGGCCCATCCGCTCGGCAAGTCGCCGATCATCGAGGACGGCGCCTACACCATCGCCGAATCAGGCGCGGCGGTGGATTATCTGATCCGCACCTATGGCGGCGGCAAATTCATGCCAGCGCCGGGGAGCGATGCCTTCGAGCGCTACAACGAATGGATGCACTACGCCGAAGGCTCGGCCATGGTGCCGCTGCTGATGAAGCTGTTTACCTCATTCTTAGGCGAAGGCGGCGCGCCTTTGCAGCCGGTCATCGACGCGGAGATCGCGTTGCATCTTGGCTATTTGAACGACGCCTTGGGCGACAATGCGTTTTTCATGGGCGATGCGCTGACCGGCGCCGACATTATGCTTATTTTCATCATGGAGGCGGCCGAAAGCCGGATCGGCCTTGACGCCTATCCAAACCTTGCCGCCTATGTGCAGCGCTTACAGGCCCGGCCCGCCTATCAGCGCGCCCTTGAAAAGGGCGGCCCATACGAGTTGATCCGCACCCGGCAAGACTAAGAATGCGACCCTCACGATGGACCAGCCAAACGCCACAGAATACCGGCGTGCCGGCCGAGTGATTTTGATGGACCCCATGGGGCGGGTGCTGCTGTTGCGCTTCGCTGTGACCCAAAACGGCAAGCCTTTTGCGTTTTGGGCAACACCCGGCGGCGGCGCGGCGGAGGATGAGAGCGACCACGCGGCGGCGATACGCGAACTGGCAGAAGAATTGCGCCTGTCCGTGTCGTCGCTCGATGGCCCCCTCGACGGGCCGGTACACGTGCACGAAAGCACGTTTGAAGTGAACGGCACATGGTGGCAGGGGCGAGATGTCTTTTTCCATGGCAGATGCGCTGCGGATGCGCCGGTTTTTACCGGCGGCAGCGAAGCCGAGGAGCGCGCCGCCTTGCAGGACATGCGCTGGTGGACCTTGGAGGAATTGGACCAAACCGCGGAAACCGTGTTTCCGCCGGAGTTAGCGACGGTTGCACGGGCGCTGCTGGCCTGACCTCCCCGATGTCTCGCACACCCCCTGTGTATCACCCCCTACTTGACACCCTCTTGTATACGCCCAAACTTCTCAAATCTTTATAAGGATTCCAAAGAGCACGGGACCGCACCCGACCATGCCCTCACCCGACCTTAAGTCCGACCGCCCTTACGCGCAGACCCTGCACACCCTGCACCGCAAGGGCCTAAGACCAACCCGCCAGCGGCTTGCGCTCGGTCGGCTGCTGTTTGATGGCGGCCCCCGTCACGTCACAGCGGAAGCGCTGCACGATGAGGCCGCAGGCGCGGGCGTGCGCGTATCACTTGCCACCGTCTACAACACGCTGCACCAATTCACCGATGCCGGCTTGTTGCGCGAGGTGGTTATCGATGGCGGCAGGACCTATTTCGACACTAATTTAGACGACCACCACCACTTCTATCACGTGGAGGAGGCGCGCCTTGAAGATATCCCCGGTGCGGGCGTTGTGGTGTCCGGTCTGCCGCAAGTGCCCGACGGCGCGCAGCTAGACCGTATCGACGTCATCGTCCGCATCCACGGCACCGGTAAGCCGCGCTAAGCGGCGCGCCGGTTTCACCCCCCTAAGGCGAAGGGAAGAAGGTCGCCCCGAAAATGTCACTTACCGGTTCCAAAACACTCGAAAACCTCAAAGCGGCCTTCGCCAGCGAAAGCCAGGCCAATCGCCGGTATTTGTATTTTGCGCAGAAAGCCGATGTGGAAGGCTATTCGGACGTGGCCGCCGTATTGCGTTCAACCGCCGAAGGCGAAACCGGCCACGCCCACGGGCATTTAGAATGGATGGAAGAAACCGGCGACCCGGTAACCGGTGAACCGATCGGACCGACCATCGACAATCTCAAATCGGCCATCGCCGGCGAGACCGCGGAATATACGGATATGTATCCGGCAATGGCCCGCACCGCCCGCGAAGAAGGCTTCGATGACATCGCGGACTGGTTCGAAACATTGGCCAAGGCCGAACAAGGCCATGCCAGCCGCTTGCAAAAGGCCCTCGACAGCTTGCAGGACTAACGGCGCCCCGCCTCATCGGGATAGACGCCGTAAAGGTGCTCCACGCGCATAAACCCTTCATGCGGCCCCATACGCACGGCGCACCAGCCTTGCGTGCAGTCCACCAGCGCGCCGATGAAGCCGGGCTCAACCAGCGCCACTTCGTCGCTGCGCGCATCCGGGGAGAAGCGCAGCGCCACCAAGTCGCCCGTGCGCGGATTGGTGGCGTCCGGCCCCACTACCATCACCGTGCGCTTGCCGTCGATCAGCGTATGGAACACCCAGCCGCGTGCCCCATCCACGTCCTGGATGCGGCGCCAATTGTCGGATTCCGCCGTCACTTCCACCGGCACCCCGCGGCGCACGAACACCCAAGCGACGGGATGATCGAACGACGGGCCGCGGCGCACATTGACCGGCGTCGATTTGATGGCCACGAACCGCGGCAGCGGCAACCCTGTTTGCGCGCCGGTCTGAACGCGCGCCGAAGGCGGCGGGGTGTCCGCTGCCGGTTGCGCGCGGCCTGGTGCTGCCATCGCCAGGCAAGCCAACACCACCAGCATGCCGGGCAAGGCACCACCCAAGCGGGGCATGGCGGGGGCGCACGTCAAGAACGTCAAGCACGGCATGGGCGATAAGGTCTTGGTGTCGGGGCGGCTCATGTGGGGGCACGGCTAAGGATACCGAACAGCGCCGACCTTATGGCAAGGCGCCTTGCCCAGCGTCAAGCAATTGGCAAGCAACCGGCAAGCGAGAACACTCTAGGGCCATGCTATGCCCAGGTCTTGCTTTGAGCCGGCGCAGACGTCTGGTAGGAAGAGACGGTCATCTAGCGCTGCAACAAGGTCCGCCCTCCCGTGCCGCACACAAAACCCATCGTCACCGTTACCCGCAAACTGCCCGACATCGTCGAGACCCGCATGCGCGAATTGTTCGATACGCGCCTCAATCTCGATGACGTCGCGATGCCCCGCGACGCGCTGGAACGG
>Ga0272441_10004437_pt1 | contig 25409 bp, 14 predicted proteins | sample SSMProp6N_FD_193582 | JGI IMG/M metagenome (GOLD analysis project Ga0272441, IMG submission 193582) | Marine sediment archaeal communities from Little Sippewissett salt marsh, Falmouth, MA, United States - SSM-Prop-6N | ecosystem: Environmental > Aquatic > Marine > Wetlands > Sediment ...
CCGTCGAAAAAGCGCGAAAATTTTGGATTTTCAGCAAATTGGCATGCGTTGGGGCGTTTTCGGCAGATTTATGGGCCACACATGTTGAAATCGGCACCGCGATTGTGATACTATTGAAATTGTGGCGTGCAGGGATGCCCATTACGAAGCTAAATGGGAAACCGCGGTCAAACGTTCATTTCTTAGGAGGTAGAGCAATGGGGAAGTCATCATTTCTTGTAGTGCTTGGGTTCTGTGCAGTTGTGTTGTTCCCGGTCTCGTCTGCGCTGGCCGAGGACATTACCATCCCGGATGCGGGCTTTGACGCCCACGTTCTGGATGCGGGTGGTTATATATATATTGGCGATCCGAATTATACCGGGGCGTGGCAGAGTCACGCCGGTGCAGGAGCTTGGCTTGACAACCGTTACTACGAAGCCGACGGCGATCTGGAGCCCCTGAGCGGCAGCAACAAACTGTATGGGCCTGAGGACGACACCGAAGACTATATCTACCAGATTCTGGATGAGACATTTACTGAAGGCGCAACCTACACGTTGAGCGTGTGGGTGGGACAACCGTGGAGCGGTTACGGCACCGGCTGGTGGATCTACTTTACGGGAGAAGATTATACAGACAACCTGGCTGAGGCAAACGGCAGCGCGTCGGAATCCTGGCAGCAGGTGAGCCTGGTTTATACCGCCACCGCCGCCGACGCCGGGAAGAAGATCGGGATCAAGCTGCAAGGCGAAGCAAGTACCTGGGTCGCTTTCGAGGACGTAGCACTTTCATACAGCGAACCTGCTGTCGTGTGGAACGATGTCGACGTGGCAACGGTAGCGGAACTCGAAGCGGCAGCAGCGGTGGCCAATCCGGGTGATAGGATTAACCTCGCTGCGGGCACGTATGTCCTGACGTCCCAGATTGAAATCAAATCCGGGGTGGCTTACCAGGGCGCCGGTGCGGACGTGACGGTGATCGACGGCAACAACGTCACGCGGGCTTTCGTGGCCTGGGGCGACCGCGGTGTCGCCGACGGCCAGGTTGATGCCAACGGCGTGGCCGTACCCAACCTCACCGGGCCAAAGGGCTGGGTGCTCGACGGGCTGACGATTCTAAACTGCGTTTCGGATGCTGCAAGTCGTCAAGACATTCTGAGTGCGGCCCGCGATTTGCTCAACAATTACACGGATGTGCCCTACACGCTCGAGACCGCGCAAGCAGCGAACGGCGGCATTACGAGCAATCCCGAATGGTTCGACATCCTCAGCGGTGGTGCCGACGATGATCTGACCGACGCCGAGCTTCAGGCCTACCTCGACGCGAATCCTCCCGGCAGCGCGGGCCATCTCGTGGTCAATGACGCCATGGATACCGGCGGAGGGGCGCTCGTTCTGCGTAATGGTGCCGCAGGGGCAGTGCAAAACTGTAGCTTCTTGAACAACCAGGCCCCGCTTAACAGTGGCGATGGTGGCGCGATCTTGACGGGCAATGCCGCAACCACCTTGACGATTGACAATTGTGAATTCATCGGCAACTCCTGCGATGATGGTGGCGGCGCCCTAAGAATGAACAGTGCTTCCGCTTGCACGATCACCGGGACCACCTTTACTGAGAACCAGGCAGTTGGTGATAGTGCTGATGGTGGTGCCATCATGATAGCCAATTCTGGAACCACATTGGCCATTGACAACTGTGAGTTCAACGGCAACTCCTGCGTCGATGGTGGTGGCGCCATACGATTGGGCGGCAATACCTCCGTTCGGACGATCACCGGAAGCACCTTTGTCGGGAACTACATCACCGGCGACGGCGGCGACGGCGGCGCCGTTAAGTGTGATGGCGATGATTCCACGTACGTATTGACGGACTGTTCTTTCATCGGCAATACCGCTATGGATGATGGTGGAGCCGTCAGGTATAACCCGGACAGATGCGAAGTGACCGTAACGAACTGTGCGTTCATTGGCAACGGAAAGGATGCCGACGGAAACCCAGTCGGTGATGACGGTGGCGCGTGGCATACAGGTGATGACGATGCAGGTCCCGTGACGTTCGAGAACTGCCTCTTTGCAGACAATGCATGCGTGGACGACAGAATCATCGAAGTCAAAGCGGCGTTTGCGTTCCTGAACTGCACCTTTGTCGGCAACGAGCCCGGTGACGAAGCACTGATCGGCGTACGAGGCCGAGATTGGGATAGCACCGGCGATGGCGAGGATGATATGACCACGGACGATTCGATCATCGCCAACTGTCTGTTCATTAACAACACGCTGTTGAGCAACAAGGAGATCATTGGCGATACCCGGAACGACGTATTCGCCCCGACCGTGATCAACTGTCTCTTCTTTGGCAACCTGGATCAGAATGGTGACCCGGCCATCAATGCCGACGGCAATAGCACGGAAGCCGGTACGATCGACGTCGGCGCCGTGACTGACGCAATGGAGATTGTGGTCGATCCATTGGGCGACTATCACCTCGTCGTCGGTTCTCCCGCAATCGATGCATCGGATCCGGACACCGCCACAGAGGCAGACATTGAGGGTACCGCGGCGGAGGGTGCACGTGACGTAGGCGCCTACGAATTCGTCGGTCTTTAAGTTGAAGTCGAAGGTTCCGTAGCGAGTAGGTACGGCCGCAATATCGCAGCGGTCCGGTGCTCGCTCGGTGGTTCATTGTTATTGCTCCTTCAGGAGGCGTGGCCTGCTTTCTCCTGGCAGGCAGGCCGCGTCTCTACGGGTTTATTGGGGCGAGCGGGTGCGAAAACAGAGCGTGTACCACGTTCCATAGAAACCATTGCTGTTGTGCCCTTCTGGAGAGAAACGACCATGTCTGAGAGACCGGTTTTGTTGTGGTGTATTGGTGTAACACTGGCTCTTGTCTCCGCGCCTGCTGTATTTGCCGACGTTATCATCATGGCGGAGGAAAGCTGCAGGACTGATGTCCGCGAACCGGACACGAACAATCACGACAGCAGCAAGCTCTCGGTCAGGAGCGACGAGAAAAGTGCCAAGTCCTGGATCAAATTCGACGTTAGCAAACTTGACGTTGAGGACCTCGATATGGCTACCCTCACCGTCGCGCTGCATGAGCCGAAGAGCGGCGACCGCAACTTCGACGTTTCCTACGTCAACGACGACTGCTTCGACAACATCGACTGGGACGAAAGGAGTCTCACCTGGAGCAATGCGCCCGGCAACGACACTGACGACCTCGGCGCTCTCGACGCGACCAAGACCACTCTGCTGACCACGGTGAATTTCACCGACGGCATCCCCGGCGACTCGTTTACCATAGATATTCTCGCCGCCCTCCGGACTGATACCGACGGGATCGTGCAGTTCGTTTGCCATAATTCCAACGGTCTGTTGCAGATTGCCACACACGACCACCCAGAAGAAGCATGGAGACCCTTCATACGTGCAAGGGAGGGTGCAAAAGACAAGGCAAAAGAGTCTTCTCCGGCCGACGGTGCGACGGATGTGTGTCTGGCGCCGGTTCTTCGCTGGACGCCCGGGGCGTATGTGGAAGGATTGTCCCCAAAGCACAAGGTCTTCTTCAGCGAAGAATTCAGCGATGTCAACGACGGCATCGGCGGCGTGACGCAGGATGCCGGTGACTACCCTGCTCCCGGCAGCCCTCTTCATTTCGGCAAGACCTACTACTGGCGCGTCGATGAGGCCAACAGCGTCTCCGGGTGGGACCAGGGGGATGTCTGGAGATTTACGACCGAGCCCATAGCTTATGCGGTTCCCGCTGGACTCATCACGGCCACGGCCTCCAGCATGGACAGCGACGATGCGAACCCCAGTAATACCGTCAATGGCTCCGGACTCGGCGATGACGATCGACATTCGACTGAAGCGGACACCATGTGGCTCAGCGGTCCCTCCGAGCCCAATCAGGTCTGGATCGAATATGAGTTTGACAAAGCCTGCAAACTCCACCAGATGCTCGTGTGGAATTACAATGGCGACTCTTTCCTCAGTTGGAGCGGCATCAAAGAGGCTGTCGTCGAATACTCGGCAGATGGTGAGGTCTGGACGCCGCTGGCAGACGTTTCCGAATTCCCCCAGGCCCCTGGTACGGACGATTATGCTCCTGGCATCGTAATTGATCTTGATGGTTTGGCGGCAAAGCACGTCAGGATAACGGCGCGCAGCAACTGGAGTCCGGGCGGCGTATTGGACCAATACGGCCTGAGCGAGGTGCGTTTCCTGTACATCCCCGTACGGGCGCGCGAGTTGAGTCCTGCCGACGGCAGTACGAATGTAGATCCCGCCGTCGAGCTGCGTTGGCGTGCCGGTCGCCAGGCGGGGGTTCACGATGTCTATCTGGGAAGCGATCCCGACAACTTGCCCCGGGCTGATACGGTGACAGGTTCGCCCTATGCCGCCTATGGTACCAGTGCCCTGGACCTCCAACTGGGACAGACCTACTACTGGCAGGTCAATGAGGTCAACGAGGTCGAGGTTCCTAACATCTGGGAAGGCGACGTTGCGGGATTCTCCACCCGGGAGTTTCTCGTGGTGGATCATTTCGAGAGCTACAGAAATGATCCCGACACCTTCAGTCGCGTGTTCCAGACATGGATCGACGGCGCCGGCTATACCATTCCGGTAGAAGTGGCCGGCAACGGGACGGGTTCCTATATCGGCCACGATCCTCAGTTTGGCGATATTATGGAGAAGGTCATTGTCCATGGGGGAACCCAGTCGGCGCCGATTTACTACGGCAACGACGGCAAGACGGTTTCTGAGGTGGATCGCACATTTGCTGAACCCCAGGATTGGACTCGCGCCGGCATCAAGACTCTGGCCCTTGCCTTTCACGGCGCATCCGGCAACACGGGGCAACTGTATGTGAAGATCAACAACATGCGGGTGGACTATGATCTTGATGCGGCTGATCTTGCGATCGCTGCATGGCAGGCGTGGAACATCGACCTGTCTACCGTACCCGCCAATTTGCAGAACGTTACGAAATTGACGATTGGCGTTGACGGTGGCGGCGCGGGCATATTCTACATTGATGACATCCGGCTGTATGCCAGGGCTGGTGAGTCCATCACACCGGCAGCGCCCGATACCGCGAATTTGGTCGCTCATTACCCCTTCGAGGGCAATGCCGACGACAGCTCCGCCAACGGATTGCACGGCACCATCACCGATGGACAAATCGTTACTCCCGGTAAACTGGGCAGCAGTGCGATTCAGCTCAATCGAGCCGGCTATGTCGACCTTGGCAATCCTGCCTTGCTCGACTTTGGCACCGGGGATTGGGCGGTGACGGCCTGGTTCAAAACGGCCATGACCGGTACCGATGAACGTGATCGGGGAACCATCTATGGCAATGGCGGCGACAGCAGCGGCGGCCATCGCATCGCCCTCATCCTGGGTGAGAATAGCGAGGGCACCGTTTCTCTGGTTTGCGATGATGACGCAACCAAAGAACAGACGCACTCGGCCAGCATGACCAACGATGACCAGTGGCATTGCGTCGTCGGTCAGAGAGAAGGCACTTCCATACGAATTTTCATCGACGGGTACCTGGAGGCAAGCGAGGCCGTTGAGGCCGGCTATGATCTTTCCGGCACCTCTCAACATCATGCCTATATCGGAGCGATCACCGACAACAGCAGCGGCAGCCTCTTTAAGTTGTTCAATGGCCTGATTGATGAGGTGCGTGTCTATAGCCGAGCATTGTCCGCAGAAGAGATTCTGTGGCTGGCCGGAAAGACAGCGCCAATTCATGAGCCGTTATGAGGTCCGCCCCTGTCGCCAGAAGGATGAACGTCGTTTCAGCCGAGGCCGCCGCCGCATGGAAGCCGGCGGGCCAGAAACCTGCGGAGAGATTCTGGTCGTTTTTTCCTTGTGCGCATAATGGCGAAAAAAAGAGCGCCAAATGGCTTCCGTCTTTTTCGTCCTCCCGTAGAATAGAACCCGGTGTACGGTGAATTGGCCCCCCATTCGAGCCAAACGGCCGATCTGAATGGGTTGGGGGCAGGAATCCAATGTCAAGGGAGGCCAGGCGTGGCAAGGATATTCGCACGGGTTTGTCTTTCATCGGTGATCCTTGGATCAGTTGCCATATGCCCGGTTTGGGCGACCGAACATCAGTCGATCCGGCCGGCAACGCAGGAAGAGCCCTACGAGGCCGACTGGGAATCCCTCTCGAAGAACCCGATTCCGGCATGGTTGCTGGACGCCAAGTTCGGCGTCTATACTCACTGGGGCGTCTACTCGGTCCCCGCGCACGGCGGCCCGGACTATGTCAAGAACCTCTATGCCCCCAAGCAGGATGTCAAGGGGACCTACACCTACCACACCGGGAAGTACGGTCAACTCAAAGACTTCGGCTACAAGGACTTCGTTCCGATGTTCACCGCCCCCAAATTCAATGCCGATGAGTGGGTGGGACTGATGCATGAGGCCGGGGCCCGGTTCGGCGGCATCTGCCTGGTGCATCACGACGGTTTTCTGCTATGGGACAGCAAGATCAATCGGTGGAACGCGAAGAACATGGGCCCCAAGCGGGATGTTTATGGGGAAATCGCCGCCGCGGTGCGAAAATACGACGACATGAAGCTGCTTGCAACGTTTCATCACGGACGCACGTACGGTTACCCTTTCGGCTTTCTGCGAAAGGAGGGGATCACCGATCAAATGCGCCGGAACTGGGATCTGTTTGACCCCAGGTACAACGATTTCTACTGGGGTGAAGAAACGCGCGAGCCGAAAGATTTCTCGGATGAGTGGAAAGCGAAGATCATTGAGGTCATTGACAACTATCACCCCGACGTGATCTGGTTCGACGGACTGCGAAGCTGCATGAAGAACGAGCATCCGCCGGAATCGTATGTGCTGGAGGTCTTCGCGCACTACTTCAACCAGGCCCGGAACAGGGGGCAGCATGTCACCATCTGCAACAAACACGCCGGCGACTTCAACTTCCCGGCGTCGTTTGGCCTGCACTGCTATGAGAACGGGCGGGATATGTCGCTGGATGTAGAGCCATGGTTCCTGATCGACCGGGCCATCGCCTATCCCTGGTGCTACGTCAACGACAAGCAGTACAAGGATGGAGCCGACTACCACGTTCGGAGCCTGGTAGACCTGGTCAGTCGGGGCGGCATTTTTCTATTGTCTCTGACCCCGAAAGGTGACGGCTCAATCGCCAGCGAGGAACAGGAGATCATGCGGGGCATCGGTCGGTGGTTGAAGGTCAACGGCGAGGCTATCTACGGGACCCGCCGGTGGAAGATCGCAGGCGAAGGCCCGGCCGTGATGATGAAATACAACGACACCAAAAAGAGAATGGACTGGAACTACCGGCAGGAATTTTCCGCCCGGGACATTCGTTTTACGAAAAAGGGCGATACGCTCTACGCAATTGCACTCAACTGGCCGGAGGACGGCAAGGTCGTAATCAAAGCCTTGCGAAAAGGCTCCGAGCTTTATCCCGGGACCATCGAATCGGTTGCCATGCTGGGCGCAAAAGCGCCGGTGAAGTGGCAGCGTACGGAAGAAGGTCTGAGCATTACGTTACCGCGGGTCAGGCCTTGTGACTTTGCTTGTGCTTTCAGAATCGAAGGGGAAGGATAATTGGCAATGAACACATTCAACCGTCGGCAATTTCTGACGTACGTGGGAGCAAGTGCCGTGGCGCTGGCTGGGCTGGCTTTGCCGGCGCGGGCGCGTAGAGGCGGAAGGAAGCCCAATGTCATACTGTTCATGACCGACGACCAGGGTTGGGGGGACGCTGGCTTCAACGGCAACAAGGACATCATTACGCCTCATCTTGACGACCTGTGCGCGCGGGGGACGCGTCTTCATCATTTTTTCTCCGGATGCCCGGTGTGTTCGCCGACGCGCGGGACGGTGGCGACCGGGAGACACTACTTCCGTTACGGGATATGGAGCGCCAATAGCGGGCGCTTGCCGAGAGAAGAATACACCGTGGCCCGGGGTCTGAAAGACGTGGGTTACACGTGCGGGCATTTCGGCAAGTGGCATCTCGGCTCGCCCCATCCGGACTATCGCGGCAAGGGTGGAGGAGGCGATCCGAAACACCTCGCCCGCCCCGAGTGGTTCGGCAACGACAAGCACTTCGTCACGCACCACGCCGTGAAGACGTGGAACCCGTACGGCCCGGATGGGTCGGGTATCGACACCTCAGACAACCCGTATTGGGAAGACGGCCGCAGGGTGACAGACCGTCTCACCGGCGACGATACCCGGATCATCATGGACAAAGTGATTCCTTTCGTGGAAAAGGCTGCGCGGGAGGACGAACCGTTTCTCGCGGTCATCTGGACCCACGCCCCCCACGGACCGCTGGAGGCCGGACCTGCCTACCAGAAGATGTACGAGAAGAAGGGACTCGACAGGAAGAAGATCACATACTACGGCGTGATCACAGCGCTGGACGAACAGGTTGGCCGACTCGACAGAAAACTCAAGGAACTGAAGATCTGGGACAATACCATGTTCTGGTACTGCTCGGACAACGGCCCGGCCCATCACGTTCGGGACGGAGGATACGGCAGTACGGGCGGGATGAGAGGCAAGAAGGCGCATCTCTTCAACGGGGGGGTGTGCGTTCCGGCCTTTGTCGTCTGGCCGGGCAGAGTGCCGGCCGGTGCTACAGTCAAAACGCCCCTTTCGACCCTCGATTATCTGCCAACGATCTTTGCGGCCACCGGCGCTGCGATGCCGGATGACCGGCCTCTCGACGGGCAGAACGTCTGGGGTATCGTTACCGGCAAAAGGGACAAACGCACCAGAGCGATACCCTTTCGCTTCGCCGACAACAACGCCCCCGGGCTCAGCCTGCTCAAGGGACAATACCGATACTACACGAATTTCGACACGGACGATCCGCGCGGCGACATGTTGTACAATTTCTTCGATGACCGCAGCGAAGAAAAGAACCTCATCAGCGATATGCCGGAGTTGGCTGCCGAGATGCGCCGGGAGGCGATGGAATTCCTCGCCTCCTGCAGGAGAAGTTACGAAGGTCGGGACTATCCCGCCGGCAGCACCTACGAACCGCTGGGGCCCTGGCACGAGATGAAAAACCGCCTCTGGTCCGGGCCGAACGCAGTCAGAGAAAGACGCGAGAAGGGCAAGCGGGCAAGACCGTCGAAGGACAAATAGCCGATCATGACGACGAAACGAAAGGTCCGATGTGTCTGGCTTGGAGCGGTGATCATCGTCATCGCTTGTGGCTTCCCTCTTTACGGTGAGCAGCCGAAGCTATCGAGACTTGAATCGAAGAAGGCCGGCACTGCAGCGCAGGACCGTGTCCCGTCCTACCTTGTAGCTTATGCATCGCTCTACGCGAAGGATCCGCGTGCCGCGGCCGTGCAATGGTTCACAGACGCCCGGCTGGGCCTCTTCGTCCATTACGCCCTGGCCAGTGTCCTGAAGGGCGGCAAGCCCGAGTACGTGAGGCTCACCGAGGGATTTGAGGAACAGGTGGAGTTCGGTCAACTGCCTGCCTCCCACCGGGCCGAGCTGGGAATTTCCGAAGAACAAGTGGCGCAGGTCCGCACGCTTCATGCGGAGCTGATGAAGCGGTTCCGAGCGGAGCATTTTGACGCGGATGCGATCTGCGATCTGGCCGTCGCGGCGGAGATGCGCTACGTGAACTTCACCACGAAGCACCTGGGCAGACTCGCCATGTACCGGACAGAAACTACGGATTTCACCAGCCTGAATGCTCCGGCCGGCCGGGATCTGGTGGCCGAGATGGCGCGAGCCTGCGCGGCGCGAAGCCTGGGCCTGTTCCTGTATGTGCCGCCTGAGACCGCCCGCACCGACGGCGACTTCTTCGCGATGAACCGCACTATTATTCGCGAGTTGCTGACCCAATACGGCCCCATTGCCGGCATCTGGTTCGATGGCATCGGCAACTATCGGAAGAACCCGGAGCATTACGACAGGCTTCACGAGATCTTCGCCCTGATTCGCAGGCTGCAGCCCCAGTGCTTGATCTCTTTCAAAGAGGGCGCCCTGGGCCTGGAGGATTTCATTTCCCCGGAGCATTTTCTCCTGCCTGCGCCCGTTCAGTGGGATACTCCCGAGCGCCAGGGACGCTGGGACCTGCGGCTGCAACGATGGAAGATGCATCAGGAGAAGAAGTGGAACGATGTTTTTCGCCACAAGCCCGCTGAGATCAACACGACAATGCAGGAATGTTTCAACCGGGATGGCAAGGGACAGCCGGGCGGCTGGATCAACGACGAATCGGCCCGACACCTCGACGCCGACGAGGTCATGTGTCTGATAGAGATGGCACGCTCGCTGGAGGCCAATCTCCTGATCAACATTGGCCCACGAGCGGACGGCTCGATCCATCCCGCGGACGAGAAGGCATTGCGTGAAGCCGGACGTCGGCTGCGCCGGCACGATTCCCGCGGCAGGCGTCAATAGAACGATAGGGCAAAGCTGACAAGGTTTTTCTGAATGAAACGACATTCATGTAACCTGGCTCGAATTGTAATTGCGATGATACTCCTTGCCTGCACGGTCGCCCGCTCGCGCGCCGGTGAAGATGCGACATCTTTTCCGGTCTACGAGCCTTCCTGGGAATCCTTAAACCAACACGCGATACCGGATTGGCTGCTGGATGCCAAGCTCGGTCTCTACGGCCACTGGGGCGTTTATTCCGTGCCGGCCTTCAAAACAGAATGGTACGGCAGACTGATGTACGACAAGCAGACGCGGGGCAACGCGGTCTTCAACCATCATGTCGAGACATACGGAAAGCAGTCTGCGTTCGGGTACAAGGATTTCATAAAGGATTTCAAGGCCGAGAAATTCGACCCACAGGAGTGGGCGGCTCTGATTGCGAAATCCGGCGCGAAGTACGCCGGGATTACCGTGGTTCACCACGACGGTTTCTGCTTGTGGGACAGCGAGTACACGCGGTGGGACGCCAAGGACGTGGGGCCCAAGCGCGATTTGTACGGCGAACTGGTGGCAGCGCTTCGCCAGACCGACCCGGAAATGAAGATACTGGCTTGTTTTCACCACTACCGCACGTATGGCTGGTTCTACACGCAGGACGAGGCATTGCTGGAACAAGGCAGGAAGGAAGGCTGGGACATCTTCGATCCCGAGTACGCAGACTTCTACCGGAATCCTGAGACCGAATCGCGTGAAACGTTTCTGACGGAGTGGAAGAACAAGGTCAAGGAAGTGATCGACAACTATCAGCCGGACATCATCTGGTTTGACGGCGGCGGCTTTCGCAAGGGCGACAACGAGCCCGTCACACTTGAGGTGTTGACCTACTTCTACAACACCCAGAATCGAAACGGATCACTTGTCGAGGTGGTCAACAAGAAATCCAATTTCCATCCTGATTTTGGGCTTCGCAATTTTGAGAAAGGCGGCAATCGTCCCCCCAGGGTCGATTTCGACTGGGCCGACGATCTGAACATTGCCAACCGGGGCTGGTGTTACACGCACGATATCAAATACCGCAGGCCCAATCAGATCGTAGACGGTTTTGTGGATCGCGTCAGCCGCGGCGGAGGACTCATGCTTTCCATATCTCCCCGGGCCGATGGAACCATCCCGGACGAACAGAAGAAGATCCTCCTGGAACTGGGTAACTGGCTCCAGGTGAACGGCGAGGGGATTTACGGAACGCGAAAGTGGAAGATCGAAACGGAGGGACCGACCGACAAACTCTTGTATAAGACGGGCACCAAAACCATGTGGAGCTTCGCGGACAACTGTGACGCCGGCGATGTTCGCTTTACGCAATCCGGTAACCGCCTCTTCGCGTTCGTACTCGATTGGCCGCAGAGCGGAGAAGTGTTGATCAGGACGCTGAAAACCGCCGAGCGAGTCAGCACCAGCAACCAGATCAGAAGAATCTCCCTGCTCGGCTCTGATGCGAAGATCGACTGGAAACGCCGCGACGACGGCCTGTGGATCAGGTTCCCGAAAGACAAGCCGTGCGAGTACGCCTATGGCCTTAAGATAGAAATCGAAGGTGATTTGATTACGGAATAGGACATGAGCATGAACAGACGAAGCTTCTTGAAAGCGCTTGGATGGACAACGATTGCCGGTGCAGTGCGGCACGCAACAGCGTCAAGCCGACAGCGACCCAACATTGTCTTTTTGCTGACAGACGACCAGGCCTACAACTCGCTCGGCTGCATGGGCAATCGGCAGGTGAAAACGCCGCATTTCGACGAGTTGGCGGCCGATGGGGTCGTTTTCCACGGACACTATGACACGACGTCGATTTGCATGGCGAGCCGGGCAACGATTATGACCGGGAAATATGAATATCGCCACGGATGCAACTTCACGCGCGGGTCATTGACGCGAGGGCAGTGGCGCCGCTCGTACCCGGTGCTGCTGCGCGAGGCGGGATATTACACGTGCTTTGCCGGCAAATTCGGCTTCGCCGTAACGGACGCCCCGGACAAGTCAGGCTGGAATTCCAACGACAAAATGCCCATGGACTCGTTCGATCTCTGGCGCGGCTGGCCCGGACAGGGCTCCTACCGTACGGCCGACAATGAGTTCGTGGCCCGCTATGCCGAGAAATATCCACACGTGACCCGGGCGCTGGGCGCTGCCGCGCAGGACTTCATTCGAGAGGCGTCCAAACGCCGCCACCAGCCCTTCTGCCTGTCGGTCAGCTTCAAAGCGCCTCACAGCCCCTTGCAGCCCGATCCGGAGTTCGACGATGTCTACGCGGACACGATCTGGCAGGAGCCGCCTAATTACGATGAGCCGGGCGCTGCGCACCTCCCGAAGCAGGCCAAGAGCGGACGCCAGTATCTGAAAATCCGAACGTTCCGTCCGCCGACGTTTCAGAAGAGCATGCAGAAGTACCAGCAGCAGATTCACGGCGTCGATCATGCGATCGGCATGATCCGCGCAGAACTGAAGCGGCAGGGTCTTGCGGACAATACGGTCATCATTGCCACCTCGGACAATGGATACAACTGCGGCAGCCACGGATTCGGGGGCAAGGTCCTGCCCTATGAAGAAGGCAGCCGGACGCCGTTGATCGTATACGATCCCAGGCACAAGAGTGCGGGAAAGGGCTATCGCTGCCGCAGCGTCACCGGCAATATTGACATCATGCCGACCCTGCTTGATTTTGCCGGATTGCCGATTCCCCGCGATGTCGACGGCAAGAGCCTGCGACCCCTCCTTAACGAGCCCGGCAGCCGTGTTCGAAATGCGATGGCAATCCTGAATGTGTGGGGCAGTATTCCCACCCATGAACTGTCGGTCGTGACGGAGAACTATAAGTACATCTATTGGTTCTTTGCCGGCGAAGGGATGGAAGCAGCCGAGGAATTGTATGACCTGCGGAATGACCGCTATGAGATGAACAATCTCGCCGATCATCCGGAAAAACAAACGACCCTCAATGAAATGCGTTCGCTGTACGACCTTCAGATTGAACGTTGGAAAAAGAACTGCGTGCGGCGGAGTGAATATCCCGAGTGGGGAACGTTGTTGGATCGCTCCATGTCATGGGAAGACAAAGAAAAGGTTATTCCCACCCGTTTTATGCGAAGTGATCGCGAATCCACATCTGCAGAAAAAACGAGGAGATCGCGAAGGACCAAAGCAAAGAAATAGAGTATGAGGCCGGCGTGTGATCTCATACGGATCAGGTCCCGCGCATTTGCCTGACGGGTGCAAGACATGTGATTCTCAGCCAAGGAGTCTTATTATGTCGCAGCGAAGAGGATTCACACTCATCGAGTTGCTCGTCGTTATCGCCATTATTGCCCTGTTGGCGGCGATCCTGATGCCGGCTTTGAGCCGGGCCCGCAAACAGGCGCGGGCGACCGCCTGCAAGGTGAACCTGCACCAGTGGGCCCAGATCTGGGCGATGTACTGCCACGACAACGACGGGTATTTCTGCCGGGAATCCAATCACGTTGGCTGGGCGCGGGGCAACTGGATCGAGGCGCTGCGCCCCCTGTACCAGACCAAGTCGGGCATCCTCATCTGCCCAATGGCCAAGAAACGTCGCGACACCGGCACGAATATCGCAAGTCACGGCGGCCCCTTCAAAACCTACGTCATGGGAACCGGCGGCATGGAAGATCGCCGGGAAGAGGGCAGCTACGGAGCCAACTGCTGGATCTACGCGGCCCGGCCGGGACAGAACAATATCCAGGGCCGGCCCGTCGAATGGAACTGGAAGACCGCCGACGTCAAAGGCACCAACAACATCCCCGTCTTCGCCGATACCATGTGGCGAGGCGGCGGGCCCTTCTACGAGGGCGGTTCGGCCCAGTCCGAACGCATCCGTCCCCCTCAGTACGACGGCGAGTGGGTCAGCGCCAAGGGGGAGATGATGCACTTCTGCATCAACCGGCACCACGAAACAAACAACCACCTCTTCATGGACTGGTCCGTCCGCAAGGTGGGGCTCAAGGAATTGTGGACGCTCAAGTGGCATCGGGAATTCAACATCCACGGCCCGTGGACCCGGGCCGGCGGCATCCAATCCGCAGACTGGCCCGAATGGATGAGACAGTTCAAGGAGTTCTGACCGCAGGGACAATACGTTTGCCCTGATGAGGGGGTTGCGATAGAACAGGCACAAGAGTGCTAAACAGACCAGGCAAAGGTGGAGAGTCCCTGCTGTAGGCGCGGCCTGGAGCAGGGGCGATGCCGGCAAATGCAGGAGAATGCGATGAGGACAAGCTCGATTCTTGGATTGATAGTGCTCGTGACAACGATCGCCCAGCCCGTGACAGCGACAGAGGCCGCGGCATTGAGGGCGCCCGCCGAAGACTCTTTCACGTTTGAGCCTGCGGTCGAATCACTGCGAAATTACCGCTGTCCCGAATGGTTTCGCGACGCGAAGTTCGGCATCTACCTGCACTGGGGACCGTACTCGGTCGCGGAAATGGGCGAATGGTACGCCCGCAAGCTGTATCTCGAAGGTGGGAAGGAATATGAATATCACCTGAAGCAGTACGGCCACCCGTCCGAGTTTGGCTACAAGGATTTCATTCCGATGTGGAAGGCGGAGAACTTCGATCCGGACAAGCTGGTCGCCCTGTTCAAGCGGGCCGGAGCCAGATACTTCTGCCCGTGCGCCGTCCACCACGACAACTTCGATCTGTGGAACTCCCGGCATCACGAATGGAACGCCGTACGAAAGGGACCCAGGAAAGACCTGATCAAGATGTGGCGGGACGCGGCGCTGCGACACGGCCTGCGCTTCGGCGTCACGACCCACCTGTCGCGCAGCTATAGCTGGCTCAACGTGGCCAACGGCGCTGATACCAAGGGCCCGCGCAAGGGCATCCCCTACGATGGCGCCGATCCGCGGGGCAAAGGGCTGTATCCGCCCAAGCACGATGACACCCATCAGCGCGCTCCCCTGAACGCCCCCAAACAATGGCGGGACCTCTGGGCCAGACGGATCAAGGATCTGATCGACAATTACCACCCCGACCATCTGTATTTCGATTGCGCGGTCCCCTTTCGGGGCGACGATTTCGGCCGGACGGGCCTCGATGTCATTGCCCATTACTACAACCACAACATGCAGATGCATGGCGGCAAACTGGAAGGCGTCATGTGCATCAAGGAGCGTCCCTTTCAGGGACTTTACGCCGACGGCATCACGACGTTGGATTTCGAGCGTGGCAAGGCCAGCCACATCCTGGACGAGCCGTGGCAGACGGACGATTCCATCGGCTCCTGGGGATACAACAAGAAGGCCTCGTACACGACGGCCGATGCGGTCATCGACAAGTTCATCGACATCGTCAGTAAGAACGGAAACCTGCTGCTGAACATTCCCATTCGGGCCGACGGCACGCTCGATGAGGCGGCGACGGCCATTCTCGAAGATATCGGCGCCTGGCTGCGCATCAACGGCGAAGCGATTTACGGGACCCGTCCGTGGTATATGTTTGGCGAAGGACCGACGCATATCCCGCACAAGACCATCGAGTCGCCCTGCACCTGGAAGGACATCCGCTATACGGTCAAAGGGGAGTACCTCTACATCTTCGTCCTCGACTGGCCGGGAGACAAGCGCGATGTCGTGTTCGGGATGCTCGCGCCCACGAACTACCGAATCGGCAAGGTCCAGTCCGTGAAGCTGCTTGGCCATCAGAGCCCCATCCCGTGGGAACAGGCCCCCGACGGCCTCACGGTTCGCTTTCCTCGGGAGAGACCCTGCGATTTCGCTTATACGCTCAAAGTCTTGCTGCGCGGGAAGTTCATTGTCACTTCTTCAGAAGGGGCTTCCTGAAGTCTCCTGTCGCCTCCAGGCGGACAGGTCCCGCCGGATTTGTGTCCAGCGATGCGACGGACAGCTTCAGCGTTTCACCCATGAATTCAATCTCGGCAAGCCGGTTCTTTTCCAGGGTGGTTCCGATCTTGCGGAAGAAGGGGAACAGGTCCTCCCCGACGGCGATACTCATGTCCTCTACCACGTCGTTCCAACGGAGCCGCTTGCCCGGCTCGTCTTGCCAGCGTGTGTACTGCACCCAGCGCCAGCGCGGGTACCAGGTCGGTCCGTATCGATCATCCAGTTTCTGCCATACCCACCAGACCTTCGTCCACTCCTTGCCCTTGCCCCATTTCTCGCGCATCTGCTCGCTGGGAAGGGCGAGGTCGAGCTGCGTCGCGTCCTTGTCGAAATCGAACAGCTTGTTCGGCTGATGGCTGATTCTCTTGCCGGTCGCTAATGCCGCGGCCTTGCCCTGGAACCAGCCGGCGTGAGATTCTCCCTGGTTGCCCTGGGCCCAGTTGCCCGCCGTTTTGCCCCGGTCGTTGACAGGCCCGCTCATCGTGTGCGCCAGCTCATGGGCAAAGACGCTCAGCGCCCCTCGCTTCGTGAGCGAGATGATCCCCACCTCCTTGGGCAGATAGGCGTTGACCGCCCAACCACCGCCTCCGCCGGCCGACAGGATCAGGTTCATCGGCTCCTCCGAAGGCGGCGAAGGGAGCCAGCCTTCCACGTGACTCTTGATCAAAGGCATGTCTTTCTCAACGCACTCCAGCAAATCCGCATTCTGATTCTTTGCGTAGTACACGACGACGTTTCCGATACCCTTACTCGATTCGGGGTAGATCGGTCCGCCGCCCGCTGCTTCCGTCGGCAGACGCTTTGTGCCTCCGACGGGCTCGGAACCTTCGGTCGCCCGCTTGATCAACGCCGCGAGCGCATCGTTCGCATCGGTCCGGCGCGACTGGCCCTTGAATCCTTCGAAATAGCTCGCCGATCCTACGATCAGTACGCGTCCTTCGCCATACCGCCGCCCGGCGATGACTGCTTTCCCCGCCTCTCCTTTGCTGATTGCCTGCCACTCTTCGCTCGTGCTTACCACCGCCATGCGCGCCGTGTCCAGAACATCCGATTCCGAAGTGAACTCTGCTCCGAACTCTCCGGCCAACTTGTTCAACGGCCACTTCGCGAGTGTCGCCTTATCGCGCACGCTGCTGCCCAGCAGGATCAGCCCGCCGCCCTCGCTGACGAATTTTTTCAGAGCGGCGATCTCTTCCGGTAGATAGCGTTGCGCTTTGGGATCGGCCTGGAAGGCAATGACCACGTTGTACCGGGGGTTGGGCCACCATGCGAAAGGCCGGCGATTTCCGGCCGGCACGCGCACCCGACTGAGGCGGCCCGGCGTCACGACCGTATCCAGCGCCGCTTGACTGCCGACGGCCCGAAACCCACGCGCCCGGAGCATGCCGGGCAGCGCCCACATGGTGAAGAAATTCGCCTGATGGGAAAGGTCGATCAGTACGTTGATTCCCGTGTCGTTCCGAACCCGCTGCTCCCGCAGGGGAAACTCCTTCGCAACATCGGCGCTCAGCGTCGCGCCTGTTCTGGATAGGCGCTCAATCTCCGTCAGGTCGGCGCCGGCAGCGACACCCGCTCCCAACAATACCGTCGCAACGACCAGGAAACCGACGGGATAACGGGGGTTACGTGACTTCATACATCGTACTCCTTCAAATTTCGACAGGTCATCGTACGTGAAAGACAAATCCTATTATGTACCGGCAGTCGCCAAAAGCTCAACCCTGAATCTCAACGCAAACGAAGTCACCGGCGGCGATGTGGGCCGCTGCGGTCATGGTGATTTTGACGGAATCAGCCTGATTGGGGATTCGCAGTCGTCTGTGTCATGAGGCTTGCCCCAGGCGACATCCGCTGGTATGATAATGTTACTGTGACCGTGGCGCATGCTGACATGCATGCCACGGAGGTGCCAAGCTCGGGGGTGACGTCACTGCCACCGGAGATCAAGTCGGTACGATGGTGCATTTGAAGCAGCGCAGACAAACTCTCGACGTTCATCACATGTGCAGTCGGAAAGGCAGGTGAGTATGCGTATCGGTAGGCCGGGTTCATGGTTGCGGTTAGTGGTTATGATTGGAGCGCTCGCGCTGGGAATTTCTTTCGCTTGTCCCTGCGGCGCGGCGGGCGAAACCCTGGAGCCCCTGGCCGACCATCTGTCACCACCGTCGTTCACGGCCGATCACCAGGCGTGGCTGAAAGCCGTGATCGCAGAGATTCCGGTGCTGACGCAACAGATCCAGGCGCTGCCGGCCGACGTCGAACCGTCGAAGGCCGAGGCGCTCAAAACGCGGCTGGCCGCCTTGCGCGCGGAACAGCAGGACCTCGAAGCCCATCGGCAGCTCTGGGAGGCGTATCGTCAGGAGACGGACGCGACGCTGCCTGCCTTCGTCCAGGGGGGCAAGCCCGCGCCTGCGCTGGATCGCCCGGTGCTGCTGCGATTGTGCCATGCGTACCTCCACGGCGCCGAGTTTATTCGTGCGGCCGCCTTCGACGAATCGGTGGAGCCGAATGAGACGGCATCGATACCGTCTTCCTCGGTCCAGGGAGGGGCGCCGCCGGTGACGCTGGAAAGCCGGGTGGCGCCGTCGGCCCAGGAGTGGGAATATCTGGCCGAGCGCTTCGAGCGCCTCCTGCGCACCGCGCAGACAACCGAGGGCGTGAACGGGGCGCTGGCGCTGCACGGCCGGCTTCTCCAGGGCTCGTGCTATCTGTCTGCTTCGGTCGAGCACTTCAAGGCAAAGCAGCGGCAGGCCCAGTTGCGCGACTATCTGCGCGGTATTCGCGTTCTGGATTGGGTCGTCGGCCACGATGGCATCGTTCCGAAACTGCCGCTCGTCGGCGAGGTGGAAGGGGCCGGGCAATACTTCACTCGCTGGCCCCAGGCCCACGCCTCGGTGGCCGACGAAACGACCGTCACCCAGGCCAGGGCGTTGCTCTCGGACTTTTGCCCCTGGGGTGCTCAGACCTACCGCATCCTGGCCGCCAGCGGTTTGATGACCGGGTTCGACTGGCGTGCGCTGCCTCCTTACGGCTCGGAGAAGATCTCCGTCGCGGTCGTCCCGGACCGGTGGCTGCCCCGGGATGTGGCAAAGGACATGAACCCGATTGTCACCGGCGCCTTCGCGACGCAGATGAAAGCGCAGAATTTCCGCTGGCGGATCAAGCCGGTGCCGACGTACACCGTTTGGTTCGTCTCGCCGCGCGTGCACGATCTGCAAGCCTCCACGGTTTTCACGTACGCACTGAAGGCCAACAAACTGATCTTCGCAGGCCCGGAAGCGCTGCTGATCGACGAGCTGAAAGGGCTGGCGATCGATCGCGCGGGCCGGTGGTTCGGACAGGGCAGCGGCATCCACTGGGCTTCCGGCCACGCCGGCAACCTGCTCGGCATCAGCCTGGTCGATCCCCACTGGCTGGATCCCAAGGCCGGGTGGACTTTCCTGGTGACCGACGCGAAAGGCGTCACCCACTTCAAGCCCTCCGGCGCGCTGGCTCCCGACTGGGGCGACCTGTTCAAGGGCGCCCTGATGGACGTGCTCAAATCGACGGAGAAGGCCGAGATGAACCTGCTCTTTGAATCGGTCCAACCGAAAAACAGGACGATCAACGCGGCCTTCGGCAACCCGAAGACCTACGACGGTTCGCCCATGCCCGGTGTGATCCTGCGCGGTGACACCCTGGGCTGGCAGGATATGCCGGACGATCGCTACCGCCGATTCTGGCACATCGTGCGCTACTACCGCTTCGATCGTCGCGCCGTCGTCGGCCTGGTCGGGCTCTCGGAGACGCCCGACGAACGCGCCACGCGCAAGGCTGGCCAGTGGGATGGCACGACAAGCTGGCCCGACCGCTCCTGGCAACGACTGCCCGAGAAGCCTGAGCCCCTCGGCACGCGCATCCATCTAAACGATTTCTCGCCCAAAGCCCAGCTCATCCGCGTGCAGTTCCCCGATGACAAGTTCAGGGCATTCCGAAAAAAAGCCGAACAGAAAGGGCGCTCGCTGCGCGTCGAGCTCGTCCTGCCGGGCGAATTGGCCAAGCTCGGACCGATCCGGACTTACATTAACCCTGTCAGCGAAGACCTGCACATCGCCGGCGTTAATGAGTCGTTTGAGGACGATGAACTCCTGTTGCGCGAAGGCGCCGAGCGGATCGCCCAGTTCGCACCGCCCGCCCAAGACCCCAACCTCGCCGGCGAGGCCACATTCATTCTGATGAACGCACCCTTGCTCGACTCCCCCGATGCCTGGGTGGACTTGTACAGCGCAAAACTGAATCTGTATAACGTCCACCGCCGACGGGCCAAGGCATTCCTGACTCAGCAAGGCGTTCAATGTCCGCCGGTGCTGCCTCACCTGCTGACCGAATATACCGTCAGAATCCTGCTCGAACCGACCGGCAAGAATAGCAGCGGGGACGTGGAAGAACTGGCCAAGTGCACCGTGCGCCTCTTGAACCGGCCGGGCAAGCCCCGGACCGGAACCGTCAGCGACTTCGGCCCGGGCTACCTGATGTTCAAGCAGCGTTACGACGGCCCGGTCCCCGAACTCGAAACTCCAAAGCAGCCGTTGCCTCTGAGGCGCTGCACGATCAGCCTGCGCATCGGCACCAAGATCCAGAATATTCAGATCTATGCCGATCGTCCCGGCGAGCCCCATAAGAGCATAGGCGGAGGTACCGGTACATACAACTGCCGGGCGACGGGTGGCTTTTCGGGTCATACCTTCAAGGGTACGTGGAAAACCCAGAAGAAGTCCGGACACGTCACGAAGACCGAGACCGGCTCCATGACCGTTACGCTGGGCGGGCCTTTCAAGGCGTTTCCGCCTGGGGCCCCTAAGGACCGGGTTGTGATGCTGCCGACCAAAGTCACCTCCTTCAGCGCGACGCTGAATAAGACCTCCACGAACGACGACGGTGTTTTGTCGAGCAAAGAGCACCTGACCCTCAGCGGCTCAGGCCTGGACCTGCACGAACCAGGCTCCACGATGCTGCGCCAACTGGGCTTCAACCTGAAGAGTATCTTCGAATTCGAACCGAGACAGCACCGCTATGGCTTCACCACGCTGACATACGCCGCGGAAGGACCTGATGTAAGCGGCAAGACCACGGTTGCCTGGAACCGGCAACAAATCAACGGGCCAACGACCAAGCAACAGGAACTCATCGAGACCAAAGGCAAGGGCTCCTGCACACTGGCCTTCCAATTCCATTGATCGAAGCGCCCTGCGCCAATCTGCAAGACGAGGAACTGTAACGACCGGCCGAGAACTCCCGGACGCCGGGTCCGGCACGGCGATTGGTGAGCTGGCCGGAAGCCGTTTTTTGCTGGCATCGCCGTTGAGGCCGCCGTACGATGATTTGTGACACGTTATCTTTCTCGTATTGCGCCGGTTAGGACACGCGTGATGCAGCAACAGGCTCAGGGAGGTTGTAACATGGCAGGTCGGTGTACTTCGCGACGGACGTTTTTGCGGTCGGCGGCAGTGGGTTTGGGGGCGGTGGCGCTGGGGCGCGAAATCGGTGCGGCGCAGGGCCGGGCGGCGAAACGGCCCAATATCATCTTCCTGCTCACCGACGATCAGCGCTGGGATACCATGGGGTGCATGGGCAACCGGATCATCCAGACGCCCAACATGGACGACATGGCCGCCAATGGTGTGAAGTTCACCAACGCATTCGTCACCACGAGCATCTGCGCCACGAGTCGGGCGAGCATCTTTTCCGGGCAATACGCCCGGCGGCACGGGATTCACGGTTTCGCGACGTCGTTTTCCGACGAGGCGTGGGCGCAAACGTATCCGGCCCAGCTCAAGCGTGCGGGCTATCGCCTGGGTATGATCGGCAAGTACGGCGTCGGCCCGGACCGCGACTTCCACAAGGAGACCTTCGACTACTGGCGGGGCATTGCGGGCCAGCCCAAATACGAGCACAAGGACCAGGACGGCAACCCTAAACACCTCACGCAGATCATGGGCGAGCAGTGCGTCGAATTCCTGCAGAGTTGCAGGAAGGACCAGCCGTTCTGCCTGTCGGTCAGCTTCAAGGCCCCGCACGTGCAGGACGGCGACCCGCGCCAGTTCATCTACGACCCGGCCTACAAGGACCTTTACAAGGACGTGCAAATTCCGGTGTCGCCGACGGCCTCGGGCAGCCACTTCCAGACGCTGCCGGCGTTTCTGCGCGACGACGCGACGACCGCCCGCGTCCGCTGGAAGATGCGCTTCGCCACGCCGAACGAGTACCAGGAGTCCGTCAAGGGCTACTACCGCCTCATCACCGGCGTTGACGTCGTCATCGGCAAGGTGCGAAAGGAGCTCGAGCGGCTCGGCCTGGCCGACAACACCGTCATCATGCTGATGGGCGACAACGGTTTCTTCCTGTCTGAGCACGGCTTCGCGGGCAAATGGTATGGGTACAACGAGTCCATTCGCGTGCCGCTGCTGGTCTACGATCCGCGCCTGCCGCGCAGCCTGCGGGGCCAGAGCCGTGAGGAGATCGCCCTGAACATCGACCTGGGGCCCACGATGCTCGCGCTGGCGGGCGTGGCGATTCCACGTCGGATGCAGGGCCGGAGCTTGTCACCGCTCATTAGCGGCGAGACCCGCCCGTGGCGCATCGATTTCCTGTATGAGCATTTGTTCGAGCATCGCCCGCCCAATGCCGCGCAGAACCTGATCCCCAAGACCGAGGGCGTCGTGTCGGAGCGGTACAAGTATCTGTGCTACATCGAGCAGGAACCGCCGTACGAGCAACTTTTTGACCTCAAGGTCGATCCCTACGAGCAGCACAACCTCGTAGGCCAGAGCAACTACGAGTCCACGCTCAAGGCGATGCGCGTCCGCTGCCACCAGTTGCGGCTGCAGTGCGAGTGAAATTGGCTTGCAAAGGACCGGCAATTGTTTGACAGTCGCCGGTCGGCGGTGTACTATACCGGCTTTTCTGGTGTACGGTGTTGTCTCCCCAGCCGGTCGCGGGCGGTAAGAGTCCGGACCAAGACCAATACCTCAAAGACAGATGGAAGAAACTGCCATGGCACAGAGTAAAATCACGGTCGTCGGCGCCGGCAACGTTGGTGCGACGACGGCCCATATTGCCGCCACGAGACGTCTCGGTGCGGTTGTTTTGCTGGATATTATCGGCGGGTTGCCCGAGGGCAAGGCTCTCGATATGGCCGAGTCCAGCCCGATCTATGGTTTGCAGCAGGATGTTATCGGTACGACGGACTGGGCGGCGACCGCCGGCAGCGACGTCGTGATCGTCACCAGCGGCGTGCCGCGCAAGCCCGGGATGAGCCGGGACGACCTGCTGGCGACCAACGCCGGCATCGTCCGCGACGTCAGCGGCAAGATCGCCGAGCATTCGCCCGAGGCGTTCGTGATCGTGGTCTGCAATCCGCTCGACGCGATGGTGCACGTGGCTGCAAAGGCTACCGGGTTCCCCACGCAGCGCGTGATGGGGATGGCCGGGGCGCTCGATTCGGCGCGGTTCCGCTACTTTCTCGCCAGCGAATTAGGCGTGTCCGTCGAGGACGTCCAGTGCGTCTTGATGGGGGGGCACGGTGACGATATGGTCCCCTTGCCCAGATTCACCTCCGTCAGCGGCGTGCCCGTTGCCCAGCTTCTCGATGAGACCAAGCTGGCCGAACTGATCGAGCGGGCCCGCAAGGGCGGCATCGAAATCGTCAATCTGTTGGGCTACAGCGCCTATTACGCCCCGGCCGCCGGGGCCGTGAAGATGGCCGAGGCCATCCTCAGAGATACGAAAAACGTGTTTTGCTGTTGTGCCTACTGCGACGCAGAATACGGCGCCGGAGGCTATTTCGTGGGCGTTCCCGCCGTCCTGGGCGCCGGCGGGGTGGAACGGATCCTCCAACTCGACCTCGACGACTCGGAAAAGGCCCTGTTTGCCGAATCCCTTGAGCACGTCAAGCAGCTCGTGGCGAAAGTGGACTTGGTGCCGTGAGTTTGGAATTCAAAAGTGTGCGAGATTTTTTTCTGGCGCGACGTTAGTCTATTGTTTACAGTGACTTATGGCCAATGGTGGCCGTGGAGATAAGTCAATGGACAACACGAAGGTTACTGCAGAGGAATTGAAGGTGGCATTGGCAGGGGATATTGATCGATTGGCTGAGAAGATAGCGGCGGCGATGAACGCGGCGAAGGCAGGCCATATCATTGCCGACAGCGAAGAGCCGGTTCGGGACGCTCACGCCGAGTTCCGCCAGAAGGCGTTCGAGCAGGCCCTTCGCCTCTTGCAGGACAAGCAAGAGGCTTTTTCCCCCTCGGGCCAAAGGCTTGAGGAACAAGGGCAAGCAGGCCACGACGCACCAGACGATTAACGGGCGTGTGCGTGTCTCTCGCACCGTGTACTGGTCGGCCGAGACAGGGACAACGATCCCGATGGATCGATGGCTGGGAATCGCCGATCAGCGTTTCAGTCCCGGCGTGCGAGAGATGTGTTGCCGAGAGTCCTTGCACTGTTCGTTCGAGGTCGCCAGCGACAACCTATGCCGCACAGCGCAGGTGGAGTTGAGTGGTCGGACGATCCGGACCCTCGTGGAGAACCAGGGTCGAGCGGTCTTGTCTGCCCAGCAGACAGGAGCGTTGCGGCCGGGTTTCACGGCAAGCGATTGTACGAATCAGACTCTCATTAGCGGCACCGACGGAGTGATGGTTCCCTTGGTAACCGATCAGCAGAAGCGCAAGCGGCGTCAGACCGAGGCGCTCAAGCGAGCCAAGCAAGGGCGTCGCTCCACGGCGCGGGTCGGACGCCCGCGAAAAGGCAGCGAGGGCGACTACAAGGAGTTTAAGCTCATTTCGTTTTACGATCCGGACAAGTCGCACTGCCATGTGGTGGGAACCGCCGGCAATCACAAGGCGTTGGGTCGGATCATGCGTCGGGAGGCAGGCCGTCTTCGGTTGGCTTCTGCAAAAGTCAAGTACGCGGTAACTGATGGCGCCGAGTGGATCAGCCGACAATACCGGGTGCAGTTACCGATGTTGGATGAGCATATTCTGGACTACTATCACCTGCAAGAGCATATGGTGGATGCCAGTCAGGTTCTGTATGGCGAGGGAACCCCCAAG
>Ga0272441_10004438_pt1 | contig 25403 bp, 19 predicted proteins | sample SSMProp6N_FD_193582 | JGI IMG/M metagenome (GOLD analysis project Ga0272441, IMG submission 193582) | Marine sediment archaeal communities from Little Sippewissett salt marsh, Falmouth, MA, United States - SSM-Prop-6N | ecosystem: Environmental > Aquatic > Marine > Wetlands > Sediment ...
GCGGTAGAACGCGTTGGTCGCGTTGAGGATGGCGTCGAGGTAGTTGGTCGTGGTCGGGGTGGGCGGCGTGTTGGTGAAAAGCGTGGTCCATGTCTCGCCGGTTGCTGCGAGGTCGCGCCGGTATTGAAGGTACTGGCGTGCTTCCTCGCCGCCCTGCCAGTCGATTCGTATCTGAGCGCCTTGCCTGTCGATCCCGGTGATTCGAAGCTGGGACTCCGCGTTGGTGGGCACGGTGTCGGCAGTGTATTCGGAGGCGTTGTCGATCTGGTCGCCGTCCGGGTCGCCGTCGGGCCCGTTGTCGATATTGCCGCCGATCCCGCCGGGGTCGTTGGGGTCGAGTCCGTAGCGCCATTCCCATTCGTTGGGCAGTCCGTCGCCGTCCATATCGCCGGAATCGTCGACGGTGAGGGTCACGGTCGCGGCCGGGCTCGAGTCGAGCCCGTCGTGGACGCGGAAGGAGAAGCTGTCGGGTCCGGCATAGCCGTTTGAGGGGGTGTAGGTCAGGGAGCCGAGCAACGGGTCGAAGCCTGAGATGGAGCCATGCTGCGCGGCGGCGTTCGTGGCGTAGGTGATGGGGTCTTCGTCGGGGTCGGTACCCACCAGCTGGATGACCGTCCCGGTGCCGGCCGCGACGGTGCGGGCTTGGGCGTAGGCGTGCGGCGCGTTGTTGAATACCGAGCAGGCCATCTGTGTCTGGATCCCCGTGATTTCGAGGGACCAGCACAGCAGTGTGCCTGTGTCCTGGAGACTGACATCCTGAACGACAAGGACCCATGTGCCCGTGGCGGGCCTGCCGTCGAACGCGGCGAGCAGCCCTTCGGGCGCGTAGTCCCCGGCGAACGGCGCGGCGCTGCCGGCGATCGGGATGGGGGCCTGGTCGTCGAAGCGGGTGGGGACCGCGTCGAGGCCGCATGTGCCTGTGCCGTAGTTGTCGCCGGCACCGCCTTGTTGCTGAGAAAGGAGCACCTCGGTCGCGTCCGGGTGTCGCAGGCTCAGGATCAGATCCTGGTCATAGGTGTGGTCGAGGCGGACCAGGACGTTGACATCTGTGATTTGCATGGGGGTTGTGACGGGATTCTCGGAAAGCGCGGTCTTGCGGCTCCGGATGGCGACCGGCACGTCGGCACTTTCGACGGTCTGTGTGACAATGGTTTCCTGCACGCCGACAAGGCGTGAGAAGGTGTTGGTGAACATGCCTTCACCGGTGTGTTGCGCGACGTGCGTGAACTCGATGAGCGTGCCGCAAGGGACCGATTTTGCGAGCCGGTATTGGAACGGCGCGAAGTTGGTAGCGCTGGCTCCCGGTGCGATGGTGCCGTAGGAGGCGGAGGGTTGGACCATGACGACGCCGGGCGTTTCTGTGGCGATCGTTGCGGTGAGGTTGGCGGCGGCGCCATCGCCGTTGTTGACGAGGCCGACCCACTGGTCGATGGTCTCGCCCGGCTCGACGGAGGCGTTGGCGTTGCCGCCCGCACTGTCGGCGAAGCGGGTTGAGTGGATGTTGAGCTGCGGTTGCGGCCCGCCGAGCGTCGTGCCGTAGATGTCGATGCGCAGGTCCTGGACCGTGCCGGCCTGTCCGGGTTTCCCATCCGTGATCTTGAGGTGCCAGGTGCCGCTCGAGGCTTCGCCCCAGTGCCGGACGGAACTGAAAGTCCAGCCGTCATAGCCGTCGCCGGTATCGGCGTGTTGTTCTGCAAGCCGGCTCTCGGTGCCGCTGGGCGAGATGAGGGTGACTGCCAGCTGTCCGCGCGCGGCGTGCGTGATGCCGGCGGTGACGGTGACGTGTTCGACGCGCAAGGTGGTGTTGCTGAAGTCGAACGGCTGCGTGAGACCGGCGGGGTCGCCGTCCGGTATGGCCAGTCCGAGCGAGGCGTATTCGCGATCGGCGGCGAGCTGTGGGGGCAGCGTGTTCCAGACGGCGGCCAGCGAGGTCGCGGCCTCTGCGTCCACGAGGCCGGCCCCGTACTTGTGGTTGAAGTGCAGACCGGCCGCGTTGAGGACCCAATCGGGATCGGACGGCGAGATTTGCGTGGCGGTGCGCAGCAGGATCTCCTGTACGTCGCGCCACCCCAACAGGGGGTTCGCTTCGAGCATCAGCGCAACGATACCGGCAACGAGCGGGGCCGAAGAGGAGGTGCCGCCGAAACGCTCCGTGTAGTCGATGTCGGCGATATCGCCGGAGCCGGTGCTGTTGTAGCCGGCACTGCCCGCGCGGTCGGTTGTGGTGATGCCCTGCGTGCCGCTGCCGGAGGAGGGGGCGGTGACCACGTGGCACGCGCCGGGCTCGCTGTAGTAGGCTTGTTCGCCGCGATCGTTCAGGGCGCTGACCGAAATGGTGTGGATCGAATTGGCATAGCCGTCGTAGTTGGCGTTGTCGCCGGCTTCAAGCCCGTTGCCGCCCGCCCATACAAAGATCGTGCCGTGTTCGGACCGCCCGTATTTGGCGCCGTTCATCAGCGCGGCGGCGCCGAGCGGGCCCGGCCCTTCCAGAGTGTAGCCGTCGTCGTATGGGCCCCAACTGTTGTTCTTGACGGCGATCACGTCGTTGCTGTGCGAGAAGGCCTCGGCCTCGTCGGCGTCGGTGACGGCCGCGGCCGTGAGGCGTAGCCCGACCAGGTCCGCTGCGTAGGCTGCACCACAGACGCCGATCGCGTTGTCGCCGCGGGCTGCAGCGACGCCGGCGACGGAGGTCCCGTGCCGATCCGCGGAGCCGGGCGACGGGTCTGCGTCCCCGTCGTTCCAATCCCAGCAGAGCTGCATGTTGACGTTGGAGGCCAGATCCGGATGCGTGTGTTCAAGCCCGTCGTCGATGATGCCAATGGTCACGCCGGCACCGGCATAGTCTTCCCATGTGCCCGGCAGATTGGCGTCGATGCCCGCTGTGCCGCCGTTCTGGCCGACGTTGTGCAGATGCCACTGCGCGTCGAAATACAGGTCGTTCGGCGTGTATCTCGGAAACTGCTTCCGGGCGAGCAGCGGATCGGCGGAAACCACGCCGGGCAGGGCACGAAGACGCTCGGCAAGCGCGGGAGCGCCGGCGAAATGGGGAGACTGCAGAATCGCGTAGTCGCGCGCATAGCGTACGCGCCCTCCCCTGCGCGCGCCCACGGCACGGGCAAGAACACGGGCGTCGACGCCCGCGCGGAGCCGGACAAGAACTTTCGGGCTGAGAAGACGACGCGTGGCGCGGTTTCGCGGGCGGCCCCGTTCGTAGAATACCAGCCGAACCTGCTGTCCCGTGTCGGCCGCGTGCTGTTCGAGGTGCTGTCGAAGCGTTTCGGCCGAGGCATGTGCCGGAACACGGCGGAGACCGCGAGCGGACGCTGGGCTCTGCACATAGAATTCGTCACGGGCCAGCTCGAAATGCCGAAGGCGGCCGTGGTCGCGAATCGCGTAGCGGCTGCGCAGGGCGGAAGCGGCAGGCACAGCCAGCACGATCGCGTGCCACAGCAGAAGGAACCCGAAAATATTTCGTGTTCGAACAGGGGCATGCATCCGCACGAACTCAAGCCCTCCCTCTGACGTATCCTGACCCCGATAGCCGCTAGTATAGCGGATTCTGGGGCGTTTGTCAGGTCGTCTTTCGGGAGACGGTCTGTTTGTCTGTGGACGGAATGAAGCGGGTTGGTGACCGGCCTGACGGCGACACACGCGTGATGGTTGAGAGCAGAGCATGGCAAGTTCTGTGCGGAAAACGCGTTTTGCCCCTTGACGCAAGCGGTCAAATATGTCTAAGAGTAACCTAACTTAAACATAAATGAACAGCCTATAGGGTGTTGAGATGATTGCACGGCACCGAGGGATAGTGGATCTTCTGACAGCGGAGGGTGAGCAGAGCGTGGAGTCTTTGGCCCGTGCGTTTTCGGTATCGGGCATGACGATCCGGCGTGATTTGAGTGTATTGGAGGAGAGCGGCAAGCTGACACGTACGTGGGGAGGCGCGACGGTGGCGCGTCCGGCGGCGATACTCTCGTCGTTTCGCGAGAAGGAGAACCGTGCGTTGCGGCAGAAGCGTGCGATTGGGCGAGCGGCGTCGCGGTTGGTAGGAGCGGGCAACGCGGTGTTTCTGGACACGGGCACGACGACGCTGCAGATTGCGCGGGAGCTGCGATCGAGCACGGATTTGACGGTGATGACGTGTTCGTTTCCGGTTGTTTCGGAGCTTGTTGGATTACAGGGCGTTCGTCTTGTGATGTTGGGCGGGACGGTTCGGGCAGACACGTTGGAGGTGTATGGTCCGATCACGGAACGGAATTTTTCGGGGCTGAAGGCGGATCTGGCGTTTTTGGGTGCGGACGCGATCGGGCCGAACGGGGAGTTGATGACGACGACGATCGAGTCGGCGCGTGTTTCTGAGCTGATGATGCAAGCGGGGCGCAAGCTGGTATTGGTGGCGGACCACACGAAGTGGCGTGCGGCGGCGCCGGTGCAGTACGGGGCGATTTCGCAGTTGCACATGGTGATGACGGATGCGGGGTTGGATACGGAAGACGGTGCGAAGGTTCGAGGGGCGGGTGTGGAATTGATTTTAGCGGAGTGACCTATGACGGGCAGAGAGATACGGCAGAGGCGTTTGTTCAACGGCGACGAGAACGTGGTGATTGTGGCGGCGGACCACGGCGAGTTTGACGGGCCGATTGCGGGCATGATCGATCTGCGTGAGACGACGAAGCGGATAGACCGTGGCGTGGACGGGGTGCTGCTTTCGCCGGGGATGGTGGGGCATTGCGCGCAGGTATTCTGTGGGAAGGGTGCGCCGTTGGCGGTGATGCGGATCAATTGGGCGACGACGTACTGTTTCCACTGGGGCTACACGGAGGCGGCGACGATTCCTGTGGTGACGCCGAAGGAGGCGTTGGTGCGCGGCGCGGACGTTGTGCTGGTATCGCTGACGCTTCGCACGGGATCGGAGGCTCGCGATGCGGCGAACGTGGAGCTGTTCGGTCGCATGGCGGAGGAGGCGCATGCATTGGGTCTGCCGGTGATCGGGGAGTATTTCCCGGCGAAGATCGACGAGCCGCAGTCTGAGGCATTTCACGACGAGATCAGGACGGGCTGCCGCATTCTGGCCGAGCTGGGTGCGGACATGATCAAGACGTTTCATACGGCGCGGTTTCCGGAAGTGGTGGCGGGTTGCCCGTTGCCGATCTTCGGGTTGGGCGCGGAGAAGACGAAGACGCAGTTGGCAGCGCTTGAGTTGGCGGCGCGCGAGATTGCGGACGGTGCGCGCGGGGTGGTGTTTGGACGCAACGCGATCCAGGTGCCGGACCCTGTCGCGTTCCAGAAGGCCTTGTGCGAGGTGGTCAAGCGTGGGGTTGACCCCGCGGTGGCCGTGTCGAAGTTGGGGCTGAAGGACTAGGGGAAAGACGATGGGCTCGGGCGGCTGCACGAAGGTCAGATGGGAAGAGATGTTCCCCGCCGAATTGCTTGCGGCGATCAGGAAGACGCGCACCTGCTTCCTGGCGTACGGGCTGGCGGAGCCGCACGGGCCGTACAACGCGATCGGGCTGGACTGGCTCAAGGCGGAGACGCTGGTCCGTCGCGCGGCGCAGAAGCACGGCGCAGTGGTTGCTCCGCCGTTTGCCTGGCACATCACGGAGGAGCCGCGTTTCCACGGGCCCTGGTTTTCCGGGATCGGACTGAAGCAGCCGCTGGCGAGCGCGATTCCGGCGGATCTCTTCTATCGGACCGTGCTCTACCAGATTCGAGCGGCGGATGCGCGCGGCTTTCGTGCCGCGGTTCTCGTGACGGGTCACTATGGCGGGCCGGAGCGGGTCCTGCGGCTGCTGTGCGAGTACTACACGCGCCGGACAGGTTCGCCGTTGCGTTTGTGCGCGCTGGCGGACTGGGAACTGATTCGGTTCGAGGATTATCACGGCGATCATGCCGGGGTGACCGAGACCTCGCAACTCATGGCGTTGCGGCCGGATCTCGTCGATCTGCACAGGACAAAGACTCCCGTGGCGTTGGGCGGGCGGCTGCTGGGCAGGACGTTTCCGGACAAGCGGGGCCGGACCCCGAACGCGGAACTGGGCGAGCATATCGTCCGCTCGCAGGTCGAACGGCTGGGCGAGATCAAGCGCGAGCTGCTTGCAGCCTACAGGCCGAAAAAGGCCTGGAAAGCGCCGTCACTGACGGATACCGAGGATATCTGGTCCCGGTTCGAGCGGGTCACCCGCAAGTACTGGACCGCAACATGGCGGGAGTACAAGGAGAAGTCGGCACCGAAATGGCCGGGCTGGGAAGCGTTGGGGGAGTGACGGGGCGAAGTCGGAAATCGGAACTCGTAAATGATGCTCAGGGGAGGCGGCGAAGATGAGTGGAAGCGTGAAAGCGGCGGGGACGGAGCCGATTACAGGATCCGGCTACGATCGGGACTGGGCCAAGGTGGATCTCTCGCTGGTCCCCCACGTTGCCGTGACACCGCCGGGCCCGAACTCGAAGGCGATGCACGCGCGGGCGTCCAAGGTCATGAAGGGCTATTCGAGCCAGGTCCGGTTGTTCCCTGTCGTTTTCGAGAGCGGCAAAGGCGTGACGCTGACCGATGTGGACGGGAACACGTACATTGATTTCTCGTCGGGCATCTATGTGACATCGCTTGGGCATTGCCATCCGAAGGTGAGCGAGGCGGTCGCCAAGCACGCGAACACGCTGATGAACTGCCACGACTTCACGACGCCGATCAAGACGGCACTGCTGGAGAAGATGGCATCGGTTTCCATGGGCGACTTGAACTGCATGCAGTTCTACTCCAACGGCACGGCGGCGGTGGAGGCCGGTCTGAGAATCTGCCGCGCGGCGACGGGCCGGACGGAGTTTCTGTCCGGATTCATGGATTTTCACGGCAAATCCTACGGCGCGGTATCTTGTGCGCGGATGGATCCGAGCAAGGGTGCGGTGCGCGCGCCGGGCTTCCACATGGTGCCGCGCTCCTATCCGTACCGGCCGACGTTCTTCAAGGCTGACGGCACCGAGGATGTGGATGCCCTGATCGCGTTCATGGAGACGTACCTGGTGGAGGCTTGTGTCGGTGAGGTCGCTGCCGTGGTCTTGGAGCCGATCCAGGGCTGGGCGGGTTCGGTCGTGCCGGCGGAGGACTACTTCCCGAAATTGCGCGCGTTCTGCGACAAGCACGGCATCCTGTTGTTTGCGGACGAGGTGCTCACGTGCATGGGCCGCACGGGCAAGATGTTCTGCATGCAGCACTGGGACGTTCTGCCCGACGTCATGACGCTCGGTAAAGGGTTCGGGAACGGGTTCCCGGTCACCGCCGTGCTTGCGAGCCAACGGTTTGCGGACAGTTTCGCGAAGATCAGCGCATCCACCTCGTACGGCGGCAACCCGATGGCCTGCGCCGCAGCGCTGGCCTCGATCGAGGTTATCGAGGAGGAAAACCTGTTGGAGCATGCGAACGAGCTGGGGCAGTTTTTCGAGAAGCGGATGGCGAAAATGAAGGAGGAGCATTCGATTATCGGCGACGTGCGCAACAAGGGCTGCCTGCTCGGCGTCGAGCTGGTTAAGGACCGCGAAAGCAAGGAGCCGTTCAACGAAGCGGGCGCGCTGGTCTACCAGAAGGCTTTCGAGAAAGGGTTGGCCTGGATCCCGGCGGGGCACATCCTGCGGATGTCGCCGCCGATCATCATGGAAGAGGAGGTCGCCGCGCGCGGCATGGACATCATCGACGAGGCGATTGGCGAGGTCGAGCGGGAGCTGGGTGCTGGGTGATCGGTCTTTCGCCCAGGTCTTTTGCCCTTATCTTCGGGCGCTTGGCGGGGAAGATTAAGGGGAAAGATTAAGGAAGAGTTGGGGGGAAGAGTTGGGGGGAAAGACAGGGTGTCACAAGGAAACCAGGACTGAGACAATGAATGAGCTTGAGCGGTTTAGAAGCGTGGTGAACGGGGAGAAGCCGGATTACATGCCGATCTTCGGGTTTCCGGGCGCGCCGGGCATGAGTCGCGGCGCGATGAGGAAGACGTGGCAGCGCCTGCACGAAACGGGCATGCCCCGGCATGTGGGCGGCGCGAACAAGAACGAGGCGGTAGCGAGCTGGATGCGCTACTGGGGCACGACCGGCCCGACTGGCGTGGGTTTCAAGTATGGCTACGGCGAAGAAGGCATCGGGCAGACCTCGCGGATCGAAGGCGACTTCGAGATAGTCGAACACGAATCGGGCGCTCTGACACGACAGGTCCTGAACAACAACCAGACGTACAGCATGCCGGAGTTCATCCGCTATCATGTGCGCGACCGCGCGTCGTGGGAGTTCTATCGCGACCGCCGCACACCGCGTGCGAAGATGGAGCCCGACGAGTTCGAGGCGGCCTGCCGCAGGCATGACGGGCGGGACTATCCGCTTATGGTCCACGGCATGTCCGGCTACGGCTCGGTACGAAGCGCAATGGGACCGGAAGCCGCGAGTATCGCGTTTTACGATGATCCAGAGATGGTCCATGAGATGGCTGCCTGGCGCCGGGAACGCGTGCGCGAGTATGTTTTTCCGCTGATCGAACGGCTCAAGCCGGAAATTGTCCAGTGCGGTGAGGACTGCTGCTACAACCACGGCATGCTGGTTTCGCCGCAGATGTTCGAGGAGTTCTTCGGCGAAGGCTACCGCGAGCTGTGCGATTGCGCGCGGGCGAACGGCGCGCAGATCGTGGCTGTTGACACTGACGGGAACATCTCTGAGTTCACTCCGATGATTGAATCGTTTGGGGTGAATGCGATCTTTCCGTGTGAAGTCAAAGCGGGCAATGATCTGTTTGCGCTGCGCGAGCAGCACCCCGAGTTCGTGTTCTTCGGTTGGCTCGAGAAGGAAACGGTGAACGAGGGCAACGAAGACACAATCGAGCCGGAGATCATGGGCAAGGTGCCGCGCCTGATGGCGCAGGGCCGCTACTTCCCGAACGGCGATCATGGGCTTCAGCCGCTCGTGACGTACCCGAACCTGCAGAAATTCATGACGATGCTGCACGAAGTGTGCGGTAACCCGGAGGGGGAATTCCCACGCGTGAGTGTCGGCGCCGAAAGCGTCGGCGTTGCGCGTGGTGTAGTTTCCGGTGCCTGATGACGACCGACCTACTCATAGGCTTGGACCTGGGCACAAGCGCGATCAAGGGCGTGCTGGTCTCGTCGGCGGGCGAGCTGCTTGCGCGTGAGCGTTGCGCGACGTGTCTTGAACGGCCGGCCGAGGGCCGCGTGGAGTTCTCTGCCGCGGGCTATCTCGAGGGCGTCTGCGAGGTGCTGCGCGCACTGGCCGGTGCTGCGCCGGCCGGGGCAAACGTGCGCGCGCTGAGCATGGCGGCGGCGAGCGGGAACACGGTGCTGCTTGATGAAGACGGCGAGCCGCTTGGCCAGGCGCTCAGCTGGATGGATCAGCGCGCGCGCGGCGATTCGACATTGCTGCCTGAGCTGGATGGCGCGTCTGTGCACGAGGTGGTCGGCTGGCCGTGGGGTGGGGGGTTCCCCTTGGCGCATCTTGCATGGCTGCGCAAGCACGAGCCGGATTCCTGGGGCCGGGCAGCGACCTTCGCGATGAACGTGACCTACGTGCTCAGGTCGCTGTCGGGGCGGACGGCGATCGATCCGTCGACCGGCACGACCTTCTATCTGCAGGACCAGGTCGGCGACTGCTGGCATCGACCGTTTCTGGCAGCGTTGGGCATTGAGGAATGCGCGTTGCCGGAACGCGGACGCTCGGGTGAGGTACTCGGACCGTTGACGGCCGAGGCGGCGGCGCGGACCGGGCTGACGGAGGAGACGCTGGTTGTGCTTGGCGCGTTCGACCATCCGTGTGCGGCGCGCGGTACGGGCGTGTTGACGCCGGGCGATATGCTGCTGAGCTGTGGGACCTCGTGGGTGGCCTTCTATCCGATCTCCGAGCGTGGGGCCGGTCTCGCGAACAAGATGTTGGTGGATCCGTTCCTGAGTCCGGCCGGTCCATGGGGCGCGATGTTTTCCCTGCCCCGGATCGGGGCGGCGGTGGACGCGTACATTGACGGCTTGCTCCTCGATTCGACCGAGGACCGGGCGTCCGCGGCCCGGTACGAGACGTTCAACCGGGAAGCGCGCGGCGCGCCTGCTGGCGCGAACGGTTTGACTCTGGACCTGAGCGCGCGTCCTGTTCCGGAACCCGCGTATATCGAGCGGGTGCGGCGCGAGCACGCGCCGTCGGACATCGGCCGCGCGATCATGGAGAGCGTGGCCTTTGCCCTGTGGCAGCGGCTGCTGCAGCTCGCGGCGGCCGGCGTGGATGCACGCGGGATCACGATGGTGGGCGGCCCCACCGAAAGTTCGGTCTGGCCACAGATCGTGGCGGATGTCACGGGGCTGACGCTGCGGCTGACGGGCGGGCAGCATGCCGGTGCGCTCGGTGCCGCGGTTCTTGCCGGGATGGGTGCCGGCATCTTTGCAGACGAGCATGAGGGGGCCGCCGCGATGGCGGGCGAAGCCAGTGAGATAACGCCGGATCCGGCGACGCATGCAGAATACAAGCGGCTGCTCGGCGAGATGGCCCTGAACGCCCGACGCCCTTCGGGGCCGGGATCTTCGCTCCGCTCGACTTGAACACTGAAATCTGAAAACTCTGGCGGCCGCGCAGGGCGGCCGCGAGCAAGGAGAATGAGATGGGCATAAGTCTGGGACTCGTAGGGTTGGGTGCATTCGGCAAGTCGTTTGCACCGCTGTTCAAGTCGCATCCGCTGGTGGACCGTATCGCGCTCTGCGACATGGAGCCGGAACGCGTCGCGCGGTTCGCCGAGGATCCGTCCTTCCAGGACAAGTTCGATGCGAAGGACGCGTTTGACTCGTTCGAGGCAATCTTGGACGCGGACCTGGACGCATTGGTGATCATCACACAGCCGTGGCTGCACGCCGAGCAGGCGGTGCGCGGTATGGAGGCGGGCAAACACGTGTACAGCGCTGTGCCCATTGTTTCCCTGCCCGACGGCAACGAGATTCTGGACTGGTGCAACAAAATCGTGACAACCGCGCAGCGCACGGGCAAGCGCTACATGCTGGGCGAAACGACGTTCTACCGCCCGCAGACCATGTACTGCCGGCGCAAAGCGGACGAGGGCGCGTTTGGCGATTTCGTGTTCGGCGAGGGTGAGTACTTCCATGACATCGAACACGGCTTGCGCCAGGTCGCGAAGCGGCGCCTGTCCAGCAAGTCGGGCCAGCTATGGGTGAAGCGCCGCAAGAAGTACGAAGAGCGCGGTGTGATCAGCGGTTCCATGCACTACCCGACGCATTCGGTTGCGGGCCCTGTGAGCGTGATGAACGCGCACATGACCAAGGTCGCCGCATGGGGGCAGGGCCGCTCGCAGGAGGACGAGAGTGTCGGCAGCAGCGCCAACTACAACAACGAGACGGCGCTGTTCCGCATGAGCAACGGCGCGAGCGTCCGCATCTGCGAACATCGCCGGATCGGCACGCCCTGCAGGGAGATGTTCAGCGTGTTCGGCACCAAGGGCGGGTTCCGCGGCAACGACGGCAAAGCGTGGGGGCCGAGCCGGTGGTTCGACCTCGAGGGCGGCACCGAAGTGAGTGTCAATGAGATGCGGGACCCCCTGCCGGAAGACGTATACGCCGCTTTCGAGGCTGCCAGGGAGAAGAAGTCCGTGTACGGCGGGCATGGCGGGTCGCACCCTTTCCTGGTCCACGAGTTCGTGTCGGCGGTGGCAGAGGATCGGCAGCCCGCAGTCAACGCATGGGAGGCGGTACGCTACATGGCGCCCGGCGTCATGGCGCACCAGTCCGCACTCAAGGACGGAGAGCTGCTGGACGTCCCGGACTGGGGCGACGCACCGGAATAGCGGGGTGGGTTCGGATGTGAGCCGCGAGCAGGCGGGAGAAACCGGTGAAGAAGAAATTGTTTGACGTGACGGATGTCGACAGGCGGTTCTACGACGAACGCCTGCGCGCGTTCCTGCCGGAGAAGATCATCGACGTGCACACGCATGTCTGGCGCGCAGCCGATCGGCCGCGGCGCCGCAAGGCGGGCGGGAAAGCAAACTGGCCCGCGCTGGTCGCCAAGGAGAACCCGATCGAAGACCTCCAGGAGACCTACCGGCTGATGCTGCCCGGTAAGGCGGTGACACCGGTCATCTTCTCTTCGGTCGGGCGTGGGGACGATCTGGATCGCGTGAACGGCTATATCCGCTCGTGTGCCCGGGAACACCGGCTGCCGGCCCTGATGTTTGCCACGCCGGCTTGGAGCGGGGCCGAGCTCGAGAAGCGGATCCGCGCCGGCGGATTCCTGGGGGTGAAGGTGTATCTGAGCTGGGCACCCCTGCACATTCCTGCCGGTGAAGTGCGAATCTTCGACTTCCTGCCGCACCACCAATTGGAGGTGTTGAACAAGCACGGCTGGATCGCGATGTTGCATATCCCGCGTGATCTGCGCCTGCGCGATCCGGTGAACCTGGCGCAGATGCTCGAGATCGAGCGGCGCTATCCCAAGCTGAGGCTGATCATTGCGCATGTGGGCCGCGCCTATTGCGAGGAGGATCTCGGCAACGCGTTCGAGGTGCTGGCCCAGACGCGCAGGATGATGTTCGACATCTCCGCGAATACGAACCAGGCGGTGTTCGAACAGCTCATCCGCGCGGTCGGACCCGGCCGGATCCTGTTTGGCAGCGATCTGCCGATCCTGCGGATGCGCATGCGCAGGATCTGCGAGAGCGGAGCATACGTCAATCTGGTACCGCCGGGATTGTACGGCGATCTCAAGGGTGTTGCGCACATGCGCGCGGTTTCCGCACGGGGTGGCCGGAAGCTGACCTTTTTCCTCTACGAGGAACTCGATGCCTTCCGTCGTGCGGCCGAGATGACCGGCCTGACGGCCGCGCAGATCGAGGACGTCTTCTACAACAACGCGGCGCGCCTCATTGCCGGGGCCGGGCCAAGCCCCGCGCAGCTCGAAATGGTCTGGCCACGCGCGCGCCGAAGGAAACCTGCGCTCCCGCAAGTCCCGCCCGGCTACGCACTGCGCACGTATCGCCGGGGCGACGAAGCCGGCTATGCCCGGCTCGTGCAGGCCGCGGGGCTCGGCCGCTGGACTGTGCAGCGGGTCAGAGGCATGCTCCGGACGGCGCTGCCGCACGGGCTGATCCTCGTCGAACACAAACGGACCGCTCGGCTCGTGGCGACATGCGTGGCGTCGCACAACGCAAGACCCGGCCACCCGTTCGGGGCCGAGCTCGGCTGGGTCGCGGTTCATCCCGAGCACCGCGGGAAGCGGCTGGGCCTGGTCGTGTGCGCGGCGGCGCTGCGGCGGGCGCTCGATGCGGGCTACGAGGAGATCTTTCTGAGAACGGACGATCACCGACTGCCGGCGATCAAGACGTACTTTCGACTGGGGATGGTCCCGCGGCTGGCCGGGACCGGAATGAAGAGGAGGTGGCGCGCGGTCTGTGAGGCGTTGGGGTTAGAGTTCCAGTAGAGGAAGCGAACATCGAACACCCAACATCGAACATCGAATTCCGAATAATCAGAGACTGACAGATGGGAATGGAGGACGAGGCTTGCCGAGCCGCACTGGCGTGCGACCGGCTGCATTCGGTCTTCCTGGGAGCAGACAAATGGGCATCAGCATTGGACTCGTAGGATTGGGTGATTTCGGCAGGGGCTTCGCGGATTTCTTCAAGAGCCATCCGCTTGTGGACCGGATCGCGTTGTGCGACCGGGAACCGGAACGCGTCGAGCGGTTCGCGAAGAAGGAATCATGGCAGGACAAGTTTGACCCGAAGGATGCGTACGACTCGTTGGACGCGATCTGCGAGAGCGACCTGGACGCGCTGGTGATCATCACGCAGCCGTGGCTGCACGCGCCGCAGTGTATCCAGGCGATGGAATCGGGCAAGCACGTGTATAGTGCTGTGCCGATCATCAGTGTGCCGGACGGCGACGAGATCCTGGACTGGTGCGACAAGCTGGTGGAGGCCTGCAAGCGCACCGGCCTGCACTACATGCTTGGGGAGACCACGTATTTCCGGCCGCAGACCATGTACTGCCGGCGCAAGGCGGCGGAAGGCGCGTTCGGGCACTTCGTGCACAGCGAAGGGGAATACCTGCACGACGTGGACGCACGCTGCAACCTACGGCAGGTGTCCAAGCGGCGTGGCGCCAGCAAGGCGGGTCAGGAATGGAAAGAGCTCAGCAAACAGTACGTTGAGAGAGGCGTGCGCAGCGGGCCCATGCATTACCCGACGCACTCGACGGGCGGCCCGATCAGCGTAATGCGGGCGCATGCGGTGAAAGTGTCGGCGTGGGGCTACAAGCATCGGGACAACGATCCGTACTTCACCGGGCCGCTCAGCGGGTTCAGCAACGAGATCGCGCTGTTCCAGATGAGCAACGGCGCGACGATGCGGATCTGCGAGTGCCGCGAAATCGGGCACACCAGCCGCGAGATGTTCCGGGTCTATGGGACGAAGGCGAGTTTCGAGGGCGACGCGTGGTTTACCAACCAGGATCGCATGCCGTTGACGATTCAGGAGATGCGCGACCCGTTGCCGCCCGAGGTCGAAGCCGCGTTCGTCGCGTGCAGGGGCGACAAGGGTATCTACGGCGGGCATGGCGGTTCGCATCCGTTCCTCGTGCACGAGTTCGTGGACGCGATCGCGAACGGGCGTACGCCGGCCATCAACGTCTGGGAGGCGGCCCGCTACATGGCCGCGGGCGTCATGGCACACAAATCCGCGTTGAAGGAAGGGGAGATACTGGACGTGCCTGACTGGGGCGACGCGCCGGGCTCGGAACAAGCGGCGCCGGTAGACGAACCGCCGGCGGTGAACGCAGTTCCGGTTGCGTGAGCGAAGAGACAGGCAGGCATCCTGAGACGTAGGAACCGACATGCGTCGGAAGAAAGGAAGAGAGAACGATGGGTATCAGCTTGGGACTCGTGGGGTTGGGGGCGTTCGGCAGTGGCTTCGCCGACTTGTTCAAGAGCCATCCGCTGGTGGACCGGATCGCGCTGTGCGATCGGGAGCCTGAGCGGGTAGAGAAGTTTGCAAAGAAGGAATCGTGGCAGGACAAGTTCGACCCGAAGGACGCGTACGACTCGCTGGACGCGATCTGCGAGAGCGACTTGGACGCGCTCGTCATCATCACGCAGCCCTGGCTGCACGCGCCGCAGTGCATCCAGGCGATGGAATCCGGCAAGCACGTCTACAGTGCCGTGCCGATCATCTCCGTTCCGGACGGTGACGAGATCCTCGACTGGTGCGACAAGCTGGTCGACTGCTGCAAGCGGACCGGCCGGTACTACATGCTCGGCGAGACGACGTACTACAGGCCCAACGCGCAGTTCTGCCGCAGGAAGGCCGGCGAAGGCGCGTTCGGAAACTTCGTCTTCGCCGAGGGCGAGTATTTCCACAACTACCTGGACCTGTTCAAGGTGCAGAAGCACAGGCTCAACAGCAAGGCAGGCCGGGAGTGGAAAGAACGCGCAAAGGTCTACCGGGAGAGGAAGGTCGTGTCGGGGCCCATGCACTACCCGACCCACTCGACGAGCGGACCTGTCTGCGTCATGAACGCGCATGCGGTGAAGGTCAATGCACATGCCTACCGCAGCAGCCTCGACAATGCGTACTTCAAGGGCGGGATCAGTAACGAAACCGCTTTGTTCAAGATGAGCAACAACGCGACGGTCCGCATCTGCGAGTTTCGCGAGGCGGCGGGCCATCTTGGCGCGCACGAGACGTTCCGGGTGGTCGGGACGCTGGGCACCTACGCCGAGAACTGGTGGAAGGAAATCGTCAGTCAAGAGCCGCCGGGCAAAACCGACTACACGCAGATGACCGACGAGGAGATGCGGGATCCGTTTCCCGACGAAGTCGCGCAGGCCTTCAACAAAATCTTCAACGCAAGGGGCCACAAAGGCGACATCAACAAGGACTTCACGCCGCGCGGACACGGCGGGTCGCATCCGTACCTGGTTCACGAGTTCGTCGATGCCGTCGCGAACGACCGGCAGCCGGCAATCAACATCTGGGAGGCCGTGCGCTACATGGCGATGGGCGTGATGGCCCACAAATCCGCGTTGCAGGACGGGACAACGCTCGATGTTCCCGACTGGGGCGATGCGCCCGCGTAGAAGTGTTCGGTGTTCAGTGTTCAGGGGGAGTGCAGAGAAGTCGGAAGCTGGGACTTGATCATCCGACGCCGGGCAACGCTCTTTCCTGACACCTGACACCTGAACACCCAGCGAGGCGCGGCGACACGAGGTAACAGCGATGACGACGGCAGAGACCACCACAGCCCTGTCGGACGGTGCGCAGCTGGCGCTGGACACGGTGCATCAGCGGGCGGTGCAGGGGATTCCGAGCAAAGGGATCAACGTGATGGAGCACGCGATCCTGGAGCGCGTCGCGGGGGCGGAACCCGGCGCCTACCGGAGCAAGCCGGAGAAGACCTACCTCGCCTTCCAGAAAGCGGCGGGCGCGTGCGTGATCGACCAGTGGATTCCGAGGAATCCGCTTGGGATGGGCGACAAGGGCTTCGCGGGCGGACCGCGCGGGGCGACGACGGGCCTCGAACAGATCGTGGTGGACGAGCGCCTGATCGATTCGCCGGAGGCGGTGGCAGCACATCTGGAAGAAGTGGCTCTGCCTCGGCTCGAACGGGCGGCCGCGTCGTTCGATGAGGATGCGCGCGTGGCGGAAATCCTGGCAAAGGAAGCTGAAGTGCAGGCGCTGTTCGGCGGCTCGATTCTGAAGACCGGCTATCAGTTCGTGAAGTTCCCGAAAATGCGGTACGGCGCATACGGCTACGAGAACTACTTCATGGCCTACGCGCTCTACCCGGATGTGATCGAGCGGCATTTCGCGCGCCAGGCCGATGTCGCGCTTCTGAACAACGCGGCGGCGGCCCGCGCATACGCCGAGGGCGCGCTGCCGCCCCTGTACCGGCTCGATCACGACATGGCCGACGGGCGCGGGACGCTGGTGGATATCGCATCGCTCGATCGTATCTGGTTCCCGCATTTCGCGCGGTGCCTCGCGCCGATGTTGAAGACCGACGTGCGTATGATCTGGCACTGCGACGGGAATCTCATGGAAATGGTGCCTCGATTGATCGAGGCGGGCGTGCGTGGGTTCCAGGGCTTCCAGTACGAGCACGGAATGGACTACAAACGTATCTGCGCAATGAAGGACAGGAACGGCGACAAACTGATCATTCAGGCCGGAGTATCCGTCACGACGACGCTCCCGCACGGGACGGCGCGGGACGTGGGGGACCAGATGAAATGGCTGGTCGAGAACGGACCGCGGACCGGCCTGTTCCTGGGTTGCTCCAGTTCTGTCGCGCCCGGTGTGCCGTGGGAGAATATTGAAACGCTTATCGAAGGATTCAAATACTACCAGCAGCACGGACGATCCTGACTGCTGGGGCAAAGGAGCAGAGAAATGGCAGCGCGCGCACCACAAGTAGGGCTTCTACCCCTGTATCTGGAGTTGTACGACAAGTCGAGCCCCAAACTGCGGGAGCGACACGAAGCGTTTCTGGGCACAATCGCCGGTGAGCTCGAGAAGCGTGGGCTCGACGTGGTGCCCGCCGAGTTTTGCCGGTTGCAGCCGGAGTTCGCGGCCGCCGTGAAGAAGTTCGAGGATGCCGGCGCCGACGCGATCGTGACGCTGCACATGGCCTACTCGCCGTCGCTCGAGTCCGCGGAGGTCTTGGCGAACACGAACCTGCCCTTGATCGTGTTGGACACGACGCCGACCTTCGCGTTCGGGCCCGAGCAGAGCCCCGGCGAGATCGCGTACAATCACGGGATCCACGGGGTCCAGGACATGTGCAACCTGTTGATCCGCAACGGGAAAGCCTTCCAGATCGAGGCCGGGCATTGGGAGCAGTCGGATGTGCTGGACCGGGTCGCGGCTTGGGGCAGGGCGGCCGGCATGGGCGGCGCGATGCGGAACGCGCGGGTAGGGCGGATCGGCGAGGCGTTTGCCGGCATGGGCGATTTCGCGGTGCCGCCCGAGACACTCGAGCGAACGCTCGGCGTCACCACGGTCCCGGTGGAGCCGGCGGTGATCCGGGAGCTGCTGCCGGAGCCCGACGCGGACGCGGTCCGCGCCGAGATGGCGCGCAACCTCGCGGATTTCGCGAGTGCCGATCTGGACGAGGAAGCGAACCGACGCGCGGCACGCGCGTGCCTTGCGGTCCGCGCCTGGCTCGAACAGGAGCAGTTGACCGCTTTCTCCATGAACTTCCTGGCCATCGACAAGGCATCCGGCTTGGGCGCCGTGCCGTTCCTGGAGGCGAGCCGCGCGATGGCGCGCGGGATCGGGTATGCGGGCGAGGGCGACGTGCTGACTGCCGCAGTTGTGGGTGCACTGCTGAGCGTGTTCCCGGAATCGACCTTCACCGAGATCTTCTGTCCCGACTGGCAGGGCGACAGCTTGTTCCTGAGTCATATGGGCGAGCTGAACCTGCAGCTCATCGACGGGCAACCGAAGCTGATCGAGAGACCGTGGCCCTATACGGATGCGGAGGGTCCGCTCGTGGTGGTCGGCAGGCTGAAGGCCGGCGAAGCGGTGCTTGTGAATCTGTCGCCCGGCCCGGGCGACACTTTTTCGCTGCTCGTGGCGCCCGGTGAAATGCTCGGCGCGGATGGCGAGGACAAGTTCGCAAATTCGGTGCGCGGATGGTTCAAACCGAAGGGGGCGGTTGCCGATTTCCTGGCGGACTACAGCCGCGCGGGCGGCACGCATCACTCCGCGTTGGTTTATGGGACTGAGGCCGACACAATCATGCGGTTCGGGCAGTTGATGGGATGGAAGACGGTGATCGTCTCCTGACCACGTTTGCGCGGTTCACGTCCGCTGCCGCCTTGCGCGGCAGGAACGAAAGAGTGAGGCAGGGAGAAGTCAGATGCGACGCGATCAGTACGGCAAGAACAACGGCAAGGTGGCGCTCGAGATTCCGAGCACCCGCATCACGGCGGGACAGCGGTACTTTCTGAAGGTGGTCTACACGGCGGGTGCCAAAGGCGTCGAGGTCGGGGGCGCCTTGCGCTTCAAGCTGCCGAAAGGCCGCGCTGTCTGCTCGAACCCGGACGTCGGGCTCCAGTGCTCCGCCACGCTGGGCCCGCAGGGCCGCAAGGGCAAGGAGTTCTTCACGACGCGGTATCTGTTCGTGACGATCCGGGACGCGCCGCTGCGGGCGGGCGACACGGTGACGGTCGCCTGCGGGCAGCAGCATATGGACGGGCTGGTTGCACCGCGCTGCGCCGGGCCTTGGCCGGTCGAGGTCGCGACCGATCTTGACGGCTCCTGTAGCGGGCCGGGCAGCGGGTTCAGGCTCGTGCCGGACCCGCCGGTTCTGGAGTTCGTGTCCGACAAGCCCGCGAAACTGGAACTGACCATTGCGTCCAGCACGACGGTGGGCGAGGCGTTTGACGCGGTCGTGCGCGCCAGAGACAAGTACGAGAATATCGTTTCCGACTACGCAGGGACCGTGCGGCTGCAGGACGGGGCAGGGGCGGAGCTGGCAGCGCATCGCATGCTGCCGGAGGAGCGGGGCGTCCACGCATTCCTGGTGCGCCTGGCCGAGCCCGGCATCCATCGCCTGGCGGTCGTAGACGAAGCGTTCGGGTTCTACGCGCGTAGCAACCCTACGCGCACGACGCGCGAGCCGCCCGGCTACACCGTGTTCTGGGGCGATACCCATACGCATTCCCGAATTTCCGCCGACACGTCGGCAACCAACCACCTCAGGAACGATCCGGCCGGCGACTACGACTATGCGCGAAACCGGTCGGACCTCGACTTCTGCATGGTCACCGACCACAGCCAGGACCTCTGCGACGAGGACTGGCAGCAAACGTGCCGGGCCGCAGCGGAATGGAACGAACCGGGCCGGTTCGTCACGTTCAGCGCCTACGAGTCCACGCATCAGCCGCAGCGCAAGGACGGCGACAAGAACGTGTATTTCCGCGACGACGAGCAGGCCTACGTGAACGAGGGTGACACACGCGAGCTGTACGCGGCACTCAAGAAGTGCGACGGGAAGGCGATGGTTATCCCGCATTTGCATGGCAAGACCAACTGGGCTTGTCACGACCCCGCTCTCGAGCGCGTGGTCGAGGTCTACGCGCATTGGGGCTGTGGCTTGTCGCCCGAGAGCGAGCCGCAGATCATTCCGGGCATGCGCCGCCCCGAATCCTGCTATGTCAGTCACGCGTTGGAGCAGGGGGTCAAACTCGGATTCATCGCCAGCGCCGATCATTCCGGCGGGCATCCCGGCGACGATTTCTGGTGGGTGCTCAGCAGTTTCAACGGCGGGCTGGCCGCAGTGTGCGCGCCGGAGCTGACGCGGCAGGGGATCTGGGACGGGCTCTGGAACCGGCACTGCTACGGTACGACGCGCGCCCGGATCCTGCTCGAGTTCGAAATCGACGGGCACCCGATGGGCGCTGCGTTCGCGGGGGCGTCGGGCGCACGGAGGATCGTCGTCAATGCGTACGGAACGACCGGCATCGAGCGGGTCGAGCTGATCAAGAACGGGCGCGTGCTGCACGTGCACGACGGTGAGTCCGCGGTGGACGTGGAATTGGACTTGACCGATGACGAGGCCGAGCGCGAGACGGACTACTACTACGCGCACGTCGTGCAGATCGACGGGGAGCAGGCGTGGGCCAGTCCGATCTGGGTGAGCCGCAAAGGTCCGCCCGGGAGCGACGAAGTCCATGAATAGTGCGGCTAGACGCTGTCCGTCTGTCCGTACCGCCGTCGGAACTGCGAAGGGGTCAGCCCTGTCCGCGTCTTGAAGAAACGGCAGAAGTAGTTCGCGTCGTCGCAGCCCGCCTTGCTCGCTACAAACGCGATCTTCGAGGCTGTCTCGGTCAGTAGACGTTTGGCTATCGCCAGACGACGCGCTTCCTTGAGCGCGCGAAAGGTGTGGCCCGTCTCTTCCTTCACGAGGTGGGAGGTGCGCGAGGGCGAGAGACCAAGGTGTCGGGCCAGCGCGTCGACAGAGGGGTTAGACTGCAATGTCGCGTCCAGGAATCTCGCAATGCGCTGCGCCCGACTGGTCCCCTCGGCTTGCCCGCGGCGTGCGGCCGCACGAACGGCGTCCGCAACGTAGCTCCGCAGCATGCGCACCAGCCCAACACAGTCCTCGTACGCAGCGCCGCTCAGCAGCGGCAGCACCGCGGGGTGGCTGTCTTCCGAGCGGAACTGCCCTGCGAAGATGACGCACAGCAGCTCGTCGTAGTGGTATACCGGCGCAACGATCTCACACGCATGCGCGTGGCACACATGCAGAAACACGTCGCGGTGCCGCTCGCATAGCGGGATCAGATCCGCGTTGTCTGAGCGAATGCACGCGCGCTGGCGCTTGGTCTTCACCGCGCTGCAGAAGACCGTACCGTGCATGCGCCGGGCCCGCGTCAGAAGCGGTTCCCCGTTTGCCGTCAGCCGTTTGCCGATGTCATGTATGCACACGCTCAGCGACGCACGCCGCTCAAAGGCTTGGATTGTGCGCTCCAGGACCTCACCAAAAGAATCGAAGACGGCTTCGCAGGCACGGCCCGCGCCCGACGTCCCGCCAGACTGCACATGGAAAGGCGACACTCCCGGCGAGCCGTTCACGCGTAGTCCTCTTCTCGATACAGTAGCGGTTCGTAAGGAGCGGCTGGAAGTTGCGCCAGGACAATGCGGCCGACGATCAGCTTGAAACCGCGCCGCTCCTGTCCGTAGACTGACTCCACCAGACAGTCGAACGCCGCTGCCGAATCTCGCAGCAGCGGAGAACCAGTGTCGCGAATCTCGAATGGCACTCCTGACATCTTGTCTTGCTTCGCACTGCAGCCTTTGCTGAAGCGTTTCGCCAGTTCCAGTTGGTCGGACCGCAACACGCTCAATCCGAAAGCGCGGGAGTCGAGGATCAGTTGACGGGTGTCGCTCTGGGGCCCCACGCAGATAATGATTCGGTCGCGTCCCGCCTGTGTCGCCCAGGACAGCGTCATCGCTCCACGCTTGCGGCGGTGTCGTGCTGCTACAACGTATACGCCGTGCGTCAGCATGTCTCGACTCAGTTGCATCTCCGTGCCTCCTTCGAGAAAGAAACTCGTCGTGAATCTCGCCTGGCGAGGAAGGGCTGCCCGCCGTGTTCGCGACGTCGTCGCGACAGACGCGGGCATGCAGGGGTTCCGGACGCTTCCGCTGCGCAAGGTGTGCGGAGTCCCCCCGACGCCGAGCGAGGCGCACAAACGCCGCCGTCACGACAGCCTTGTCGTCCGGACGTTTTGTGCCGCATTCCCCGCGGCCTCAACGCGGCCACGTCTTCTACGCCAGTGCAGTCGCCATGGTGGCTCTGCGTTCGGCGTCCTGGGATGTCAATCTATCGAGGGCTTCGGTGTAACAGTCGGGGCAGTAACCGTGAGAGATGTCGAACTCCCTGAGATCGACTTGCGATGACCACGCGCCGTTCTCATGCACGCGGCGGCAACTGCAGCACTGCACGACCCTCCGTTCTCGCAGCGATACACGTGCGCTCATCCGCTCGTCCTCCCCGTTGGGGGCCTACCTCAGCATGTTCGAACAGTCGTGTCAAGCTTTCTGTGGCCGAATCCCCACGCGCGTTTGCAGCCGACACTAGAGCGGCTTGGGTGCGAGCGCCGCGTGGCGGGTCATCTGGTGCAGGTGACAGAGCGCGATCGCCAGCGCGTCCGCCTCGTCTTCCTGCGGTTCCTCGGCGAGGCCCAGCAGCGAACTCACCATGCGACGCACCTGTTCCTTGCTGGCGCCGCCGGCCCCGACCACGGCTTGCTTGACACGGCGCGGTGCATATTCGTAGATCGAAATACCTGCGGCTGAGGCCGCGGCAATGACCGCCCCGCGCGACTCGCCCAGGATCACCGCGGTCTTGACGTTCTTGCAGTAGAAAATGCCTTCGACGGCCACGGCAACCGGCGTATGCCGGCGAATCGTTTCCGCAATCGCCTCGTAGATGCGGCGGAGACATTCCGAGAGCGGCTCCTTCTGGGGGATGCGGAGCCGTGTGTACTCCCGGGCGAGCATGCGGGTGCCGCACGATTCGACAACGGCAATGCCGGACGAACGCAGAGACGTGTCCACTCCGAGCACGGAGAAATCACTCATTGCAGGAACTCGACAGGCGGCTCTCTGGTCTCGAGCGTTATGTTTCCGGCTGCCGTCGCTAACGTCAGCGTTTGCCCGCCCCCATTGATGCTGCCCCGAGCCGCGTTCTCGCTCAATACCCCTTTTGCCTGAATCTCGTAACCGCTTCTGATTACGCCGCCTTCAGCCGACAATCGCAGTTCCGCCCGCACATTCGGCGGCCCCGTGAAACGAACGTTGCCGCCCGCCGTCTGCAGAGCTATCGGCTCGAGAATGTCCTCGCCCACAACGGACAACGATATGTCCCCCGAACCCGTGCGTGCGTCAACCGTGCCGTACGGATTCTCAACTCTGATGTCTCCTTCCGTGACTTTGGCGAGGAGACGACCGTTGATGTTCACAGCCGACAACGTTCCTCTCGTGATGCGTACCGTTGCCTTCGCGTTCACATTTTCCAGCCTCACGCTGCCGCGGTTGGCGGTCGCGACCACGTTGACGGCGTGAATGCCTCGGACCTGGATGTCGCCTGAGTCCGTGTGCGCCGCAACCCCGCCCCGAACGTCTGAGATTTCAATGTCACCTGTTTTCGCGCGCGCAGTCGTCGTGCCCAACGAGCCCGAAGCCGTGATGTTTCCGCGCCCCGCGCTGATTTGACAATACGTCCCCCAGGGGACGCGTATCGCAAGATCCGTGCGCGGCATGAGACAAGGCGCAGCATTCTTCCCGGTTGCCGTCTCCGCAGCGACGATGGCAATCTCGAAAGTGCGGCCGCGCTGCGCCATCCGGAGCCGCGCGTTCTTCAAGATTGCTGTTGCCTGCTCTTCTGTAGCCGCACTCACTCGCTTGGTCGCGGCCACATGCACAGAATCCAACTCCCAAGGCGTGACAACCACGTCACCCACAGGGTTCCTTATGACGGTTGAACCCTTGCGAGACAAGGCGAACGTCTTGTTTTCGCTGGCAGTCGCTTCGGACGGGCCTTCCGCGAGGCCGTAGGTCCGTCCCTCGAACACCACTGTGTTCACCGGCGCCGTCACGCAACCCGACATCCACATGGCAGAAATCAGCCATGCCGCGAGGCGTATCAACCTTGTCATCATGAGTCCCAACCTTCCCGTCTCCAGGCGCCCTCAAGCGATTCTATTGGTAACCGGACCAAGTGTCGAGCGCCAACTCGTAGCCAAGAGGGGCTGCGCGGTTGGCCGGTCGGTTATCATCCCGGCCTTCCGCAACGGAGAAAAAAAAAGACCCGGCAACGTGCTACTCTCCCGTGGTCTTACCCACAGTACCATCGCCGCTGAGGTTCTTCACGGCCGTGTTCGGAATGGGAACGCGTGTTTCATCCTCGCCATAGTCACCGGGTCAAAGTGTTACATAGAGTAAGGGCTTCATCGAATGGCGGACATGCTTGCAGCGTATGCGCGTATAGATGACAAAGCCGCACGGCTGATTAGTACTGGTCAGCTTAATCCGTCACCGGACTTACACATCCAGCCTATCAAGGTTGTCATCTTCAACCTGCCTTCAGAGTCCCAACCCCGAAGGGTTGAGGGGAGATCTTATCTTGGAGTGGGCTTGACGCTTAGATGCTTTCAGCGCTTATCCTTTCCGTACATAGCTACCCAGCGGTGCTCCTGGCGGAACAACTGGCACACCAGCGGTACGTCATTCCCAGTCCTCTCGTACTAGGGAATGCTCTCCTCAAATCTCCTGCGCCCACAGTGGATAAGGACCAAACTGTCTCACGACGTTTTGAACCCAGCTCGCGTACCGCTTTAATTGGCGAACAGCCAAACCCTTGGGACCTTCTCCGGCCCCAGGATGCGATGAGCCGACATCGAGGTGCCAAACAGCTGCGTCGATGTGAACTCTTGGCAGCTATAAGCCTGTTATCCCCGGAGTACCTTTTGTCCGATGAGCTATGGCGCTACCACTAGCAACCACAGGATCACTAAGTCCTGCTTTCGCACCTGCTCGACTTGTAGGTCTCGCAGTCAGGCTCCCTTATACCTTTACGCTCTACGCATGATTGCCGACCATGCTGAGGGAACCTTCGAACTCCTCCGTTACTGTTTGGGAGGAAACCGCCCCAGTCAAACTGACCCTCTGACACTGTTCCCCACCCGGATTCACGGGCCAAGGTTAGAATTCCGGCTTGGCAAGACTGGTATTTCACTGACGACTCCACCGCGGCTGACGCCACGACTTCACAGTCTCCCAGCTATGCTACACATGGCAAACCAAAACCCAATATCAGATTACAGTAAAGGTTCACGGGGTCTTTCCGTCCTACTGCGGGTATCCGGCATCTTC
>Ga0272441_10004439_pt1 | contig 25399 bp, 22 predicted proteins | sample SSMProp6N_FD_193582 | JGI IMG/M metagenome (GOLD analysis project Ga0272441, IMG submission 193582) | Marine sediment archaeal communities from Little Sippewissett salt marsh, Falmouth, MA, United States - SSM-Prop-6N | ecosystem: Environmental > Aquatic > Marine > Wetlands > Sediment ...
GGCGTACTCGAATGCCGGGCGGACCTGCTCTTGCCTTTTCATGTAAATGACACCGCCGCCGTACAGCTCCAGGCCGGCGTCCTTGACCTTGCGCACCACGGACCTGATTTTCTCGCCGCTGCTGTCGAGGGCCAGGTGGAAGTCTTTAAAGGCGATATACTTGAGGCCCACCCGTTTCGTCATGGCCAGCGTATCGTCCAGGCCGAACTTTCGCAGCGTGTAAGAAGCCAGACCTAATTGGAATCTCGCCTTTCCGGCTTGTGCGGTCCCGCCATCGGCGGCTGCCCGCGCGGGTCGGTTCAGGAAGCCCCCGGCCCCCGCCACCGAAGCGGCCGCGACGGTCAGGAACTGTCTTCGATTCTGCAACTGTTTCATAAGCATCGTCTCCTTCGTTTGCCATTGTGGCCTGCATGTCGCGCTGCGCGCGACGCACACGCTTGCATGATACCACAACCGGAGCGGCGACTGAAGGCAAAAGCCTGGGAAGACGCGGGGCGTCTCTGGCGCTCTTCGCGGTTCGCCGGCGATGATCTCCATCGAATGTCACCGATTGCTTGCGTCATGGGCGTCTCTATGCTATCGTGAGCCTGCGCCGATATTCTTTCCGTGCAAGTCGTACATGGGTTCACATCCAGGGGGACGAGTTTGTCCAGGCAGCGCAAGGTTATACTGGCGATGGAAACATCGCGCACGTACGGACGATCCATCTTGCGGGGAATCGCTCGATACGCGCGCACCCATGGGCCCTGGGTATTTCATCGCAGCGCCCCGTTCTACTGGGGAGCAACCGCGCAGAAAAGTTCCCTGGGGTCGCTGTTCCGTCTGGACGTTGACGGCATCGTGTTGCGCGAGCAGCGCGACGGGGTCCAGACCGAGCGAATGCTTTCACTGGGCGTTCCTGTCGTTGTCTCGCCCTATACGGAACCCTTCCCGGGTTTGGCGAACATTCTGACAGACGACGTGGCGATCGGGCGGATGGCCGCCGAGCACCTTCTCCATCGAGGCTTTCGACAATTCGCTTATTGCGGATTCGGCGACCGCTACTTCTGGTCGCGCGAGCGGGGTCGGAGTTTCTGCGCCCGGGTCCGGGAAGCGGGATTCGAGACCAACTACTACGACTACAACGAGCCGAAATCGGTCTCACGCCGGTCCTGGGAGGCCGAGCAGGGCATTGTCGTCGAATGGTTGCGGTCGCTGCCGAAACCGGTGGGTGTCATGGCCAGCAACGACGATCGGGGCCAGCACATTCTCGAAGCCTGCAAACTCGCCGGTCTGCGGGTGCCGGAAGAACTCGCGATCATCGGGGTGGGCAATGACGACCTGATATGCGATCTGGTCTCGCCTCCGTTGTGCAGTGTGGCTCTCAGCGCGCAGAAAGCGGGATACGAAGCGGCCGCCAGGCTCGATGCGCTGATGAGCGGCGGGCCGGACAACAATGACACCATTGTGGTGCGGCCCAGCCGGGTGGTGACGCGACAATCTACGGATGTTTTCGCCATATCAGACCCTTGTGTGCTGGAAGTCTTGCGCCACATTCACGCCCGGGCCGGCAGAGAACCCGTCCAGGTTGAGGACATCCTCAAATCGGTCCCTGTTTCCCGACGCGGCCTCTACAATCGGTTTGCCAGGACCCTGGGCCGGTCCGTGCACGATGAGATCAAGCGGGTTCGGATGGACGAGTGTGCTCGCCTGCTCGTCAGTACGGAGCTGCCGATATCGAAGATTGCCTTGCGGCTGGGCTTTTCCGATGTGAAGAATTTCGCCCGTTATTTCAGACAATCGATGGGGCTGAATCCGCTTGAATACCGCAAGCGGCATTGCATCGATTGATCTTTGTGAGTACGTGCCCAAAATGACGATTGTTTGGTACGGAATGAGGTTTGGGATCGGTCGCAACCTGACGATAATGGATACTGGTAGACCGCTCCAGGGGCGATGTTCTACGTGTGGCGCCTCAGGGCAAGCAATCGTTTTGTAGGAGGATGCGTCATGTTGCGTAAGGCCTTCACGCTGATCGAGCTTCTCGTGGTCATCTCCATCATCGCTCTGCTCATGGCCATTCTCATGCCCGCTTTGCAGCGCGCCAAACGACAAGCGGCCGGCAGCGCGTGCATGGGCAATATCAAGTCCATTTCCACCGCCTGGCTCATGTACACCCATGACAATGACGATTTTCTCGTCCCCTCCCAGGTTCGTTCCGGGCAGGCAACCTCGTGGACGCAAGTGCCTCAGGACGAAAGCGGCAATGCCACGGCCGCTCAGACCGCCGGGTGTACGCTGGAAGACAAAATCAGGGGCATAGAGAGGGGGCTCATCTATCCGTACATGGGCAAGAGCTATAAGGCGTTTCACTGCCCGGCGGATCACCGGCGGAATTTCGGGCTGGAGGGATATCGAAGCTACTCCATGATTGCTTGTCTGAACGGACACGCGAAAAGCAGCCCCTACTTCAAGTACCAGATCCGCAAGTGCAGCCAGATTCGCTTGCCCGGAGAGAAGTACATGTTGGTGGAGGAAGCGGATTCGCGGGGATTCAATTCCACCTGGTGGTCGTTGGCGACCCGGGAAATGGGCCACGATCCCGTGCAGTGGTGGAGTCCGTTGGCGATCTGGCATGGTGACAGCAGCACGTTGGGCTTTTGCGACGGGCATGCGGAAGTGCATCGGTGGCGGGAGAAGCTGACCGTAGACCTGGGAAGCAAGACCGTGGTGCCCGGACAAAACTACGGGACAACGACTGTGCCCGATCATTGTCGGGCAGATATCGATTACATGGATTACGGCTGGGCCTACAAATTCCGACTTCACTAACCGTTTTTGGTACCGGGGCAGGATCTTCGCCGATCCTGTAGAACTCGACGGCAGTGTGCATGGCAGGAGAGTGTGGAATGAAGCAATCGCGGCATCATGTCACAAGATAGTGGAAGCCTGAAACGTTTCAGTACAGGTACCTAAGAAGGAGGCAAAGGAAATGAGCAAAAAGTTGACGTTCATCGCGTTATTGTGGAGCATCGGCCTGATTACCCAGGCTTGGGGCGTGACCGGCACATATGTCGATATCTCGCCGTCCAATACCGTGGCAGTCGACGGAACCGATCCCTGGTTCAGTCCGACCGCCGGCGGGGGATTGTGGCAGGAGAGGGGTTTCTGCAACATGGGCACGGTGTATCAGGGGCAGGGGGGCAACGGGATGGACCTGAAGACTACCATCTCCGATCTGGCCCCGGGCCAGGTGTACGACATCTACGCGGTCTACTGGTCCAAGAGCATCGGAGAGAACTGGGGGATGCTCGCCGGCGTGGATCCCAACAGTGCCAACGCCACCTGGTACAACTTCGAGAACGGCACGCTGACCGGGCCCGTCCAACTCGATACGATCTTCGAGATGGAAGCCCTGATCGGAACCGCCACGGCCGACAACGAAGGAAAGCTCGACGTATACATATTCAATCATGCGCATATCACCACCGATCATCGAGCCTGGGTCGATGGTTTTGCCTACCAGCAGGCGTTCCTGACGTACAATCCGCAACCGGGCGCAGGCGAGAAGGGCGTCGCGCTGAATACGCAACTGAGTTGGTCGCCCATGCTGGACCCCGCCAACCCTACCCAGATCATGCCCGGAATCGAGGAACATTGGGTGTACTTCAGCGACTCACCTTACTTGACGTCGGATGATTTGCTGGCGACGGTTCCCGCTGCGGTGAACCAGGTCAGCGCACCGGCTCTGGAAGCCAACAAGCAGTACTATTGGGCCGTCGATCCGCATTTCACGGATGGCAGTCGCATCTGGGGTTTGATCTGGACGTTTGAGACGATCACCACCCTGGCGACTTTCGATCCGCCGGCGGGCAGCCAGCCGGAAAACGTCCGCGCCGATGTCAATGATACCGTGGTATTTACCGCAACGGCGACCACGCCGGCCGTCCCGGAAACGCCGATCGCTTACCAGTGGTACAAAGGCTTGCCGGGCGATACCAGCAGTCCCCTGGCCGATGAAGCGGATCACATTTCCGGGGTGCAAAGCAATCAGTTGACTATTGTCATGGCCCCGACAGATGAAGGCAGTTATTACTGCCGAGCCACCAACAGTGCGGGCGCCACGGATTCCCATGTGGCGACGCTGCTGCTGAAGCGACTGCTGGCATGGTACAAGTTTGACGACAGCCTCGACGATTCGGCCGGCGCCAATGCTGGAACCATGACGAATCCAGCGTACGTTGAAGGAATGGACGGGAAGGCTTTAAACTTTGACGGCACCAATTATGTCAACCTGGGAACGGAGGCGTACCCGAAGGCTGGTTTGGGCAACGGGTTGAGCACCGGATCGGTATCCTTCTGGATCAATACCTCCAAGGCCGGTCAGAGCTTTGTAGCCACGTTTAACCAGGATATGACTACCGCTTTCAGGGTCGACTATACCGCGGGTAATTTCCTGTCCTTCCTGGTCCGTGATGACAACAACACGGGTATATCCGCTGGATCCAATCCCTCCGGTTCGATCCTGGATGCCTGGCATCTGGTGACCTGCACGTGGGATGCCGAATCCGGCGACGCGGTGGTCTATCTGGACGGGGTGAGTTTCGCGGCCGGTACCAGTGGCCAGCCCGCCGAATTTTCTGCGTGGCAGTATCCCGTGCTCATCGGAGCTCGTCACAATCGCGACACCGTGGATGATTTCTATACGGGAGCCATGGACGACTATCGGCTGTATAACTATCCCCTGGATGCCTACGAGGTGGCCGATCTGTACACCTCGCTGGCCGGGGGCAGCATTTGCGTGGAACAGCCGGTTGGCGATTTGAATGACGATTGCGTCGTCGATCAGGCGGATCTGGAGATCCTGCGAGCGGCATGGCTGGATTGCGGCGTCGTACCGGCGAGCGCATGTGAATACAAGATGAATCTGGAAGAGTTGACCGCGTTGCTCTCGACCTGGCTGGACGAGCTCGGTACCGACGAGGGTCTGTAGATCATCTTGGGATTTGCCTTATAACGGTGAGGGGGGCCTTTGTCGACTTGACACGGGCCCTCCTCGCTCCTTCGTGACAGCGGGCCTTGTGCCCCCAAAAGAGTACTATGCAGGTAGGAACAAGTCGAATGGACAAAATGGACCCTATCAAGGAAGTGTGTAGTTTGAACCGACGTGATTTTCTCACCGCTTCGGGGCTTACGTGTGGCATCGCGGCGCTGCCGTGGCTGAAGGCGGCCGTCGCCCAGAGCGCGCCGCCGATTCGGAAGAAACAGGGCGCCACCGTCCGTGCCGTGTTCCTTTATCCGCCTTCGGAGACGTTTTCGGGCAATCCGGACGGCTGGTGGAGCTGGCCCGGCAACGAGTATGACGCCGAGGGGCGTCAGAGGAAGTACATGGCGGCGCTGGCCGATATGGAAAAGCGTCTCGGCATGAAGATCGTCGCCGAGAAACGCTCCGTTGCCAACAATGCCGATGCCCAGAAGGTGATCCGGGAGCTGGAAGCCTCCCGTCCCGATGGCCTGCTCCTGGTCATGTTCTACAATCGCAGCCTGCCCCAGGCGGATCTGTTTATCGCGGCGGCTCAGAAGATGAAGCTGCCTGTCGTTTTCTACATCGGACTCGGCGTCAAGCACGGCTCCATCGCAACGTACCGCCGGCCGGGGATCTACTTCATCCAGTCACTGGAGAACCTCGACGCCATCGAATACGGCATGCGCATGATCAACACGCGGAAGCAATTGGGGCAGTCGCTTCTTCTAAGCATTACCGAGGCAAAAGAGCCGCGTGAAGGTACCGAGGCGTTCTTCGGCATCAAGGTTCGCGTGATTCCGTTCGCGCGGTATGCCGAGCGGTTTCATGACGTCAAGATCACGGATGCGACCCGGAAGTTGATGGAGAAGCTCACCAGTGGGGCCACTGAGATCCGGGGCATCACCCAGGAAAGCCTCCGCAACGCCATGCGGGCGCACCTGGCTCTGACGAGTATGCTGCGCGACGAGAAAGCCGACGGTGTCACCATGAACTGCCTGCGCCGCGGGATGCTCAAACCCTGCATCAGCTTCTCGCTTCTCAACGGCATGTTGATCCCGGCCGCTTGCGAGAACGATTTCGGCGCCCTGTACACGCAACTGATTGGCCAGCTCCTCCTCGGCCGGCCGGGCTTCCAGCACAACCCGGCCTTTGAGACGGAGAAGAACCACTACTACGCCTCGCACTGTACGTGCGCGAGCAAGCTTCACGGTCCGAACGGACCCGATACGACGTATCTCTTACGCCGTTTTGCCCACACCAACGAGGGCAGTTGTGCTATTCAGGTCTTCTGGAAGCCGGGCGAGCCGGTCACGATGGCGCGATATTATACCGGGAAAAAGCCGAAGCTGGATGTCTATGCCGGGCGCGTGGCCGAGTCGCATCCCATGCCACCTGTCGGCGGGTGCACCACCAACGTCGAGGTGGAAATCACGGACCGCGCCGATGCGTGCATGGTCAAAGGGCATCACAACCAGTTGTTCTGCGGTGATTTCGCCCGCCAGTTCCGGTTGTTTGCCAATCTATACAAAATGGAGCTGGCCGATACGGGATACGAAGGCCCGTCTTTCGTCTGATTTTTGCGGCGGTGACGCTCGGCCCACAGACGGATGAGCCAGAGGAGGCTGCCTGTGGGCCTTCACCGCCCTTCGTCATATCGGCAACCTGCCCCACCAGAAAGCCGGACGTGTTGACGTCCGGTCGCGGTCATGCTATGCTCATGCGGCATCGCAAGCGCTAAAAGCCTGTTGCATCTGAGGAGTATATTATGAGTACAATCAAGCGAAGAGACGCAGAGGTCGCGGTTTCGCGTCGCGACGTTTTGAAGACCTCGGCCGTTCTGGGGGCGGGTCTGGCTTTTCCGACGATCGTGCCGTCGTCCGTATTTGGCGCCCAGGCTCCGAGTGAGAAGATTCTGGTCGGCTGCATCGGCGTGGGCCGCATGGGAATGGGCGACCTGAGAGAGGCCCTCGGCTTCAAGCAGGTGCAGGTCGTGGCGGTCTGCGACGTCGACGCCCATCGTGTCAAGGGCGCCCAGTCGGTCATCGAGTCTCATTACGGCGGGGCGAGCGGTTCCTGTGCCACGTTCGGCGATTACCGGGACCTGCTGGCCCGCGCCGATATCGATGTCGTCCAGATATCCACGCCGGATCACTGGCACGCGCTGCCGGCGATTGCCGCCGCCAGGGCGGGCAAGGACATCTTCCTGCAGAAGCCCCTGGGACTGACGATTCAGGAGGGCCGGGCCGTCAGCGATGCCGTGAGCCGGTACAACCGCGTGTTCCAGGTGGGCAGCCAGCAGCGCTCCGATAGCCGTTTCCGCTTCGCCTGCGAGCTGGTTCGCAACGGTCGCATCGGCAAGCTCCAGACGGTCAAGGTGGGATTCGGCACCGACCCGGGGATGGACCCGGAGCCGCCCATGCCCGTGCCGGACTGGCTCGATTACGATATGTGGCTGGGCCAGGCGCCGTGGGCCGCTTATACGGAGAAACGCGTGCATCCGCAGAAGGGCTACGGCCGGCCCGGGTGGCTCCGCATCCGCGACTATGGCGCGGGCATGGTTACCGGCTGGGGCAGCCATCACATGGACATCGCGCACTGGGGGATGGGCACCGAGCACTCGGGACCCGTCGAGATCGAAGCCCGGGCCGAGTTTCCCAAGGACGGACTGTGGGACGTTCACGGTGGGTTCCACATCGAATACACGTATGCCAGCGGCGTGAAAGTATTCTGCACCGACAACAAGGAAAACAAGCAGGGCGTGGTGTTCGAGGGCACCGACGGCTGGGTCTACGTGCGACGCGGGCACATCGACGCGAATCCCAAGTCGCTTCTGGAAGAAACGATCGGTCCCGACGAGACCAGGCTCTATGTGAGCAACAACCACAAGGGCAACTTTTACGACTGTGTCAAGTCGCGGGCCGCGACCGTGGCTCCGGCGGAGAACGGCCACCGCTCGTGCAGCGCGTGTTTGCTGGGCGATATTGGGATGCAGCTCGGCCGCAAGCTGTGCTGGGACCCGGCCCGGGAGCAATTTGTCAACGACCCGGAGGCCGACCGGATGTTGTGGCGGCCGATGCGGGCGCCGTGGCAACTCTGATCGGTGAGTGGTCGAAGGATTCGGAACGAATCGCGGGAGATACGATGATGCACAATGGCAGGAATTCTGTGGTAGTACGGGCGCTCGTGGTGATGGTGCTGTCGACAGCAGCCGGTCTGCACGCCGCCGAAAGCGTTCCCTCTGCGGGCGAAATGGCCAAAATGCGGGCGGCGCTGCCGGAGAAGGCTCGGGTCGAACCGGCCGCACCGCGCAAGCTGCTGGTCTTCTCTCGCTCGTGGGGCTACAAGCACAGCGCCATTCCGTACGGCGCCAAGGCCGTGGAGTTGCTGGCGCAGAAGACCGGCGCGTTCGAGGCGGTGTTGGCCGAGGACGATACGCCGTTCGAGCCGCAGAATCTCAAGCAGTTCGACGCGATTCTGTTCAACAACACCAACAATGAGATTTTCCTGCCCGAGAACTTCGACAAGCTGCCGGCCCCGAAACAGGCCAAGGCTCGTGCGCGGGACGAGATGCTCAAGAAGAGCCTCGTCGCGTTTCTGCGGGGTGGCGGTGGTCTGGCCGTGACGCACGCCGGCGTCGCCAGCTTTCGCAAGTGGCCCGAGTTCGGCGAGATCATCGGGGCACGCTTCGACAACCATCCCTGGGGAGCCGGCTCGACCGTCGTTCTCCGGGTGGAGGAGCCGGATCATCCGCTGATGGCCGCTTTCAGGGAGCCCGTGTTCATCGTCACCGACGAGTTGTATCAGATGACGGGCCCGTATTCCCGGGACAAGGTGCGGGTGTTGCTCAGCATCGATCCGAAGCGGACCCGGATCACCCCGCAGCAGAGGAAAGCGATCCACCGGGCGGATATGGATTTCCCCATGACATGGGTCAAGAGCTACGGCAAGGGTCGTGTGTTCTACTGTGCTCTGGGGCATCAGCACGAGCTTTTCTGGAACCCCGTCGTCCTGCAGCACTATCTCGACGGAATCCAGTTCGTTCTGGGCGACATCGAGGCCGACGTCACACCCAGCGCGAAGATCAAAGGTAAATGAGTACACGGCAGCAATACCACATCAAGAGGAAGCAGGAGAGATTGCATGGATAAGAAGACGGTTCGGGCCGGTATCGTGGGAGCAGGTTTCTCTGCGTCCTTTCACTTTGAGGCGATCAAGAAAGTCTACGGCACGCACGTCGAGGTCAAGGGCGTGCACGCGCTCGAGGGAGCCCAGGAATACGGGCAGAAACGGGGGATCACCGTGTACGATTCTCTGGACGCCCTCCTTGAGGACGTGGATATCGTCCACTGCTGCGCCACCGCCTCGGCCCACGAACCGATTGCGATCGCCGCACTGCAGCGCGACAAATTCGTTATCGTAGAAAAGCCCCTGACCGGTTTCTTCGGGGATGGGTCCGAAGATTTCAACGGGGAAACGTTCTCCAAGGAAGCGGCCCTGCAGGAGGCGCTGGGGAGCGTCGGGCGGATGCTTGAGGCCGAGAGCAAGAGCAAGGGCCGCATCCTCTACGCCGAGAACTGGGTCTACGCACCGTCCATCCAGAAGGAACGGGAGGTCCTCGAGAAGACCGGCGCCCAGATCCTCTGGATTCACGGCGAGGAAGCCCACTCGGGATCGCACGCCCGGACATACGCCTACTGGAAATACTCCGGCGGCGGCGTGATGATCGGCAAGGGCTGTCATCCGCTCTCGGCGGCGCTGTATCTCAAACGCGTCGAAGGCAGGGCCCGCGATGGCAAGCCCATTCGCCCCAAAGCGGTGACCGCCCGCATCCACGCCCTGACGCGCATGCCCGGCTTCCGGGACGAGGGACACATTCGCTCCGATTACTTCGACATCGACGATTTCTCGGTGATGCACGTGGTGTTCGAGGACGGCACCATCGCCACCATCTTCGCCTCGGACATCATTGTCGGGGGCATTCACAACTGGCTCGAGGTCGCGGCGAACAACCATCGGACGGTCTGCAACATCAATCCCAACACGGCGATGCAGACGTACAACCCGGTGGACGCCAACTTTGAGGACATCTACGTCGTCGAGAAGATCGGGACCAAGCAGGGCTGGACGAACCCCTCGCCGGACGAGGACTGGTTTACCGGGTACCCTCAGGAGATCGAGGCGTTCTACCGCACGGCCGCCTACGGAGAATCCGTGGAGAGCGACAGTCACCTGGCCGCCGACTGCATCTCGACGATCTACAGTGCCTACGTCTCGGCCGAACGCGCCGGCGCGGAAGTCGAGATCAAGACCCTCTGACACCCTTTGGGGACGCACCATGACAAAAGAACAGTGGGCCAAGCTGTTGGCGGTCATTGAAGGCGAGCGAGTCGATCCGCTGCCAGTGGGATTCATCATCGACAGCCCCTGGCTTCCGGGCTGGGCGGGGTCCTCCACCTTCGATTATTACAGCAGCGAAAGCAAGTGGCTCGACGCCAATCTCAAGGCCATTGAGACGTTTCCCGACGTCATGTTTCTGCCCGGTTTCTGGTCGGAGTACGGGATGTGCACGGAACCCTCGGCGTTCGGGTCAAAATGCCGCTGGGCCGAGAACGATCTGCCCTACGCCGACAAAGTCGTCAAGAGCATCAGCGACGTGACTGCACTGGAAAAGCCGGACGCCAGGACGGACGGCCTGCTGCCCTTTGTGCTACGCCGGCTCCAGCATCAACAAAGCCAAATCGAGCAGGCCGGCCATTCCATCCGGTTCGCCGTCTCGCGCGGGCCGCTGAACATCGCCAGCTTCCTGATGGGGACCACCGAATTCCTCATGGCGATCCGCACGGATCCGGAGCCAATGGAGAAGTTGCTGACACTGATCGCGGATTTCACGGTCGATTGGCTGCAACTCCAGAAGGCCAGCTTCCCGTCCATCGAGGGAATCTTCATTCTCGACGACATCGTCGGGTTCCTGGGCGAAGAGGATTTCCGGCAGACGGCGTTGCCTTATTTGACCCGCGTCTTCGGATGTCTCGACGTCCCCGTGCGGTTCTTCCACAACGACGCCCAGGGGCTCGTCTGTGCGTCGTTCCTCGATGAGATCGGGGTGAACCTCTTCAACTTCAGCTTCGAGCATTCTCTTTCCGAGATGAAGGAGCGAACGGGTGGGGGCGTCACGCTTCTGGGGAACATTCCGCCCCGGGACGTCCTGGCGCAGGGGACGCCGGAAGAGGTGGCTCAAAGCGTCAAGGCGGCCCTGGCACCGCTGGAGGACAGGAGCCGGATCATTCTCTCCTGCGGCGGCGGCATGCCCCCCGACGTCCCGACCGAGAATATCGAAGCCCTCCTTCGCTCGGTGTAGCCGCCGGCTTGGCATCTATGGCCCCATTTCGCAAGTTCCGCGCCGCTACGGGAGGAGATTGCGTCGCTTCGCTCGCAATGACATATACGGGTTGCCCCGGTCATTGCGAGCGAAGCGAAGCAATCTATAGTCGCACGATTTATGAAATGGGGTACTACGCCCCGGCCAGCTTGTGCCATTTCCGGCCGTCGGATGCCGGCAGTGCGTCGGCCTGGGGGAAGCTCTCGGCGCCGGCGGGGTACTCGAACGGTTCGCCCGGATCATTTTCCCAGGCTTGCAGCACGGGCGTTAGAAGCTGCCAGCTCACCTCGACGGCGTCGAACCGCGCAAAGAGCGTTTGATCGCCGACCATGCAGTCCAGGAGCAACCGCTGGTAGGCTTCGGGCATCGCGACCCCGAACACGTCCTGGTAGCCAAAGCTCATGTCTAGCGTGCCCATGCACATCTTCGAGCCGGGCCGCTTGGCCTGGAAGCGCAGCGATATGCCTTCTTCGGGCTGAATCCGGAACACGAGCGTGTTGGGCGGCATCTGATCGAGACCGACCGAGCTGAACAGCGAATGCGGCACGCGGTTGAACGTCACGACGATTTCGGTGTCCTTGCTCGCCAGCCTCTTGCCGGTGCGCAGATAGAAGGGCACCTCCTTCCATCGCCAGTTGTCGACGAACAGGCGTGCCGCCACGAAGGTCTCCGTTCTGGAGTTCGGATCGACCCCTTTTTCCGACCGGTAGCCCGGGACCGGTTGGCCATTCATCTCTCCGGGGCCGTATCGGCCGCGCACGAAGGACTTGTTCCAGACGTTCATCTCGAAGGGCCGGATCGAACGCAGAAGCTTGGCCTTCTCGTCGCGGACAGGGTCGGCATCGAACGATATGGGCGGCTCCATCGCGATCAACGCCATCATCTGGAGCATGTGGTTCTGGAACATGTCACGCAGCGCCCCGGACTTGTCGAAGTAGCTGGCGCGATGCTCCACGCCAAGGGTCTCGGCGATGGTGATTTGCACGTTGTCGATGTGATTGCGGTTCCAGACGGGCTCGAAGATCGCGTTGGCGAAACGAAAGATCATGATGTTCTGGACGGTCTCTTTGCCCAAGTAATGATCGATGCGATAGACCTGCGTTTCGTCGAACCACCGGGAAACGGTCTGGTTCAGCCGGGTCGCGTTGGCGAGATCGTGTCCGAAAGGCTTCTCCACGACGATGCGGGCGCGGTTTTGGCAATCGGGATCATTGCCTCGGGACAGCCCCGCCGAGCCGAGCCGCTCGATGATCGTCTCGTACAATACCGGTGGGATCGAGAGATAGAACAGATTGCAGCCGTCGACGCCGTAGCTGCGGCGCAACTCGGTCAGCCGGGCGTCGATTTTCTCGTAGGTCTTCGGGTCGGCGTAGTCGCCGCTGAGGTAGTGGAGCTTCGCGGCGAATGCCGTCACCGCGTCGGTCGGTACGTCTCGGGCGTGCTCTTTCAGAGCGGCGCGAACGGTCTTTCGGAATTGCTCGTCCGAGTACTCGGTTCGGCCGCAGCCCAGGAGGAAGAATCGGTCGCTGAGCAATCCCCGTTGCTGAATCCGGAGAAGACTCGGGATCAGCTTCCGGTTCACGAGGTCGCCCGAGGCGCCGAAGACGACGACCGCCGTCGGCGGTGCGGTCGTCTCGGCGCACACAATATCCAGAGCGGCAAGTGACGGATGAATCTCCGGCGTTGCCATGGTCCAAACTCCCCCAGGCCCGCGGGCCCCATGATTGGGGTCAGCAACGTTGATGCTTTCGCGGAAGGCGCGCCGTCCGACGTCCTCAGCGGCGATAGCGACTCAGCAGCCCTGCTTAGCCCTCAACCGGCTCGAACTCCTCTTTCCCGGCGCCGCATTCCGGGCAGACCCAGTCGTCCGGGATGTCGGCAAACGCCGTTCCGGGCGCCACGCCGTTGTCGGGATCGCCGGTTGCAGGATCGTATACCCAGCCACACAGAACGCATCGATACTTCATCGTGTCTTCCTTTCAGTGCTTCGGTTCTCCGGTCGGTGCAAGACCATGGAGCGACGTCATCTGCTTTTGGTTGCGAGACTCGCGTGCCGGGAGAAGGCCGCTTGCTCGTCAGGCGTTCAACGCGCTCAACTGTTTGCGCAGATCGGCGATGTGCCTGACCTCTTCCCTGATAATGACCTCGACCTTGTCCTTGCCGGCTTTGGCAGAGACCAGGTCCTTCAAGCCCACGTAGAAGAGGACGGAGTTCTTCTCGGCGTCGATGGACGCTTCCAAAAGCTCCTGGATGGATTCGTTGCCGGAGAGCTTCACGGCCGGGCCCTTCATGCCCTCGAATCCCTTGCTGTCGGCCAGCGCTTGCAGGTACAGGGTCGCCTCGTTGTACGGGTCGTACGTCGTCTCGGCCTTCTCCTGCGCGCTGAGCTCCTTCCTCATCTCCTGGAAGGTTTGCAGGTGCGCATCTTCCATGGCGGCCATGCTCAGGAACATGTCCTTCATCGCCTGCCCATTCGCCTTGCCCGCCACCTCGCGGTAGAACACGGCGCCGTTGCGCTCGATCTCCTCGGCCATCTCGAAAACTTCATCGGCGTTAAAAGTTGCGCCCATTTTCATTCTCCTTCCTGTGCCGGTGGTGTGAACGTTCGCCCGCCCAGTTCGCGGTCCATCATGAACAGCGCGCCGGGAGCTTTCTCGGCCATCTTAAGCTGCTGGACGACGCTGTCAACCGATGTTTCCTCCTCGACCTGCTCGTTGACGAACCACTGGAGGAAGGCGTTGGACGCATGGTCTTTCTCTTTGATGGCGAGGTTGACGAGATCGTTGATTCGTCCAGTGATGTACTGTTCGTGCTCGTAAGACGCTTTGAATGCCGCCAGGGGCGACTTCCACTCTTTGGCCGGCTCTTCGATGGCCTTAAGAACGACGCGGCCGCCGCGTTCGCCCACGAAATGAAAGAACTTCATCGCGTGCGCGGTCTCTTCCTGGGTTTGCACGCGCATCCAGGAAGCGAATCCCGACAGGTTCTGCGAGTCGAAATACGCCGCCATCGCGAGATAGAGATAGGCGGAATACAGCTCTGCGTTGATCTGATCGTTCAACGCCTCTTCCATTTTTTTGCCGATCATGGTTATTTTGCCTCCCACATTCCGTGCTTGTTACAGTGTTCCCGTGCCGTCACCGCCTCGGCCTCGATGTTGAAGACCGCCTCGGCGCTCTGGCCGGGTTGGAGAAACTGACGATAGGCTTTGCCGTCGGCGAGGATTTCGATCCATTCGATGTAGTGGTCCGGTTCCATGGGGTGAGGGACGCTGCCGATCTTGACCTTGATCCCGCCGTTGGCCTTTTCGATGACCGGGACGTGCTTTTCCATGCCCTGGTCGGCCGTCTTGGCGGCGAGGTTTTTCATGGGTTGGCCGCAGCAGACCAGATCGCCCGCACCGCCGTGCAGCACCTCGACTATGTTTCCGCATACCCCACACTTGTAGACTTGTAGTTTTTCTGCCATGGCATTTCCTTTCCGCACGTAACAGTCAGTTTGTTTTGTAGCATCGTTTTACCGAGCGATGCGCCAATGACTCAGATTGCCGGGGATTTTCCGAATGCCGGCCGTGCCCCAATTAAAGCAATTCTCTTGCTGCTTGCAAGGCCGCCTCGTAATCGGGTTCGTCTGTGATTTCCGGGACGAGTTCCTGGTAGCGGACGATTCCGTCCTTGTCCAGGACGAATACGGCTCGGGCCAGCAAGCGCAGACCTTTGATGAGCACGCCGTATGACGTGCCAAAGGCTGCCTCGCGATGATCCGAGAGCGTCTGGACGCTCTGCGCTCCGGCGGCACCGCACCACCGCGCCTGGGCAAAGGGCAGGTCCGCGCTCACCGTGACAACCGCGACATCGTCACCCAGCGCATCGGCCTCTTCGTTGAATCTTCGGGTCTCAATGTCGCAGACCGGTGTGTCGAGTGACGGGACCGAGGTCAGGATGCAGACCTTGCCTCGGAACGAAGAAAGCTTCACTGTAGACAGGTCGTTGGCGACTAACTCGACCTCTGGGGCCGCCTGGCCCATGCGGACCTCGTCTCCCACCAGGGTTAGAGGGTCCCCTTTCAACGTCACCAGACCGGTTCGTTCTGCCATAACGGGCTCCTTTCTCTGATTGGATTCACGACATCCGACCAGCGCCGCGACAGCCGTTATCACGCCGAGCGCTGCTGCTATCACACCACAAGATTTGGCAGATGTTTCCACCATCATAGTCACCGTATCTGCCACAGGAGACTCGTATTCACACGGCTTGTTCCGCGACGGATCGACGTGCGGTCTCCCTGCGCCGGCGGCGACGGGACACGACCGCCGCAAAGGCCCTAAAAGTTCGTTGCCTGAAGCTCGAAATGGGCTTGGGCGTGGGCACAGGCCGGACAGGATTTCGGCGCTTCCGTGCCTTCATGGACGTAACCACAATTGCGACAGACCCAGCGTACCGGGGTCTCCCGTTTGAAAACGCGACCGTCTGTTACGTTCTTCGCCAGCGCCAGATACCGGGTTTCATGGTTCTTTTCTGCGTTCGCGATCATTCGAAAAATCGCCGCAATTTCTGCAAACCCTTCTCCGTCCGCGACTTGCGAGAAGTTCGGGTACATTTCCGTGTTTTCGTAGTGCTCGCCGGCGGCCGCGGCCTCCAGGTTCTCTTGCGTGCTGCCGATGACACCGGCGGGAAAGGCGGCCTGGATCTCGGTCTCGCCGCCCTCCAGGAATTTGAAAAGCCGTTTGGCGTGCTCCTTCTCCTGGTTGGCGGTTTCCTCGAAAATGGCCGCTATCTGCACGTAGCCCTCTTTCTTGGCTTGGCTGGCGTAATAGGAATAGCGGTTTCTCGCCTGGGACTCACCGGCGAAAGCGGTTAGCAGGTTCTTTTCCGTCTCCGTACCCTTTAGACTCATTGAATACCTCCAGATTGACGTTGCCGTAACCACGGTAGGCCCAAATTGCGTTTCTACTACTACTACTACTACTACTACTACTTCTTCTTCTTCTTCTTCTTCTTCTGCTGCTGCTTCTGCTGCTGCTGCTGCTGCTTGCGACATCGCTCGCAAAGACCTTCGAAGTAAACGGTCTTCCGCAGCACCGTGAATTTACCCCTGACGCACTTAGGTACATCAATTCGATCAAAAGGTTCAAAGTGAAAATCAACAATTTGCCTGCAGTTAACACATTTGAAGTGCTGGTGATTCTCCAGGTTGGCGTCGTATCTCTTGGCCTCCCCCGAGCCCTCGACGGTGAAGGCCAGGCCCATATCCGTCAGGGTCAGCAGGGCCCGGTTAACCGTGTCCAGTGAGATGCTGGGAAAGACCTTTCGCACGCTACGAAAGACGGTTTCCGCCGATGGATGCTCGTTGGTCCGGAGCAGCGCTTGGTAGACCTCCGTGCGCTGGGGCGTAACCTTGAGCCCCGTTTCGTGGCACCTTATGCGGAAGTCCTCCATTTTCCTCTTGATGTCATGTTCTGCTGGCTCGCGTTTTTTCTTACCCATTTCTTTCCCTCGCGCATAATGGTTCGGAAGAGGTTCAAAAAACCGGCGGCACCGTGACGTCATTGTTGGGCCAATCATAGTCACGACCGCATAGCGCTCCCGCTATATAAGCAGCCGCTTTTCGCTTGCCGCCAGCAATTCTTGCAATTTCCCGCAATTGACCGGCGATTATAGCGATACGGCGTGGTCGATGCAAGAATTCTGTGATTATCTTGCGGAAAAGTGGGAAAGCCCTCTTGCCGCTGTGGCTGTGCCCGGCTGGCGACCGGCAGCCGGCCGGACGCGATTGCCGTTCGGCTTAAGCCCTGTGCGCCCGAGTCAGACCCCGCAGATTCACCGGATGCAAAATTGGCCAAGTCTGGAAAGTTCCGTACTTTATCATCGATGGTTTGGGCGAAGGCAAGAGAGGTGGCCTGGGAGTCGGCTTCCCCGCGCAGCTCTCGATGCCTGCGCACACTGGACCATGGACGACGTGGATATTGTCCTGTTGCTAACCCCGCCCGGTCTTCGCCGGGACGCACATCCTTATGGAGAAGCCCGGTGCCGTGGACCCGGTGAGCATTGGCTCGTTCGCATTCCCAGGCCCCGGCCCGAGCGCAGGCCAGGACCTGGACATGGGCCGTCAGCAACGCGAAGCCATGCCGTCGCCTATTTCCACTTGCACCGACGCTGGGGCAGGCGGTGGTCGCCGTGACAATCGGTGCACACCTTTCGTTCCGGCTCCGGCGCGAAAACGGGCTCGTGTTGCGGCCCGTTCAATTTCTCCTTCGAGTGGCACTTCATGCACGAGGGAATGATCTCGTCCTTCGGGTACATGATATCCGGCGCCGTGCCGTTGCCACCGGAGGCCCACGATTCGTCCGCGATGTGCTCGTCGCTGTCGCCGTGGCAAGTGGCGCACCCGATGTTCATCCGCGCGTGTGTTACGGCGATATTCTCCTGCGCGTAGTTGACGTGACAGACGAAGCACCGGCTGTTGTCGGCGCCCCCGCCGTTGGAGGCGTGGGCGTCCGGCGGATCGTCGAGCAGGAGCACGGTTTCGTCCTCCAGGAGCAGCGGCGCTTCCTCGACCGGTTCCGGGGCCTCGGCGGCGGCGGACGGCGACTCCGGCGCCCCCGCGCCGGCGACGTTGTGCTGCTGCGTGGTGGCGGTTCGTTCGCAGCCGCTGACGAGAACCAGCCAGACGGCGCAGACCAAGACGAGGAAAGTGCGATGTGGGCGAATCGATCTCTGCATCATATCAGTTAAACTCTTGCAGAATGGAGACACACCTGCTCTCCACTTTGCAGAACTCCTCAAGCTAATTGACATTCCTTTGTTGCGAAGATAGTGAGCCCTCGCCCGGGATCAGACGTACTGCCAGTTCTTGAGCCACTGGTAGTGCGTCGGCAGCGTCGCCAGCGCCTGCTGGTTGGCGCGCTCCAGCGTGGCGGTTTCCTTCACGTCGAACTGACGCCGTTCCTTCGTGGCCTTGACGACGTTCTCCACCTCTTCGATGCGGTTCAGGCCCGGGATGGGAATGACGGTGTTGCTGTGGAGGATGTACCGAATCGCCAGGCGGCCGCGCTGGTTGTCTTGTTTCGAATCGCCGGCAAACAGCGACGAGGCGGCGAACGGCTTGATCCCGAAAGCCCCGACGTCGCATTTCTTCAGCGCGTCGAAGAGACTGTCTTTCGGTGCCCTCTTGCTCATCGTGGTGAAGGGGAAACAGACCACTTCGATTTGCGGGAAGTACTCGACCATGAACTTGATCCAGCGCCGGTCGTGCGACGAGAAGCCGATGAAGCGCGCCTTGCCCTGCTTCTTGGCCTTCTCGAGGGCCTCGACCATCTCGCAGGAGGTGTTGAACGAATGCCGCCCGCCAGGCTCGTAGCAGGTGATGCGCCACAAGTCCGTGTAGTCTTCCTTGGCGAGCATCAACAATTCATCGAGCGATTCGAGCAGTTTCTTGGCGGTTCGGTATTCCTCCCCACGGACTTCCTTGCCGCAGTACGACAGTGCCAGGTACGCCTGGTCGCGACGGCCTTTCAGCGCCTTGGCGTCCCGAATGACCTCGTGCCGGCTGCACGCGTCGATGTAGTTGATTCCCGCGTCCAGGCAGCGGTTGACGATTTCCTTGCGGTCCTCGTCGTTGCTGCGCGAATGACCGCCCAAACACACCGCCGAGACCATGACGTTGGTTTTGCCGAGCCGGCGGTACTCCATGTCGGGGTTGTAGCTGAGGATCTTGGACGTGCTCATCGTCTCGGGTGCAGCTTGCGTGCGTCTGGCAGTAGCGCTGAGGCCCACGGCCACGCCTGCGGCCGTCATCGTGGCGTCGCGAACGAACTGGCGACGGCTCACCTGTCTGTCTTTCATGGCAATCTCCTTTCACTGCCGGGCAGTGACTGGTGGTTTCAGAGCGTCAAGCCCCCACATTCATTTGGCTTTAGGCAACGGTTGATCGGTCTTGCCCTGGAAGAGGGCATTCATCTCGTCGTCCGATAGAGGTCGGTCGTAGATGCGAAGATCGTCGATGACGCCGCGGAACCCTCGCCCGATGCGGACGTTGATTTTGCTGCCGGTCTCGAGCGGCCACAGGTCGAGCAGGCCGATGTCGTGGATTTCAGCGGGCGCCCCGTCCAAGTAGAGCTTCACGTCGTCGTGCAGATTCGGGAATTCGGCTTCCACGACGACGGCGCCGACGTGGTGCCATTCGTCGTCGTCCGCTTTCTCGTTCATGTAAAGGTAGCCCCCGTGCGGGGTAACGCCCACGCGGCCGCGAACGAAGCCGAAGTTGAACATCTGGCCGAAATCGTCGGCGCCCCAGGAGGCGATTTGACCGCGGGCTCGTCCGCTTTTCATCCAGGCCGCCACCGTTCGGGGCCGCGTGCCGACGACGCCCTTATATTGGTCTACTTCGACAAAGGTATCGTCGCCGTCGAACTGGAGGGCTTTGCCGCGACGCCCGGCGACGGAGTTTTTGGCAAACGAGAGTCCGCCCTTGAGCGTTCCTTTTCGCTTGTGCCCGGAGGCGTCGGCGGCCGTGGCGCCGGAGGTCTCATCGAAAGTCCACCGGGCGGCGAGGTTGGGATCGGTGTCCAGGGTGGCGGGTTTCTCGGCCCAAGCCGTCAACGCAAGAAGCGCCACGAGGGCCAACGATGCAGTGAATGTCCGGCACATCATCATTCTCCTAACTCCATGATATTCCTTCATTCTGATGATGTAACCATAGCATAAACCTTGCGTCCACGCCAGAGACCTTCCCTGACGAATTCGCGGTTCCATTTTGCCGTTTGCGTTGTCGTTTTGCTCTTTGCTTTTTTATATTTGATTTTTTGGCTGATCGCCGCTCGTATGCGTATCTCTACAGGCGCCAGGGGCTTCGCATGGGTTTGGCGAGCATTTGGTTGGCCTCGTCGCTGTTGGTGCAGCGCTCGGCCGCTGGGTCCCAGCGCAGCTTCGTTTTGAGGCGCATCGCGATGTTGCCGAGGTGGCAGATCGAGACGGAGCGGTGGCCGACTTCGACGGGGGCCGCGGTTCGCTGGCGGCTCTTGATGCAATCGATGAAATTGCGGTGGTGGTCGTTGCTTTTGTAGAGGTGGATCTCGTCCGGGCCGATCACCGTGGTCCTCAACGATTTGGGATGGCAGGTGAACTCGTTGGAATACACCGGCAACTCGATCCAGCCTTCGGTTCCCTCGAAGCGGTACCGCTCGTTGGTTTGGGTCTGGCAGATCAGCTCGACTTCGTTGGCGTAGCGGGCGCGGAAATGGACCTTCGTCGCGGTGGTGAACAGGCCGTCGGTGGGGAACTCGCCGCCGAGGTCCTCGATCTCGACGGGGCCCGTGCCGTCGGTTCCGTTGGCCCATTGGACGATGTCGATCCCGTGGGCGCCGAGATTGGTCGTCTGGCCGCCGGAGTAGTCCAGACCGAAGCGGAAGGTGTAGAGGCAGCGGTCCTTGTGGTAGGGGACCCAGGGGGCCGGCCCGAGCCACATGTCGTAATCGAGCCATTCGGGTACCGGCATCGGCTGCCAGTCGCTGGGCGGGGCCTTCTTGTTGTTGGCTCCGATCCCGACGATGGCCCGTTTGAACTCGCCGATGCGCCCGTTGCGAATCAACTCGCAGATGAAGCGGAACAGTTCGCTGGAACGCCGCTGGGTGCCGGTCTGAAAGACGGTATTGTAGCGTTGTACCGCGCGGGCCATGGCCCGGCCCTCGGCGATGGTCAGGCTCATCGGTTTCTCGCAGTAGATGTCTTTTCCGGCGGCCGCGGCCAGGATGGCGGGAATCGCGTGCCAGTGGTCCGGCGTCGTGATGCAGACGGCGTCGACGTCGTCCCGGGCGATGATCTCGCGGAAATCGACATAGGCGTCGCATCCTTTGTAGCTGCCCGAGGGATTCTTCTGCGCGTAGTCGTTGTCGACGATCTTGCGGGCCGGTTCGCGGCCGAACCAGGGGCCGTTCCAGCCCTTTTTGTACCAGTGGCCGTATTGATCGCTGGCCTCGACGACGTCGCAGACGGCCAGAACCTGCACGTCCGGCTGGGCCAGAAACGCCCTCATGTTGTTCGTGCCCATACCGCCGACGCCGATGCATCCCATCGTGATGCGCTCGCTGGGGGCCGTGGTGCCGGCTTTGCCCATGACTGAAGATGGCACGAAGGTCGGGACGCCCAGTGCTGAGACGGCCACTCCAGCGGTTCTTTTGAGGAACGTGCGGCGTTGCATCAGCTTCTTACGCATACTGGCCCTCCAGATTCAAGATACGGTTGCAACCAGGCCTGCCGGCGACAGAGCGCCTGCCGGACGGTCGCCCGGTGCTTTTCTGATCGACTGGATATTTGCCATTGATGTCGTGAGGTATTATATAGGCGTAATGAGATGATTGTAAGGCGGAAGGGCAAGTGTTGTGGGAAGACAGGGAGGATTTTGTCATGGCAAAAGGGCTCACGCGACGTCGTTTTCTGGTGCGAAGCAGTGGATTGGTGGCGGCTCTGGCCGGGCTCGGCGGCTGTCGCAGCGTCGGGGCAAGCGCAGCGAGCCGACCGAACATCGTCCTGATCATGGCCGACGACCTGGGCTATGGGGACCTTGGCTGCTACGGCTGCGAGGACATTCGCACCCCCAATATCGACGGAATCGCGGGCGACGGTGTGCGTTTTACCACCTTCTACGCCAACGCGCCCGAGTGTACGCCGACGCGGACGGCCCTGTTGACCGGTCGGTACCAGCAACGCGTCGGCGGGCTCGAATGCGCCCTGGGCATCGGCAATGTCGGGCGTTATGACGACGCGGTCCGGCTCAGAGAAACGCATGACCTCGGCCTGCCGGCCTCGGAAACCTCGATTGCACGCCGGCTCAAATCGGTCGGGTACGCCACCGGGATCTGCGGCAAATGGCATCTCGGCTACGAACCCAAGTTCTTCCCGGCCAATCACGGCTTCGACTACTGGTTCGGGCCCGTCGGCGGCGCGGTGGATTACTTCCACCACAGCGAGTACACCGGGGAAAACGCCCTCTATCTCAACGGCCGCAAGGTCCAGCGAGAAGGCTATCTTACCGACTTGATCACAGATGAGGCGGTGGATTTTATCGGACGTAACCGTTCGCGTCCGTTCTTTCTTTACACGGCCTACACCGCGCCGCACACGCCATACCAGGGGCCCGGGGACGAGGGGCCCGATCCGGTGCCCCAGGAGGATTACAACAAGGGCTCGCGAGAGACGTTTGCGGCCATGGTCGAGCGCCTGGACGCCGGCGTCGGGGCAATCCTGAGGGCTTTGGAGGGCGCAGGCGTGGCCCGAAATACGCTGGTGATCTTCATGAGCGACAACGGGGCCAATCGCACGGGCAGCAGCGCGCCGTTCTCCGGCTACAAGGGGAACCTGTTCGAGGGCGGAATCCGCGTGCCCTGCGTGGTGAAATGGCCCGGCGTGCTGCCGCGCGGGGCGATTTCGGCGCAGGCCTGCCTCACGATGGATTTTTCGCGGTCCATCGTTCGTGCGGCCGGGGCGCCGACGCCGGCGGAGAGGCCCTTCGATGGCGTCGATATCCTGCGGCACGTGCAGCAACGCCGGCCCGTGGAAGACCGAACCCTGTTCTGGCGGGCACGCAGGGGAGAGCGGACCCGCAAGGCCGTCCGGGACGGATCGACCAAGTACATCGCGCTATTGCATGGAGACCGATGCGAGGAATATCTTTTCGATTTGCAGGCGGATCCGGCCGAGCGAGTCAATTTGATCGAGCAGCGGCCCGAAACAGCCACGCGCCTCAAAGAGCTGTTACGCCGCTGGGAGGAGCAGGTCAGGCCGTCGCGGTAGTCTGGGAGGGCGTGAGAAAGGCTCTGGTGTGGATGTGGGCTCTTGCGCCGGCGTGGGCGCAGGAAAAAAGCCCCTGTGCGGCAGGACGAGGGTATTGTGAATGTTTTCTCTCATCCTTTGGGTACTCGCCTGCAACTTCACAGGGGCACAACTGAGTTATTTGTGGCTCTTTCCTTTTTGTTCCTAACCGTCCTTCGCGTGGCCCCTAGTTAGGTCTGACATGTCTGTGAACTCGAGATAGGCAACGCAATTTCGGGCTAAGAGGACCTTGCCGGTCTTTGGCTTAGAGCCACTCATTTTAGCTCACGTTTTCCTGCATCGGCATGTCGAGCGAATTCTCTTGAGCCTTTTTCGAGGCGGGCGAATCGGGCGTATCAATACAGATAAGGGGCAGCGCCGGCGGGAAGATATGCCTCCGAGCCAGCTTGTGCAGTCTCGCGCCCCGGTGCGGCCCAGCGACCGGCCTGCGCTGAGCAAATTGCCTGGCTTGGCCCCGATAACCGCTTCGCGGCGTGCGCGAGATTTTTTACGGAAGGCCGAAAAATTGTTCTTCCTACCGGTCTGTCGCCGGGACCCGGACATTTTTTTTCGCAAATTCGCAGAATTGGTGTCTACATCGGCGCCTCGGCAAACGCCTATTCTTGGAAATACGCCTGTTGACGCAGGATCGCAAGGGAGGTTTTTGTACAGAATGGAGCACCGCCTTTCCTTCCTCGGCCCCAAGGGGCGCCAATTCTGGGGCCTTACGGCGACGGTGCTCCGTCCTGTTCTTCTGTGATGACACTAAACCACAATATAGGTCATCGAAGGCAGGCCGACAATTAGGGGAAATACGTATTTTTTCGGGATCGGCCGGGCCAACTGTTGTGCAGGACGCCTTGACAAAAGGGGGTGGAAAACCGATAATAATGATCTGGAGCGCCGGTGCAGGCCGTTTCGGCGGACCTGCCAAACGCATGGAGGTTTTACCTGAGCGATCGTAAGTCGCGGACGTTGCGCTGTCTGCGTGGTCCGACGGGGGGATTGAGCGAAAGGAAGGGGTGATGAAGAAGCTCGTTGTGATTGCACTTTTGGGGTTCGTTTTGCTGGTTCCGGCCGGTTGCAGGAGCTTGTGTTCCGGGCGGGGGGGCGATGAGGCTGCCTGCGCTGGAATCGATGCCGATCAATCCGCCGTTCGCCTGCAGCGGGAGGGCTTTGCCGTGCTGGATTTTCGGGCCCGGCGCGACGAGTACGACAGGGTGTACGTTGTCGGCGAGGTCAAAAACACCGGCCTGGGCGCCAAAGGCGTGGAACTCCAGGCGTCGCTGCGCGACGACGACGGGCGGCTCCTGGCGGTGGGCCATTTCTATCCCGCCTCCTTCACCAATATCGAGCCGACGGAGAACTGGCCGTTTGCCTATTCCTTTGGTAAGCACGAAGACGCCGTGCGGGCCGAGCTGAGGATCGTCGGCGCGTTTCGAGCGATGGACACTCTGAGCATGGCTTTCCTGCCCTGAACGGCGATCCCGAGCGCAACGGGCCGCCGCAACGTTCGGTGCGCAAACCGCCAAACGGTGCGGCAATCGTGCGGCAACACGTTCGGGGGGACGGTTCCACTGCGGAGCAATGGAGCCAATGAGATTCGAACCCACGACCTCTTGCATGCCATGGCCTCTCTCGTTTGCAGCTTGGCCGATGCCTTATATAAGTCGCCGCGTAGCGACTGTCATTCGGGGGCTTCCACGACTCCCTGCCGCTGGCGGCCGAGGCACGGCGGGATGAACTCGGGCATGGCCAAGGAACTACGAGGCCTCCAGAAGGAGAGTGTGTAGGCGCGATCACGATTGGCGCCGCAGAGGCGGGGGCCCTGCCAGGATCTCCGAGTCCAAGTCAATCATTCTGGCCGGAAGTTCGGGCTTACGAGTCAGAGTTCGCCGACGAAAAGGACTCAGAAGGAGCTTGATGATGTCGGATGTTTTCATATATCGCCCGAAGGTGCGCAGTAGCTTGTAAGTCCGGATCGGACGCCCGAAAATGCGGTAGGCAAAAAGCTTTCCATACCCTTTCATGCGTAAACGGTTCAGCTCCACGCTCGGCAAGACGGTGGGGTCGATATCCGAGCACTTGAACAACTTGTACCAATCCTGTTCGTCGTCGATGATGCCGCGAGCGACGTATTCTTCCCATAAAGGGGTGCCTCGGTAGACACACAGGCGATTGAAACCAAAGCTGTCCAGTTCCAGCCGG